>Ga0207698_10002002_pt1 | contig 12007 bp, 11 predicted proteins | sample KBSCornC22_FD_184298 | JGI IMG/M metagenome (GOLD analysis project Ga0207698, IMG submission 184298) | Corn rhizosphere microbial communities from Kellogg Biological Station, Michigan, USA - KBS Corn C2-2 (SPAdes) (version 2) | ecosystem: Host-associated > Plants > Roots > Rhizosphere > Soil ...
TGTTTCACTGGCGCGCATGCCCAGTTTGTTTTCTTTTTTGCCGCCGCTAAAACCGGGGGTTCCCCTTTCTATAATAAAAGCCGTTGCATTATCTCTTGTTCTGGGTTCGCCGGTACGGCAAATCAGCACGGCTACATCGCCGGAAATGCCATGGGTTATCCAGCTTTTTGTTCCGTTGATGATCCAATCGTTGCCATCTTTTACTGCTGCACATTTCATATTGCCCGCATCACTACCAGTATTGGGTTCGGTAAGACCCCAGGCGCCCAACATTTCTGCAGTTGCCAGTTTGGGCAGGTATTTTTTCTTTTGTTCTTCGCTGGCAAATGTCATAATATGGCCGGTACACAATGAATTGTGTGCCGCCAGGCTGAGGCCTATGGAACCGCATACTTTGGCTATCTCCTGGATAACGGTTACATATTCAAAATAGCCAAGACCCGAACCACCGTATTGTTCCGGCACCAGCACGCCCATCAGGCCCAGTTTGCCCATTTCTTTAAATACAGACATGGGAAACTCCTGGCTTTCGTCCCAGCGCATTACATGGGGTTTAATGTATTGCCGGGCGAAGTCTTTTGCTGTTTGTGCTACTTGTTGGGTGAGTTCTGAAGTTTGAAATTCCATAAAATAAGGGGCAAGCAATCGTAATTAAGGATGAAGAAAAGCAAGCAAGGTTAGAGGCCGTTAAAGCGGAATGCAAGTAAATATATTTTTTTGACACTAACAAGCGTTAGGCAGTATTTATTTGCAATTTTAATTCAGTGTAAAAATGGAAGGCAGAAAGAATATTGTTACGTTTAAGGCCAGTGCCTGAGGTTGCTGGGTTTGCTCTGTGAAAGAGTTAAAAACTGTAAATTTGACTCTATGGTAACAGCAAAGAAGCCCCGCGCAGAAAAATGCGATACCAAACTGACTATAAATGGCACATTTACAGAAGTAATGAAGGTGTTTGCAACCCCCATGCCTGCTGGCAGTAAGGTGCAGCCTAAGAAGGATAAGCCTAAAAAGAAATGAGGCATGGAGTATCCACCTGTTATAATTGGCTGTCTATTTTTCGGAACTATAGTTTACTGGTTATTTAGAAAGTTTTGGGCGGTAGCCATGCCAAAACAAAAGAAAATTGGCATTCCTATTTTTGCGGGTATAATAATAACATCCATAATATTATTCAGCCTACTTATATTCTTAGTTGAAGTGGTTGGATTTCACGGGCATTAATTTATAAAAAGTCCGAAATTTTATTCCATTGTCCCAACTCGTATATAGTTGCCGTATTTATTTGCAATTTTAATTCAGCCATAAAAAAGGAAGCTAAAAAGAATATAAGCCGCCCGCAGAAAAAAGGATACTAAACTGGCTATCAATGGCTCGTTTATGGAAGTAATGAAGATTTTTGCAATCCCCTACCTGCTAGTGGTAAATTGCAGCCGAAGAAGGATAAGCTAAAAAAAAGTAAACCCGTATTTATGATCCGATTACATTTGTTATTTACCCTTTCGAGCTTATCGGTTTTTGGTCAATCTCACACAAAAAATATTTCTGGTAATTATTATGGCTGGTGGGCAGATACACGCTGGGAATACATTTTCAGCGAGAACAATAATTTTGTATTTAATACCGGCGGTCATTTTGGTAACACACATACTATGGGTATTTATCATTTTTCAGGAGATACTATATTTTTGCTGCCTTTTGCCAAAGAAAAGCAAACTGATTCTGGCTATCTATATCTTAAAGATTCTTTACTTATTGAAGGTGATTCATGTGTAATTCAATTATCAACCGGTTACGACTATTGCAAGGGCAAACAAAGAGAGCTTTTCATTCAACACAGCCGGAAAAGGGGAAATAAAAAACATGCACGTAGGCCTGAAGATGAGTAGACCCCTTGTCCCAACTCGTATATAGTTACCGTATTTATTCGCAATTTTAATTTACACCAGGTAAGCTGCTTTTCGCAGTTTATCAAACCCCGTGTCTATTTATTGCCGCCCCGCTACCAGGTAAGGGCTCATCTTCTTCAGCGCATCGGGCGTTATAATGGTTATCAGCCGAAGCTCGTCTACCGATTTAAAATTACCATGCTGGCTGCGGTATTGCACTATGGCATTGGCCAATTGCCAGCGGATATACGGATGCTGTTTCAGCGTATTGGCATCAGCGTTATTGATATCAATTTGGTGCAGGACAGAAGACCCGCATTGCAAAAATGATTTAATGCTGACAAAAGTTGAATCGGGCAAGCCATAGGTTTCTGCCACCTGCTGCACCTCGTAAAAGCCCCCCAGTTTATTCCTGAAATTAATAATGCGCGCCGCCAGCTTACTTCCAATACCCGGCAGGGCAATAAATGCTGTTGTATCTGCGCTGTTAATATCAATTATGCCGGGCCTGGTAAAATGTTTGGCAGGATAAACAGGTTTACCGGCAGTGATATAGCCCTTTGCCTCTTCAACATTTTTCGTTTGATAGCCGGCTTCAGTTTTAATCTGCACAAAGGGAAGCAAACGCTCATAATCATCTTTTGGCAATCCGTAGATTTTACCAATGTCTCCGGGCTTTTTAAATTTACCGCCCCGGGCCAGAAAGTGTTGGATGGTAAGAATGGTTTTATCGCGCATGCCAAGTCGTTTCCACCCTGTTGCATCCAGGGTATTGGGGTCAAAATAAAAAAGCGCAGCCCTTTCTTTGGTATAGTCTTTTTTACCGGTGTAATTGCCCGCTTCCGGCTCCGGATCTTTTTGTACGGCTCCGGGCGCCTCTGCATTTGTTTTATTTAATTGCGCAACCTGTGAGTGAATTTTTTCCAGTTCCTGTTTTGAAACCGGTGCCATTTTTTTAGAAGGCCATAGATAAGGCAACAGCACTACCACAAAAATGAGCGAAAGCAGCACCAGCACACCAATGCGATCTTTTTTTGTAAAGCTAAAATAGTCGGTTACAATTTTTTTCCACATAGCAATAAGGCAGGTGGAAATTAAAGCTATTTCTGCTACCAGCTATGCCGGCTATGTTTATATTTTTATTTGTAATGTATCGTACGCCAGTGCCACCCCGTTGGGAAGTTCACTGTTTACCTCATCATGCTTACCCATCTGGTGGCTCATATGTGTAAGCCAGGTTTGCGGTATCGCCAATTCCCGGGCAATTGCCATTGCCTCACCCAGTGAAAAATGAGAAACATGCTTATCTTTCCGCAAGGCATTTATCACCATTACTTCGCTTCCCCTGATTTTTTCCTTTTCTGTTTCTTCTATCCGGTTGGCATCGGTTATATAGGTAAAGCTGCCAAACCTGAAAGCCAGCACCGGCATTTTCAGGTGCCATACCAGTACCGGTATAACCAGTATATCTCCTACCACGAAAGGTTCTGTATCAATTGAATTCAGGATCAGCTCCGGCAGGCCGGGATATTTTTTTTCTGAAAATGCATAGGGAAATTCGCGGATAATGACTTCCTGTGTTAGTTCATTGGCATATATATTCATTGGCTGGCCCGAGAAAAAATTAAACGCCCTTACATCGTCCAGTCCGGCTACATGATCTTTATGGGGATGGGTAAACAGGATGGCGTCCAGGTGGGTAACATTGGCCCGCAGCATCTGGTACCTGAAATCGGGGCCGGTATCAACTACCAATGTGGTGGTGGCAGATTGCACAAGAATGCTGCTGCGAAGCCTTTTGTCGCTGGGGTTTGCAGAATGACAAACCTCGCAGGGACAGGCTATCATAGGTACGCCACCGCTTGTGCCCGTACCCAGAAAAGTTATAGTAAGTGGAGAATATAGCACGTTGCTTGTGTAATGTATGAATGCAAGTTAGCGGCCGGCAGCCAAAAGCTGTCATTTCTCAGCTACTTCTCTTCTTCTTCATATTTTGCCAGTACCTCTTCGTAGGTTTTTTTTGCTTCGGGTGTAAGCAGCTCCGGAGCAATTTTCAGTTGGGGTATAATATCTATCAGGGTGTTTATCCGGCCCTCCATCTGGAGGAATTTGTTTAACACCACCACTTTTCGCTCTTCCAGTATACAGTACCCGCTTTGAAAATTACCCCGCTCATACCTTACCACATAACCGGTCTCGTCCAGAATCTTTTCTATTTTGTCGAGTGCAGACTGATTGTACTTCATAATCTTGATTGCTGAATGCCATTTAATCTGGTACAAAAATATCTGTATATGGCTGGATGAATAACAAATATGGCCACTGTTTTTCCACAAAGAATCAATAGGCGGGAATGGCTGTTGCTGATGTGGGGATGGCTGATTTTTTTAATCGGTCAGCCATTATTTCTGTAACTTACTACCCCAAAATTTGCTCACGCCTCACGCCTCACGCCTCACGCTTACCGGTTCGTCATCCTGATCACCGGCACAATCATCTCTTCCAGGCTCACCCCACCATGCTGAAACGTATTGCGGTAATAGTTTACGTAATAATTGTAATTATTGGGATAACACAAAAAACCGTCTTCCTTGGCAAAAATAAAAGAAGAGTTTACGGTAGGCACGGGCAGGCCTGCTTCTTTGGGATCGCGGAAGGCCAGCACTTCCTTTGGTTCATAATTGAGGTTTCGTCCATGTTTATAGCGAAGATTGGTGGTGGTTTGTTTATCGCCAATTACTTTATTGGGTGTTTTTACCCTTACCGTGCCATGGTCGGTGGCCAGCACTATATTTATTTTTTTGTCGGCTATTTTCTTAAACGCCTGGTACAGGGGCGAATGCTCGAACCAACTGCGTGTTAGTGAACGGTAGCTCACTTCGTCGCCCGCCAGTTCTTTCAGTACTTCCATTTCTGTTCTGGCATGGCTGAGCATGTCTACAAAATTGTACACAATTACATTCAGGTCGTTGCCCAGCAGGTTGTGGATATTGTTTACCAGTTCCTGCCCCGCATGGTTGTTTACAATTTTTGTGTAGGAGGTTTTAATATTGTCTTTCCTGAGCCGCTTCAGCTGGCCGCGTAAAAAGTCTTCTTCATACAAATTTTTACCGCCTTCTTCTTCATCATTCTTCCACTGGTTGGGGAATTGTTTTTCAATATCTAACGGCATCAACCCGGCGAAAATAGCGTTCCGACAATATTGGGTGGCTGTTGGCAGTATGCTGTAAAAAGTTTCTTCTTCCACAATCCGGAAACTTTCGGCAAAAATGGGCTGAATGGCTTTCCATTGATCAAACCTGAGGTTATCAATCAAAATAAAAAAAGTGGGTATGCCCTTTTCTATCGCCGGAAACACCTTTTGTTGCATCAAAGTATGACTCATCACCGGCGCCGCTGTTGATTTGGGATTTACCCACGACAGGTAATTCTTCGATATAAATTTAAAAAACTCGGTATTGGCTTCCTGTTTTTGCGATTGAAACACTTCCATCATTTCAGGGCTGTCGCTCTTGCCCATCTCAAGCTCCCAGTATACCAGTTTTTTATAAATATCCATCCATTCATTATAGTCGGGGTTGCTGTTGAGCGCCATAAATAAATGACGGAATTGCTGCTGGTAGGCAGAGGTGGTCTTTTCTGCCACCAGCCTTTTATTGTCCAGTATTTTTTTCAGGCTCAGCCAAACCTGGTTGGGGTTTACAGGCTTAATCAGGTAATCGCTTATCTGGCTGCCTATGGCCTCGTCCATGATATTTTCCGTTTCGTTTTTTGTGATGAGCACAACGGGTACCTGCTGGTTTACTTCTTTTATTTTGGCAATGGTTTCCAGCCCCGTAATGCCGGGCATCGATTCATCCAGCAACACCACATCTACCAGGTGTTCTTTCACATAATCAATGGCATCAAAACCATTGGTAAGTGTGTGGACGATATACCCTTTATTTTCTAAAAATAATTTTTGGGATTGCAGGCTCTCTATTTCATCATCTACCCAAAGTATAGTTGCTACGGCCATGTGGTTGATTATTTTTAATTGCGTTTGTTTTATTTAAGGTACCTTTTTTCGAGCTGTTAGCTATTAGCTGTAAGCTGATAGCAACACCAAAAATTGCCGGCGCTAATGGCTAAAAGCTTATAGCTAATAACTAACAGCAGCCGTGCGTCGCAAACAAATGTAATTTATCTATTCAGCCTTTGTACTTTTGCACGCTGCATGTTCCGGGCGATTTAACAAATAAACAACAGTAATGGCTTCATCTTCCAGGAAAATAATTAATGACCCTGTTTACGGCTTTATCACCATTGACGATCCCCTGTTGCTGCAGGTGATTGCACATCCCTATTACCAGCGCCTGCGGCGTGTGCACCAGATGGCCTTCGCATCGCTGGTGTACCCGGGTGCCGTACATTCGCGGCTGCACCATTCGCTGGGAGCCTACCATCTTATGTGCTGTGCACTGGCAGAACTAAAGAGCAAAGGCATTGAGATAACACCAGAAGAAGCACTGGGCGCAAAAATTGCCATCCTTTTACATGATATTGGCCATGGCCCTTTCTCACACGCGCTGGAATACCAGCTACTGAAAAATGTACCCCATGAAGATCTTTCGCTGCTGATTATGCACCAGCTAAATGCAGAACTGGATGGCAGGCTGCAAACCGCCATTGACATTTTTACCGGCCATTACCCCAAACCTTTTTTGCGCCAGCTTATCAGCGGACAACTGGATGTAGACCGTATGGACTATCTTACCCGCGACAGTTTTTTCTCCGGTGTATCGGAAGGCGCCATTGGCTACGATCGCATTCTAAAAATGCTCACCGTGGTAAAGCAGGAATTAATGGTAGAGGAAAAGGGTATTTATACCATAGAAAAATTTCTTGTATCGCGCAGGCTGATGTACTGGCAGGTATACCTGCACAAAACGGTAGTGAGTGCAGAAAAAACGGTGGTAAAAATTATAGAAAGGGCCAAAGAACTAATCGCCGGTGGCACAACACTACATGCCAGCACACCTGGTTTTGATTTTTTTCTGCAGCATCCTGAAGCCAGCGAAGCCATTAGTGAACACCTGGATAAATTCTGCATGATGGATGACTACGATGTGCTGTCCACCATAAAAAACTGGATGTTTCATCCCGATCCTATTTTGTCGCTTCTATGTCGCAGCCTGGTAGAACGTCGTTTGTTAAAAGTTAAATTTCAGCAGCACCCTTTTGATGCCGCATATATACAAACCCTGCGGAATAATATTTGCGGCAAACTGCAGATTACCATGCCGGAAGCGGCCTACCTGGTATTTACAGGGGAAGCAAGCAACACCACCTACGACCCCACAGAAGAAGAAATCAATATCCTGTTTAAAGACGGAACCATCAAAGACATATCAAAGGTTGACAATGCGTTAATACAACACAATCTCAGCCGCCCGATGAAAAAATTTTATATTTGTTGTTACGGTTGTTAACTGATTTTATTTCAATTGTCGATTGTGTTCCGCTGTTGAGCAAACCAGCCGGGCTATTCACGGATGGAGGGGACTTTTGAAACGCTATCCATGAACAAAGCCTGAGCTTATAAACTCCGTAAAACCGGCAATTGGAAATTCAATTACCAGCCAGCATCTAATGACGCTAAAACATTAACTTCACATTTATGACTTTTTCTGCTGCACAAATAGCAATGCTTATCAATGGAAAGACAGAGGGAGATGCTGCCGTACAGGTTGCAAGTTTCGGTAAGATTGAAGAAGCGGAAGCTGGTCAACTGGCCTTTTTGGCCAATCCGAAATATGAAGATTACCTGTACAGTACGGCCGCATCGGTTATTATTATTAACGAAACCCAGGAATTAAAACAGCCCGTTAAAGCAACATTGATACGCGTACCGGATGCCTATTCGGCCTTTGCTACACTGCTTGCCAAATACCAGGAAATTGCTTCTCAGCAAATGGTGGGCATACAGCAACCTTGTTATATAGCAAAAACGGCCGTATTGGGCGAACAGGTATTTATAGCAGCACTGGCTTACCTGGGCGAAAATGTGGTATTGGGTAATAACGTAAAAATATTTCCGCATGTTTTTCTGGGCGACAATGTAAGGGTGGGCGATAACACCATTCTGCATGCCGGCGTAAAAATTTACCACAATTGTGTGTTGGGAAAAAATATTACCATACACGCCGGCACCGTTATTGGCAGCGACGGGTTTGGTTTTGCACCGCAGGCCGATGGCAGCTTTAAAAAAGTACCGCAGATTGGCAATGTAGTGATTGAAGACCAGGTAGAGATTGGCGCCAATGCTACTATAGACCGCGCCACTATTGGTTCTACGCTCATAAAAAAAGGCGCCAAACTAGATAACCTGATACAAATAGCACACAATGTAGAAGTGGGTTACAGCAGCGTAATTGCCGCACAGGCTGGTATCAGCGGCAGTACTAAAATAGGCAATGGCGTAATGATTGGCGGCCAGGCAGGCGTTGTGGGCCATATTTCAATTGCCGACGGCAGCAAAATAAATGCGCAAAGCGGCGTTAGTAAGTCAATTAAAACAAAGGACAGTGCGGTTACCGGTTCACCAGCATTTGATTATACTTCTGCCCTTCGAAGCCAGGTGGTTACCCGCAACCTTCCGGAGATAGAAAAACGGTTAAAGGAACTGGAGCAATTGGTAAAACAGCTGATGGCGGAGAGAGTGTAAATAGCCTGTCAGCAGCACATTTATCTTATCAAACAAAAAATGACTATTTTTCTGAAATAATCACAAAAAAAATAGTTTATTTGCTGCCTCACTATTAAAACCCTCTATGAAACCAGCGCGCAAAGCTTTCGGTAAAAATTTGCTTTTTATAATATTGGTAATTACACTTTTTACTTCTTGTCAGAAAGAACTTGCCTATGACAATGTTGTTACTTCAAGTCCGCACCTGACATCTATCCATGATTTTGATTACGATAAACTACGCATTGATTCTTTTAGTTATAATAACTCCGGGTATCTAATCAGATTGCAGCAATGGACTTATGATGACACCAGCCGCATTAAACTGCTGGATAGTGCAGATTTTGCATTTTCATTTTCCGATAACGGTTTACCTCCATCATCTTATACACAATCTTCGATGACTGCCGGGACCAGCAATCCATCTGTAAAACATCTACTTTATTATGATAGTAAGAACAGGATTGTAAAAGACAGCTTATTAAATGGGACAACAGGTAATTGGGTTGTTACCAATTACGGCTATGGAACTAACTATATTGTAGCTGATAAGTTTCTTAATAATAATCCAGGACTGGTGAAAAATGAAACAGATTCAATTTTTATATCGGCCTCAAACAATGTTGCCAATATTGTTTTTTACGGTTCTAGTTTAAACTATTTCAGCCAACATATTTTTACATATAATAGCAATTTAAATCCCTGTTACGATAAAACTATGGCCGAAAGCCTGGGGGAATTGCTAAGCGAGATAACAGATGAGGACTTTGTTTCTCAAAATTTGTCAAGTTCAATTACCTGGGCCGATCAGTCCCCCCTTCTTCAAACTGCCAATTTCACAGCCATTACAGACGCAAAAGGAAGGGTTATAAAAGTTCAGCAAGTGGGAAAGAACCATTTTTACACTTATCAATTCAATAATTGATTCAATAGTAATTTGTTGGGCAGAATAAAGTCTGGCAAGCATTTATACAAAGGTGGTTCCGTTGGCATTTTAAAGGTTGCAAAGAGATTATATCCTCCTCAGTAATGCTCAGATAATATTTTCCAGGTATTTATACCCGCTTCCCGTATTCATCAATACAATTTTATCCGCCGAATCTATCACTTTCATGCGGCGCAAATGCAATAAAGCCTTCCACACGGCAGCGCCTTCGGGGGCTAATATCATACCTTCTGTTTTTGCAAATTCCTTTACCCCGGCAATAATCTCTTCTTCACTTACCGCGTATGCCATACCATTGCTTTGATGCAATACATCCTGCATCATATCCATACCAAAGGGATAGGGAACCGCCAGGCCATTGGCAAGCGAGGGCTGCGGCGTAAACCCTTCTTTCCATCCACCGGGATTATAAAATGCCCTTACCACCGGCGCACATTGCAGACTTTGTACGGCAATCATTTTTGGCAAGTGACCATCCTCTATCCATCCCATTTCAATCATTTCTTTAAGCGCCTTCCAGATACCAATTAAACCGGTACCTCCGCCGGCAGGATAAATAATAACATCCGGCAATTGCCAGTTCAGTTGTTCGGCAATTTCATAACCCATTGTTTTTTTGCCTTCCAGGCGGTAAGGTTCTTTTAGTGTTGATACATCATAGTAATCACCCCGCTGTTTTAATTCCGCTACTTTTTTTGCACAATCACTTATCAAGCCATCTACCAGTACCAGTTCTGCTCCATATAACTCACATTCCTGTTTAAATACATTGGGTGTATGACGTGGCATTACAACCGTACAGGCAATACCTGCTTTTGCACAGTATGCAGCCAGCGCCCCGCCTGCATTACCCGCAGTTGGCACAATGCACCTTTGCACGCCCAGCTCTTTTGCTTTTGATATGGCTGCGCTTAACCCCCTCGCCTTAAAAGAACCTGTTGGATTAAAAGATTCGTCCTTCATCAGCACATCTGCAAAACCATGATGCGCGGCTGATTTTTCCAACGGCAGCAGGGGTGTCATACCCTCACCCAGTGTTACAATATTTTTTCTTTCCAATACAGGCAATACTTCAAAATACCGCCACATACTCTTCTCGCGAAAAATGAGATCTTCTTTATAAAATCCGGAAGGATAATCATATTTAACCACCAGTGGCTGGTTGCAGCAGGCAGCATAGGTATTAATATCTGTAACAGGATACGTTGTTTTACAGCGGGCGCACTCAAGATAGGCTGCGTAGGAAAAGATTTCAGGTATTGCGGTCATGCAACGAAATTACAACCACCTCTATAACCAAACCAATACAAAAACATTATGATGCATAACCAGAAGTTATAACGAAAAGGTTATTTTGAATTTTGTATTTTATGTTTTGAACTATGCATTAGAAAATTCAAAATAATATAATTTAAGATTTAAAATAGTTACCGGATGTAATGCATCTTCGCAAATTTGATAAACGCCTTGCTGAGGCCGTCATTTTCTGCTCCCTGACGCTGGATAAAATAAAAATCGCGGATGATATGCAGCTGATCAATTTTTACCGCTACCAGTTCGCCATCCCTCAATTCTTTCAATAATGAACGGCGGGGCAAAAAACCCAGGCAATTATCTTCTTTTAAAAAATTTTTCAGGGCTTCTGTGCCGGCCAGCCTTATTCCTACTTTTAATTCTGATAATTTAAGCTGGTGCCGCTGAAGGCTGCTTTTCAGGGCGGCCAGTGTACCAGAGCCCTGTTCGCGCAAGGCCACCGGCAGGTACCGCAGGTCCTGAATACTGAGGCTCTGCTTTTTTGCGATGGGGCTTTTGGCAGAACATACAGCTACCACCTCATCTGTCATAAAAGGCTGGTAACTGATGGAATTTATTTTTTTGTTGCCTTCCACAATGCCCACGTCAATATCCTTATTCAGCAGGGCCTGGATGATGGTATCGGTATTGCGGTTAAGCAGGCTTATTTTAACATCGGGGTATTTCTGGTGAAATTCGGACAATACTTTTGGTATGATGTAAAGCGCCACGGTGGTACTGGCCCCCAGTTTTAACTGTCCTTTGGCTTTTAACTTACTTTGTACCGTGCTTATCTCAAATTCCAGTTGCTGCTGAATTTGCTTCGCCTGTAACAACCTGTCGTATAGTATTTTGCCTGCAGCAGTCAGCACAATATTATTTCCCTTCCGCTCAAACAAAGTAGTCTTGTAACTTTCTTCCAGGATTTTTATGTGTTTGCTGATCGCGGGCTGGCTGATAAAAAGTACCTCGCTGGCCCTTGAGAAGCTAAGCTGCATGGCTACTTCTATAAATACTTCATGACGTACCGAAAGCATAGGCTGTCAAAGCTACTAAGAATAGATATTAGTATTGCGTATTTAGATGTTAGACCCGCGGAGTGCAGGTATTAAGTATTGAGTATTTAGACATCAGACCCAGACCCGCGGAGTGCAG
>Ga0207698_10002004_pt1 | contig 12006 bp, 26 predicted proteins | sample KBSCornC22_FD_184298 | JGI IMG/M metagenome (GOLD analysis project Ga0207698, IMG submission 184298) | Corn rhizosphere microbial communities from Kellogg Biological Station, Michigan, USA - KBS Corn C2-2 (SPAdes) (version 2) | ecosystem: Host-associated > Plants > Roots > Rhizosphere > Soil ...
GCGCTTGCGCCAGAACTGCCACCAGCGTTGGCGGTAGAGCCGAGCGCGCGTCGGGAACGCCGGCAGCTCATCGGCCATGCGCCTAAGGTACTCATGTACGCTTTCATCCGGCAGCGGCGGGAAGCCTTCGAAATAGCACATCGGACGCGAGATAAGGCGCACCTCTGCCCAATCCACGTCCCAGCGATATTTGGTTTCGGGCAGCGGCGCGCGTTCGCCGTCATACCGATATTGGCCGGCAGGCGCTTCCTTCCAGGGAAGGCCGGTCAGCAGCGTGTCGTGACCGTCGCTCATTCTGACTCCCCTTCCATCTGGGCAATTGCACGAGCCCGCGCTTTGCGCAGGCCGTCATGCTCCTTGAGGGCAATCCCACAATGCCACTTCCACTGCATTGCCTCCATGCGAATAGCGGCGATCGAAGAGAGCCAGCTAGCTGCCCTGGGAGTAAGTTGGACCATCTTTATATTCCTCTCTGCCAACGCATGGCGTTGCATTCACTGTCGGTCGATGCGGCCCAGGTCTGAACATCAGGCCAATGCCGCTCGATTTGATCGCGTGGGAAAAACTTCACCCAATTCCCGTCAAGATTTGTCACCTTAACGTGGAAACTTTGATCCGAAAATCTGATACGCGGTTTGATCACCATCGCCCCCGTGCCGTCATGCCTCACCTGTTGAGGGCGGGTACATGGCCAATGCCTCATCCTTCGTCAGTGTGTGGAAGGGTATGGCATCGGAGAACCGCACGCCCTCAGTCGACACCTCATATTTTTCCGCCAACTCGCGGTGGAATTGGTTGAGGACCATGCGATGGGCGCGAGCCCAGACCATCAGCATTTCGCAGCCTAGCTTGCTGTCCAAGGGAGTTTCCCAGGGAGCGGGTTTGCGGTCGGTCATGCGAACCGCCAGTGCGACACTGCGCGCCAGTCGATGTTCGCCGGACGATCGACGCGGCAGCGCCCCTGCCCCTCACGGACCTGAATGCGCTGCCAGCGCTGGGCTTGTGTCGTCGGGGCCTCTCCCTGGCCCTCATAGGCCTTCCAAGGCCCTCTCACTTTTCGCTTCGCCATTGCTCGACTCCCGTTGCCGTCTCGCGCGCGCCCGCGCGGATTTAAGTACTTACCTATGGGCCACCCCGCCCTCCGGGGCGGGGGTGGCCCCCTAAGGGTATTGTATAAATTCAAACCGTCAATCCACCTTGACCGGTATTCAGATACCGGTGCTGACGGGTATCTGAATACCGGTGAGCTGATGGCACGTTCCGTAGTTTCCGCACCTTTCCGCACCCTGCGGTGCGGAAGTACGGACCCGCTGTTAATCAAGGACATTTTGGCCGACCGTAACATGCCATTTCATTTCGCTTCGCCCGTTGTCGCGCTCGACGCGCGCCAACAGTCCGTTATCCAGCCAGACCCGTTGAAGGTTCTTGACCTTGGCCAGATCGGCAGGATGATCGAGCGACAAACCCAGGGCGTCGGCGATGACGTTGCCGACCCACAGCGGACCATATTGGCATGTCTGAGAGCCGCCTGATTTGAAGTGTTCTCGCGTGCGATGATCGCCCTTGATCGCGTCTTGCACCCAGCGCAGCTTTTCCGGTGTCAATCCGCCGAAGATGCTTGGCGGCACGAACCGCGTAATGGCGGCAACCTTGTCCTCTGGCCCCAGATCGTTGCCGTTGCCGAGCCCCACGCCTTCCTTTCGGTACCAGTCGCTTTCGGGGGTCGGCGCGCGATTGTTCTTGCCGTCGGTGACCGAGAAATACCGCCACCCCTCATTGCGCTCCACGCCGCATTTGTCGGCGGTTTCGGCATTCATCCCGTTGATGACCAGCATTGACCGGCATGTCGCCGCCAGGGACGAGCTACCCCGCGCGTCCAATACGGTCACGTCGCGCCCTTCGACCTTGCGGACGTGATGGGCGAGACTGATAGAGCAATTGGCCGCAGCGGCGACGCGCGCCCATTCCTTGGTTACCTTGTCGATCGACCCGCTATCGTTCTCGCTCACCCCATGAGAGGAAACGAACGGATCGATATCGAGGTGATCAATCTGCCGATCGCGCAGTTCGGCAACCAGCGCATCGATAAACGGGCGATGCAGGGTGAACCCTCTTTCGCGTTCCTCTGTCGCCAGCTTGAGGATTTGCGGTTCGTATTCTACCGCGTCACCCGGCGGGTTCACGACAGCGGAGTCAAGGAACAGCCTGCCCTCTATTTCCTCTGGCTGGATTTGGTAGAGCAGGCAGAAGGCCTGTAGCATGCGCTCCATATGCAGACGCGAGTCTTCAAGGTTCCAGTACCAGACCTTGTGCGGGCCGTTCCAGACACGTTGGCGGAAGCGAGCCACCCCACCCGCCATATTGATCGCCCGCGCCATGATGTATGTCGACTTGCCCGACGCCCCAGGCGCGATGATCGCTGATAGCTGGCCACGTTGCAGCTCATAGCCATAGACCCATTGCTGGCGCGGTAGCTCGATAGCCGGACGCCAGACGTAGGGCGTTGCCCTGACCTTGATTATCTCTTGACCAGGTAACGTGATGATTTGCGCGCCCTCCAAAGCGCCCCGTCCTTGCTCTGCCGCGTCCATCTATTTCCTCTTATCCCGTAGAAGGTCGTTCCAGTCCTTGTAATCTTCGGGCGGGAACGACTCGCGCACCGATAAACCTCTTTCCGCCAGGGCCAGCCCGGCGGCGCGCACCGCTTCGCGGCCCGCCCCATCATTCTGCCCGCATAGGGTGACTGTCCGCACGATCGGCGGCAATGGAACATGCGGCATCAGCGCCGTGCCGAACGCCGCGATGCATGTCCGTTCGGGCATCATCTGGGCGACTGACAAGGCATCCTCAGGCCCTTCCGCCATGTTGACGTGTTCGCCAGCGTGACTAAGCCACATTCCCCCGCCCCGGATTTTGCCGAGCGACAGCTTGACCGCCGCCTTGCCAAGCGTCGGATCGTTGCGGGCGAAATAGACCCGCTGGATACCGACCACGACACCCGCGCCATCCATCGAAGCGCACACCATGCACTCGCGGGGGTCGGACCATTCGCCGGTTTCCTTGTCCTGGCGCATCGGCAGCGTTCCGATACGAACGGAGGGCGGCAGATCGATCGTGATCCCGCGCGCGGCAAGGTATGTGTCGACAGGATCGCCAACCCGAACGGCTTGTGAAATCGACCAGAAGCGTTGCGCATCGGCGAGCTGTTGAAGCCGGACGCGGTTATCCTCCGCACAGAGCTTCGCGCGCTCGGCCGGATCGACCGGCGGCAGCGCCGCCGCGCCGAGCCATTGCAACGCGCCGAGGAAATCCAGGCCAAGATGGCGCTCGACTAGATCCACAATGTCGCCGGACGCCGCGCACCCGAAGCAATGATACATACCCTTCGCGTCGTTGAACCGCAGCGAGGGTGTGCGCTCATGATGGAACAGGCAGAGCCCGACCATTTCGTGACCGACTGGCTTGAGCGGCTTGGCCACCCATCGCGCCGCCAGATCGGATATGTTGTATTTCGCCTTCGCCTCTTCGATCGCGAGGCGATCATATCGAGACGCAGCGCCTTGCCTCACGCGGCAGCGTCCAAATGAACGCAATGCTCATCGGGCACGATGACGCCGAGCGCGCCCAGGGCGACGACCGCATCCGCCGGCACCAATGCGAGCGGCCAATTGGCAGGGTCCGACAGGAAGCCAAGCACCCGCTCATAGGTGGCTGTCAGCATGTCGTTGCGCTCGAAGAGCTTTGAGTTGTTCATGGCGCGAACGCCCAGCGTCTTCAACGAGGCGTCGGGTATCGTCCGCTGCCATGCGACGACCCACGCATTGGCAACCGCTTCCAGCTTTTCAAGCAGGTTCATTCATCAGCCTTTCGGTAAGGGAGGGGTGGCGTACCGCAGATCATAGTTACGGTCAATTGTCTGTGATTGCAGACACGCGCCCGTTGACGCGGGCAATTGTCTGTGGCAGTAATGCGGCTCGGCGGTGACGGGCCGCCTGACAACGGGAGTTACAATCATGGCTAAAAACAACGAGTTGTGGTACTATCAGGTCACCTATGCCGCCGCGATCCAAGACGCGGCAGAGAACGTAGGAAAGCCGCGCCGCCGCGCGCTGGCCCTCGCCGTGTTCGCACAGCGCAGCGCTCGCCAGCTCGGCTACGCTGTCGCCTGACCACCACGAAACGGGAGAATTTCGATGAATGCCATTACGCTCAATCCGCCCACGATCCACAACCCCGGCGAAGCGCTGGAAGACATGGCGAACAGCATGGGCACGACCGGCGCGCTGATCATGACGGCGCTCGGCCAGCTCGAAACGGTCGAAAGCTATATCGCCAACGGATCGATCGACGCGGCCAAAAGCGCCATCAACGACACGTGGGCGACGATATGGGCAGTGTCCGACCGCAACAAGATCGACAAGGAAACCGCCTTCGCGATCAGGGAGAAGATGGACGCCAACCGCGCGCCGATCCTGAACCCCAGCGAGGCATTGCGGTCCTACCTCTCCATTTCGGCCATCAAGCCCACATCGGACGCCGAGTCCGATGCACACGGCGAAATGGCGTCGGCGGCGCTGTGGACATACGCCGATGAATACCCCGCGACGATCGCGGATGCGGTCACCAAGTTCGACATATTCCGCAAGGAGGGCGTGTTGGTCGACGCGCGGGCCGTCGAGATCATCGGGCGCGACTTGTCCTATCTGGCGGGCATGGCATCGCAGCATTGACGCCACCTAGAGGGGCGGCATGATCGCCGCCCCTCGAATGGCACCAGTGCCGACAACGGGAGAATAACAATGACTTTCACCATGTCTTTCGGCTTCGCCATGAAGCGCAACGCACATGCGGAAGCGTACAAGGCCTTCGACGTGCTGGCGGACGCTGGCGCGGACGGATCGCCGGAATATGAAGCCGCCAGCGCCGCCGAGATCGCCGCCTTCAACGAAGCCATGAACTTCCCCGCGATCAACGCCGCCGACGTGAGCGGCAAGCTGGCCATGATGGCCGACGCCGGATCGAACGTGGCCGAATGGAACGACTATCCGAAATACATGGCCGCGATCCAGGCGGACATGCTCAATCTGCAACGTCCCTGCGTATCGCCGGCAATGGCCGACGCCTTCGCCGCCTGGGCGGCGGCTTGGCTGGCATTGAGCGACGGTGAGGACGACACCCAGCAGGCGGACATTGACGCGGAGATTGCCGCCAGCAAGGCCCTGTTCGCGCTCCCCTGCGTCTCCCCCGGCGATTACATGGCCAAGGATTATGTCGACCGTCTGAGCGAGGATGGCGGCTACCCCGGCGGCTTCCACTTCCTTATCAAGAACTGGCAGGAGGAAGGCGAAAGCGCAACCGTTGCCGACTTCCGCGCTGTCGACCTTGGCCGCTGCATGCTGGCGCTCGGCCGTACTGACTTCGACCCCGAAGCATGGATTATCGCTATGCGCGCAGTTGGTGGCGGGTTCTACGTTATGATCGACGGGGCCAAGCGCAGTTTTTGGCAGGACGCAGACGTTGCCGACGAAGCGCCCGAGTGCCAGCACATTCGCCACCGTATCCTACAGGAATTGCTGTGTGGCCCATTCGGTCAGGACCGCATGCGCGCCGTCGTTGCCCTGATCATGACCGACTATCCCGAACACGTCATGGACGTTGGCCCGCGTGAGGTCGCGGCATGAAGAACGAGACGCCCGCTATCAAGGGCGCGCAAGAATGGCTCGACCAGTGGGCGAGCATCGGCGGGGCGGTCACCATATCGCCCGCCGGTGTGCTTACCCCTTGGCGCTACAGCCACGTGGACGAGCAGCAGGATTGGGGCCGTCGTTGCGCCAAGGCCGAGGTAGCGGAAAAGCTCCTAGGCCATCTGTTGACGCACCCCGAACTGCACGAACCCATGCGCGTCATCCTATCAGCCAAGGCCCGCAAGATGGCGCGGCCATATCTCAAAGGCCGCTTCAATGACGTGTAGCATGTGCATGCATTGGGCAGGCATCGGCGGCGGCTTTGGCCGCTGCCATGCCCACCCGCCCACGATCGTCGCCAGCATGGTCCCGGCAGCGATGGCGGTCGACCAGATCGCGGCGAAGCTGGCGGCAGCGACCCAATGGCCAATGACAGAAGGCGATGACTATTGCGGCGACTACGCCGAGCCGTCGCCCTGCTAGGGAGGTAACAATGTTTCTCGACCCAGCCACCATGAGCTTTCCGAAGCGCGCTCCGTTTACTCCCGTCACCGACCTTGACGAACGCCGCCGGCTGCATGCGCAGGGGTATCGCGATCGGGAGATCGCCGAGTTGACCGGCGCAAAGCCCAACACAATCACAGTATGGCGGCTCAAGGAAGGGCTCCCTCCCAATTCGCCGGAAGGATATCGCGGACGCCTCACGCCAGCGCAGACCGAGGCTCGGCTAAAGCTGTACTATCTCGGATGGTCGGATGCTCGCATCGCCAAGCACGAAGGCATACACCGTCGCAATTTCGGCCATTGGCGCGAAAGCAAAGGACTGCCGCCCAATTTCGCGGTTGGCGTGAATGAGCGATGGAGAGAAGGGAAGGCATATTACGGCCCCCGCGCCGACCCGATGATTGCCAACCTGTTGCAGGCGATCGGGCGGCACGTGCCGCCAGAAATCGCCGACGACGCCGCGCAGGATATGCAGATCGACTTGCTAACCGGCGACCTCGCCCCCGACCAGATCAAGACCCATGCACGCCGGTACATCAATCGCGTGTGGGAGAATTACACATCGCGCTACAAGACATGCTCGCTTCACGAAGATTTGGGCGACGATGGGTTTACGTTGCTCAACGTGCTGCGCGACGAAAGCGCGAGCGACTGGCTTGAGGAAATGGGCGCGACAGTATGGTGACCGATATTCAGGATATCGACCGCGCGAGAGCGGAGCCATTCCGCCTGGGGAAGAGCGAGGACTTCGACCTATTCCACGCGGCGCTTGTCCGTGCATTCGCAGAGCATAGGGAGGAAGCGGAAACACGGATAGCGGAGGCCTATTCAGAAGATCGCCGGTATGAATAGCCCGCAGGATTGGCGAGCGCCGCCACCTAACCACCCGCCTTGGGAAGCCCATGACGGCAAGCGCCGCCCGCGCACCGGGGAGCGCAAGCTGTATGTCCGTATCCGGGCCTTATCCCGATCGCATGTGGAGCAGCGCCAGGACCCCCAGCCCGCCCATTGGTGGAAGCGTTGGAGCCATGACGGCGGACCCGGCGATATCATGGAATGGAGATTTGCCGAGTGAACAGCGCCGACTATCGCGCCGGTCGCAGGGCTGGGCTTGCCGAAGCCATTGCCCTGTTGACGATCGAGGAAGGCAAGTGGGCAGAGAAGATGGCTCGCTACCAATCCGGCCGCACGTTCCAGGCGCAGAGCATTCGCCACAAGGCATATCAGATCGCCGCCCGCCGTGTTCGCACGGCGCTTAACGCCCACGAAAAGAAGGACCAAGCGAGGGGCGACGATACCAGCGCGGCCATGCGGGCCGCACTGGCAAGGCTTGGACTTTGATGGAGCAAGAGCATGACCGGCAGGATCGAACAGCGTGCATGGATGCCGATCGAAATCGTTGAGCGTGCCCGCGACCTATCATGCGGGCAGTTCAACGACACAATTTATGAAACGAAACAGCGCCTTGATGAAACGCACGCTTTCCTTGTGCGAGCCCTGGAGGGAGCCACGTACCCCAGACCGCAGATTGATGGCCATCGAAGGAGTGACGAACCATGACCGATCTATTCGCCTATAAGCCGCCACAGCCGCCGCAGGAGGCCCATGCGAGGGCGAGCGACCCCGACACCAGCCACGAGGCCGCAGAGTCGCTGTCGCCCCGCTTACGGCAGCTACAGGGGCTTGTGCTGGACTATGCCGCCAGCCAGCCCGACGGCTTTACCGATGTGGATCTAAACCGCCACTTCGACACCCATGGCTCGACCTATCGCACGCGGCGCTCGGAGCTTGTCGCCAAGGGCTATGTCCGCGACACCGGCGAGCGCCGCGCGTACGGCCCCGACGGCAGCGGCCGGCGTCACGTCATCTGGCAAATCACCCTCGAAGGGTTGAAGGCCAACCAGTAACCGATACCGCTTTCCCGTTGCGGTATTCGGCCAGGGCCGGGCCTGCGCTCCCGTTAGCAGGCCCGGCCCGTTTCCCAGGAGGGAAGATGGACGACATTCTATGCATCGTATGCGGTTGCGACCCGGAAGGGGTATGCGACTTCACCAGCTACTATGGCGCGTATTGCCCGCTCAATCCCTGGGCTGTCCCGCTGCCGCCCAGCGCGCCAGCGAATGACGAGCCCATGTTGAGGGTATCAGATGGCCATGACGATTGACGCTTGACCACCAAGTAACTTGGTGCCATATGGACGGCGACGAACAACGGGAGCCTTTCGGATGACCACCGAAACCAACACGCCGCATTCCAAGATTTGCCCCGAGTGTGGGCAGCTTTTCGAGACGACCCACGCAGGCAAGGTGTTCTGCACCGACAAGTGCCGCGACTCCTACGGCAATGTCGCCTTGAAGCGTGGCAAGCCTGTCATCCCCCTGCTCATCACGTGGCGTCGTCATCGCAATAGCGCCACCGGCATGCGCGCGCTCCGCGAACTTTGCCGTATCGCCAGCATGTACATCGAGGAAGATCGGGAGTCGGGCCGCGAGTGCGGCTTGCAGCTTGAGGCGCTGTGGAGCGGCTTTCACCTTTCCAAGTTCGACCGCCCGACCAAGGCGAAGAAGCAAGCCGCCCTCTGACCGGGGCGAACATCAACGGGAGAATTGACATGACGACTGTACGCACTCGCAAGAACGCCGCCGGAACCAAGCCGATCAAGGGCGCGAGCGACGAATATCGGTACAAGCTGTACCTCGCCGGCTACACCGACGGCGCGATTGCCGAGAAGGTGGGCGTAGGGTGCCGCAGCATTTGCGACTGGCGCAAGGCCCGCAGCCTGCCCGCGCATGCTCAGTGGGCACCGCAGACCATCCAGCGCAAGAACGTGACGAGCCCCCGCCGCGTTGGCGGCTTCTACATCGGTGACGCGCTCTATCAGCGGATCAGCAAGGCCGTTGGCCGCAAGCTCCCGCCGCAGATCGCCGATGACACCATCCAGAATATGTATGTGGACGTGTTGAGCGGTAAGATCGCGCCCGAGGAAATCGAGGCGCTGGCCTACCGCTACGGCACCCGCACCATGGAAACCTATTGGAGCTACTATGCTCCGCGCTCGCTGGACGATTACGGCGACTTCAAGAATGACCTGTACGACCGCGTTGCCGACGATCGCCACAGCGCGTGGTTGGAAGAAATGGGCGCGTCGTTTTTCTAGGAGAGCAATGGGATGACTACCCTACTTTTGAAATCACCGGCCTGCGAAATCGGGTGTGCGCAATGCCACATGGCGTGCGCGATCCTGCCCAGCCGCATCGCTTGGTGGGAAAAGGAAATCGCCGAAGCGATCCCGCGAGGCGACGAGCGCTACACCGCGCTCGCGCTCCAAGCACATGAAGCGCTTGTGAAGAAATACGCCGAGAGCCCCCGCGCGTCGATCGCGCGCGGGGCGATGAACTAGGAGGAAGGACATGAAATTCTATCTAGTCGAGGGGCGCTATGTCGCCACCCAGGCGGCAGCAGGAAAGCACCCGTTTACAGCGGTCGACATTCCGACCGATCAGAAGGGCCTTATGGCATTACTCAACGGCATGTTGGACGAACTGGCCAAGACGCATGACACGGCCGGGTTAGCTGCCAGCGCGCTTATCATGGCATGCGAGGAACCCGAGCCCGACACGGTACGCGAGCGGCAGCGTCAGGATATCACGATCGAGGAAGCTATTGCGGAGTCGGACTATCCGCGCGCGCTCGCGCTGGCGCACCATATTCACCATCGCTTGATGGAGCATGGGCGCGCGATAGGAGCGGGACAATGACGACATATCACGTTCGCGGTTTTTATAATGCGAATGGCCGCGCGCCGGGAGCCATGGCGCTACAGACATGGAACCGTGGCGAAACGTCTAGAGACTTGGAAATAGCAGTTTTCCAAGGGCGGGCAGATATCGGCCGTGTCGAATGGGCAACCAGCCAAGATGGTCCATGGGTCGATGCGTCCGAGACGAACCACCAGGAGAAGCCCCATGCTTAATCCCACCCCCTTCGCTCGCCACGCATTCCCGCTCACGTCTGCCCCAGACGGCACCTTGGCCATGCTGCCGATCGTTCCCTACGGATATGGCGTTCACGCCGTCGACCACGGCAGCGGACTCCTACGCGCTGGCGAAGTTGTCGTGTTCGACCCGCGCAGCATCAGCGCGGAAGGCTTGATAGCCGACGCGCTATATGTCGCGGAGTATCAGACCAAGCGGCACGCATCGCTGTCCGACCGCCTGCATATCGATCGCCATATCGTGCGGTTGACGCAATCCGTTCACGACAGCGAGCTATGGGTGTTACAGCCGGTGCCCGCGTCGATCGGAAAGGTGTTCCGTGGTATTGATGGCCCGATGCTGGATCATCTGGCGGCGGAAATCCTGCTTGGCCGGATCGTCGGTATCTACAATCCGGCAGCGTTAGGAGGTTGACGATGGGCACGCCCAGGAAGCCCATGACCACGATCGACGCTATCGCGTGCGCCATCGGCGAACAGGAGGGGTTTTCCTCCGTCACCGTCATGAAGAAGAACTTTCGCCCCCATGCCGAGCGCGCCGCTGCGATCATGTGGAAGGGCGAAGCCGCGATCAGTCGCGCACTGATCGCCAACGGATGGGTTCCGCACACTGGCGAGCCCTGCCCGATCGACCCCGACAGCTACCCCAATGTGTTGCTCGCGGACGGCACGCCCGATTGCGAGCGCGCGTCGGACTTCGATTGGGATTGGAGCAATGCGGAATATCCCGACGCCTGGGTAATCGCCTATAAGCCAGAGCCGGTATAGAAGGAGGCCCCAGTGTTCATTATCGGCAGCGTTGAGAAATTCTTTCCCGGCTTCATGCGGCGCGAATACACGCGCAACATGATCGACGGGCACGGCGAATATCTGCCGTGCATCATCCATGGACTTCGCGTGATCAGGGGCCGCAGCCTTGAGCTGCAATGCGTGCTTACCGAGTATGGCGCTGGCGCTGGCTTCCTCGCGCCGATCGAGGCCTTTTGCTGGCGTGTGCCCGACGCGCCCAGGACCAAGGGCTATCCAATCGACATGACATACATTCAGCCCTGGGATTGTTTCAGCGATACCTTTGGCGTGCACGAGTTTGAATTTCACCGCCGCATGCGCGCCTTGATCCTGCCGGATCGGCGTGAGGCCCGCTATCGGTTCAGCATCGACTTCGCCGGCAGCTCGCTTGCCGAGCTGTCCGAGCAGCATAAACATCTGCACATATTCGAAATGGCGGATGGATCGATCGGGGCGTTCCCGAACAACCGCGTCCTATGGGTTGAGCCCGCCATGTGGGATCAGCCCTTTACCGAGCGCCCCGACTTTATTGCCCTTAGCGGGGAGTGGATGGCGGAATAGCGCTGTCTTGCGCCGCGTAGAAATCCCGGAGCCACGCCGCGTTGTTGGAGCAGGCGAATAGCTGTCCCTCGATACGGACGATATAGCCACTGATCAGGCCTTCGCGCGTGCGGACGGACGCAACGTATTTCAGATGCTCCGCTTTGGCTTGGTCGACCGTCGTTACCGTCGACCAGTCGATAGCATATTCCGCCGGGATGGCGGGACGATCGCCAGCGGGAACGCATTGCAGCCGCTCGGCCGGCGGCTTGATCGGAACCGCTATGCGCTGCGTCGGGTCACATGCTGTTGCCAGTAGGGAACAGCACATCAAATGGGCTAGAGCCGTCCTTTTGAGCAGCATCGAGTTTCGCCTTTTCCTGTTCGACCTTGGCCGTGAAATCGACCACGCGGGGCAATTCGTTCTTGTCGGCGGCAGCGGTACCCACCGCCGCTTTCTTCAACGCCGCATCACTGGCGGCTTTCCACTTTGCA
>Ga0207698_10002005_pt1 | contig 12004 bp, 10 predicted proteins | sample KBSCornC22_FD_184298 | JGI IMG/M metagenome (GOLD analysis project Ga0207698, IMG submission 184298) | Corn rhizosphere microbial communities from Kellogg Biological Station, Michigan, USA - KBS Corn C2-2 (SPAdes) (version 2) | ecosystem: Host-associated > Plants > Roots > Rhizosphere > Soil ...
ACAACAGGCGATCCAGCTCGGCTTCGTTCCGCGCCTGCGCATCGCCCACACGAGCGAGGCGGCGGCGGGGCAGATTTACATTCCCATCGTCAACTGGGCCCTGATGACGATGGTGATCCTGCTGGTCCTCACCTTCCGCAGCTCCTCGAACCTCGCCGCGGCCTACGGGATCGCGGTGGTCGGCGCGATGATGATCGACAGCTTCCTCATCTCGATCGTCCTTCGACAGATGTGGAATTGGAACCGCTTCGCCGTCGCGGGGCTGCTCCTGCTCTTCTTCACCGTGGATTTCACCTATCTCTCGGCGAACCTGCTCAAGATCCCCGCCGGCGGCTGGTTCCCGCTCCTGGTCGGCGCAATCGCCTTCACCCTGTTAACCACCTGGGCGAAGGGACGGCAGCTGATGATCGCGCGAATGAACGAGGCGAGCCTGCCGATGGAGATTTTCATCAAGTCCGCCGCGCCGAGCGCCGCTCGCGTCCCTGGAACAGCGGTGTTCATGACCAGCTCGGCGAGCGGTGTGCCGCACGCGCTGCTGCACAATCTCAAGCACAACAAGGTGCTTCACGAGCGCGTGATCCTGCTCACCGTCCGGATCGAGGACGTCCCCTACGTGCCGGACGAGAAGAGGATCGAGACGAAGGATTATGGCGCGGGTTTCTATCGGGTCGTCCTGCGCTTCGGCTTCATGGAGGAGATCGACGTCCCGGCGATGCTCGCCAAGGTCGAGGAGATCGGCTCGCCGTGCAAGATGATGGACACGAGCTTCTTCCTCGCGCGCCAGACCCTGCTTGCCTCATCGCGCCCGGGAATGGCGATCTGGCGCGAGAAATTGTTCGCCTGGATGCTCCGCAACGCCGAAAGCGCGATGGAGTTCTTCAAGCTGCCTACCAACCGCGTGGTCGAGCTGGGCTCGCAGGTCGAAATCTGAACCTTAGCGGGGCCCCGCGCATTGCGCCGCCATGACTGAAACCATCTCCTGGGTCGCGACGGTGGCGACCATCGTCGCTGCATTCATGACCGCCTCCAACCTAGGCTCGCGCGTGACCGGATACGGCTTCGCGGTCTTCACCATCGGCGCGCTATGCTGGATCGCTGTCGGGCTGCTTACGGATCAGCCGGCGCTGCTGTGGACCAACGTCATGCTGACCGCGCTGGATATCTTCGGCGTATGGCGCTGGCTGGGGCGGCAGGCGCGGGTGGAGGAGGGCGCGCGCTCCGCGACCGAAGCAAGCGAGCTGACGCCGGGAGAGACCCTGTTCCCGGTGTCGCTGCTCGGCCGAGCCCCAGTGAAATGCGGCGGGCGGGACGTCGGCCGTTGTATCGACGCCATGGCGGGCTCCCGTAGCGGGAGGCTCGACTATCTGGTCGTTTCCGAAGGCGGCGTCGCGGGGGTCGGAGAGCGCTTGCGCCGCTTGCCGTGGCGCCACGCGCATGTCGACGACGAAACCATCGCCGCCCGGTTGCCGGCCGATGGATTCGAGCGCCTCGAAGAACTTCCGCGGGACCAGTGGCCGGGGCGCTGATTGTCACTGCCGAGATCGCCGCGGTCGATTTCTCGTGGATCGACGGCCTTCGGCGAACCCACTACCCGGTCGAGCGTAACCAGGTTCCCGCGCATCTCACGATGTTCCACGCGCTGCCACCTTCTTCGGAGGATGAGCTCCGCCAGCGGTTGTCGGAAATCATCAAGAGAAGCGCGCCGCCGACGATCGTTGCGGGGCTGATGGACCTTGGCGGCGGCGTCGCCTTCCGCGTCGTGTCCCCGGATCTCGACCGCATTCGCAACGAACTTGCCCATGACCTGCACGGACTCCTCGGCGCGCAGGACAGCGGCGGATGGCGGCCGCACATCACGATCCAGAACAAGGTCGCACCGAAGACGGCAAGAGCGCTCAAGCAGGCGCTGGAGCACAGCTTCACGCCCCGTCCTCTCGCGATTTCGGGTTTCGGGCTTCACCGTTATGCCGGCGGGCCGTGGGAGCCCGTCGCCGTTTACCGCTTCAGGTGACTTCGCCGATCCCGTCGCAGCTGAGGTCGAATGCGGCCAGGCCCGATTCCAGCACGGAGGCAAGCATCGGCTGATCCATCAGCTCGTTGATCGCTTCGTCGGCGCTTTCTCCGACCAGGCTCTGCGCTTCCTCCATCGCCTCGTCCCAGTCGCCGGCCTCGTACGTGCCCTGACCGACCCAGCAGAAAGCGATGACCTCGGCGAGCTGGTCCTCGCCCAAGTCCTCGAAAACCGCTTTCAACTCTTCCTCGACGCTGTCGTTGATGTCATCCTCGAGGACGCTAAGCATGCCCTCCTGCTCGTCGTCCACGTCGTCGGCTTCCTCGTCATCGGCGAAATCGACCGTCTGCGCCTCATATTCGCGCGCCCGGAGGATGATCCGGCACAAGGTTTCGAGCGGAGTCAGCGGGTCCATTGAAGCCTCTTCATCTTCCCGCTCAACTCCAGCAGCAGTTCGCGGTTCCTCGCGTTGACCGGCTTCCCGCGCGCACCTATATGCCGCGCCTCCAGCGCCAAGCTCGCGGGCGCTTTTCAGGCTTTGGGGCGGAGTAGCTCAGCTGGTTAGAGCAGCGGAATCATAATCCGCGTGTCGGGGGTTCAAGTCCCTCCTCCGCTACCATCGCGCATGCAGGACCATCCGGTGGATGGTCCGAAGCGGCGATCCGATGCAGCTCGGGCACGACTGGGCCTCCGGTAAATTCAGAGGCCGGCGCGGTCGTCGGTGGTCGAGTAAGGCTGTTCCTGGATGCTCGTGTCGACGTCAGCCATCTTGTAGAAGATGCAACGGCCAATCAGGCCGGTGATGATCAGATAGGCGGCAATGACCGCCATGATGATCGTCGCGATGCCTGGAAGCACACCGAGATAGGCGAGCACGGCAAGCACAATTCCCGCAACGATTCGAACAACCCGATCTGCCGCACCGAGATTCTTAGCCATTATCGCTATCCCCTTGTAAGCGCCGAAATTGGTTGGCTCATGATACGCCGGAACCGACCGGACACAACGCCGGATTTGCCCGTGGCGCGCGGATAACCAAAAAGCAAACGCCCGGATCGACCAGCGATCCGGGCGCCCTGCGTGACGATTGCTCGTCAGCCCCCTTGGATGTGTCGCGGCAAAAGTCCCCAGGTCGCAATCGGCTCTTCCCCAAAAGAGTGCCGCTCGCGACATTTCGCCGCACCCGAACCCGACCCAAGGGCCAATCGTTCGGACGAGATTGACTAAGCCGCCGCTAAACGGCTGTCACGCCGCGAAATTGATCGAGGTTGCTTTTCCGCGACGCCTGTGTCGACGACGCCACATCTGCGTCCCGGGGACCGCTCCGGTTGCGCGTGCGGTGCGGCAACCCTACAGCCCGCCGGATGCGCTGGTCCCGTGCCTTTTTGCCCGTTCTCAAGGAGAGCCCCGCCGACGCCCAGATCGTCAGCCACAAGCTGATGCTGCGCGCGGGTCTCGTGCGCCAGACGGCGGCGGGGATATATGCCTGGCTTCCGCTCGGTTTCCGAGTGCTCAAAAAGATCGAACAGATCGTTCGCGAGGAGCAGGACCGCGCCGGCGCACAGGAAATGCTGATGCCGACGCTGCAGGCGGCGGATTATTGGAAAGCGACCGGCCGCTACGACGCCTACGGGCCCGAGATGCTACGGATCACCGACCGCCAGGAGCGTGAGCTGGTCTATGGCCCGACCAACGAGGACATGCTGACCGCGATCTTTCAGGGATCGGCCCGAAGCTACCGCGACCTTCCGCGCATTCTTTACCACATCCAGTGGAAATTCCGGGACGAGATCCGTCCGCGCTTCGGGGTGATGCGCGGCCGCGAATTCCTGATGAAGGACGCGTACAGCTTCGACCTCGACGAGGCCGGCGCGCGCGTCAGCTACAACAAGATGTTCGTCGCTTATCTCCGTACGTTCGCGCGGATGGGCCTGCGCGCGATCCCGATGCAGGCCGATGCAGGCCCGATCGGCGGCGACCTCAGCCACGAGTTCATCATCCTCGCGCCATCGGGAGAGAGCGAGGTGTTCTTCCACAAAAGCTGGGAAACGCTTCGGCCGGCGGAGGATTATGCGGTCGACGCCGACAATCCCGAAGCGCTGCAGGCGTTCGTCAACTCGATGACGGCCGACTATGCGGCAACCGACGAGAAGCGCGACGAAGCGCGCGAGGCGACGCTCGCCGGCGACCTGCGCCAGTCCCGCGGGATCGAGGTCGGGCATATCTTTTACTTCGGGGACAAGTACACGAAGCCGCTCGGCTTCACCGTCAGCGGCCCCGGCGGCGAGCCGGTGGCTCCGGTCGGCGGCAGCTACGGGATCGGCGTCTCGCGCCTCGTCGGGGCGATCATCGAGGCGAGCCATGACGACGCCGGAATCGTCTGGCCCGAGCCGGTGGCCCCGTGGCGCGTCGGAATCGTGACAATGCGCGCGGATGATGAGGCAAGCGCCGCCGCGGCTGAGACGCTCTACGCGCAGCTAAGCGGCGCAGGCGTCGAAACCCTCTACGACGACCGCGACGAGCGTGGCGGCGTGAAGCTCGGCTCGATGGACCTGATTGGCCTTCCCTGGCAGGTGATCATCGGTCCGCGCGGCATCGCGAGCGGCACGGTCGAGTTAAAGCGCCGTTCAACCGGCGAGCGCGAGGAGCTGAGCGTGGAAAGCGCTCTCGCAAGGCTCACCGCATGATCCTCAACCGCGCCGAGCGGATGCTTACCCGCCGTTACCTGCTCCCGGGGAAGGGCGAGGGGTTCATTTTTCTCGTCGCCTCGATCAGCCTGATTGCCGTCGCGCTCGGAGTCGCGGCGCTGATCATCGTCATGAGCGTCATGAACGGCTTCCGTGCGGAGCTGTTCGAGAAAATCGTCGGGCTCAACGGTCACGCGGTGGTCGAAGGCTATGATGGGCGGCTGTCGGGATGGGAACAGATCACCGCCGCCGCCCGCAAGACGCCGGGAGTCACCTCGGCGCTGCCGTTCATCGAAACGCCGCTGATGGCGACCGCAAACGGCCGATTCGAAGGTGTGCTGGTGCGCGGCATGCGGGTCGAGGACATACGCGCCAACAAGACGATCACCGGGAACGTCCTCGCCGGCGACATCCGCTCGATCACGCCGGGAAGCGGCAATGTCGCGCTTGGCTCGCGGCTCGCCGAGACGCTTGGCGCTTCCCCGGGGAGCCAGATCACGCTGTGGAACCCCGAAGGCCGCTCGACGGTCGTCGGGACGGTCCCGCGCGAGGTCACCTATACGGTCGGCGCGATATTCGAAATCGGCATCTACGATTACGACAAGGCGTTCGTGATCATGCCCATGAAGGACGCCCAGGAACTGCTGCTCATGGGCGACCAGGTGGGCATGATCCAGATCCAGACCACCAATCCCGACAAGGTCCAGCAAATCGTCGCCCCGTTACAGAAGGTCGTTCAGGGCAAGGGCTTCATCACCGACTGGCGCCAGATGAACTCGGCATTGTTCCAGGCGCTCGAGGTCGAGCGGGTGGCGATGTTCGTCGTCCTGTCGCTGATTGTCCTCGTCGCGGTGTTCAACATCCTCTCGTCGCTGATCATGCTGGTGCGCGCGAAAACGCGGGACATCGCGATCCTGAGGACAATGGGCGCGAGCCGGCAGGGAATGATGAAAGTCTTCATGACCGTCGGCGTGACGATCGGCTCGCTCGGAATCGTGCTCGGAATCATCCTTGGCGCGATTTTCCTCTATTTCCGGCAGGACGTGGTCAATTTCATCCAGGCGATCACCGGCGAGAATTTGTGGGACCCGTCGGTCCGCTTCCTGACCGACCTTCCGGCCAAGCCCGATCCCGTCGAGATCGCTGCGATCATCCTCATCGCCTTGGTCCTCTCCTTCCTCTCGACGCTGTACCCGGCCTACAAGGCGGCGAGCACGGACCCAGTGCAGGTGCTGCGCTATGAGTGACCCCGTCCTCGTCACGCGCGACCTGAAGCGCAGCTTCACGCAAGGCGACGTGACGATCGAGGTTCTGCGTGGGGTCGATCTGGCAATTCAGCCGGGCGAAATCGTCGCGCTGCTCGGCCCATCCGGGTCGGGTAAATCCACCTTGCTTCAGGCTGTCGGTCTGCTTGAGGGCGGGTTCCACGGCTCCATCCGCCTCAACGGCGAGGAAGCCTCGGCGCTCAACGATGAAGGCCGAACGCGCCTCAGGCGCGAGCTGCTTGGGTTCGTCTATCAGTTCCATCACCTGCTGCCCGAATTCAACGCCGTCGAGAATGTCGTTCTTCCCCAGCTGGTGCGCGGCGCCGACACACCGGCAGCGCGGGAGCGGGCGAGGCAATTGCTCAGCGCCCTGGGCCTGTCGGAGCGGCTCGATCACCGTCCATCCAAGCTTTCGGGTGGGGAGCAGCAGCGGGTCGCGGTCGCCCGAGCGCTCGCCAACAAGCCGCCGCTGGTGCTCGCCGACGAGCCGACCGGCAACCTCGACGAACACACCGCCGACGCCGTTCTTGGGGAGTTCCTCAGCCTCGTTCGCGGGGAGGGCAGCGCCGCGCTGGTCGCCACCCACAATGAGCGCCTGGCGGCGAAGATGGACCGGGTGGTGAGGCTGCACGAAGGGCGCCTCCAATAATGGACCCGGAGCGCCGCAGCGACGTTCGGCGTTCCGTGCGTACTCCCAACTGGACGACGCTCTCGCTGATCGGTGCGCTTATCGTGCTGCTGATGCTCGTCGCTTATTTCGCCGCCAGCAGGAATTCGGAGCAGGACAAGCTCACCCAGAACCAGCTTGGCCAAAACCAACCACAGCAGCAGCTGCACCAGGCCAAGACCGCGTCGCCCGAGAAGCTGTGTGCGAGCAACGAGACCTACGAGCTCATCAAGCGCGAGCTGTTCCATCGCGCGGCACAGCTGCGCGGGAGCGACCAGGCCGCCTTCGACGAGCTATCGCGCTACGCGGTCGTGCGGATGGAAAATCCGGTGATGGAAAGCCAGGACAGCTCGACCGGCGCGGTCAATTGCTCGGGATCGCTGTCGCTTGACCTTCCGCCGGGCGTGGGCGTGGTCGGCGGCCGCCACACGCTGAGCTCGGACGTCGATTACACGATCCAGCCGGCTGCCGACGGCAGCGGTAATGTCGTCCTTCTGCGCAACGCTGATGCGGTGATCGCCCCGCTCGCGACCCTGGCGCGCGCAGGCCAGGCCGCGCCCGCGCAGGGCGCACCGGCGCCGGCACCCACGGCGTCCGTCGAGACGAACGGAGTCGCGACTGAGCAACCTCCTGCCGTGTCGCCCCAGGCGCCTGCGCAGAGGCCGGAACAGCGACCAGCGAGTCCACCGGCGCCCGCTGTTCCCGCGGGCACGCATCCGAGCTTCAATTGCGCAAAGGCCCGGACGAAAGGCGAGATCGCGGTGTGCTCCAACGCCGGATTGGCGGCGCTCGACCGGAATATGGCCGCGCAATATGCGCAGGCGATGCAGCAGGCGACGCCCGAGCAGCGCGTCTTGCTTCGCTCTACGCGGAGCCGCTTCATCGGCTATCGCGATCGCTGTCCCAACCGCTCGTGCATCGGCAGCGCCTATGTCGGGCGGATGCGGGAAATCCGCGACATCATGAAAGGGACCTGGCGCCCGGCCCGATAGATGGGGATAAGTTCGGCCCATTCCTTGCGGCGGCGTCGGCAAACATCCCATAATCTAGCCGTGACTCAGCCGTACGTACCGCTTCGCGTTTTCTCGTCCTTCACCATGCTCGAAGGCGCGATGGAGCCCAAGACGATTGCCAGCAGGGCCGCCAGCCTCGGCTTTCCGGCGATCACCGTCACCGACCGCAACGGGTTGTACGGGGTAATGCCGTTCAGCGAAGCGTGCATCGGCAAAGGGGTGCAGCCGATCGTCGGCGCGATGCTTGCGGTGGCTCGGCCGCCCGAGCTCGGCGGCGAGGGCGGGATCGACTGGCTGGTGCTGCTCGCCAAGGACGAGCAGGGCTATGCGAACCTGTGCAAGCTGGTGTCGGCGGCACACCTCGATCGGCCGATCGAGCAGGAGCCGCACGTCCCGTTCGCCTTGCTCGATGGTCTCAACGAAGGCCTGATCGCGCTGACCTCGGGCGCGGAGGGTGCGCTCGCGCGGCTGATTGCCGATGGGCAGAAGGAGAGGGCGAAGGCCTATCTCGACCGACTGGAGAATCTCTTCGCGGGCCGGCTGTACATCGAAATCGCACGGCGCGGCGACCCCATTGAGGAAACAGCGGAAACTGCGCTGCTTGAGCTTGCCTACGACCGACATCTTCCACTGGTCGCGACGAACCCGGCGGCTTACGCCGATCCGTCCTTCCATGCCGCGCACGATGCGATGCTGTGCATCGCGAGCTCGGCCTATGTCGAGAGCGCCGATCGCGCGAGCTCGTCGGCCGATGCATGGCTCAAGGACGGCGCGGCGATGGCCGAGCTGTTCGCCGACCTTCCCGAAGCCCTCGCCAACACGGCAGTCATCGCCCGGCGCTGCGCCGTCGCCGCGCCGAAACGGCGGCCGATCCTTCCCCGGTTGGGTGATGACGAGGACGAGCAGCTGTCCGCAGACGCCAAAGCCGGGCTCGAACGACGGCTCGCCGGCCGTCAGGAAGAGGACAAGGCAGGCTATCGCGAACGGCTCGATTATGAGCTCGAGATCATTACCGGAATGGGCTTCGCCGGCTATTTCCTGATCGTCGCCGACTTCATCAAATGGGCAAAGGCGAACGACATTCCGGTCGGGCCGGGTCGCGGATCGGGCGCGGGTTCGGTTGTCGCATGGTCGCTGACAATCACCGACCTCGATCCGATCGCGCTCGGACTGCTGTTCGAGCGTTTCCTCAATCCCGACCGCGTGTCGATGCCGGACTTCGACATCGATTTCTGCGAAACCCATCGCGACAAGGTCATCGCTTACGTCCAGCGCCGCTACGGCCGCGACAGGGTCGCTCAGATCATCACCTTCGGGCGACTCAAGGCGCGGGCGGTACTCAAGGACACCGGGCGTGTGCTGCAAATGCCGTACGGCCAGGTGGACCGCCTCGCCAAGATGATCCCGAACCATCCAACCGATCCCTGGACCCTGGAGCGAGCACTCAACGGCGTGTCGGAGCTTGCCTCCGAATATAAGGACGATCCCGACGTCAAGCGGCTGTTCGACCTGGCGATGAAGCTCGAGGGGCTTCCGCGCCACGCCTCGACGCACGCCGCGGGGGTCGTCATCGGCGACCGTCCACTCGACGAGCTGGTGCCGCTCTACCGCGACCCGCGTTCCGATATGCCGGTGACGCAGTTCGACATGAAATATGTCGAGGCTGCGGGGCTGGTGAAGTTTGACTTCCTCGGCCTCAAGACGCTGTCCGTCCTCAAGGAAGGCCAACGCCTGCTGGCGGAGCAGGGAATCGACGTCGATTTCGGAGCGCTTCCGTGGGACGATCCGCAAGTCTTCGACCTCCTCCAGCGCGGCGACACCGTCGGCGTGTTCCAGGTCGAGTCCGAAGGCATGCGGCGCACTCTCTCGGCGGTAAAACCGACCTGCTTCGAGGACATCGTCGCGCTCAACGCGCTCTATCGGCCGGGGCCGATGGACAACATCCCGATGTTCGGCCGCCGCAAGAACGGCGAGGAGTCGATCGAATATCCGCATCCTTTGCTCGAAGGCATCCTCAAAGAGACCTACGGCATCTTCGTTTACCAGGAACAGGTGATGCAGGCGGCCCAGATCCTGGCCGGCTATTCGCTCGGCGGCGCCGATCTCCTGCGCCGCGCGATGGGCAAGAAGATCCAGTCGGAAATGGATGCCCAGCGTGAAACCTTCGTGAAGGGCTGCGCGGAGCATAACGACATCCCCGCCGCCAAGGCGAACGAGCTGTTCGACTTGATCGACAAGTTCGCCGGCTATGGCTTCAACAAGAGCCACGCCGCCGCATACGCGCTTCTGACGTACCAGACGGCGTGGCTGAAGGCGCATCACCGGGCCGAATTTTACGCGGCGTCGATGAGCTTCGACATCGCGCTCACCGACAAGCTCGCGATGTTCGTCGAGGACATGCGGCGCGGCGGCGTCGAATGCCTGCCGCCGGACATCAACGCCAGCAGCGCTTCCTTCACCGTCGAGAATGGTGCGGTCCGCTACGCATTGGGCGCGCTCAAGGGCGTCGGCGAAAAAGCAATGGAGGCGTTGGTCGAGGAACGTGTGGGCCGGGGACATTTCGCCGGCCTCGAGGATTTCGCGGCCCGGATTGACCCGCGCCTGCTCAACCGACGGCAGCTCGAGAGCCTCGCCGGCGCCGGCGCCTTCGACAGCATCAAGCCCGAGCGTGCCGCTGTCTTCGCCGGTGCCGAGACCATCCTCGCCCACGCGGCAAGCGCGCACGAGCAGCGCGAGACCGGCCAAGCCGGCCTGTTCGGGGTCAATTCCGCCGAATCCGCGCCGATTCGTCTCCCCCGCGACGCATCATGGACGCTGGCGCAGCGCATGGCCGCCGAGCGGGACGCCTTCGGTTTCTATTTCTCCGCGCATCCCGTGGACGCCGCGAAGCACCTGCTCGCGGCGCACAAGGTCAAGACCTTCGCCGAGGTCGCCGAGGTCCGCATCTCGGAGGGCGAGCGGGTCAGCGCCACGATGGCGGGCCTGGTCGAGGACACCCGCTGGCGAACTTCGGCCCGCGGGCGCCGCTACATGATGGCGACCTTTAGCGACAGCTCGGGTCAGTTCATGGCGACGGCGTTCGACGACGAAGCGACCGCGGCGCTCGAAGCCGCCGCCAAGGCCGGCCAGTGCGGCCTCCTCACCGTCGAGCTCGACCGCCGCGCGGGCGACGAGACTCCGCGAGTCACGATCAAGCGCATCCAGCCGCTGAGCGACCTCGCCAGGCGCACGCGCCTCCAGATGACGATCCATGCCGCCGACCCCGACTCCATCGAGCGGGTCGTGCGAGAGCTGGCGTCGGCGCTCGGCGGGAACGGGAAGGTCATGTTGGTCGTGCCGCTCGCCTCGGGCGGCAGCGCCAAGATCGTCGCGAGCCGCGCGTGCGCGCTGGACGCGGAGCTCGCGGCCCGGATCGAACGGATCACCGGTGAGGGCAGCGTCGACTTGTCGACCCAGGAGCCGAGGCTGGCCCTGGTCGGCTAGAAGTTACGCCATCCAGAAGCCGTCGCGGTTCACGAGGCTCGTGATGTGCGCGTTCTGCTCCTCGCTCATGTCTTTCTTGAACTTGGGGAAGACCTGCTCTTCCTCCATGTGCGCATGCTCCGCGACGAGCTGACGGAACTCTCGCACGCGCTCCAGCCAGTTGGGCGCGTCCGGTCCCATCTCGCTCAATTCGTAAATGAACGTCTTGATGTAACCGTGCTCGCTTTCGAGATGGTCGGCGTCGGCGAAATCGTCGTCCTCGCGGAGCGCCGGATAGACGACCATCTCCTCGGCGTGGGCGTGCTTGTCGAGCGCGTGGCAGAGCTTCATGAACAACATCTTGCGCTTGAACGTCTGCGTCTGGTCGGTCGCGAGCATTTTGTCGAAAATCGCCAGCGCCTCGTCATGCTCCGCGGCGAGAATCTCGTCCCAATCGCCGATCGAGGCTTCCATGCCTTGCATCAGCGCCTTGCGGCCGTAATTGGCAGCGAAGCCGATTGCCGCGCCACCGATCGCTGCAGCGATGATCGGAGCGGCGCCTTCGCCCCATGAAAAAGCGCTCCGGTCGCCGCCGGGACGGCTGCGGCTTTCGTTGGAGCTGCTGCGGTTGGACGAACGGCTTTGGGTGCGCGTGGCCATATGATCCTCCTTGCTGGAAATTCGCCCGATTCAACGGTCGGGGCACGGGCGCCGTTCCTGTTGAGAGCCTCGCTGAGGCCACCGTTCGCCGCTTCCGTCAGAAGCTGTTGGTCGGCTCCTGCGGCTGCTCCGGAGGAGGAGTCGCTTCGTTGGTTGGCAGGGGGGCCTGCGGTTCCGTTGCCGGAGGCGATTGCTCGGTCGCGTTCTGAAGCGGGGGAACCGGCTTCGGGCTTTCATAT
>Ga0207698_10002006_pt1 | contig 12004 bp, 9 predicted proteins | sample KBSCornC22_FD_184298 | JGI IMG/M metagenome (GOLD analysis project Ga0207698, IMG submission 184298) | Corn rhizosphere microbial communities from Kellogg Biological Station, Michigan, USA - KBS Corn C2-2 (SPAdes) (version 2) | ecosystem: Host-associated > Plants > Roots > Rhizosphere > Soil ...
TGATTGTGAACGGACGAATAAAGTTTGCAAAAGGGCCAATCTTGTTTACAAGAGCATTCGTTTTTGTGTCTGCTACGTAGAGCCACGGGGAACCGATGTCTGCTAAATAAACATGCTGCCCGGAGGTGCCATAGATGGTGTTGTGCGCTCTTTTGTGAACGTCAATTTTTTTTATGATATCGCCGGTTGCACAATCAACTACGTTCCAAAAATCTTTTTCGAATGACGGCAAGTACATGGTTTTGCCATCGGGCGAAATCGACATACGGTCACATCCGCCATCAAACTTTTTCTCCCAGATAAGCTTTTCTGTGCTGAGGTCTATGCGTTGCAATCCTTCAATCGTGCTTATGAAAACACTATTGAGCGGCAAGCTTACAGCAATTCCCTTCACATTCGAAGGTGTTTTATCCGGGTGAAAACCCTGCGTACTTATGCGCTTAACGAAGCGGTGATTGTTATCAATATCGAAAACAAGGAGGCCATGCCCACCATAACCAAGGTAATCACGAATACCGGGTACGGCTACATACAGGTACCGGTGTAGAGCATTAGGCGAATCCTTCGATGGTACTCTTGCTGATGAGAAAATGATGATTAAGAATGATAGCAGTAGAATTAAAATGCCGGCCTTTTTTTTCATTGATTTTATTATTGTTTCTAAAGGTAAATAAGATGCTGAATGGCAACAAAAAAATGTAGTTATTAGCCTGGTGTGATAATACTATGCCATCCGGCTAACTAAATTTCTTATACTTGGACCGGGCCCGCTATACTGGCTAAATAATTTAATATCACATTGAAAATTTTGCCAACTTTATAGTACTAAAATTATAACTATGAAGCCCCCAACTCTTTTTTCCTCATCATTGCTATTCATTGTTATTACAGTTTTTTTCACACGTTGCACTCCGCCGGCATATAAACCGATGGATATTGCTGCATACAACCAAAATACTAAGCAATGGAAATTGGATTATAATTCATTCCCTTTAAACCCAAACTGGCAATATAAACTAGTAAATGGTAAAGCCCCGTGGACCTATGCGCAATGCCCTTTAAGTGATAATCCTGCTGATTGGAAAAGTAGCCGTACCTGCACGAGTCAAAGTCTTCATTTCAATAATGGGCAAATAGGATGTACTGATTTATTTAACAGGCATGGTGGCCATATGAATTGGTTTCCTGTAACGGAAGTAGGCATTGTAAATTTTATTGACCATTCACCCAGTTATGCTGATGATGATTATAACTTTTATCTTCAATCACCGGATTCTTCTTTGTACCTTGGAAGCGATGGCCCTCCCGCGAACCAGGATCTGGCACTTGAGTTTGACAGCGATGAGTTTCCCGACCCTGTAGATGATGACTATAACATTTGGTGGAATCATTTTCACGATGCTGTTGATAATTCCCAGGCTGAAGCCGAAGCAATGATCAGAGATAAACTGGCGATTGTTACTGGGATGGCAGGTATCGACTTAGGCCATGACCATGCCGATACATGGACTGCAGAATTACACCCCGTGTTTGGCATGTTTGTTTTAACCGGTGAGCAGCAGTCAATCAATCCCGATGGCTCTGTAGCGATGAGTGATACCTGGAGTTTTTTTATAAGAAATATTGGCGATGAAGGATGGTGCTCATCAGATGCTGAAATTGCAGGCACAAAGCAGCTTAAAATTTTTATCCCGGAACTCCCTTACTACTATGCCGGCACCATAAGCCCGTACAAGGCAGATGCGAGGGATAATATTACTATAGATGATGGGAATGTACACATCACTAACTGGAATGGAATTACAGACGATAATGACCCCAGGAGAGAACGTTGGACGAAGCAGGCTGTAAATGGCGGCGTTATTTTAAATTTTAATTTTGACAGCCAATCCAGTGCCGGGATTTTTGTAGGCGATATTAAAATGAACTGGAACATCCACATAAGCTTTAATGGAGGGAATCTTGTGAAGGTGAACGCATTTATGGATGAGTCAAAATTCAAGGATAAATTCAGTTGGATTTATAATAACCACAGAGACACAGAAAGAGAATATGAAACTAAAGATGATTCTCTTTTTTCCATCCGCTTTAATAAATTAAATAGCCAGCAGCAAATGGAATTGCACCAGGCGTTAGCCGGAAAAATTATCCTACCCGGTATGCCGAAACTTGAAGAAATCCCGAAAGGAAAAAGCACTAAAATAACAGCAGTATTTGCAGGAAAAGATTCGGTCAATACACAACAATTCAATGCTCAATTAAGAAAAATGAAGATAGGAGACCTATCAAAAACCAGTAAATTATTCACTGTTTCCGATCCTAACCAAAGCGCATACATACAAAGGAAACAATCGAAACGGGCATTTATTGATGCTTATTTAAAAAGCAAACAGCTTTAATATGGTTAGTAAGTATAGCCCGTTCTTTAATAAGATATTATTTGCGTGGTGGTTAGGCGCCCTTATGTTCAGTGTGTGTACCGGGTTTTCCCAAGGCCAATCCATAAACAAGATTGCAGATTGGAATTCAAAACAGGTACAGGAAAACATTACCTGGCGAAGCCGGTATTTTACAGATCTGTTTGGCAGCAAACAATTTATCAACCTGTTGGATATTGACCTGAATGATACGTCCATAAAACCATTTATTGCCTGGCAGGATACGGTTTTATTAACCACGCACGAAATGGCTGAAAGAGAAAAAGCAGTTGCTGCAGTTAATGGTAATTTTTTTCATACCAAAAACGGTGGCTCGGTTTGCTTTTTAAAAATAAACGGGAAAATAATTGATACTTCAAGAACAGACCTGTCTGAGCATCTTTTTTTGGACGAACTGGATGACGCTGCCATCATCATTGATCGAGAGGGAAAAATGGGAATCATCTCCTGTCCCCCGGCCGGCTGGAAGAGCATTACTCAAATGCCCACCATAATAAGCGCCGGCCCTCCGTTGATCCTTGAAGGGAAAACTGTAAAATTTATATCAAATACTTTTAATGATAAGAGATTCAGCCGTACGGGCGCGGGGTTAACTAAAAACAATCACCTGCTGTTAATTACCGTTGATGGTAATTCCGAACAGTCAGCCGGAATGACGATAGCGGAATTTGCCCAAATTTTCAAAGCCTTTAATTGTATCAATGCCCTCAACCTAGATGGCGGAGGTTCCACTACGATGTGGATAAAGGGAGAACCCGATACCGGAATTGTAAACCATCCCACTGACAATAAAAAGTTTGACCATTATGGCGAAAGGAAAATAGCGAATGCCATTATTTTGAAATGATAACAACGAGGGTTGTGCTAGCCAACACACTTAGCTATGCCACAAGCTGCGTCAGCATTACTTTTTTTATGCCCGGTAAAAGATGCAAGACACTTGCGCCATTTAAGTTACCAGGCAGCTGATCTCTCGGCTGGAGGTTGTAAGCTTGCGAGTAAATGGCGGAAGACCCAATTCGGCTGAAATGCCTAATAGGTAAATACCAGGCCAGTAAGCTTTTTTATATCTTCCATGCTGTCTGCTGCATTTTTGTAAGAACTAAATACCGGTTTGCTATTTTTTGCTTTGTAAGCCTCCTGTACTTTTTTATCATTTACCTTGTACAGTATCACTTTCCAGAAATAAGCCGGAATACCAATACCATGTAGCTTTTTAGCACTGTATAAGCATCCCGTATATACTTTTACATTTCCGTATTTTCTGCATATGCTGCGCACATGTGCCTCAATACTAGCCCAGAGATGTTCATTAAAATAACTTTGTTGCGGGGCAGCATTAGTATAAATAAAAGTTTCCGCTTCTGCGGCATTATTAAACCTGAAATCGGCATCCGGTGTTAAATGTCCTTTATCATAATTGCTGTGTTTATATACGGTATCATTTGCCTGTTCATTTAAGGCCACTGTCGTATCCGCAATAAAATCACCCTTTCTTTTATTGGTGGTTAAATAGCTTCTTTTTAAAGTATATACAGTGTATAAAGGAGCTTTTTGTTTTTCATGAAAGTAAATAATGTAATACTGTTTTTTAAGAGTTATGATCTGGCAAAAACAATTGCAGGTTACCTGCAGCAGCAACAGAATAATAAAAATCTTTTTCATGGAAATAATACGGCAGTTATTATAATAACTAAGTTAACATTCTTTTCTGCAATCAACTTTTCCCCTTTTATAAAGGCTTTAAACACAAATACACTTTTAAAAGCCAGGCTGTATTAGCTAAAATTGAGTCTATTAGATAAAGGGGAGAATCTATAATTATTTTCGCTGTTGGTTAGGAAACCAGAAAGCGGTTCTCACAAGTAGTTGGTGTAGGATTGCGAATGAAGGGTGAAATACCGGCATCGGCAGAATTGTGTCCCGTGAGACACAAACCATGAACGTTATAGTGAAAGAAATTAAAATCATAATTTTAATTTCTTAAAATTTAATTCATGAAAATCGTTTGCTCATTCGTTTTTTTTATCATTGCCTGTGTTTTATTAAGCTTTAAAAATGATCCGATCGCTCACAAACAACCGGATTATAAAAAAAGTAATATCATTACCGGGGCTGACCAAACTGAGGAATATGTTCCCTGGTTAAAAGGAAAACGTGTAGCGATACTTGGAAATCCTACGACTATTATTGGTAAAAAACACCTTGTTGATAGTTTAATTTCAAGAGGCATTAATATCGTAAAAGTATTCGGGCCGGAGCATGGCTTCAGGGGAAATGCAAGCGCTGGCGCTGTTGTAAAAGATGATATAGATTCTGCAACCGGCATCCCTGTCATTTCTTTATACGGGCCTAAACGCAAACCATCAAAAGAGGATCTTGCAGATGTAGATATCATGATATATGATGTAGCCGATGTTGGATGCAGGTTTTATACAAACATTAATGTACTGAGCCATATTATGGAAGCCTGTGCTGAAAATGATAAAGAACTGCTGATATTAGACAGGCCCAATCCGAATGGATACCTGGTTGACGGACCTATACTTGATATGCGTTTGAAATCAGGCATTGGTATGTTTCCTATTCCTATTGCACACGGAATGACGATTGCAGAATTTGCCCAAATGATAAATGGTGAAGGCTGGCTTCCGAATAAAATGACCTGTAAATTAAAAATTGTTCGTGTAAAAAACTATACTCACGATATGGCATATACGCTGCCGGTAGCTCCATCTCCAAATCTTAACACGCAGCAAAGTGTAATGCTCTACCCTTCTCTTTGTTTATTTGAAGGCACTATTATAAGCCAGGGGCGTGGCACACATTTTCCTTTTACCGTGTTAGGCGCTCCTGCTTTAAAAGATAAATACAATTTTTCGTTTACACCGGTAAGTATTCCCGGTATGGCAGAAACGCCGTTGCATATAAATGAAGCATGTTATGGAATTGACCTTAGAAATTATGATATTGATAAACTGCGAAAATCCAAAAGAATTAATATTCAATGGATGATAGACTTGTATAACGCCTATCCTTATAAAGATAAATTTTTCGACAGAACACAAAGCAAACAAATGGGCGATATTGATAAGCTTGCGGGCACTTATGAATTCAGAAACCAAATAATTGCAGGTAAGACAGCTAAAGAAATACAGGACTCATGGAAACCGGCCTTATCTCAATTTAAAACAATGCGAAAGAAATACCTGTTATATCAATAATTAATTCTTACATATAACAGCGCTGTGCGGCTATTCCGTGGGTAAGGCTTTTCGCTAACATATGATCCGTTTTTGGACCGGGATAAACCTTTTTTTTTGTAAACGGTAATACGTGGACTTATGAACAATTGCATAAAATCTTTGAATAGCATTTTTAGTATTTTTCGCTTTCGTGCTTTTCTCAGTTTCTATATCTCTCTTGCTGGCAAATTAACTGTATCAAAACCGTACACTTGTTGTATCATTAATGATACATTTTTATCGGTATTATAAATGTAACCTATTGAGTATCAAAAACGTTAAACAATGGCATTGTGTTGATAGTATATGCTCACGAAAATAGCAGTTGGATTTTCTCATTTAGTTAGTGTTAAAAAGGCCGCCGGGTAAAACCGGTGACCTTATTTTAAAAAATTAATTTTATATATACCGTGGACAGAGTTATAGAAAAAAAATATTGGTCTCGTAAAAGGATTCTTACAATTACTGGTATTGTTGCTTTGGTGCTTCTTATTGGCGCCAGTTATTATTATACATCAGGCAATAGTAAATTAAATGTAGATACAGACAGAATTACCATAAGCGAAATTAAGAAAGGAACTTTCCAGGAAACGATTCCCGTAAATGGAATTGTGCTACCGCTCACAACCATTTATCTGGATGCAGTAGAAGGCGGCCGTGTAGAAGAAAAATATGTAGATGATGGTACTGTAATGAAAAAGGGCCAGCCAATTTTAAGATTGTCCAACACTGATTTGCAATTGGGATTAGTTACGCAGGAAACCAATGTATATAACCTGCTTACTCAGATGCAGATTTCAAAAAATGCTGCGCAACAAAATACGGTTACCAAACTTAACCAGATGACGGACGTTGAAAGCCAATTAAAAGAAGCAGAAAGAGTTTACAAATTAGATAAGCATTTGTATGAACAAAAAGCAATAGGGTCGCAGGAATATCAGAAAGCTTTAAATGATTATAATTATTATTTGCAAAAGCAAAAACTCACCCAACAGATTCTTCAGCAGGATTCTGTATCTACCGAACAACAGTTGAAGCAGGCAAGGCAATCATTTGAGGGCTCACAAACTGCTTTAAACGTAATGAAGGAAAAAGTCGGAGACTTGATAGTTCGGGCCCCAATTGATGGACAGCTAACATCGCTTGATGCCGAGGTAGGCCAGTCAAAAAATAAGGGAGAACGCCTTGGCCAAATAGATGTGTTGAGCGGCTATAAAGTGAGAGTAGACGTTGATGAACATTATCTTTCAAGAATATTTCTTGGCCTTACAGGAACTTTTGATTTTGCCGATACAACTTATAAATTAGTCATTAAAAAAGTATATAGCCAGATCGCTAATGGAAGGTTCCAGGTAGATATGGAGTTTGTTGGAAAAGTGCCCAAGGGTATTCGTCGCGGTCAGACGTTGCAAATACTTTTAGCTTTGAGCGATGAAACACAAGCTGTATTATTGCCAAAAGGAGGTTTCTACCAGCAAACAGGTGGCAACTGGATATTCAAAGTAAGTGACAATGGAAAAACTGCTTATCGGGTTGACATTCAGCTTGGCCGCTATAACACCGATAATTATGAAGTATTGCAGGGATTAAAGCCGGGCGACAAAGTAGTTACTTCCAGCTATGAAAATTATGGAACAATGCAGGAATTGGTTTTACAGAAATAAATTTATAAAAGATTAAACTTACTGTTATGAAAAAAATATTATTCCGCCTTATTGCAATAGTAACTTTTTGCACGTCAAGCTTGCTTATGAAAAGTGAAAATTCAGCATTCAAGGTTACGAGCTATTGTATTCCACCAGATACTGCTGCCATCAAGGCTGCAATAAAAATTGATAAGCTAAAAAATTCTGACGCACGCTATGAAAATTTTTTTATAAAAATCTAAAACAAAACAGGCGGAAGTTGTGCATAATAACAGCCTGCCCAAACAAACCAACATTAAACAAACTCATATTAAAAACAATACAATGATCAAAATTTCTGAGCTCGAAAAAATTTACCGCACGGAAGAGGTAGAAACCGTTGCGCTAAACAAACTCTCATTTAATGTAAAAGAAGGCGAATTTGTTGCCGTGATGGGCCCGTCCGGCTGCGGCAAATCAACCCTACTCAATATACTTGGGTTGCTGGACGACCCTGATGACGGCAGTTTTTTGTTTAATGGTATTGAGGTTGCCGGTTTTAACGAAAGAAAAAGAGCAGACTTACGTAAAAGAAACATTGGATTTGTTTTCCAAAGTTTTAATCTTATAGATGAACTTACCGTTTTTGAAAATGTGGAATTGCCATTGATTTATCTGGGCGTAAAAGGCGATGAAAGAAAACAACGGGTAGAAAAAGTGCTTGATAAAATGCAGATAATGCACCGGCGCAATCACTATCCTCAACAGTTAAGTGGTGGCCAGCAACAAAGAGTAGCAGTTGCACGGGCGGTTGTAAATAATCCAAAATTAATTCTCGCGGATGAGCCTACTGGAAATCTTGATTCATCTAACGGTAACGAGGTAATGCAATTGCTTACAGAATTAAATGAACAGGGAACCACGATTATTATGGTTACGCATAGTGAACACGATGCACGCTATAGCCATCGCATTATTCGAATGCTTGATGGGCAAACAGTTACAGAAAATATTTTGGTTTAGTAACAAGGAGTTACAAATATTTGCAATGAGATGAATTTAAGTTTTAAAATTCATCAGTAAAGGAATGCACTATGCTTAAAAACTATTCTAAAACAGCATGGCGGCAATTAGTAAAAAATAAGCTTTTTACATTGTAAATATTTTAGGTTTATCAACAGGCCTTGCAAGCATTATTGCATTATCCGTTTTAGTATATCAGTATATAACTGCAAATGAAAACCTGGAAGGCATTGACTAAATATTATCTGAAAACACTTGCTCCTAACGGTAACAAATACACGAAAACAACATATCCGCTGCTTGGTGAAATAGTAAAGAATTGTCCCCAGGTTGAAGCCGCCACACATATTCAAAGATGGTATTATCTCTGGTTAAAATATAATAATAAAGAATTCCAGGAAACCACTGATTTTATTGATACAGGATATTTTAAAGTTCCAATTTCCTTTCAAGTACAGAGATGCGGCCATTGCGCTAAAGGATAAATTTTCAATAGCTCTGTCAGAAGAAACTGCCCAATTGTTTGGTAATAAATATCTTGTTGGTAAAATTATTACTGCTGATGACACGATGCAACTTACTGTTACAGGTGTTCTCAGGCATATACCGCAAACTGTACAATAAACCCGGTAATATATTACCTACTGCAATACCCGATCGAATCCTGATTTTAAACAGGGAGCTAACTCGTATAATTCTTTCGCCTCAAATTACTTAAGATTACAAAAAAGAAGCGATCCAAAAAAACTCGATGCACAGATTGCTTCGATTATAAAATTGAATTATGCACCTGAACAAAAAGGCAAACAAAGTTTTTTCAGCTCCCTTAATAAAATATTACAGAAGCAGTCTTCTTTAATTGGTGTCATTATAAAAGGGAAAATAGGCGCCGAATTACTTAGAAGCCTGCATGGAATGCAGGCTTTTCTTTTGAAACGAATGTAAGATTGTACTCACCACAATGTATAACCCCTTTCCTTAAATTTTCAATTCTTCATTTCAATTATAAATACTAACTTCGGCGTCCATTGTGCAAAACAATAACAATCATATCAACCCATATATTTCGTCAGCAGTGATTTCTACTCTTACTTTTACCACTGCAACCCGCAAGGGTTAAATATTTACATATCGACCACGTGCTCCGGCTATTTACAATTCATAACTTACAAGATTAATTAATAACTCACAACTTACAATTTATATGCAGGTTTTAAAATTTGGCGGTTCTTCTGTAGCAAATGCAAAAAATATAAACAATGTTGTTACTATCATTAAGCAAGCTTTAAAAAGCGATGCGACCGTTGTGGTTGTTTCTGCCCTTGGCGGTGTTACAGATGCGTTGCTGGAGGCAGCATCACTTGCATCTTACGGAGAAATTGTTTACAAAGATAAGCTTCACGAAATTGAACATCGCCATCTTGCAACCGTAAAAGAATTAATACCGCTCGATCAGCAAAGCAGTGTTTTAAGTGCCATAAAAAAACGCTGTAACGAAATTGAAGATATTTGCAATGGTGTCTTTTTATTAAAAGAATTATCACGGCGTACGACAGACGCTATCATTAGCTATGGTGAATTAATCTCATCACAAATTATTACAGCAAAATTAAAATCGGCGGCAATCATCAATACATGGAAAGATGCACGACAACTTATTGTAACCAATTCGGAATTTGGTAATGCGAATGTCGATTTCACCATTACAAATAAAAATATACAAGGTTTTTTTTCGGCTGCCGATGCTGATATATTTATCATTCCGGGTTTTATCGCCAGGGATAAAAGCGGCAACACAACTACGCTTGGAAGAGGTGGGTCTGATTATACAGCCGCTATCATCGGTGCAGCTTCTAAAGCTTCTGTTGTCGAAATATGGACTGATGTTTCAGGCATGATGACTGCAGACCCGAGGCTTGTTTCCCATGCAAAGATCATTCAACATATTTCTTACCAGGAAGCTATGGAACTCTCGCACTTTGGCGCTAAAGTAATATATCCGCCCACCATTCAGCCATTAATGAGCAAGGGAATTCCGGTATGCATTAAAAACACTTTTGCCCCTGCTGATGAAGGCACATGGATAACTAATGTAAGTAAACTAACGGACAAGCATATACGCGGAATATCGAGTATTAATAATCTTTCATTGCTTAGTCTTGAAGGAAGCGGAATGGTAGGAATACCAGGTTTTTCAAAAAGATTATTTGAAGCCCTTAGCAATGAAAAAATAAATGTGATTTTGATTACGCAAAGCTCATCGGAACACTCTATTTGCGTAGGCATAGAAGAAGCGAACGCAGACAGGGCCAAAGAAATAATTGATGCAGCTTTCGCCTATGAAATTGAAATAAAAAAAGTAGAGCCGCTAAAAGTTGAAAAAGATCTGGCCATAGTTGCATTAGTAGGAGATAATATGAAAAGTCATCCCGGCATAAGTGGTAAAATGTTTGGTGTACTTGGAAGAAATGGGGTGAATGTAAGAGCTATTGCACAAGGCTCTTCTGAAAGAAACATTTCCGCAGTTATTGCTGTGGAAGATGTTAAAAAAGCGATTAACGTATTGCACGAAGAATTTTTTGAAACGACGTTCAAGCAGGTGAATATTTTTATAAGCGGCACCGGAAATGTGGGCAGCAAATTGCTTGCGCAATTGCAGCAACAGCTTCAGCATCTCGAAGATGATCTTCGTTTACACGTAAGAGTTAGTGCAATAAGTAATAGCCGTAAAATGTTGTTTAATGATGAAGGAATTGATTTGTCAAATTGGAAAAAATTAATGGAAGAAGCAGAAGATATGGAGCTGGATAGATTTATAAAAAATATTCAGCAAAAGAATCTGCGCAATTCTGTATTTGTAGATATTACGGCTGATGATACTATTGCTAAAACATATCCGCAGTATCTGCAAAAAAGTATTTCAGTAGTAGCTTGTAATAAAATTGCTTGTTCTTCCTCTTATGATTATTATAAAAAATTAAAAGATCTTGCAAGAGAATTCAATGCGCCATTCTTGTTTGAGACCAATGTGGGTGCAGGTTTGCCGGTAATAGGCACTTTAAATGATTTATTAAGGAGTGGCGATAAAGTAAACAAGATAGAAGCAGTGTTAAGTGGCACACTTAATTTTGTCTTTAATAATTATACAGGTGAAAAAAGTTTTGCAAATGTTGTTAAGCAGGCACAGGACGAAGGATATACAGAGCCGGATCCAAGGCTTGATCTTAGCGGTATGGACGTGATGCGAAAGATAATGATACTTGCCCGTGAGACAGGAGAGAAGCTGGAAATGGAAAATATAACTAATGAAAGTTTTATGCCTTTGTCGTGTATGAAAGGCGATGTTGCAAATTTTTATAAGGAAATGGAAATGCATGAGCAGCATTTTTTTAATCTTGTCTCAAAGGCCAAAGCGGAAGGAAAAAAATTGAAATTTGTTGCCAAGTTTGACAAAGGCAATGCATCAGTAGGACTGCAGCTTATAGGTCCCCAGCATGATTTTTATCATTTATATGGAAAAGATAATGCAGTACTTTTTTACACTAATCGTTATACTGAACAACCTTTAGTGATTAAAGGTGCAGGCGCGGGAGCTGAAGTAACAGCGTCCGGCGTATTTGCTGATATAATAAGAGCCGCAGGCTAAAACATCTTTATCAATTATAATAATTAC
>Ga0207698_10002007_pt1 | contig 12002 bp, 9 predicted proteins | sample KBSCornC22_FD_184298 | JGI IMG/M metagenome (GOLD analysis project Ga0207698, IMG submission 184298) | Corn rhizosphere microbial communities from Kellogg Biological Station, Michigan, USA - KBS Corn C2-2 (SPAdes) (version 2) | ecosystem: Host-associated > Plants > Roots > Rhizosphere > Soil ...
GCGTGATTAGCCGCTGGGGCTTCCTTCGGCCATGCTTAGGCGCAGTTGGCCTTTGTCTTGGCGTCGGCTTCGAGGCTCTTGAGGTCAGGCCGGATTTTGGCGCCATAGACCGCGTCGAGCTCGCCATAAGCCTTGCACGCCTGTGCTGGCTGGTTGAGCTGCATCAGCGCCTGACCGAGATAATAGAGGCTGTCGGGCGCCCGCTCGCCACCAGGATTGTTGCGATAATTGGCAAGCAGCGCGGAAGCTGCATCGCGCGGCTGACCTTTGTCCAGCAGCGCGCGGCCGATGAGGTTGTTGGCGTAGCTGACGCGACGGTGCTTCGGATACGTTTTCACGAACGATCGCAGCGAGCTGATCGCGTCATCATATTTACCCGCTTCCCACAGGTGAAAGCCCTCCGTGTAAGCGTCTTCGCCCGGGTCCGTTGCCGGGGTTGCGGCGGCTTCTTCCGGCGCGTCGCCTTGCGGAGCGGCGGAGGACACTCTCGGCGCTGGCTTCCCCTTCGGCGGCGTCGACGGAGCGGTAGTCGCGGGTTGCGGCTGAGGCGCCACTGCGGCGGCCGCCGCAGCGTCGTTCATGCGCTGCTCGAGAGCCTGGATGCGCTGGTCGTCACTAGTCTTCAGCTGGTTGATCCCGGCTTCGAGATTGCGAAGGCGATTGCCGTTCTCCTCGCTCTGGCGAAGCATGTCCGCGAGCTGATGCTCGAGCGCATCGAGCCGCTGGTCGAGGCTCATCACCGAGGATTGGGTCGCGGCCGGATCGTCTGCGAACCCCGCGGTATCCGCCGGCTTGCCCTTCGGGTAGACGCGCCGCTGCATCTCCTCGACCTGGCGCTCGAGGCGCTGGATGCGTTGCTCCGGTGTCGGCTGCTGGCGCTGAGCGAGCGCGCTTGAAGCGGGCACCAACGCAATGGCCGCGCTGGCCGCGAGAGCGGTGATCGGACGCAAGATTCTCACTGAAACTTCCCCACGCTTGTATTTGGATGCGACTGTGACTCGCGGAGCCTTGCCCTCGGATGAATCTATTGGGCTGGAGCGGCTGGTTGCGGGGCCGGCGCGGTCGCTGGAGCCGCCTGAGCAGGCCCACGCATCAGATCCGGTCCTTTCAGGCTGACTTTGGACGCGACTTTCCCCGCCGGACCGACAGGTGGTGCGACAGCAGAGCCTACGTTGATCTTGAGCGCTTCGGGCTTGCCGGCCTTCAGCAATGGCGCAGTCGCGGTGGGCGGTACGGAATAGGTCTGGCCCGGCTGAAGCATGCCTTCGAACAAGGTTTTGCCCTGGTCGGTGATCTGGATCCACGCCGGCGCGATCGCGCTCAGCACCACTGGGCCCTGAGCGCTGGCAGGGGCCGGAGCCGGCGCTACCCGTTGCGGTGTAGGCGTCCTAGCCGCTGGCGCGGGGGCGGCCGCGGCGGTCGAATTCGAGGCAGGCTCCTGCTGGAGTGAGCGCCGGTTGAGAACGCTCATGACGATGATGAGGACGATCACCGCGACGACCGCCGAGAACACCAGCCATTTGGGCATGGTTCGCGCCGGGTCAGCCGCCTCGATCACCTCGGATTGCGACGAGAAGAACCGCTGGCCGCCCATTTCCTCGCGAAGCTGGTCGCCGATCTCGCTTCGGTCGAGCCCGACCGCCGAAGCATAGCTCTTGGCGAATCCGACGGTGTACGTGGGTGCCGGAAGCTTCTCCCAGTCGGCATCCTCAATGCTTTCGAGATGGCGTTGCGGGATTCGAGTCTGGGCCGCGATATCCTCGAGGCTGAGTTTCTTCTCCTCGCGCGCGGCCTTCAACCGCTCGCCGACCGTCGGGACGCTGGGTTCGGCCAGCTCCTCGTCCAGAAGTTCGTCCTCAACTTCGCGTTTGGCCATGGCTTCCCTGTTTGAGGGCTGGCGCTCCGGTGTCAACCAATAGTGACCGAATGGCGGCGCGCCCAATCATTTAAGGCCTTGCGCATGTCCTTCGGAGGCTTGACGAGCAGCTGGTCGAGGCGGCTCCGGATTGCCGACGCGTCCAGCGAACGGACCATCGCCTTCACCGGCCCGACTCCCGCCGGTGTGATCGAGAAATTCTCCGCGCCGATGCCAACCAGCGCCATCGCTTCAAGGGGTCGGCCGGCCATCTCCCCGCAAATGCGGGCGGGAACGCCGGCTTCGCGCGCAGCGTCGAGAACCCGCTTGAGGAAACGAAGAATCGCGGGACTCAGCCAGTCATAGCGTTGAGCGAGCCGCGGGTCCGAGCGGTCGGCGGCGAAGAGGAACTGAGTCAGGTCATTGGTGCCGATCGACAGGAAATCGACGCGTGGAAGGAGCTGGTCGAGCATTTCCGCGAGGCTCGGCACCTCGAGCATGGCGCCGAACTCGATTCGCTTGGGAAGCGCCCTCTTCGCCTTGCGCGTCCAGTCGACCTGGACTTCGAAGATCCGCCGCGCCTCCTCATATTCCCAAGGCTCGGAAACCATCGGGAACATGACTCGCAGGACCTTCCCCGCGGAAGCTTCGATCAGCGCCCGTGCCTGCGCCTTCATCAGCGTCGATCGCTCGAGCGATAGCCTCAGCGCGCGCCAGCCCATGGCCGGATTTTCGGCCTGCTCCTCGGCTTCGTCGGTGAGGTAGGGCAGCGCCTTGTCGCCGCCTATGTCCACGGTCCGGAAGACGACCGGCCGGTCGCCTGCCGCCTCCAGAACCTTGGTGTAAAGCCGCTGCTGCCGGTCGCGCCCGGGAAGAGTCGCGGAAACGAGGAACTGAAACTCGGTGCGGAACAGGCCGATGCCGTCGGCGCCCGTCATTGGAAGCGATACCGCGTCCTCTGCGAGACCGGCGTTGACCATCACGCTGACCTTCACTCCGTCCTTCGTCTTCGCTGGGAGGGTGCGGATCGCTGCGAACTCGGCACGGCGCTTCTGGCTGAGCGCCATGCGATGCTCGAAGCCTGTCAGAAGGGGCCGGGTCGGGCGGATGATGACGCTGCCGTTATCGCCATCGACGAGGATGGTCTCGCCTTCCTCGACGCTGTGGCGGATGTCGTGGAGGCGGCCGATCACCGGCACTCCGATGGCGCGCGCGACGATCACCATGTGCGAAGTCAGCGAGCCTTCCTCGAGAAGCACGCCCTTCAAGCGCCGGCGGTCATATTCGAGCAGCTCGGCAGGTCCGAGGTTGCGGGCGACCAGTACCGCGTCGTGCGTCAGGCCGGTCTGCGCCGCCGTTCCCATGCGGCCCGAGACGATCCGAAGTAGCCGGTTCGACAGGTCCTCGAGATCGTGCATCCGCTCCTTAAGGAGCGGATCGTCGATTTCCTGCATCCGTGCGCGCGTCCGCTGCTGGACTCGCTCGATCGCTGCCTCGGCGGTAAGGCCGCTGTCGATCGCCGTGTTGATCCGGCGCGACCAGCCCTCGTCGTAGGCGAACATGCGGTAGGTCTCGAGGATCTGCTGATGCTCGCCGGTGGTTCCGAACTCGGCCTCGGCGGTCATGTTGTCGATCTGCTCACGCATCTTGCGGAAGGCTGAGTAGACGCGGTCGCGCTCCGCCTCGATGTCCTCGGCGACGGTGTGTTCGACGACCACGCGCGGCTCGTGGAACACAGCGACACCCTTAGCCATTCCGGCGACGAGCTTGAGGCCCGACAGCCGCAGCGGGCCCGCGCTGCGAAGGCGGCTCCGGCGAGCGCCGTCGACCAGCCGGGCTCCGCCGATCATCTCGGACAGGACCATGGCGACGGTCTGGAGCGCCTCGATCTCGACATCTTCGTAGCGCCGCGGTTCGGTGCTTTGAACGGCGAGTACGCCGATCGGGCTCTCGAGCCGGACGATCGGAACGCCGGCGAAGCTGTGGAACCGCTCCTCTCCCGTCTCGGGGCGATAGGCGAAGGCGGGATGCTCGGCCGCTTCGGCAAGATTCAGGATTCGAGCATCGGCGGCGATGGTGCCGACAAGGCCCTCGCCCATCCTCAGGCGCGTGACGTGAACGGCTTCCTTGCGCAGCCCGTGCGTCGCGAAGAGCTCGAGAACGTTGTCGCGCAATAGATAAATGGAACAGACGTCGCTGTTCATCGCCTCCGCGATGAGGTCGACGACGCGGTCGAGCTTCGACTGCGCCGAGCCGCGCTTGGCCATGATCTCGTGGAGACCGGTCAGGATCTCGCGAGCGGAAGCGGCGGCGGTGGAAGCCATTTCCTCGCGCTATCAGATGCGCCGTTATCGTGTCACGCGAGAGGTGGGCTAGCTCCGGCGTTGCGGGCCGAGGACGATGTGCGGCGTCACGACAATATAGAGATCGCGCTTCGCCTGGCTCGTGTGCTCCGTAGTGAATAACGCCCCGAGCAAGGGGAGATCGCCGAGCAACGGCAGCTTGCTCTTGTTGAGGATCCGGCTCTCCTCGGTCAGGCCGCCGATAACGAACGGCTCTCCGTCGCGTACGGTCGCGGAGGTCGATGCCTCGCGCTGGCTGATCGTCGGATAGCCCTGCGAGAAGCCGGTGACGCTCGACACAACCGCGAAGACATGTGCGGTGACGAACCCGTCGTCGCTGACCCGCGGCGCAATCTGAAGCGTCACTCCGACATTCACATATTCGACCTGCTGCTGGACCGCATTGACCCCGGACAAAGCGATGGAGGTCAGGATCGGCAGCGCATCGCCGGTAACGATCTTTGCCGTCGCGCCGCTTTGTGCTGAAATGCGCGGCTTGGAGACGATTTTGCCCTCGCCCTTGGCGATTTGTGCGTACAGGGCGACTTGGAATGCCGCGTTCACGCCCCCGAGGCGCGGCGTATCGCTGAACCCCGGAAAACCCTTCGAATAGTCGACGTTGACGGCGGTGATCTGGCCGTTGGCGTTGTTGAAATCGAGCCCGAGGTTGCGAGCGCCGGTCTCGCTCAGCTCGACGAACTCGGTCTCCAGCACAACGCTGGTCACCGGCACGTCGAGCATGGCGATCTCGCGCTTGATCGCGGCGAGCCGCTCCGGCGGCCCGCGCAGGATCACTGCATTCAGCCGCCGGTCGATGCCGATCGTGCCGTCGATCGCCTGACCCACCGAATCGCTGCTCGGGATTACTCCGTTCGCCGCGACGAGTATCGGCGACGGCGGCAGGCCGCCGCTTCCGAAATAGCCGGCGCTGCTCCCCCCGCTCGAACCGAAGTTCGGCTCCTGCGGCGTGAAATCGTCGTTGGACTTGATCGATTGATTGGCGGTCAGCAGCCCGACGATTTCGCTGACATCCGCATATTTGAGTTTGACGACCTCAAAGTCCTCGCCTTCTTCGGCGATCAGACCGCCGGGCCCTGCCGGCGGTATGGCCGCGGGCCCAGGCGTGCCCGTTTCGACGGCGGGCGCTGCAACGTGCGGCGGCACTTGAAACCAGCCCACGACCGGCGGCGACTGGGCCGCGGCGAACGATCCGGACGGGATAAGGCTTATTGCTCCGAGGGCTAGCGAAACGCGCGAATATGACATGGCGGTTTATAGAGCGCGGCCCGGCCCCCCCGATAGGCCGCGCTCACCCCTTCAATTGGCGCTTACACGCTGGGCAGTGACCTGCCCGTCCTGATGACCAACCTGAGTGGTTCCGCTCGGGTCGTAGACATCGAGGGTGAAAGAACCGCTGTAGCTGGTTCCGTTCGGATTGAGCGTGACGTCTTCCTTGATGATGACCCGTGCGTTGATCGTTCCCAAGGTTGAATCGTAGCTCAACGCATAGTGGTTGAGATGATAGCGTGACAAACCCGTCTGCCGCCACACGCCCATGCAGAAGTTCTCAGTCGCCGGAGCACGGCCGGCGCTGTTCATCAGCTCCGTGCCATCCGAATGCCACTGCTGGTAGCCTGAATCACCGGGCCCGGTGGTCGGAGTCATTGTGAAGGACCACATCCCGACGATCGAATGATTTCCCAGACCGGCCTGCGCGAGGTGGAACAGCTGACTTCCCTGCTGACCCTGCCACGACGCGGGCTGGACCTTCACATTGTCGCCGCATGCCATCGCGCTCGACGCGTAGGTGACGGCTCCCAGACCGAAGAGGACCGCGGAAGCCCTGATTGAAATTCGCAACTTGTTACTCATGACCTGTTCTCCAAAAATTGCCCCGAAGTTCATTGCGCGTGAGCGCTCCTCGGCGGACGGCGCCCTGACGCGCGGCCATTGCTGTCCAGGATCAGGACTGACTGCGATGGCAGAAAGCTGATTTATTCCTGATTTCTGCTACGGTTGGCGCGGAGGGGGCAGAGGATGAACCGTCCGGCACCGTGGCGTTTCATGTTGGCGGGCATGGCCGATCGCCGGCCCTTCAGGATTGGCGGGGCGACGGTCGACCCGGTATCGCGCGACGCGCACTGGCGCGGCGGCCACGAACGGCTGCAGCCGCAGACGCTCAAGGTATTGATGGTCCTGGTAAGCCGCCGCGGCGATGTCGTAAGCCGCGACGAGCTGCTTCAGCTGTGCTGGGATGGCCGGATTGTCGGCGACGATGTCATCAACCGCTCGATCTTGCTGCTTCGTCATTTTGCCGAGCAGGCAGGCGGGTTCGAAATCGAAACGGTGCCCCGCACCGGTTATCGATTGCTCGAAAAGCCTGCGTCGAAGCGGCCCAATCGGATCATCATTGCAGCCGCGGTCGCAGCAATCGCCATCGTCGGGTTCACAACGTTGGGGATTCAACGTTTTCGGAACAGCGAGCCGAAGATGCTTGCGGTGCTCCCCTTTCAGGCCAGCGACGGCGCAAATAGCGATCTTGCCGACGGCTTGTCCGAGGAACTGCTGTCGCAGCTCTCGCAGAGCCAGAAGCTTCGAGTGATCGGACGCGCTTCGGCATGGCAGTTCAAGGGCAAGTCAATCGACCTGCGCACCGTCGGAAAACAACTTGGCGCCGATTATCTGCTCGATGGAGATGTCGCCGGGAGTGACGGCTCGGGGATGCGCGTGACGGTTTCGCTCATACGGGCGAGCGACGGCACGACCATGTGGTCCCAGGTCTTCAGCGGCGCGAAGAACGACACGCCTCAGCTCCGAGCCGCGATCGGCGTGGGCGTGGGCAATGCTCTCGGAATCCCGCCCATTCCCGTTGGATTCGCTTATAAACCCAACGGCGAGGCCTACGCGCTTTACCTCAGGGGGAAGGCTCTATTCCGCCGACGCGACAGCACGAGCCTGGAGGATGCTCGCGCGCTTATGCTTGGCGCGATCAGCATCGATCCGAAGTTCGCACCGCCTTGGGCTTATGCCGGCGGAATCACTCACTTGCTCGGCCAGACTAAGTTTCAGCTCGACCCCAGTCGTCCAAATTCCCCATCATTCACTCCGGTCCAGGCACTCGACCAGTCGCTGAAGCTCGATCCGAACTTCGCCGATGCGCACGGGTTCCTGGGCTGGATCTCGAACGCCTCGTCAGTTGAGGCGATGGGGCATCTGCAACGTGCAGTCCAACTCGCGCCAAACGATTCACAAATCCTGTTTTGGTGGAGCCTGGCTCAGCTCAGGCAAGGGAATTACCCTGAACACGTGCAAGTCGCGTACAAGGACGCTGCCCTCGATCCCCTTTGGCCGAAAGCGGTCACAGAAGCAGCAAGTGCGAGCTATTGGACCGGCAATCGGGCTGCCGAGCGGCGATATCTTCAACAAATTCGGCAGGGCAATCCGGACGGCGCGATCGAGGTCGAGTCCGCTCTTGCCGCAGAGCAACTAAACTTGTCCCGAGTGGTTGAGCTCGGTCTTCGGGACAAGAGCCGCCCATTTCAGCAGAGCACTTACTACGCGGCTATGGCCTTGCTCGATCTGGGCTTCGATCGGGAAGGCCGGCTCATCGGCCATTTCGGCCCAAACGATTTGATCTACGGCAGCGAGACCTTGCCCTCTCGCGCCGTCATTTTGAAGCTCGCGAGCGAAGATCCCGACAATTTCGATTATCAAGCGGCATTCGCCCAGCTTCGTCTGCACGGTCGATACGACGACATCGTGGCCCTTTATGACGTGACGGCCAACGGCGACCTTCGTGGGATTCGACAGGCGACCTTTGCCAATCGGCAAATCCGGATGGAGTTCTGCGGACTCCTCGCGCAAGCCCTCAGCAAAGTGAATCGGAATGCGGAAGCTGCACAGATGCTGCGCCTGGCCGACGACGCCGATCATGCGATCCTGGGTTATGGCGAATCGCCGTTCGACGACCTCACCATCGCAGCAAATGAAGCGATCGCTGGTCGGCGCGAGGAGGCTGTCGGACTCCTGGAGCGAGCGACTGCGAAGGGCATATATCTCGACCCACCGCCCGATGGTGAAATCGATCCCGTCTTTGAGAATTTGAAAGACGATCCGCGCTTCACGCGCATCTACGACGCTGCGATCGTCAAGAAGCAATTGGAACGCAAGAAGGTATTGGCGCTCGGTCTATTGTGAACTGCTGCCGGAAGGCGATTAGGGCACCGCAAAGACGTTGTTTGATCGGTCCCTGTCCGGGATCTTGTGATCGGGATCGAGCTCGGCGCGAACGACCGGTGAGTTCGACACCACCGGCACGTTGGTCGAGACCTGCCGAATCCACGTTTCCGCGGGCAAACGTACATCGCGCTTCGAGCCGTCGGCGAATGTCACGCGAAGCGTGGCGGGGAGGATCATCTTGTCGAGAGACTCCACCGTCACCAACGAACCCTTGAATGGCGCCTTGTCGGGGAACGGCGTGATCCCGCTCACCGCCAGGTCGAGCTGCCAGTTGTTGGTGAACCAGCCGCGCCAGAACCAGCTCAAATCCTCGCCGGCCTCGCTCTCCATCGCGCGGAAGAAGTCGGCCGGCGTCGGGTGCTTGAACGCCCAGGCGGCGATGAAACGGCGAAAAGCCGGATCGAACCGGTCGGGGCCGAGGACCTGCTCGCGAAGAAGCACCATCCCCAGCGCCGTTTTGAAATAAGTCACGGGGTGCCGGTACTTTTCCTGGATCGTGTCCGCCCGCGACATGATTGGCGGCGTCTCGGGATCGGCCAGGATCGGGAGAATTTCGTCGACTGGGTTGCCGCCCTTCGGTGCATATTCGCTGTCGCGCTTGGGGGCATATTCGCCGTGGTTGAACTCGTCGGATTCGTAGACGTCGATGAATGTGTTGATGCCCTCGTCCATCCACGCATTGCGGCGCTCATTGAACCCGACGAGCATCGGAAACCAGCTGTGGCCGATCTCATGCGCGGTGACGAAGAATAGGTCCTTGGGCTTGGCGTCGATGGGGTCGAACGCCATCGCCGGATATTCCATTCCGGCCGCCGGCCCTGCAACGTTGAGCGCGTTGGGCCAGGGGAAGGGATACCATTTGGCCGAGAAGCGCTCGACCGAGTCCTTGAGATATTCGGTTGAGCGATCCCAGGCTTTCGCCTCGGCCGGATAGACCGACATGGCGAGGCCGGTGCGCCCGCCGGGAAGGTTCATCCGCGCCGCGTCCCAGCTGAAGGCGGGGGAGGCCCCGAATGCGACGTCGCGGCTGTCGTGCATAAGGAAATGCCAGGTTCGAGTGCCTGTCGACGGTCGCGGCTCGTTCCAGGGGCGGATCATCACCGTCTTGTCGCTGTGCCGGGCCTGCGCCAGTCGAGAGCGCTCGGTTGGAGTGAGAACCTGTTCGGGGTTCTGGAGTTCGCCGGGACTGGCGACGATCCAGCTCGCGGGTACGGTCACCGAATAGTCGAAGTCGCCATATTCGAGATAGAATTCCTGCTGCAGATAGGGCAGCGTGTCCCAGCCGTGCACGTCGTCATAGACCGCCATGCGCGGGTACCATTGAGCGACCGAGTAGATCGGACCGTTCGGGCTATCCATCCAGCCGGTGCGGCCGCCCCAGGGCTCCTTTGGTACGGTGTAGTGATAGCGGATGTCGACGATCGCCTGCCCGCCGGCCGGTAGCGGCGTCGGAAGTCGAAGCTGCGCGCGCGTGTCGCTGATTAGCGGCTGAACCGTGACGGTGCGTCCGCCGACCGTCACGCGCAGGTCGTCGAAGATCATGCCCTCGGTAATGTCCTCGCTACCGCTCTGATCGGTGCGTGGCACCGCGTTAGCTGAGAGCGTCCCGCGCGAATCCGGACGATAGCGATTCTGCTCGACCAGCAGCCACAGCACGTCCAGCGGTCCCGGGCTGTTGTTGGTGTAGCGGATCTGAGTCGTGCCGCTGATCGAATGGGTCGCGGGGTCCAGCGCAGCATGGATCGTGTAGTCGGCGCGGTTCTGCCAAAAAGAGGGTCCCGGCGTTCCGTCGGCCGAACGGTAGCTGTTGACCGACGGGCTGAAATCGAGCGGAGCGAACGTCTCGCGCGGATCGTATCGTGAGGTCGCGGCCGACTGGGCCGCGGCGGTGGTTGCGATCATTCCGAGAACGAGCAGCCCGGCGCGGGCCAAGGTCAACAAACGCATGCCCGTCCTGTGTTGGGCGGCACTTCGCAAGTCAATGCGCCCTAGCCGCGACTCTCGAGCGCGGCCGCCGCTTCGTCGATCAGCTCCTGTATGATCGCCGCGACCGGCTCCTCGCGGTTGACCATGCCCACCGACTGGCCGGCCATGACCGAGCCGCTCTCGACATCGCCGTCGATCACCGCGCGGCGGAGCGCGCCGGCCCAATAATGTTCGATCTGAAGCTGCGCCTCCGCCATTTCGACCGTGCCTTTGTCGAGCAGGTCCGCAACCTCGCGCTGCTTGGCGGCAAAATTGACCATCTCCTGGTTCTTGAGGGCTCGGACCGGGATGACCGGCAGCCGCGGATCGATCTGCACGCTGGGAATCGCATCGCGGGCGGAGGCGCGGATGAAAGCCTTCTTGAAGTTCGCGTGCGCGATACATTCGCGGGCACAAACGAAGCGCGTCCCGAGCTGGACTCCGACCGCGCCCATTTCGAGGTAGGCGGCAATTGCTTCGCCGCGGCCGATGCCTCCGGCGACGAACACCGGAATGTCCTTGCTGACGTTGGGCAGAATTTCCTGGGCGAGCACCGAAGTCGACACCGGCCCGATATGGCCGCCCGCCTCCATGCCCTCTATCACGAGCGCATCGACGTTCGATCGCATCAGCTTCTTCGCGAGCGCGAGCGCGGGGGCGAAGGCCATCAGCTTGGCGCCGCGCCCCTTGATCTTGTCCATAGCCCAGCCCGGCGGAAGGCCGCCCGCGAGCACGACGTGGCCGACGTCATGCTTCGCGCAGACGTCGATCAGCTCCGATAGCTGCGGGTGCATGGTGATGAGGTTGACGCCGAACGGCCGGTCGGTCCGCGTCTTCGTTTCGGCAATCTCCGTATCGAGCAGCTCGGGGCTCATTGCGCCGCAGGCGATGACTCCGAAGCCGCCCGCGTTGCTGATCGCCGAGACGAGATTGCGCTCCGAAATCCAGCTCATCGCGCCGCCCATGATCGCGACCTCGCAGCCGAGGAACTCGGTCCCGCGGTGCATCAACTCCTTCAGACGCTCGTGTCCGGGCGAAGCGTGGACCGCGCGCGGTTCGGCGATGAGTCCTTCGCCGCTCATGCCGCTTGCTCCGCATCGAGGCCGAACGCCGTGTGGAGTACCCGTACAGCCAGTTCCAGCTCGGACTCGGCGATCAGTGCGCTCACCTTGATCTCGCTCGTCGAGACGGCGAGCAGGTTAATCTGCCGCTCCGCCAGCACCTCGAACATCTTGGCCGCGAGTTGAGGGTTGGAGCGGATTCCGACGCCGACGATGCTGACCTTCGCGACCGCATCGTCGTGAACGAGCCCATCATAGCCCACGTCTCCGCGCCGGCTTTCGATCACCGACAATGCCTGTGAAAGGCTCGCGCGCGGGACAGTGAAGGTGAGGTCGGAGGCGCCGCTGTTCGGGGTCGCGGCATGAACGATCATGTCGACGGGAATGCCTGCCTCCGCGATCGGGCTGATTGCGGCCGCGACGGTTCCCGGCTTGTCGGGAACGCCGGTCAGCGTGATCCGCGCCTCGTTCCGGTCAGCGGCGATTCCGGCGATGAGGTTTCGTTCCATCTCAACTCCTGAAAGCTCGGCGACGATATCG
>Ga0207698_10002010_pt1 | contig 11993 bp, 5 predicted proteins | sample KBSCornC22_FD_184298 | JGI IMG/M metagenome (GOLD analysis project Ga0207698, IMG submission 184298) | Corn rhizosphere microbial communities from Kellogg Biological Station, Michigan, USA - KBS Corn C2-2 (SPAdes) (version 2) | ecosystem: Host-associated > Plants > Roots > Rhizosphere > Soil ...
TCTCGGGCAAGGCGTAGCTGGACATGAGGATGCCGGCGGCCAGCGCGACGCGACGATTGGATTCAAGAGCGAACTCGAGATTGCGGATCTTGTTTTGGAGCACCGCGATCTGATCGCTGGAGCTGGCGTCGCCGGAGATCCCGGAGATGCCGAAAACGTCCAGCAGCCCGGTGAGAGCCAGGACTTTGTGCACCTTGGGCAGCACGCCCGTCAATTGCAGGTCAGCACCTTGCCCGTGACACAACTCGCGGATGATCACGAGCGCGCCGATGCCGCAGGAGTCGATGAACCCGACCCCGCTCAAATCCAAGACCAGCGTTCGCAGACCAGCAGTCCCGACCACGGCCGCAGCCGACGCGATCACCTCCTCGCGTACAGCCAGATCTAGATCACCCACGACCCGCAACACCGGCTCACGGGCCTCAACAGAGGAAATGGAAATAGTCATGAGCAGTCTCCTGCCGATACCACCGGATCGATCTACCGGGACGCACCGTGATGGCGGTTCTCCGGGCCGGAGGAGCCTAAGCGGCTACAGGAAAGCGACTCGAACAACACCCACCATCCCCGCAGCAAAGGCAGAACACAAGCGGAACTGTCCGGGAAACCGGGTCAGGGTCCGGCTAAGCAGTTTAAGCCTAGATCTCTCACGGAAGATGGGCGACGGGTACTTGGGCACATCCTCGATGTCGAGTTTCAGGGCGGCGGTGCACTTCGTGTACAGCAGATGATCACCGGCCAGCGCCGTGCGCGAATCTTTCCGTAGTCCGGTCGTCATCTTCGGGGCTGAGCAGGACGGGAAAGACGGCACTTCTCAAGCAGGTGACTGGACTGCCTCCGGACCGGCGGATAGGCCGCTGACGATGGCGCGGAGATCCGGGGGAGGTAGGTCAAGCTTTGTAGGTCGCTTGGCACGAGCATTTGCTACGTCACCGCCTTGAGTGGTGACGCCGGCTGACGTCGAATCCAAGGCCCCTAGGAGCGAACCAAGCGACCGAAGCTGCAGCGCTTAGGGGCCGGTCGCTTGGAGATAGGCGCAGATCTTCCCGTACACGGTCGAGCCGCCGTAGGCCGAATAGACGGAATTACAGACGTACTGCGGGTTTTGGTAGCCGCCGGATAGTAAAAGCCCCGTCGGGTCAACCTTAAAAGTTTGTGTGCCCCAAGTTTGATTCTTTCCCGTCCAGGTGTGCTCGAGTGTTCCACCTTTGCTTGCATAGATTTGGACCTTCATGTGGCCATCGAAGGAACCCAGACCGTTGTAAACCAACTCCGCCGCGGCTTCGTGGGTCGTCGTGTTGTAACCAACGCACAGGTATCCCTTGCCGCCCAGTGCACCTGACGTGATCTGGTATCCAGCCCAGTAGTAGTGGCTGTCAATGCACAGGGTGGCGGCGCTCGACGGGGACGCCATACCGACGACAAATACAGTGAACACGAAAAGCAACGACAAGAGCAGTGCCGTCGTATGCCGCAAACGGTGCCTCATTCTTGCCGCCTTTCGCTAGACGCACCTCATGGCTTGACGTGCGGAAGCATGTTCCTGAGTGCCCGGCTTGTAAAGTGTTTCGGCATTTGTTCGCGTGAGCCGAATTCTCAGGTTGACCTGTCGTGAGGCAGCGGACGTTGCTTGATCAACGCTCAGGGCGGGCTGAGCCTGCCTGCATGAGCTGGTGGGCTCAAGAACCTGGGCCCGTCCGTGTTGCTGCGCTCGGGATTATCATCTGCGTGGCGTCCCATGCGTGGAGCGCGGCAGCAACGAAAGGCACTCATCCCCGCAGGCCGGCAGCAGTCCAACAGCCAGCCCGGTATGACACGACAAACATCCGTGTATTACGCGATATGGAGCGGTCGAACGGAGCGATCGGCTACCCCGCATCGAGATCTGCGGACGATCTTTCGCTGACCAGACATGGAAATGCCCCACCGCCGACCCGAAGTCCGGCGATGAGGACGTTGCGCTTGACATATTTAGCGGGCTCGATGACAGATTTGCTACGTCGAAACCATGTGGGTCTCTTCGGCGGTCACGCGGCTGCGGCGATCAACCCTTCATCTTCGCGCCGGCGGCGCCACGATCGGCTGATGATCTAGTTGCCTGCACTGGTCCTCGTGCAGGGTTGCGGACGATGCGCGGCGGGTCGATACTTCTCGCCTACTCTCGGAAAGGAGGTTCGCAATGAAGCGAACCTTGAAGGCGCTAGGGCTCGTGGTGGTCGTTACCGCCGGATTGATCCTGGCGGCGGGTCCGGCGGGCGCCGCGACTACCGCACTGTTAGCCAAGACCAGCTCGATACCGTATCCGTCGAAAGTCAGCGGACTCTATTGTCAAAACAAAACGATTACTCTCGATACATTGCCCACTGGCTACCGGTACGCGTGGAATGAATTCTTTCCGAACGGTGATCCGCTGGGTCCGGCGACCTCGGTTACCTACTACGCCAATACGTTTCATGGCACTTTCTATTGGTCTGTGTGCCTGTCGTCGACACAGGGTACGAAAGGCATAAGCACTGCTTACTACCCGTACAAGGAGTGGTCGATACTGACGCAGGTCACGTCCGCCTGCTCGCTTCAGGGGCACTGCACAAGCTACGAACTGGATCCGCACTACGTGCATGACACAGAGACCCAGAACGCCTCATGGGGCTCGGAGGTTTATCGGGTGACCGCCGGCTGGTGCTCGTTGCCTGGCACCTGCTCCGACGCCTGGGGCGTAACCGTCACGAAGACGTAGCCACTCTCCGATTCCTGACCCCGCCGCGTGCGTTCGGCCGCAGCGTCACCGCACCTGGCGGGGTCAACCTACGGTCATCTCGGCGAGGGTGAAGTCCACCGAGGACGTCACCACGCCCATGTGCCGACCGGGTCGCAGTCAGCAGCCCCACACTGCCCACTTTGAAGCGGTACATGGCGGGTAAGGATCAGCCTCGTCGTTGAGGAATGAACGCGACGGCGATGCCGGTGCCGGAAGCGCCAACAAGCAGTCCGCCTGCAGCGAGCTTCCAAGCGCAAAATAGGCAGTCGCTGCAACAAGGGTTGCAGCCGAAAGGTGCCATCGCATCGCAAGGTCACTGCGTAACCCAGGCGCGTCCGCCGCGCAGACTGGACTTGGTTGCCTGGCGGATGTCTGGGTGGAGGTCCACGAAGCTCTTGTCTTGATGCTGCAACGCAACGCGCGGGTGCCTGATTGTTGCGTTCTCGGCCGCACTGTCAGCGCACCTGGCGGGGTCAACGTACGGTCATCTCCGGGAAGGGTGAACAGCCAGAACCACCGCAACGTCACCGGATGTCCCCGAAGTCATGCCCTGCACCGTCGACTTGGCCTGGATGCTCGAGCACTACGCGACCTGGTTGCAAGCAGTACCCACCCCATTCGGCGCGGCATACACCGTGGCCATGAGAGTGGCCTCGGCGCTCGACGCAAACGGCATCCCGACCGACGGTGGTCCTCTCGGGCCTCGATAGCAGATTGCTGCTCGACCAGGAGATGCGGTGTACGCGGGCGCGCCTAACCCGTCGGCTCGTCCACTCCACGAGCATGCCGATTCGAGTGTCGCCTTAGCAGTGTGAGCCGTCGCCGCCGCGCGGGTTACCGTCCTCGACTTCGGTGAGGAGTCGCGGATCGAATTTGGCGAGGGCGGTGAGCCTTGGTCTTCTTGCCACGTTCTTCCTTCCGAACACGCTGAACCAGTCGTTGTCCGAGCAGATCCGCTATGCGGTGCGGTCAGCAAGCTGGTCCGGCGTCGCGGACTCATCGGCGAGGAACGGTGGCCGAACAGTGGGCGTACCGGGATGAATGAGGTTCGCGACGTCCGTCATGTTGTCGTCATGGCAAGAACGTGCATGTTGGGTGCTTGGCCTCCGCAGTTGTCTGTCGTGTCGAATCCTGGGTTAGGCATGGTGATGCTTGCGATTGGGATGGTTTGTCGGTTGGTGGGCACTGGGATGGTGAGTTCGTAAAGCGTGGCATAGGTGGAGTTTTGGGTTGTGCTTGTGTAGGTATGCAGGGTGGCTGCGGCATGCCGGTTGGCTATGCCCGGCACGCCGCTAGTGTCCGCCGCTGCGGCGAGGAGCCAGTCGGGAAGAGTGGGAATGCCGGAGCTAGTCGACAGGGCGGCTGTGTAGTTCAGGGTCACTTCGGTCGAGGTGTTGGCTGTCAGCGTGCCGCAGGTGCTGGTCACCAAGAGGTTGACGGTGTGTGCGGTTGTGGCGGTGTCGAGGTTTATGGTTTGTCCGTCGACGATGGCGTTGTCTGACCCGTCGCTAGCGGTCGGGGAGATCATCTTGAAGGTGGCCCCGTCAGGTGTGGTCAGGCCCGCAGCGGATCCGCCCGGAGTGGTCGGCAGCAGCCCGAGTGAGATCAGGTCGGCCTGTGAGAGGCCACGGTTGGACGCGGACGGGCCAAAGTTGGCTTGTGTCGTCGCGTTGGCGACGGCCGTGTTGTTGCGGGCGGCGGCAAGCGACGTTGTGGCGTTGTGGGCGACGGGCACGATGCGGATGTAGTCGATCGCGAAGGAGTATCCGTTGTCGTGGACGTTGCTATAGGGCACGCCACCGTAGGTGCCGTTGTACACGTAGTCGGTGGAGCTCGGATTTTTCCCTATGGCGGTGAAGCAGATCGAGTGGGAGACGGGGTTTCCCGTTGTATCCGTGGATTTCAGATGGATACCTCCTAAGGTCGCGTATGCCGGGCCTGGGGCCTGGGAGTAGCCGTCAATGGTGGCGACCTGGTTGTTCAGGTAGAGCGGGGCTCCTCCGTCGAAGGACACTTCGTATTGTCCGTAGTGTGTGCCTGTTTCGTACTGGAGGCCCACAGCGAAGTCGGCCTCGTCGATGGCTTGGGTGAATGTCGTACAGAAACTTGAGCCCGGTGCTGTGCCGACGAAGCGTGTGTCCGCGCCGTTCGAGTCGGCGCTGCTTGGCTCGTTGTAGGTGCTTGCGCCGCTGAAGGCTTGGTCTTCGGCTTCCAACGTCGTGGTCTTTTCGTTCGCAAAGCCAGGAGCGACGTAGAACGGGTAACTAGCACTGGCCGAGAGATTGCGGGCGTTGTCGAACGCGCGCACGCTCAAGGTGTGAACGTTGCTGCCAAGGTTGGTTGGGAGCGTGATGATGGCCTTGGTACCGCCACCAGAGGCGACCGCCGGAATGACGCCTCCCACCGTAGTCGCGGGCCCGGTGTCGTAGGTGCCATGGCTGTATTGGCAGACCAGAGACGGGAATGAACCGGTGAAGCTGTACTGGAAGCCGACCGTGTCGGGGCCGCCAAGCAGGTCGATCGTGCCGGGACTGTTATCCGGTCGCCCCCACGCGCCGGAGGGATAGTCAAAACTCGCGATAGTCGGGGAGACGGGTTGGACGTGGTCGATAGTGAACGACTTGTAGGCACTGATGGCCGATCCAGCTGATGGCGGCGGATTCACTGCATCGGTGGGATCGTTTGTCGAATACACGTTGAAGTCATAGCTACCATCACTCAACGGTGTTGTGTCACCGCTTGTTGCTGGATTGCCGAGGTCCGTTGTACCGGTGCCGCCGCTCGGGATATCCGGATCGAAGTGCGCGTTGTGCCGCACGCCCGGCCAGGTGTGATTGTTCGCTGCGAAGACGTGAAACCAAAGGTTCAAGTTGAGGGCAGGACTGTTGTTGTCTACGTCGCTCGCGAAGAGCGAGGGTGTCTGATCGGCGGTGAAGGTTCCGCCGTTGCAGTTCACCGCGCCAGTAACCCCGAGACCGGTCGGGGGGGACGGGGGAAAGTTGTAGGTGACCTTCAGGGTCGCTGCGGTCGTCGGGCTTGACGCGCCATCGTCGGAAAATCGCTTCCACTGGTTGCGGTCGGTTTCGTCGAGTGCCTTAAGCGCGAAATAGACCGTGCCCCAGTCATTATTCGCAACAGACTGAAGAAAGTTTGCTACCGCTGAGGTGTTGTAGACGACGTCACCTGGCCCGGTGCCGCTCTCGCCACAGCTATCGCCACGTTTGGAACTCTGGGTTTCAAGATAGCCAGAAATTGGGCCTGGAAATTGGACTGAGGAGTCGAACGCGTTCGAGCTGTACAGCGTTGTCGGCTCGACGGTGCATCCGCCCGCGTTGTGGGTCTCCCAGACGTCAACTTCGGCGCTGGAAACTACGGCGGTGGTGGCGCGGTTGATGATGGATCCGGTATCAAACGATAGGTAAGTTCGTCCGACGCCGATGGTGCCGCACTCGGGCTGCCAGCCGCAGTCGCCGACTTTGAGGTCATAGCTGGTGTCGTCGTAGTAGTGCCAGCCGTTGTTGAAGACAACGGCGAAGTGGTGGCGGGCTGGGGAGATGGATGGGTCGATGTACACGGGATAGGTGACATTCGAATCCGTGAGGGCGGCCTGCGGTGGAACGAGAGTCACCGTGGTGGAATCGACGCTGGCACCGGGTCCGGTTGCGTCTGCCGGGGGAACGGTCATCGCGAGGGGGTCCACCCGGCCGCTACCGGGCTCGTCCGCACTGGGGGTGGTGCCGACTGCTGGATTGGTGCTCGAGTCCCACATGACTGGCGGGGAACCTTGAAAGACTGCTTTGCCGGTGTCGTCGCTGGCGACGAGGCCTCCGTTAGTGCTTCGCCCGAGGTCGAGGTCCTGGACGGACGCTTCCATGTGGATATCACGAATTGCCGGGTCGGTGGCTGCGGCCGCGTTCTTGACCACGAGGACTTCGCTGTATGAGTCCGGCTGGGCAGTTAGTTGCAAATCGATCCCGGGAAGGACCTCGGAGTAGGTCGCGGTATCTCCGTCTATGGACGGCGACGGAAGTGCATTCGGCCAGGTGAACGATACCGATTTCTCGCCGTCGCGAAGCGTCACCAGCGGTCCGGAGCCACCGCCGGAGAAGCTTACGTTCTCGGCGACAGCGGCCGGGGATATGGTCCCGTCGTTCTCGTGTTCCAAAGTGGTGTCGATCGGCTTCCACTCACCGTCCTGTTGCACTCGGACGGGAGTCAGCGATGACGTGAGCGTGAACGTGCCATCCGGGTTCGCCGTGGTCAAGGTTGTTTCAGTAGTGGCATCGGCAACGACCACGGGATGGCCGGTCTGTTCGGCCAGCTCGGCAGCGTTGGAGCTGGTCCCGACGTCCTGCGCTGCAGCCTTCGTCGCTGAGCCCACGGCTACGAAGGACGCTGCTATGGCCGCAATTGCAGCCAATGACCGAATTAGGCGGACGTATCGTCGTTGAGGCGGCTTCGGCAACACATTGCGATATAGAATGTCGGAATTACGCACAAATATACGCAAGGGTGCACCCTCCCAGTCGAGCTGGCTCTGCCATCTGGGAAGACGCCGGCGTCAAGTAGGCGCTGAGATTAGACCGACATACCGGGTTGTAACAAGCAGTGGTTTTGTTGGCACTCGGACAATTAGGTGAGCCTTGTCCTCAAAGAGCGTTAAGGTTACGTTCCGTTCCTCTAGGCGTCCGGTCCGCGGGCCGCTAGGAGCGGATGCGACAGGGGCCAGGTAGTATGCGTACGTCCAACTTTAAATTGGCTGCCGTTCTCGCTACGACCCTTGCGTTGGTCGCAGTGTCGAGCTCCGTCGTCGCGATTTCGCCGTCGCGGACGAAAGTTGGCCGTGCCGTCGAAAAATTCGCTAGTTCTGACACCGGCTGGCTGCAGGTCAAACGACCTGCATCGCCCGTCACTCCCAAGTCCAAGCCAGCGACGCTCGTGAACTGGCCTGCGGGTGGGAAGGCTGAAGCGCAGGTCACGCACGCCGGCTCGCGAGTCGGACAACTGCCAGTCACGCTAAAGGCGGGGGAGTCGGGTTCGAATGGCCGCGTCGCCGTCACCATTTCGGACCGGGTCGCGGCGCGGGCACTAGGTATCACGGGTGTGCTGCTCCAAGTGCGTCGAGAGTCCGGTCGCGGAGCCATAGATCTGAGCTTGGACTACGGCGCATTCGCCCAGGCCGTCGGAGGAGATTTCGGCCTGCGTCTGCATTGGGTTGCCTTGCCTTCGTGCGCTCTGACTACTCCTAGGCGTGCTCAATGCCGTGTAGCCACGTCTATCCCGAGTCAAAACACTGAGGCGGGGCACACCCTGTCCACACTCTTAGCTGACCACGGCGCCATACCTGCGGCGGGCACTCTCACCAACCGTGCGGGCTCGACGTCGCTGATAGCAGCGGTAGCCGGGGCAAGCAGCAGCAACGGCGCATTCACCGCAACATCCTTGGCGCCGTCCGGGTCCTGGTCCGCGTCCGGGGCGTCTGGGAACTTTTCGTGGTCCTACCCGATCGCTGCCCCGTCGGCGGGGGCCGGAGCGGATGTTGCCCCGTCCGTCGCCCTGAGCTACAGCAGCGGCAACGTCGATGGCCGGGTCGCGTCCACGAACAACCAAACGTCGTGGATCGGTCAAGGCTGGGATTACCAGCCCGGGTACATCGAGCGCACCTATCGCACGTGCGCCGATGACACGACCCTCCCGGTCGCATCCCAAACTGGGGACGAGTGCTGGGCCGGACAAATCGTGACGATGAGCCTCGGTGGAACCACCACCTCGCTAGTGCTGGACGGAGCAACCCACCTTTGGCATCCGCAGGCCGACGACGGCAGCCGTGTCGAATTGGTCAATGACGACGGAGGGGCCTACAGCGGCGAGTACTGGCGCGTCACGACAACGAACGGAGTGCAGTATTACTTCGGACTCGACAATCTTCCCGGCGGTACGACGAACACCTCTGCCACCTGGACAACTCGGGTGTACGGCGCGCACTCAGGCGACCCGTGCTACCGGGCTACCGGCTTCGCGAACTCGGAATGTACGCAGGCCTGGCGATGGAACCTGGACTTTGCTGTAGACCCTCACCAAAACGCGACGGCTTACTACTACACGACTGAGACCACCAACTACTACGGCGCCGACAACGGGACGACGGGTGTCCCATACGTGAGAGCCGGATACCTTTCGAAGATTGACTACGGCCTCCGTGAAGAGCTCGACGGGGCGACCGGTGCGATGTCGATTTCCAACGTGCCACCTGCTGGCGAAATCTCCTTCAGCACTGCCGAACGGTGTGTGCCGAACTCAGATACCGGGCCTACCTGCTCCGCCTCACAATTCACGACCTACCCCGCCGCCTGGCCGGACACTCCCGAAGATCAAAACTGCACCAGTGGCGCGTCCTGCCCGAATCACACCCCGACCTATTGGTCAACTCGACAACTGACGACGATCAAGACCCAGATGCGGGTAGCTGGCGCGCTTCAAACGATAGATGAATACAACCTCGGGCAGAGCTTCTATACAGCTGGAGAGCCGCAGCTCCGGCTCGACTCGATCACGCGAATCGCTCATGCAACGACCGGACCCGACACCATCAGCCTTCCACAAATCAAATTCTTCTATCAGTCCCAGGACAACAGGGTCAATGGACTCAACGGACTACCAGCCATGCAGGAGCTAAGGCTCAGCGCGATCGACACCGAGTCTGGCGATGACATCTCGGTCTTCTACAGCCAACGCGGCCGCGCCAAGCCGATGTGTACGTCAACCAGCTACCCCACCGATGAAACCAACGACACCATGGAGTGCTTTCCCGTCAAGTGGACTCCGCCGGGAGCCCTCGACACCAACGGTGACGGCATCCCGGATCCAGTCCTGGACTATTTCCACAAGTACGTCGCGACCGAAATCGACGACGCGTCCGCGATCGGAATCGGCACCACGAAGCAAACGACGTACAAATACTTAGGCGCCCCGGCGTGGCACCAAGACGACAACGAAGTAGTCAAGCCAGCCAATCGTACTTACGGCCAGTTCCGCGGGTACCGGCAAGTTGAGGTGCGCGAAGGCGACGCGAACGTCGCTGGCGACGTCACCAGCCTGACGACGACGACGTACTACCGAGGGATGGGCGGCCAGAGTAAGGACTCGTTGCTGGTCAATGCCCCGGACCGCGAGGAGTACGCCGACCAAGTCCGCGAGGTCCAGAGCTTCAACGGCGATGGCGGTCCGCAAGTTAGCACGAAGATCAGCGTCCTCATGACGGAAGCCACAACAGCCACCCGAACACGGACATCGACCGGCCTGCCAGCGCTCAAGGCAAACATCGTTGGCACCGACAACACCCGAACGATCACCACACTGGCTACAGGGTCCACGCGTTACGCACAGACCCAATACGCCTATGACTCGCTTGGAAGAGTCATCGCTCAGACGGACAGCGGGACCAACGTCGACCCGGTTTGCACCACCACCTCGTATGCGGATCCGCCCAGCCCGTACACCTCCTGGATCCGGAATCGCATCTCGGAGACAATCGTCTCCGCTCAGACCTGTCCGCCTACGGGCACCTCGCCTAGCCCTGCCATCTCGGATACACGCATGTTCTACGACGGCACGTGTGGGGGAAACCCTGCAGCCCTCGGCACTCTTGCCGCGACTGGCGCGGGTGATCCCACTGAAACTGATGTCGCGACAACTGCGAGTCACTGGGCCAAGAAGACCGCGTGTGTTGATACTTCTGGGCGGACGGTCAGCACATCTATACAGGCCTCCCCAACTGACAATCGGACGACCACCGTGTCGTACACGCCGGCCGACGGTGGTCCGACCACGAAAATCGTTACGCAACTTCCCGCCGTCGCACAGAACTCGATAGTGCAGAAGGCGACGACCGTCTTGGACGCTGGCCGTGGTATCCCAATCGAAACGATTGATGTCGCGAATCGCAAGACTGACGCGTCCTACGACGCCGCAGGTCGACTGGTAGCGGTTTGGCAGCCCGGCCATAGCAAAAACACGGACCCCGCGACTACCACATACGCGTACCAGTTCGGTCCGACCCAAGCGCTCGCGCTGACGACCAACACCTTGATCGACCAAGGCAAGGACGCGGGCGGCAATCCGATAACACCCACCTATTCCACGACGGTTGCCTTCTTCGATTCATTCGGGCAGCAATGGCAGACACAGAGCCCTGCTGATGGTGGTGGAAGTATCGTCACCGACTACTTCTTGACTCTCACGGCCATCCCCTAAACATCTACAAACAGCGTTTGGACTCTCGCTCCCCGTCCGTGCCCCAACCCTTTGATCGCCCTGGACTCAATCAGGTCGAGGACAGCACTGCGACCAGCTACGACGGACTCGGCCGCCCGCTTGTTGTTACCGAAAGTCACGAAGGCGCGCAGACGTGGCATTCGTCCAACATTTACAGCGAAGACAGCACCACAGTCATCCCGCCCGTGGGCGGAGTCGAAACGACGAGCTCGACAGATGTGCGTGGCAACACTACCTCGCTCCAGCAATGGAAGACCCCGCCGACGTTCAACGGCAACGCGCTAGTGCCGAACACGGGATCCGCAGTTGCCACTACCTACGCCTATGACGTGCTGGGCCGACAGAACGCCATGACCACCGCCGCCGGCACGTCGGTAGCCGCGACCTGGACCACCAGTTACGACCTCGGTGGCCGAGTCCAATCTAAGTCGGATCCTGACACCGGAACTCTGCTTAGCAGCTACGACGACGCGAACGAGCTCACCCAAACCACGGACGCCAACACCAAGGTCATCGACTACACCTACGACGCACTCGGGCGACGCGTTGGCGAGTACAAGGACCCGATCTCAGCCAGCAACCGCATAGCCACATGGGCCTACGACACGGCGCCCGGAGGGATCGGTCAACTCGCCAGCTCCGCCGGGACTGGGGCAAAGGGTGACTACGTCACGACGAGTCTTGGGTACAACGCCGAGGGGGATTCGCAAGGCAGCACGATCACTATCCCTGGGGGTGAAACCGGCCTAGCCGGCAATTACACCACTCAGTACACGTGGACTGCCACGCACCTCATCGCTACAAGATCGTATGCAGACGCCGGGGGCCTCGGCGGCGAGGTCATGAAGTACACATATGACAACCTGGGTCACCCGCTCAGCAGTGAGAGTTACGACCCTGTCACGGGCGGCGGTCTCAATGTCATCGTGACTACCTCGAAATACAACCCGTGGGGCCAGCC
>Ga0207698_10002020_pt1 | contig 11972 bp, 18 predicted proteins | sample KBSCornC22_FD_184298 | JGI IMG/M metagenome (GOLD analysis project Ga0207698, IMG submission 184298) | Corn rhizosphere microbial communities from Kellogg Biological Station, Michigan, USA - KBS Corn C2-2 (SPAdes) (version 2) | ecosystem: Host-associated > Plants > Roots > Rhizosphere > Soil ...
GAATGCCCGTGAAAAGAATCGGTATGTGCCGGAAATGGCGGGCCGACATCGGTATCCGGCTTTCAGGTCCGGATCTCACTGCCCCGGAGGCGGCTGCCAAAGCTCGACCTTGTTGCCCTCGGGGTCCATGACCCAACCGAACTTCCCGTACTCCGAGTCGTCGGTCTTCTCCAGGACGTTGCATCCCTCTTCGCGGAGCGACTTCAGTATCGCGCCCAGGTCCTCGACGCGATAGTTGACCATGAAGGCCGACTTGCTCGGCGCGAAGTGGTCTCCATTGGCGGCGCCGATGGACCATACGGTCGTTCCCTTGGTGGGGTTGCCCGATGCATCCGCCCACGTGAACGCCGTACCTCCCCATTCCTGGACGTCGATTCCCAGGTGCTGCTTGTACCAGGCCCGAAGGGCGACCGGGTCCCTTGCGTTGAAGAAAATGCCTCCGATACCCGTGACTTTCTTCATCCGAGCCTCCTTGTAGCCGCGTGTTCCGCCCCCGATGGTCACGTCGCCCAGCGTAGCCCTATCCCCGCCGCGGCAAAGGCGATTCCTACCCACAACAGGATGTTCTCGATTCGGGCACGGGATGGGGAGCCGGGCCTCCCGGCGACGCCGCTCCTCGCACGGGCCATGACTCGAAATGCTTCACCCAAGCCGAAGATGAAAAACCCGAGCGCGGCCAGGAAATAAGGACGGTGACCCTCGTGCACGGCTTCGAAAACGTAATTTGCCCCCATCAGGCTGCCAAAGACAATCCAGAGGATTGCAGTTGCGCGCGGTGACATGCGATTGCCTGCGCCCATGAGATTCAGTGCCGCGATATTTCATAGACCTGGTCGACGCAAGGAGCGTTGCGAAACGTTCCCTCGCGAGATCCGGCCAGGCGCATGCCCACGCGCTCGAGCAGGCGCGAGGAGCGGACATTCAGCGGGTCGACGGTTGCCTCCACACGCTCCGCCTCCGTACGCTCGAAAACCAGCTCGATCACCTCGCGCACGGCGGCGGTAGCCATTCCGCGGCCTTGTGCCTCGGGCCGCAGCGTGAAGCCGATCTCTGCGGTGCGGCCGTCGGTGGCGAGAGTCAGGCCGATATCGCCCACGAGTGCGAGGTGGTCCGGCTCCGCTATGCCGATTTGCGAACAAACGCCACGCTGGAACAGCTCGATCGCGCCCATTCTCGCCAGGAAGTAGTTGGCCTCGGCATCGGTCCTGGTGCCGTACCAATCCTGATAGCGGGCGACGCGAGGGTCGTGCCGATAAGCCTGGAACACAGCCAGGTCCGAGAGTTGAAGCCGGCGCAACACGGCAATGCCGGCGTCTCGAGGCAGGGGGTCGCGGAGCTTCATCTCGAGAACACCAGGCTCATGCGCCGGCCGGTTCAAGGCGCCACCCCAGCCCATTCGAAAGCCTCCCGCTGGTCGTCGAATATGCGCATCTCGATGGCCTTCCCGTTGTGGAACGTGTAGACAGCGGCGTGGCGCCCTTCGCGCCATTCGGTCTCGTGCTTCAACCTCACATGCACATATATCAGCACGATGAACTTATCGTGGGCGACGATGAATCGTTCGGTTTCGCGACTGCCTTCCGCCCACGTGCTGCGGGTCTTCGCCAGGTGTGCAGTCATTTTTCTCCCCCCGGCCGCGCAAGCGAGTCCGCCACGACCCAGGCAGCACCGATCAAGGCGAGATTCAAAGCATTCTCGGACCAGTTCATGTGATTGGCGGGATCGGCGAGGAGCATCGGCACGTGCACGAGAGGCGTGAAGGACGCGAACATGGCGGTCAGCAGGATTGCGGCGAGGCGTGCCTGGACGTCCGCCAGGATCGCGATACCCGCTGCAATGTCGCCAACCCCGGTCGCATATGCCCAGAACTCCTGCGAAGGCGGAAGCCATTTGGGTACCAGCGGAGCGGTCAGATCCATGTAGACAAAGTGCGCTCCCCCGAACAGCAGCACACAAACCGCGAACGCCAGTTGACCCAGCCGCCTGAGGCGCGCGGCCAGGGTGGCATCGATCCTGGCGCTCGCAGCGTAGACGATGAGCGCGGCCGCCGCTATCGCAAGCTGCTCGGCGATGCCGCTGTAAGTGCCGTACTCGGTGTAACGCGCCAGCGCTACGCGGCCGTTCATCAGGATGACGACGACCACCGCATAGTAGACGGCGAGCGCCGCCGCGCCCAGGGCCGCGGTACGCCGCCACTCGAGGGACGCGCCCGCGAGAAACATGAACGCTGCCGCCATATAAGCCAGGGCAGTACGAAACGGAAAGTTCCTCGGTACCGGCTGCCCCAGGTCGAAGTCTCCCAACGCCAGGCAGACAATGGCCAGCGCCATCACGCCGAGACCGAAGAAACCCCGGCCGAGCGCGAGTCCGCTCGCATTGGGCTCAGATCTCACGCACTATGCCTCACGGCTCGCCTCCAACGCGTTATCCCCAGTTACTCCTGGATTCTCAGCGTATTCAGCCACCAGGACCCTGCACGCCAGCACGCCACGAAGACAATGGTGGCATTCAGTGCGAACCCGATGATTACCGCGACAAGGCCAAGGAACGGCACGTTGATGAACGGCAGCGACCAGGGCGACGATCCAAACAGCAGCATCCAGCCAAAGCGCTCAGGCACCAACTCGGGCGATATGGCGTTCCCGATGAAGGCAACTACGGGGACAAGCAGCATGGCGATGAAACAAATCTTCACAGCGCGACTGTGCGTCCTCAGGAACGTTATCACCGTGCTCCCCGCTTGATCAACGCAAGGTTAGCTACATGCGGCTTCGTCGTACTTCTTCTTCAAGTATGACGGGACCGGGTACACCATTTCCCAGTCCGTCACGCCGCCCTTGGACTGCTCGCGGTACTTTCGGGCCGCGCAGAAATCCTGGGGCACGCAGTAGCCGGTCAGGAGCAGGTTCGAATAGGTAAACTGCGCTGTTTGTCCCCGGCGTCTGCGAGCGATCGCAGCTTCTCAGCCATGGCTTTGCCGCCAGCGTCTCGGTTGTTTTCGTAGTACGCCGTCATCCCGGGCACCTGTAAGGTGGGCAGAACCGCCATCAGGCCCAGGCATTCCTCCTCGGTGGGTTGCCGGCTACGCTGTTGCGATTGAGCGCTCGCGCAGAGACAAACCGCGATAAGGGCCGCGCAGATCCAACGATTCACCTGGCACCGTCCTCTCCATCGTCGCTGGCTGCGCCAAGGGCTTTCACCGCGACTGCCGCCAATAGTGCGGTGAATAGCACGCCGCACACCCCGATGAGGATTGCGAGCGCGCGTGCCAGCAGCGACTTCGGGGCAAGATCGCCATAACCGATCGTGAGGCCGGATACAAAGGCGAAATAGACCGATTCCTGAATCGACCAGCCTTCCCTCAGCCCTACGAGGAGGCCCAGGGCGATCATCAGGATGATCAGGCTGGACAGAATCGGCCATACAACCCGCAGCCCGGCAATGAGCCCGGCGACAAAGTGGCGTCTCATGCTGCGCGCGTCCATGCGGCCTCCGACCATCTGTAACCTATGTCCCCGGACTGATTTGTTACCTATCTCCCGGACTGCCCACTGCATTTTCGACCTCGTCTTATGCGCCACATTGTGAATGAGATCAATGCGGCGACAAGGAGCACCCGTTCGTCCATCTCCGAGTCAACGCGCGCGACGGTAGTGCATGGCGACCGCGCCGTTGCGAAGCGGCCGCGCCGAGATCAGCTCGAGCCGTCGTGTGTTGGGAAGCCCGCTCTCGTACAGGGTCGGGCCGTGGCCGGCGATCCTGGGGTGGACGAGCAGTTTGTACTCGTCGATCAGATCCAGCCGGTCCAGCTCGGTCGCGAGCCTGCCGCTGCCGAGAAGCACGCCGTCCGGCGTCTTGTCCTTGAGCTTCTGTACACCCGTGCGCAGCTCGTCGGCGATGTGGTGGCTGTTGGTCCACGGGAAGTCCTTTCGCGTCGAGGACACCACGTACTTCGGCTTGGCCTCCAGCTTGACCGCCCACTCGCGCATCGCCGGCGGTGCTTCCACGTCGCCGCGGGCGACCGCTGGCCAGTAGCTCTCCATCATCTCGTAGGTGACGCGGCCCCACAGCATCGCCCCGCTCCCGTCCATCAGGCGGGTAAAGAAGGCGTGTGTCTCGTCGTCGGCGATTCCTTCCCGGTGATCGACGCAGCCGTCCAGGGTGACGTTGATGCTGAAGGTCAAGAGTCCCATGGTGTACTCCGGTCGACATACGCGACGAGCCGCTCGCCGTCCGGCTGCGAGGGCACGAGCCCCATGGCGAGAACGCCGCTGTCACCATAAATCATTGCCAGCTCCAACGTCCTTTTACGCATCCCTGCTACCCGATATCTCCGCACATGACTGAGATTACCGCGCCGCCAACCCAGAGAAAGAAGGCCATCAGCGGCCCATAAGCGACAGCGCGCACGAATCGCGACCGGGCTGGTGCCGTGGTATTCGCCAACGCGAGAATTCCGCAGATGAGAAGGACCGCGAACAAACTCCAATAGAAGGGCCACCGCCACCCGGGCAATGGCGGCTGACCAGGCTGCACCGTCGCATTCGCCCATACGACGAATCCGAAGGACACGGCCGGCACGCCGACGACTGACCACAACCACAGTGCGTGTGATCGCCTCATTTCAGAGGCCGGCCTGGAGGAGATCGATGATGGAATCCGGAATGTGCACTTCAGACCGCCAAAGCTCGGGCGCCTGCTCGAGCGGAAAATGCGGATCGAGGATGCTTATGGCCGCCTGAAGCGGCACCAGCCGTAACCTATGTCCCCGGACAAAAGTGTTACCTATCTCCCCGACTGCTCAGCTCGACATCATCCTTCTGGCTTCCGCACCAAGCGTTGATGGTAATTTTTCCGATACTGGCCAGAGACAGCGCGATGAGCGGAGCGATTACAGGCGCGGCAACGTTCAAGTATGGCGCAATCGCGACAGCGATTGCGCTGACTACAAAAGCCCTACCCTGGCCCTTTTCGCCAAAGAGACCATCCCTCTCCTTTCTGTATTTCCTATCGCCGCACAGGAAGGCGCGCAACTCCTTCTTGAGATTGTCCAGGAATGCGTCCTTCTTTCCGGCCGGATTCGTCGCAGCGAAGCGATACGTGTTTTCGGCGGAAGCCGAGAGCCACTGTTGTGCAACTTGATCGTGTGACAGGCCATCTTTGAGCAACTTCTCTAGCGGCTCGCGTTGATACTCCGGTAGCTCTGCGATCCACTTCGCCGGCTCGTCAAGGAGCAGCGAATCTAGATAGGCAGCCATAGTTAATACATCTTCCTTAGGTACTCGGCAGATACTGCGTGCGTTGTCTGATGAAGCGTGTGGGGGTCAATGCCCCCCAAAGAGATACCGCCACCTCCGCCGGGAGCATATGAGCCGACCAGAACGCCAACCAGCTTTCCGTCCACGGACCTAAAGATAGGACTGCCGGACTGACCGGGGCGGGCTTGAATATTTAGCACTATGTGCTTGGCCTTGATTCCGCCTGACGTGATCAAGACGCGGGCTCCGACCTCGGTGTCTTGCCGGGTGAGCACCATTCGACCATGGTCCGCGTGAGGAAAGCCGAAGCTGGAAAGTTGCGTGCCAACTGGCGCGTCGTCTGCGCCTGCCAACGCAAGGCTGGTCTGATGTGGAATCTCCGCCTTTAGAACCGCCAAGTCATGAAAAGGGTCAGAGGCAAGGATCCGAACTGGGAATACTTGTATCGTGCTATCGGACGTGTCCTGATATTCGTTCAGGTTAGTAAGCTTCCGAGCGCACAGCACCAAACCCGCATCGTCTGTCCCGGCGACGTGTGAAGCTGTCGCGAAGCATCCGGCTTTGTTCAACGAGAAAGCGCTGCCCGCTAACTGCACGCCCGCTGGCCCAGTACGGCCAACCGCAAACACTACGTTCACCACTCCACCGAAGTCGAACATGTCACTCTTCCAGCGACCTAGAGCGAATTAAGGAAATCCCCGAACCCGCGAGGACATGCGGTACCAAGATTGAGTTTCCACACGCGCCGCCGAGCACGCAAATCATTGCGAGAACGGCGCGGCCACAATGAGTACCGGTCCGCTCCTACGCGTGGTCAGGCAGCTTCCTCCTGCGTCCATCCCGGAAACACCAGCACGCCCGGGTGGCATTTCAGTGCACGGGCGAGAACCTTGGCTCGCTCGACACCCAGGCGAACACGGTCATTTTCGATGGCGGAAATAGTCGCCTGCGGAATGCCCGATGCCTCGGCAAGCTGGTTCTGGCTCATGTCCTGGAGTTCGCGAAGAATCCGAACCGATTCCCCAACACTCACCGTGGCTCGCTTCTTGGCGGGGCGATAGTCTTTCATCAACGTCTCCGATAGTCGTGGGCGGTGATTGACGCGACCTGAAAAAGCGTCTCGTCCGCCACGACGCGATATATGACGCGCCACTGATCGCCCAAGCGGGAAGATCGATGGCCTTTCCACTCTCCAACCAGCGCCTCGTCGCGAAAGCCCTTGATCAGGCGCAGGCCACTTGGACCGGACATCGAGGCGATGTCCTTCCATTTTTCGTAACGTTTCAAAATTTCCGTAGGCGCGCCGGTAACCTGTTTGTCTACTCGACGGTGTTCATCAATACGCCACATGCCATATTGTGCCTATGTCATATATGGCATGTCAAGCCCGACCATGGCCTCTTGCAAGGCACGAGCATGCGAGTCACCGAACGCCAACCGCCTCAAATCCCCGCATACCACTCATACCCCTTGTCCTCCCAGTAGCCGCCCTTCCCGCCGCGGATGGAATCGAAGCTCTCGACCAGCTCGATCGCCATGAGGTACTTGGCCATCTTGTAGCCGAGTTGGCGTTCGACGCGCAGCCGCAGCGGCGCGCCATTGGGAACCGGCAGCGGCGAGCCGTTGAGGTCGTACGCGAGGATGGTTTGCGGATGGTAGGCATCGTCCATGTCGATGCTCTCGTAGTAATTGGTGTCGTCGCCGTCTTCCATCGGATCCGCGCAGCGGAAGACCACGTAGCGCGCATTGGCGCGGGGACGTGCGCGCGCGAGCACTTCGCGCAGCGGCACTCCGGTCCACTTCCCGATGGCGCTCCACCCCTCGACGCAATCGTGCCGCGTGATCTGCGTTCGCGAAGGCATGGCGCGCAGGTCGGCGAGTGAAAGCCGTAGCGGACTCTCCACGAGCCCGCCCACGTGCAATGCCCAGCCCGCGAATCCCTTCTGCGATTGCGAGAGGTAGCCGAAGTCCTCGGGCATGGCGGTGCCGTTGCTGCGGAAGTGCGGCGAGAGATCCGCCTCCGTATATTCCCGGGCCATCGAGGGGCGCGAAGTGAGCAGCCGCTGCACGCGCATGTTGAGCGTTTCCGCGCTCGCGAGGATCGGCGGAAACCACGTGGTGCGCGAGAGCCGCTCGCAGCCCGCGACGAACACGGAGCCAAACACAGCCACCCCCCGCCACAGGAAACGGCGGCGTCCGCCACTGGTGCTCATGGCGACTTCTCCCCGGGAATGCGATAGCGGCCCGTGATCATGGAGCGGATGTTGTTGACGAGTCCGGTCACGACGACCTCGAACAAATGAACGGCCGCGAAGGCGACGATGATCGCCCCCGCGATGAAATGCAGCGTCCGCACCGATTGCCTTCCGCCGAAGACGTCCACCCATCCGGGCACGATCGAATCGACGGAAGGCGAGAGCCCCAGCCCCATCAGCACGAGGAACGGAAACACCCCGAAGACGATCACGACGTACGCGAGCTTCTGCAGCACGTTGTAGCGCAGCGCTGCCTTTCCGGTCGGATGGCGCAAGCGCAGGTGGTCCGCGATGGAGCTGCCGATCGAACGCACGTCCTCGCGCGAGGGCCAGAGATCGCGGCTCAGGTGGCGGCTCACGATCGAGTACAGCACATAAGCCGCCCCATTCAGGACCAGCACCCAGGCGAAGAAGAGGTGCCAGCGCCGACCCATGGCGAGCCACTGCGTGTCCGGCAGCGTGATCCATCCGGGAAAGGGATCGAGGGCGAGGATGGGTCCCGCGCCGGTGTACGAGGACTTGCCCCAGTAGAGCGCGGGATGCGCATTGAAGATCTGCAGCCCGCTCATCACCAGCACGACCACCGCGATCACGTTGATCCAGTGCATCACGCGCACCGCGAGCGAATGGCGCTTGTACACGGCGGTATGCGGGGCGTCGTTTGCGGGCAGGGCCATGGAGGGATCGGTGCGCGGTGGAAGCACAGATTAGACCATAGCCTTAGCCACGCGAAGGCGCCCCTCGCGGCAACGCAGGTGAACACACCCGTCCACGTGCTGTAAACGCCCCGCACGCCGGTCGCGGTGAATGCCGTGCTGTAACGGCGCCTGTATACCCCTCCCCCGTGCAGGAAAGAAACCCGAAGCGGATGAACGACTTGGCCTCTGGCCCGAGGTTTGCGTCGTCCCCGGCACGTCATGGAGGGCATCGGTATGCAAATCATCGCGCGACCCGCGTTCGGAACGATGCAGGCGGCGGAGTCCACCGTCGCGGCGCCGGGCATGAAGCCGGTCCACGACCCCGTGGATCGCCGCCACAGCGACCTCGTGTTCAGCGTGCAGGCCGGCCGGCGGCCGTTCCGCATCCTGCTCGCGCGCGATCGCTCGCTCTTCGCCGCCGACCAGTCGGGCGCGCGCAACGCGTCCAACTTCTACGACAGCCAGCGCGAAGGCCTGCAGCACGACGACGGCCCGCCGTGCTTCTACCTCGTGCCGCGCAGCGTGCTGCACGCGATGCTTCCCGCGCAGCGCATCTACTACACCATCGTCGCATACGCCGACGATGCGGGCCGCGAGGCGATCTACGCGCAGCCGCCCGAGTCGCTCGCCCGCGAGGCCCCGTACGTGACGCTCTCCGCGGACCTCGACGGCGCGCTCGCCTTCATGTTCGGCACGCCCGTCGCGAACCTGCTGCGCGTGACCGGCAGCGGCCGCTTCATGCCCGCGCAAGCGCAGGAGGAAGTGGGCGAAGACCTCGAGAGCGAAACGCCGCACGCGATCGGGCTCTCGGACACGGACGACGACCCCGGCGAGGACGAGCGCATCGGCCGCGCCGCCGCGATGGACGCCGACGAAGGGGGCGACGAAGCTGCCGCCTTCGCCGACGAGGGCGAGCTGCGTCCGCCCGCGATGGAAGGCAGCGAGGCCGCCGGCTATGACGACACGTCCGCGGCTTTCGACGACACGGAGTACGAACCCGACGAGCCGCACGCCGCCGCGCTCGACGACGACTACAACGACGGCTACGGAAAGGTCAGCGACGATCTGCCGGTGGCGCACGCCGCTGGCCAGGGCGATCGCGACGACGATTCTTACGGCGGCCAGGGCGGCTACGGCGCCGAGCACGAAGGGGGCGAGGCAAGCACGCAGGCGTTCGCGCTGGACGACCGCCTCCCGGAGATGCTTCCCGACGAGGAGGCCGAAGGCGCGCACGCCGCGCAGGCGGGCAGCGGCGACGAAGACGACGTCGCCGTGGAAGGCTACGGCTACGCGGAAGCGGCCGAGGCGCCGCCCGCGGCAGCGGCCACGCGGCGTCCACTCGACATCGAGGCGTGCAAGGCCATCCTCGCGCGCATCGCGCCGTTCGAATCGGGCAACGAGGGCTTCGCGCGCGTGATCGACGACGGCGAGTTCGCGGGCCGCTTCGGCACGTCGCATCCGGCGCACAACCGCTATCACCTGGGGCTTACGTTCGGCGCCTTCCCGTTCGTGCAGGAGCACGGCACGCTGGGACAGTTGCTGCGGCTCATGCGCGAGCGCGATGCGGCGACGTTCGATGCGACCTTCCCCGAAGCCACGCAGCTCATCGCCGCCACCACGAGCAACGAGGCGCCGCATGCGTGGGAGTCGCCCGACGGCTATTCCCCGCGCCTCGTTCCCGTCGCCGGGCAACGCCTGTGGCAGGAGCCGTGGCTCGCACGCTTCAGGCGGGCGGGACAGCATCCCGCCTTCCAGGGTGCGCAGAACGAGCTCGCCGCGCGGCTGTGGATCGAGCCCGTGCGCCAGGTCGCGAAGCAGCTCGAGCTCGATTCCGACCAGGCGCTCACGATCGTGGTCGATCGCGCCGTGCAGATGGGACCGCAGGCGGGGCTCGCGTGGGTGCTCGCGGCCGCGACGCCGGTCGAGACCATCGCGTTGCGCCAGCGCGCGCTCGCCGCACTCGGCCATGCCGACGTGCAGGCGTTCCAGACCGCGCAGCGATTGCCGATCACCGGCGTATGGGACGTCGCGACGCACGCGGCGCTCATCGCGGCATTGCGCGGCAATCCGCGGAGTCCCAGCCCCGTGCTCGGCCGCGAAGAGGTCATCGGCGCGATGCTGCGCCATGCGCAGGGCACGCCCTGGGCCGAGCGCTTGCGGCGCCTGCGCGACGCGGGCGCGGCCGACCGCCTCTACGAGCTCTGACGCATGCGCACCGACCTCTCGCCCGGCCTCGCGGTGCTGCAGCTCGGCGAGGCGCTGCGCCAGGCGCCCGCCTACCACGCGCTCGGACGCGATGCGCGCCGCGACCTCGACCGCTCGCTCGCGCGCATCGAGGAAGTCCTCGGGCCGTCCACAGGCCTCGTGCCGCTCGCGCGCCAGATGGCGCCGGACCTGCGCTCGCAGCTCGCACCGCGCGACAGCGGCAGCGGGCCATCGCCCTCGCAATCTCCCGCACCAGGCACCTCTTCGCCCTCGACGCAGGACCCGCCGCCGGCAGCCGCGGCAGGCCCCGTCGGCCGCGCGGGCGAAGTGGCGCGCGCGACGCTGCAGGCGATCGATTTTCCCTCGTTCGTCTCGTCGCTCATCCAGGGCACGTTCCAGGCGATCGTCGACGCCTCGATCCAGCAGATGGAGGCTTATGCCGAGCTGCTGAAGAACGTCGCCGGCACCGTCGACCGCTTCATGAACGACAACGTGAGCGACGGGATGGCGAAGGATTACCTCGCCGACCAGTACGGCAACGTGCTCGCCCGCGACACGACCGGCGGCACCGCGAAGCTGGTGCCGCGGCAGGGCACGGCGGAGCTGCCCAGCTTCTTCAAGGACCTGGGCCTCGCGACGCCCGCCGACCTCACCGACGACAACATCAACGACGTCGTGGTGCCCGCCACGCGCCGGCAGATGGCCGAGCGCCGGCAGCAGACGCTCGCCACGATGGTGATGATGGGCATCAACCGCGTGATCGTGAAGGACGGCGAGATCAACGCGAAGCTGGTGTTCCACATCGACGCGTCCGAGACCAACAACATCAAGTTCGACCAGAACAAGGTCACCAGCGGCAACATGAGCGGCACCGCCGGCCGCAACCCGTTCGGCGCCACGAGCGTCATGGTCAACACCATGAGCGTCAACGCGCAGAACGCGATCAACATGCGCGCGGACCTCACCGGCCAGGTGACCGTGCGCTTCGCGAGCGAGACCTTCCCGCTCGAGCGCTTCGCCGACTCGGCCGCGATCCAGCTCATCAACAACAACGCGAAGGTGCCCACGCCCGCCCCGGCGCCCGCACCCGGCACGCCTGGCGCGCAACCCGCTGCACCGGGTGCGCAGCCGGCCGCGGCCGCCCCGCCGCCGCCTGCACCCGCCGCACCGCCTGCGTCCGCACCCGCGAAGACCGCACCCGCGCAGGGCCTCGCCGCGCCCGATCCATGGGCGCCGCTGGTGAGCGCGTGATGAACACGACCCTCGCCGACACCCTGATCGCCCTCCTCGGCCATGTCGATGTGCCGCCGGCGATGGGCCTGTGGGTGACGGAGCTCGCGGTGCAGATGCCGCTCGAGGTGCGTGCCGCGGTGGTGGACGGGCGCCTGGAGCTCCTCGCGCAGGCGCCGCACTCGCGCTGGGACGCGGGATTCCTGCCGCCGGTGCAGCGCATGAGCGCGCGCCTCGTCCTGGAGGAGTGATGAATTGGCCGATCGCAACACATCGCCGGGCGCCGCGTTCCTCGTCGACGACTTCATCACCTCGATCACGACGCA
>Ga0207698_10002026_pt1 | contig 11958 bp, 20 predicted proteins | sample KBSCornC22_FD_184298 | JGI IMG/M metagenome (GOLD analysis project Ga0207698, IMG submission 184298) | Corn rhizosphere microbial communities from Kellogg Biological Station, Michigan, USA - KBS Corn C2-2 (SPAdes) (version 2) | ecosystem: Host-associated > Plants > Roots > Rhizosphere > Soil ...
TTTCGCAATCGCGGCTGCCGCGATTGCGAAAGGGCTGCGTGATGCCCCCCTTTTTTTCCGTTCAGGAATTCAAGTGTTCACGTCGCGGCATTGGTGTCACGCGAGGCGCGGCATGAGCGAGCGCCGCTGCAAGCACGGCTTCATGCGCACGGTCGCCCCGTGCGTGGAATGCGACTCCGCTGAGCGCGGCGTTCCGGTGCCGGCCGCACCCGTTTCGCGCCGCGCCGATCACAACCGCACCTATCGGTGCAGCGCCTGCGGCGGCCTCGGCCACGCGAAGAGGACTTGCGGTCGTGCTGATCGCCGAGAGCGACATTCAACCCGAGGGAGATACAAATAATGCGCGCGAACAAGTTAGGGATCGAAGGGAACAAAGAGGAGTTCGCGGCACTGCTCGCGTTCGCCGGGGACGACACGACCTATGGCGTCATCCGCTTTCGGGTGAACGCGATTGGCAAACTCGTAGTCACGGCGACGGACGGCAAGAGGGCCGTCGAGCACACGGCGAACGCGGAGGATCACGAGCCGGGCGAATGGGCGTTCGATCGCACGTTCATCGAAGCGCTTCGGCGCCAGACGGACAAGGGCGAGACCGTCGCAGTGATCGTGGCAGGCGCGAAAAAGGCGAAAGCGATATTCAGAGGCGTAGAGACGACGGCCGAGCGCGGAGAGTTCCAGTGCCCGGCTACGCAGTTCTCGACCCAGATCACGATGGACGCCGTTCACGAAACGGTGACCGGCAAAGACTCCGAGCGCCTTCGCGGCTCTTGGTTCGCGTTCAACCCGGCATTCATCGCCGATCTCGACAAGGTCACGAAGGCCGCAAACGGCTGCCCGTGCACGCTGTTCCCGCCGAGCGACTCGGGCGCGATGGTTCACTTCCAAGTGAGCAGCGATCGCGGTGTTTGGCGCGGCTGCTTCAAGCCGACGCTCGTCGTTGCGCCGGGCGAAGAAGCCGAGACGGACGAGCCGGATCCCGATGCGCCCGGATCGACGACGCAGGACCTGCCGTCGTCTGCGCCGCCCAAGCTCGAACTCACCAATCAACTCGGCGTGGCAAAAAAGAAGAAGGCCAAAGCGTCGAAGGAGCCGAAGAAGGAAACGAAGTCGCGCAAGCCGAAGACTCCGCCGACTGCCGCTGACGACGCGGAGACGACTGCGGAGGCTGGCTGACCATGAGACGCGGCCCCGTAGTGCTCGGCATCGACGCCAGCCTCACCTCGATGGGGCTCGTCGCCGTGCCTGCATCGTGGGACTTGGATTGGACCAAGGTCGAGCACGTTTCGATTGGGGCCGCACTCACCAAGCTCGCGACGGAGCGCCAGCGCATCGAGCGCATGCAGTCACTCGCGATCGACGTGCGCGTGTGGGCGGTCCGTGTGGGCGCCACACACGTCTGGATCGAGGACCTGCCCACGGGTCGCGCGTTCAACATTCCGCAACTGGCCGAGTTGCGCGGCTTCATTCGCAGTGAGCTCATGCGCGAGTGCCGGCTGTTCGTAGGGCGCGCCAATCAGTCGAGCGCGCGCAAGCTGTTCCTCGGCAAGCTGCCGCAGAAGGACCGCAAGGCCGCCGTTGTCGCCGCGCTCGACTGTATGACCGACGTGTTCGGCAGCAACGATGAGAAGGACGCCTTCGTGTCCGCGACGAACTGGGGCCTGCACGAGCTCGGCGCGCCGTGCATCGCCCTTCCCGCGCCGGAGCCGGTGAAGAAGCCGAGAAAGAAGGCCGCGTGAGATTCGAAGCCGTCATCCTCTTCGTGGTGATCGCGACGCTGATCGCCTTCGCCGCGATCGTCTCTTTCGACGCCGACGACTGCCGCTCACGTGGCGGAATGTTGGTCAGCACCCCGTTTGGCGGGTGGGCTTGCTCGCGGGGGCTGCCGTGAGAGGGCTGACTGCGCAGGAGCGCCGTGTGCTGGAAACGGCTGCTGCTCCAGGGATGAATTACGACGACGAGCTGCTGGACCCATTGGCCGAAGAGATGGTGAAGGTCGGGCGGCTCCGAGAAGATGACATCGCCTGGTACGCGACTGATCTCGGTGCTCTCGCCCTCCGCGTCTGCCCACCGGAGGACGCATGAAGGAGTTGATCGAGGTGGCGACGTGCGCTTTCGCGCTCGGGTTCGGCGCGCACTACTTGCTATTCCGGCTGCGTCACGCGACCGGCCTTTATTTCTCTGGCTACCAAGACGGCGCACGGTGGGCGCGCGATCTCGAGCGTCGGAGTAGGCTCCAGTGAAACCCATCATCCTCACCGCCGGCATAACCCTCTCGCCTCAGACGGTGCTCGCGCTCGCCGCGGCGCACATCGCCCAGTTTGCTGAGCGGCTCGAGCTGAAGGCGGTTGGCACGCGGCTCGACGACTGCCGATACTACCTCGCGCTCTGGCGCGAGATTCGCTCCTTGGTAACCCGAGGGCTCGAGCTTTCCAGCGAGCACACGCAGGAGCTTTTCGACGCGGCTACCTCCGGTGACCACGACACGCTCCTGACGCCCGAAGAATTCAGAGCGGTCAACCGCAAGCCGGCGAGGGCGTCGTGAAGCTCTGGCGTCGTTTTCTGCACTGGATAGCTCGGCGCGAGATTGCCGAGGAGCGGGCCAGCCTTGCGGACGAGCGGGACCGACTGGATCGGTGCGCTGAGCTTCTGCGCGTGAACCTGAGCGCAGCGCCGCGCGGCACGTCCCACGATCTACAGACTGTCCTCGATGAGGCCTGCGAGCGCGCTTTGCCAGTTGGAATCACCTGGGAGATCAGATTCCAAAAGTCCCCGTATCTTGCGCCCGGTCAGATTCTGATCACCGTCGAGACCGGTGCCGGTGTGTTGCCGAGGAGTGCGGCGTGAAATCACTCGCCTACCGCCTCCTAGACTGGGCGCTCGACCCCTCCGTCGAATGCCTGCCGCTCGCCGTGCTGCAGGGGACGATCGTTCTCGCGGTCGGCGCGGGGATTGCCATGCGTGAGTACGTGACCGAGGGGCGCGGCCGGACGAGCCAGAGAGGCGGGTGGGCGTGAGCGACCTGCGTGCGCCGTTCATTTGGTTCGGTGGCAAACGCCGCGTTGTGGATGTCGTCTGGCGAGCGCTCGGCAACCCGCCGAACTACGTCGAGCCGTTTTGCGCGACTCTCGCCGTGCTGCTTGGCCGTCCCGGTGGCGCCGGGAAGATCGAGACGGTGAACGATCTCGATGCGGACATCGCGAATTTCTGGCGCGCGATGATCGCCAGCCCCGAAGCGCTTGCCGAAGCCGCCGATTGGCCCGTCAACGAGGCCGACCTGCACGCGCGCTCGGAACGCATGCGCGTCACGCTACCCGAGCACCGCGAACGCATGCACGGCGATCCCGACTACTTCGACGCCCAGCGCGCTGGCATCTGGGTCTGGGGCGTCTGCACTGCCATCGGTGGGAATTGGATGGATTCCAAGGGCAAAAACGCTTCCCCACGCCTCTGCGGCTGGGTTTCGGGCAATGGCCTCCACGCCGCCGGCACGATGCCAGCTCTTGGCCACTCCGGCCGCGGTATTCACCGTCCGGAGCGCGAGGCGCTTGTGGATTGGTTCCGAGCACTGCAGGCGCGCCTGCGTCGCGTGCGCGTGGCCTGCGGTGACTTCGAACGCGTGCTTGCCGGGTCGGTAACGGGAGAAAGCAACTCGCTCAAGAACATGGGAATGAGCCCGTGCGGCGTGTTTCTCGATCCGGCCTACGACAAGCACGAAGACTGTTACCTTGTCGACGGCGCTGGCGGAAGCGCACGGGCCCGCAAATGGGCTCTCGATCACGGCGACGATCCCCACTTTCGAATCGCTCTTTGTGGCTACGAGGGTGAGCACACGATGCCAGCGACATGGACCGAACACGCTTGGAAAGCACAGGGCGGTCACGCCAACCGGTCAGCGGAGAACAAGAACCGGCACCGCGAGCGCATTTGGTTCTCGCCGCATTGCCTGCCAATTGACGGGCAGCGCTCGCTCTTCGGAGGCGCAGCGCGAGCACCTCATCCCCGTGTAACTGCGACGATGCCGCACGCTGGAAGAAGCGCGCGCTCGCTGATGCCGGGCGACGTGACGTTGGACTGCGGGCAGAGGACTGCGGAGCTGGAGTCAGCAGAAAAAGGAGCAGCGGAGTGAAGGTTGCAGCAATAAGCACAGCTGAATTCACGATCAGTGTTCCCCCACGTCTTGTGGCGATGATCGATGAAGTCGTGCGCGCGCATGCCCAGCGGACTGGTGAAGCCGAGGAAGATGTTCGCCGAGGCGTCGAGATTGCGATCGTGACCGAGGGTGTGCGCGTGGTGAAAGAGGGGCTGGCGAGATGAGCGGACGCATCCCAGACGAGGGCAGATACTCGAAGATCTCGCGTCGAATGTGGAACGACGAGAAGTTCAGGGAGCTGTCAGCCGCAAAACCAAACGCCCAGACGCTCTTCCAGCGACTCTTGAGCGGCCCCGAGCTCGGTTGCGTGCCTGGGCTCTTTCCAGCTCGCCTAAGCGGCCTTGCCGAGGCGCTGGGCTGGCCACTGAAGGCGACCGACAAGTGCTGGAAGGAGATCGCCGGGAAGAAGATGGCCGAGGCGGATTGGGTCGCTGGCCTGATTTGGGTTCCGAATTCGATCTTTCACAACTGGCCGCAAAGCATCAACGCCGTTCTCGGTTGGAAGATTGCGCTCAAGGAGATGCCCGAGTGCGCGCTCAAGCGAAAGGCTATCGAGGCGCTCCGCGTTGCCCTTTCCGAACTCGGACCCCAATGGGTCGAGGCATTCAGCAAGGCATCGGGTGTGACATCCCGCAGGCCAAGCGGCATACCAAGCAACAAGCCAAGCGCTAAGCCATCGCCTAAGGCATCCGGGATACCGTCCGACATCCAGGATACAGGATCAGGATCCAAGATCAGGATCTTAGCCGCTGACTCTCCCGAAGACCTGTCAGGTTCTGGGCGATCGGAGCCTCCCGAGGCCGCGGCAGCAGAGTTCGGAAATCGCCCAGAATATCAGCGAAAATATGAGCTCGCTGCGCGCAACTCGGGGGAATTCGCTTTGGCTGGCGGCGTTCGTTGGCCTGAATTCGTCGAGGTGTGGCGTGCCTGGGGAAAGCCGTTCGGGATCACCGAATTGCCCCATGTTAGCCAGCGAATCGACCGCGACATCAGCGCCGTCATCGAGGCTCTCGCGTCCGGAAGGACGGTCGCTGAGCTCGTCGAGGCCGGGAGATTGGCTGAGACCGACGACTACATCCGCGGTCTTTCGGGTGGTGGGCCGGCGAACTTCACCGCGGCGGTTCTGCGCCGCTTGCTCGCGCGTCGGAAGGTTGACCAGCCCGTGGCGCGGCCCGCCGACGCTCCAGCCGTCTGGCGCGATCCTGACGCCGACAATCGGGAGAATTGGGTTCCACCGCCCGAAGACCTCGCGGGGGCCCTGTGAGCGCTGCCGTGGCGGTTGGCTCGACGTCGTTGGCGCCGGTTCCGGGTCGGGTGCCAGCGTGCGACCTCGATGCGGAGGCGGCCGTGCTGTCAGCGTGCATGGTGGACCAGATGGCGTGCGACGAAGCGCTCGCGATCCTGAAGCCAGAGCACTTCTATTCCGACGCGAATCGGCGGATCTTCGATGCGATCCTTGAGCTGATTCAGGAGCGAACGGCACCTGACTTGGTTTCGGTTGCCGCGGTCTTGCGAAACCGGAAGCGCCTCGACCAGGTGGGCGGAACTCCGTACCTAGCCCAGATTTCAGACGCGACGCCGGCGGTTGCTAACGTCGGCCACCATGCGCGGCTCGTCCTGAACGCGGCTCGCATCCGTCGAGCTTGCGCGCTGTTTCAACAGCTCGCCGCCGAGTCGTACTCTTCGATCACGGACCCGGCGGCATGGCTGCAGCGCTGCGAAGCGGCTGTGTACCTGGCGACGCTTGACGACAGCGAGAAGCGCTCGACCGCCGCGACGTACCGTCAAATCGCCAACGAGACCTATCAGATGTCGGTGGAGGCGGCGCGCGCGAAGACCACGACGACCGGGTACCGGACTGGCTTCCGCGAACTGGACGAGCATGTAGGTGGGTGGGCCGCCGGTGATCTTTGGTTCGTCGCTGGTCGGCCGGGCCAGGGCAAGACGGCGTGGAGCCTGCAGTCAGGAGAAACGGTCGCGCGCGAGAACGGCGTGGGCGTGATCATGCTCTCCGCGGAGATGGCACGGCACAGCCTGATGCAGCGCTCGCTGTCGCGAGATGCGGCGATCCCGAATCGGAACGTGCGCCTTGGGCGTATGGATCGCGAGCAGTGGACGAGCCTTGCGAAGCAGGCCAAGTCTATTGCCGACCTGCCGATGGTCGTCGACGACGACCGGAATCTCACGCCGATGCGCGTCCGAAGCAAGGTGCGGCGCCGCCTAGCCGAGCTCCGTGCGGAGTACGGCCAAGGTATCAAGCTAGGTGCGGTGATCATCGACTACGTGCAACTGATGTCTGCCGATCAGCAGTACGACACGCGCGCCACGGAGCTCGGCGCCATCTCGCGGGCGCTGAAGATCATGGCGGGAGAATTCGAGTGCGCTTTCATCGTGCTCTCGCAGCTGAAGCGCGGTGAAAAAGGAAAGTCGAAGCGCCCCGAGCTCTCGGACCTGCGCGATTCAGGATCGCTCGAGGCGGACGCGGACGTGGTGATGGCGATCCACCGCGAGGACGCCTATCGACAGCCGAAAGAAGAGCGCGACGGGCTTGCCGAGTTGCTCGTGCTCAAGGGCCGCAACTCCGGAGAGGGGTGCCACGTGGTCGAGTTCGATGGCCGCTACACCGGGTTCTACGAGCGCTCGAAGCCGCAACCCGAGGCGGCCGATTTCAGCGATTACGGCGACCCGCCCGGCGGCGACGATTGGAGGAACCGGTGAGCTTGAACCGCACGATGTTGCCCGCGCTCCGCGAGTTCGCGCGGGGCGCTGCAGGAGTTGAAGAGGAACCCGAAGTGAAGGAGGACGCGATGGCGAAGTGTGAATGTTGCGGTGAGCGTGAAGCGACACTCAGTCACGAGTTTACAGAAGAGGGGCTAGGGCTGTGCCTTGGTGTCACTCGCTGGTGCAAGTGCTGCGACAAACTTCCTGACCAAGAGTTCGCGCGGCGCATTCGATTGCTTAGAGCCAATACGGAGCCGCGCGACACAATCCCAGTTCCATCGATTGCAGGCGTCGACATCGCGAACGGACCATACTGGTCAGACATCCAGCTCGGTGGCGTGAAGATGCCGACCGTCATCGGGCGCACTGTATCGGGCGAGGAAGTTGTCGGTACGCCAACGAGAAAGCGTAAGTGGCAGGGCCAGGACGGATTCTACGTTCAGAACATGCTCAAGCCACCGGACCACTCGGAGTTAGCGGCCGAATTCGAAAAGGCGATCCGTGCAGCCATCGAGCCTGACATGGAGTTCGTTGTCGACCGCGATAGCGACCCGGTGAAGACCGGTGTGATCAAGGGGACGATTCGGGAGAGTCTCGCGGGGATGATCGAGATCAACTTCGACTTCACACCGCGGTGCCGCGAGTGCAGCCGACCCGAGCGCCCGGTTGTCGCGACTCATGGGGAGCTGTGCGTGTATTGCGACCGCCGCAGCAACCATGAGCGGCCTGCGCTCACTCTGCGCGAGAAGCTGAACGAAGCAGGGGCTCGGCGTCGTAACGAGGAAGCGCTTGCCGCTGAGAAGCCGAGGTCGAGCAAGAGCTCGCGGGAGCTTGCGAAGGGGCACCCGAGTACGTGGCCGAGTCAGGATGGTGAGCCGTGAAAATGCTAGCAACGTTCTTCGTCTGGTACTCGGTTGGCGCGGTCACGTGGACAGCTGTCCGCGCCGGCTTGCTTCTATCCTTCTGGAATCGCGGCATCCTTTGTCAGCTGGAGGTGGTGAACCGATTTCGAAACTGGCGCGACCACGCCGTGCAAGCAGCGCTCTGGCCGATCAGCATCTTGGTGCACGTCGAGTCGTGGTTTGGCAAGCCCGGGGTGAATGCTCGAGAGCGAAAGCGCGAGCCCTGGGCGAACAGAATCGCTCAGTCGCTATCGAGCGCTGTCTTCCTCGGCTGGGCGATGATGACCGCTAGACGCGGGCACCTTCTGGTGTCCTTGCTACAGATGCTGGGCGCGTTCTTTCTCGTGAATATCGCGTGCTTTGCGCTCGCGGATTGGGTGCTGATCCTTGTGAGGCTGATGCGCACAAGGGTTCTGCGTAGGAGCGACCCGTGAACGCCTGGCAGTTTCTCGACAAGCATTTCGTCGGAGTGTTCGGATTGATCGTCGTGTTCCTGGTGCTTGGACCGTCGTTCAACTTCAAGTGGACGAGGAAAAGCAAGCCGCGTGCGGTGACGGAGAGGGAAGAGCAATGATCGCCACGCAGCGAAGCGACGGCCAGTTCGTCGATGTGAAAACGGACGAGTACACCGTAAGCTTCAAGAGGCCTACGCTGGAGCAGTTTCAGGCCATGCAGGATCTAGTGGCTAAAGGCAAGTACGCCAGTGCGTCTATTCGGCTGTCTCTTGCCTGCGCTGATCGGAAGGAAGATGCGCAGCGACTCTTCGACGAATGGCCCGGAGCTACCGCAACGGTCGCCGGCGCGCTGATCGAGATGGTCACGCCGGTTTTGAAGAGCGGCCAGGTAACGAAAGCCTGAAAACAGGAAAACCCGGCTCGCGTCGCCAAACGCAAGCCGGGTCCGTCGCGTTGCTCGGACGTCGCCAGTCCACCAAGGAGTAGCGCAAAATGGTCTCACAAACAAGCACTGCGGAAAAATCGCCCTGGCTCGTCGACCACCAAGCGCGGCAGGCGCTGCTCGATTCGCGTCGGGTGACACCGAAGGTCGAGCGCACCGTGTGTGCTTTCGCGCTGCCCGAGATCCCGCAGCTGCGCCACGTCGGCAAGCGGATCGGCGATGAGGACGAGGCCGAGATCCGGTGGTACGTCCGCGGGCCGTTGGTGGCGTCGATCGCGAGCTCGAGCGGCGCGTTCGGCAACCAACTCGAGATCGCCAGCGCATTCGGCTTCGGTAGCCTTCCGTGTCGACGCTGCGGCGGTCGGTACCGCACCCGAAAGCGCGGCGGGAAGGACACGATCGTGGACTGGCGCGACGGGACGGGAATGGCTCCGAAGGACCACTTCGGGCACCGCGTGTCCTACTCGGCCGCGCTCGCCGACCACCGCAAGCACATGCAGCAGAAGCACCGGATCGTGCTCATGTCGAAGCCCGCGCCGCGGCCGGATTCGGGGGTCGATCCTGAAAGCGCGTGGGCGGCCATCGCGAAGGCATTCGCCGATCAGGGAAAGCGGCTGATGACCGACGCCGCGTTCCGCGCGCTGTTCGACCGCCTGCCCGACGAGCTGTGCCAGCCCTGCCGCGGGTGCCAGGGGATCGGCGTGGTGCCGCGCCGCGCCGCAGCCCACGTCGAGGTGACGGCCTACCCCACGGGGTCAAGCAAGCACGGCGTCGGCAAGTCGGACGACGCGATGGGCAGCCTCAAATCGAAGAACGGCCGCACCTGGCTCACGGAGGGCCCCGTCACGGTGATCTTCACCGAACTCGACCGGTACCAGGACGTGCACACCATTTTCGCCGACATCGCGGCCATGAGCGCGCTCGCGCTCGAGTCGCTGGAGGAATACTACGTCGGCGACAACGGGCAGTCGGCGCTCGAGCGGATGGTGAGCGACCGGTTCGGGCTCAAGGGCGCCGCACGCGTGCGCGCAGCAAGCGAGCTCCGTGACTTTCAGTGCGGCTGCTGGAACGTCGCGGCCTACGGGGCGCAATGAAGGGGCGGCTGGACGAGGAGCTCAGCTTTTCGGCGGCCGCGCGCGAGCTCCAGCGGCATCGAGATCCCAAGGGACGGAAGCTGCGCAACATGGTCGTGGCCCGCGAGCGCCAGACCGGAAAGCAGATCGCGATCCGCCTCGCGGGCCAAAAGGAGCCGAAGCTGCGGATCACCATCGGCGCTCTGTACCGGGCATTCCCCGAGCTCGCGCCGGCGAAGATCGACGACATCGCCCGACTCATGAAACCGATGCTCGAACGGGCCGAGGCGCGGACACGCGTCGTGGTCCGTGAAGAAATCGCAAAAGACGTCCTGCCGCGCATCGTTTACCTCGAAGAAGAAAGCGGAATCGTGCGTCGGTGCCTCGAGGAGCTCGAGCAACTGAAGCGCCGCGAACTGACCGGAACTGCCCGCCCCAGGCCGTCTCGTTGACAGCTCCGAACCTGGAGAGTTTCCCAGATGCCCTGACCGATTCCCGCGCGCCCCGAGCCCAGAAGAGGCGACCGGCTAGCGTGGGTGATGGGCGAGCCGAGGGACGCAATCGAACGCCAAGCGCCTCAGAGTGGGGTGCGGGCATGACATCGGAATAATTTTCGCCCGTTTTGAGCTAGCGCGGCGGACGGCTGAGGGGCCAAGTGCACGGAGTAACAAGACGAATAGCCGAGCGCGGCACGCGGAATAATTCCGACGACGCGGCGGACGCAAGGGCCATCGCGGCGCTGCTTGCGGGTCCGCCACCGGATCCGGTCGAGAGGTCGCTGACAGGTCTCGCGTATGAGGTTCGGGCGGAGTTCGTCGAGGCGCAGAGGATGGCGCGGGCGCGACGATGACCGCCAAGAAAGCCGCCGCCAAGCGCCCGCCAAAGGCGCTGGATGTCGGTGAGCTAGCGGTCATTCTGGCGCACGCTGACCGACACGGCGACAAGGCTACCCAGAAGCAATTCGGCATCTCGCGCCGGACTTTGCAGCGCTACCGTGAGGCGATTCGGGCTGGGCGCGCGCCAGAGTTGGCGCAGCTAGTCACGGATCAAAAGAAAGCGGCCTTGCAACGCTGCTCGGACCTCCTGAGCGAGACATACGAGATGGCGCTGAAGCAGCTGCAGACGACGCTTCCAACCGCAACGGTCCGCGAGGCAGTGGGAGCGGTCAAAATCCTCGGTGAGCTCCGCTTAACCAGTAAGGGCCTCGGGCTCGATGACAAGCAGCCTGGCGATTCTGGGGAGGGTGAAAGCCCTGAAGCGGATGGGGGCCGAGATCCGGGAGCGCCGGCGGCTGGTCCGCGAGGCGGAGCGAGCGAAATACACTGACGCAAAATCGTGGTCTGGCCTGGACCTCGACTCGATAGTCAGGGAGTACGCTGACGATCCGGAGGGCTTCTGCCGCGACTTCCTCATTTGCAAAGACACGCTCGGTGTCGCGCAGCCGTTCCAGCTTTGGGAGGCGCAGCGTAAGGCTGCCTGCGCGGTCGTGAAGTGCCGGCGCGTGGCGCGGCGCAGCGGACACAAGGTAGGCAAGAGCAAGCTCGCTGCCGGGCTGGTGATATGGTGGGTATGCACCCGCTCGATGGCGCGCGGGATCCTGACGGCGCCGACAAGCCGCCAGGTCAAAAAGGCTCTGTGGTTCGAGATCCGCCGCTTCTGGCAGGAGTCGCCGAAGCTTCGCGAGATCATGCCCGAGCCCGCGCTCGAGCCAGAGACGGGCGTTCGCTGGAGTGACGGACGCGAGCTCTTCGGCTTCACGGCGTCGAGCGCCGACAAGGTTTCTGGTCCGGGCGGCCCCGCGGTGTTCGTCGTTGTCGACGAGGCTTCGGGTGTGCCTCGCGACGTGTGGGAGGCGCTGCAGGGTATCCGCGCCGGCGGCGGCAAGGTGCTCGCGCTGGGCAACCCGACCCAGACGTCCGGCTGGTTCTACGACGCTTTCAACGAGCGGCGGGACGGCTGGGATCTCGACAAGATCGCTAAGTACCAGGCGGAGTATGCTTGCTCGGTGGCGTCGGTGTGCTGGCGCTGGTCGCGGGCGCGGTGATCGTGTTCATGCGCCGGCGTCCCGCGAGCAGCCCGGGAGGCGAGGACGACGAGATCCTCCAGTCGGCGCACGATCTGATCCGGCGCGGCGCTTCGCCCCGGCGCGCCGTCGACGAGCTGACGCGCAACTATCCCGATTCGCTGGGATCGCTGGCCAATCTCGATCAGGAGG
>Ga0207698_10002027_pt1 | contig 11943 bp, 10 predicted proteins | sample KBSCornC22_FD_184298 | JGI IMG/M metagenome (GOLD analysis project Ga0207698, IMG submission 184298) | Corn rhizosphere microbial communities from Kellogg Biological Station, Michigan, USA - KBS Corn C2-2 (SPAdes) (version 2) | ecosystem: Host-associated > Plants > Roots > Rhizosphere > Soil ...
GCCGTCGAGCCCGCCCATCGACTCGTCGGCGAGCTGGCGCACGTGCAGCCGGACGTCGGTCGAGCGCAGCGTCGCCAGCGTCTCGGGCAGCAGCACCCGGGCGGCGTCCGCGCCGACCCCGACCCGCAGCGTCCCGGCCACCCGCCCGGCCACCGCGGCCGCATCGGACTCGGCCGACTCCAGCTGGCCCAGCAGCGCGCCGGCGTGCTCGGCCAGCCGCCGGCCGGCCGGGGTCAGCCGGTCGCCGTCGACCAGCGGGAGGCCGAGCTCGCGCTCCCACTCGGACAGCTGCCCGGCGACGTCGCCGGCCGGTCGCCCCAGCGCGCGAGCGGCGCCGGACGACCCCCCGTGCTCGGACATCGCCAGCAGCGCGCGGAGTCGACCTACTTCGAGCATGGTGGGCAGGCTAACGGTCCCCGGGCTGGGTGTGGGTACCTCGGTCCACAGCGATGCGCGGAAATCGCCCCGAGATCACCAACCGTGCGCGCGTCACGACTGTGCGTCGAAAGTGCCGCGTGAGTGGCCTCACACCCGGGAGCGGTCGTTGGCCGCGTACATCTCGTCCAGGACAGCCTTGTAGCGCCGCTCGACGACCCGCCGCTTGAGCTTGAGGCTGGGGGTGAGCTCGCCCGCCTCGATCGTGAGGTCGTGGTCGAGGATGCGGAAGTCCTTGATCGTCTCCCACCGGTTCAGCCCGGCGTTGAGCTGCTTCACGCCGGCCGCGACGACCGCCCGGACGTCGTCCCGGCGGGCCAGCGCGGCCGGGTCGCGCTCGGCGACCCCGTTCGACTCCGCCCACTGCGCCAGCGCGTCCGGGTCGAGGGTGACCAGCGCGGTCACGTAGTTGCGCCCGTCGCCGTGCACGACGAACTGGCTCGCCAGCCCGCAGATCACCGGGAAGGTCACCTCGATCGGCTGCGGCGCGACGAACTTGCCGCCGGAGGTCTTGATCATGTCCTTCTTGCGGTCGGTGATCTTCAGGAAGCCGTCGGCGTCGAGTTCGCCGATGTCGCCGGTGTGCAGCCAGCCGTCGGCGTCGAGCGCCTCGGCGGTCGCCTCCGGCAGGCCGTGGTAGCCGCGCATCACGCCAGGACCACGGATGAGCAGCTCGCCGTCGTCGGCGATGCGCAGCTCGGTGCCGGGCAGCGCCGGACCGACCGTGCCGAACCTGAACCGGCCGGGCAGGTTGACCGCGGTCGCCGCCGAGGATTCGGTCATCCCGTATCCCTCGACGATGAGCATGCCGGCCGCGTGGAACCACTCGGCGATGTCGCGGGACAGCGCCGCGCTGCCGGAGACGAACAGCCGGATCCGGCCGCCGAACCGCTCCCGCAGCTTGCTCAGCACGACCTTGTCGGCAACGGCATGCGAGACCCTCAGCGCCGGTCCCGGCCTGCGGCCCTGCTGCTCGACCGCCGACCACTTCCGGCCGGTACGGAACGCCCGATCGAACAGCGTCGCCTTGATCCCGCCCTCGGCCTCGACCGCGGCCACCACGCGGTTGTGCACCTTCTCGAACACCCGCGGCGCGCCCGCCATGAACGTCGGCCGCACGGTGGCCAGGTTTTCCACGATCTTGTCGATCCGGCCGTCCACCGCGGTGGCGAAGCCGATCTGCAGCTGCGCGGCCAGCAGCACCTTGCCGAACGAGTGCGACAGCGGCAGCCACAGGTATTGCAGGTCGTCGGGCCGCAGGATGCCGAGCCGGTCGACCGCCGCGCCCTCGTACGTCCAGTTGTCCTGCGTCAGCTCGACGCCCTTGGGCCGGCCGGTGGTCCCGGAGGTGTAGATGAGCGTGGCCAGATGGTCCGGCGCGATGCCGGCGACGACCGTGTCGACCGCGTCGGGCGTGTCGGCCAGCAGCACGCGGCCCCGCTCGGCCAGATCGTCCAGGGAGAGTTCCCGATCAGTCCCACTGCCGGCGCCCTCGAGCAGCACGACGTAGCCGAGGTCGGGGGTCTTGTCGGCCAGCTCGCGCAGCAGCGCGGCCTTGGTCTCGTCCTCGACGAAGGCGATCACCGCGCCGGAGTCGGACGCGATGTGCAGCACGTCCTCCGGCTGGGAGGACGGGTAGATCGTGGTCGTCGCGCCGCCGGCGGTGTTGATCGCCAGGTCGGCGAGCACCCACTCGATCCGGGTCGCGGAGTAGACGACCACCCGCTGCTCGGGCCGCAGCCCGAGCGCGAGCAGGCCCGCGGCCAGCTCGGTGACCCGCTCACCGGTGCGCGCCCAGGTCATCGACTCCCAGCTCTCCGTACCGTCCGCGCCGGCCACCGGCCAGCGGAAGGCCTCCCCGCCCGGGGTCGCGGCCACCCGGTCGGCCAGCATCCGCGCCACCGAGGGCGCCCGCTGGATCGCTTCGGTCACCGTTGACCTCCTCGTGGCCGCGGACTTGGGCTGCTTCTCAGGTTGCCAGATTCCACCGGGAACCGGTGGGGACCGGCCGGAACGGCGGGAGAACGCCGAAGCGGCCAGGAGCCCACGGGGGGAGGCTCCTGGCCGCGACGAGGAGGATAGCGGTACCGGCGAGTAGGCGCATGCATGGCCCCCCATCCGGGTGGTGGTGTGCACGCGGGCCCGCGGGGAACAACCACTCCATGTGGTTGTTCCTGAGCCGCCGGTTCAAGGCGTTCCTGTTCACGCTCGCACTCGGACTGGCCGCACCGCGGATCGCGGGGCTGCTGCGCGCGTACGGGCAGCGGCGGCGCCGGGCCGGCGGCGGCACGCTGACCACCACGGTCCCGCTGACCACCGCCGACGCGCTGGACCGGATCGCGATCTGGGCGCGCCCGCCGAAGAAGCGCCGCTGGCGGTAGCGCGCCGCGGTCCGTCAGGGGTCCGCGGGTGCGGCCCGTCAGGCGTCCGCGGTCCCGCCGGCGCGGCCCGTCAGGCGTCCGCGGTCCCGCCGGTCCGGTCGAGGCCGTCCAGCGCGGCCATGTCCGCCGCCGGCAGCGCGAAGTCGAAGATCCGGGCGTTCTCGGCGATGCGGTCCCGGTTCGCCGACTTGGGGATGACCGGGATCGCGCGCTGCACCGCCCAGCGCAGCAGCACCTGGGCCGGCGTCCGCCCGTGCCGCTGCGCGATCTCCGCGATCACCCGGTTCCCGAGGTCGTGCCCGCGGGTCAGCGGGCTGTACGCCTCCAGCACGACGCCGCCCGCCTCGCACGCGGCCAGCAGCCTCCGGCGGAACTGGAACGGGCTGAACTCGACCTGGTCGACCGCGGGCGGCACGTCCGCGCCGAGCAGCCGGCCGAGCTGGTCGGCGGAGAAGTTGCTCACCCCGACGGCCCGGGCCAGCCCGCGCTCGGCGATCCGCTCGAACGCCGGCCAGTGCCGGGTGGCGCCGCCGCTGGGCCAGTGCCACAGGTAGAGGTCGACGTGGTCGAGCCCGAGCAGCCGCAGGCTGGCCTCCACCGCCCGCTCCGGGTCGGGGTCGCGCGGGTGGAACTTGGTCGCGACGAACAGCTGCTCGCGGGGCACGCCGCTGTCCCGGATCGCCCGGCCGACCGAGCGCTCGTTGCGATAGAGCGTGGCCGTGTCGATGTGCCGGTATCCGGCGTCCAGTGCCCACCGCACCGCCTGCTCGGTCGGCCGGCCGTCCGGGATCTGCCAGACGCCCAGCCCGAGCAGCGGCATCGGCACGCCGTTGGTCAGCACCACGCCGGTGCCGTCGTCGGTCAGCGTCGCCACTGTTCCTCCTCGGTCACATGCTCGGTGCCCATCGCCGCATCCGCAGCCCTTCCCGGTACGGCGCGGCTCACTCGGCGGCCAGTGTGATCGCGGTGCCGAGCAGCCCGCCGGAGACCGCGTACCGGCCGCGCAGCGTGCGCACGGGCCGCCCGCCGACCACCGGTGGTGTGTCTACCAGCAGGTCGGCCGTGAATGTCCCGCGCTCCGGCCGCGGGCCGGGAGCGAGCAGCAGCGCCGCCTCCTCGAAGCCGAGCCAGCGGCGCGTCAGCGGGAACCAGGTCTTGTAGACGCTCTCCTTGGCACTGAACAGCAGCCGGTCCCAGTGCACGCCGGGCGGCAGGTCGGCCAGGTGCGCCCGCTCGGCCGGCAGCGTCACCCGGTCGAGGATCCCGGCCGGCAGCGGGTCGTGCGGCTCCGCGTCGATGCCGATCGCGGCGACCTCGCTGGCCCTGGCCACCGCGGCCGCCCGGTAGCCGTCGCAGTGCGTGATGCTGCCGACGACGCCGGCCGGCCACAGCGGCTCCCGCTTCGGCCCGGACAGCAGCGGCGCCGGCGGCAGCCCGAGCCGGCCCAGCGCGATCCGGGCGCAGGTGCGCACGGTGGTGAACTCGGCCCGGCGCTTGCCGACCGCGCGGGCGACGAGCACCTCCTCCTCGGGCAGCAACGCCTCGCCGGGCAGCGGGCCGGTCGCGTCCGCGACCTCGACGCCGGCCGGCACGATCAGCGCGATCATCGGCCGGTCACCACGGTTCCGGGACCGGGTCGACCGCCGGCAGCACGTCCCGCAGCACGCCGCGGCGGATGCCGTGCCGCCGCCACTCCCGCGGGTAGCCGAGCGAGACCTCCTCGAACCGCACCCCGTCCTCGTACGTCGTGCGCGGGATGTGCAGGTGGCCGTAGACCACCGCGGTCGCGGCGAACCGGGTGTGCCAGTCGGCGGTCAGCTCGGTGCCGCACCAGATCGCGAACTGGGGGTGCCGCAGGACGCGGGTCGGCAGCCGGGTCAGCGGCCAGTGGTTGACCAGCACGGTCCTGGTGCCGGCGGGCAGCGCGGCCAGCCGGGCCTCGGTCGCCATGACCCGGGCGTGGCACCAGGCGGCGCGGTCCGGGTACGGGTCGGGGTGGAGCAGGAACTCGTCGGTGGCCACCACGCCGGCGCCGTACGCCGCCGCCAGCGCCTCGTCCGCGTCGGCCTGGCCGGGTTGCCGGAACGTGTAGTCGTAGAGCAGGAACAGCGGGGCGACGGTGACCGGGCCGCCGGCACCGGACCAGTGCGGGTACTCGTCCTCGGGCGTGATCACCCCGAGCCGGCGGCAGAGCGCGACCAGGTGCTCGTACCGGTCGAGGCCACGCAGCCGGACCGGGTCCTTCGAGTGGGTGTAGAGCTCGTGGTTGCCCGGCGACCAGAGCACCTTGGCGAACCGGCCGGCCAGCGTGGCCAGCGTCCACTCCACGTCGGCCGGCTTCTCGGCGATGTCGCCGGCCACGATCAGCCAGTCACCGTCGCCGGCCGGGTGCAGGTCGTCGGTGACGATCCGGCGGTTGTCGGCGTACCCGACGTGCAGGTCGCTGGTCGCCCACAGCCGCGCCTCGCCCACGCCCCGACACTAACGGCATCCCGCGACCGGCCCCGGTCCCGGCGGAGCCCGGGGCCGGGCGGAAGCTCAGCGCTCGGCGATCGGCAGGTAGGCCCGCTCGGGCACGCCGGTGTAGAGCTGGCGCGGCCGGCCGATCTTGGCCTGCGGGTCGTCGACCTGCTCGCGCCACTGCGCGATCCAGCCGGGCAGCCGCCCGATCGCGAACAGCACGGTGAACATCCGGTCCGGGAAGCCCATCGCCCGGTAGATGAGGCCGGTGTAGAAGTCGACGTTCGGGTAGAGCTTGCGGGAGATGAAGTAGTCGTCGGAGAGCGCGACGCCCTCGAGCTCGATCGCGATGTCGAGCAGCTCGTCGCGCTTGCCCATCGCGTTCAGGATCTCGTCGGCGGTCTTCTTCACGATGGCTGCGCGCGGGTCGTAGTTCTTGTAGACCCGGTGCCCGAAGCCCATCAGCTTCACGCCGTCCTGCTTCGACTTCACCTTCTGCACGAACTTGGTGACGTCGCCGCCCTCGGCCCGGATGCGCGCGAGCATCTCGATGACCTCCTGGTTGGCCCCGCCGTGCAGCGGGCCGGACAGCGCGTGGATGCCGGCCGAGACGGAGGCGAACAGGTTGGCCTGGGCGGAGCCGACCAGCCGCACGGTCGCGGTCGAGCAGTTCTGCTCGTGGTCGGCGTGCAGGGTGAACAGCATGTCCAGCGCCCGGACGATCGCGGGGTCGGCCTCGTACGGCTCGGCCGGCAGCCCGAAGGTCATCCGGAGGAAGTTCTCCACCAGGCCGAGCGAGTTGTCCGGGTAGAGGAACGGCTGCCCGATCGACTTCTTGTACGCGTACGCCGCGATCGTCGGCAGCTTGCCCATCAGCCGCAGCATCGGCAGCTCGAGCTGCTCCGGGTCGGTCGGATCGAGCGAGTCCTCGTAGTAGGTGGACAGCGCGGACACCGCGGAGGACAGCACCGGCATCGGGTGCGCGTTGCGCGGGAAGCCGTCGAAGAAGCCCTTGAAGTCCTCGTGCAGCAGCGTGTGCCGCTTGATCTTGTCGGTGAACTCGGCCAGCTGCGCCGCGGTCGGCAGCTCCCCGTACAGCAGCAGGTAGCTGACCTCGGTGAAGCTCGCGTTCTCGGCGAGCTGGTCGATCGAGTATCCGCGGTAGCGGAGGATGCCGGCGTCGCCGTCGATGTAGGTGATCTTGGACGAGCAGCTCGCGGTGTTGACGAACCCAGGGTCGTAGGTGACCAGGCCGCCCTTGGACAGCAGCCCCGAGATGTCGACGCCGGGTGCGCCCTCGGTGGGGTGCACGACGGTCAGGTCCTGCGCGCTTCCGTCGGTGTGGTGCAGGCTCAGGGTTCCTGGAGCGGGAGCATCGGGCATGGTGGCGCCCCTTCTCGAACGGTTCGCGGCGGGGTCTGGTGTCGCAAAACGCTGTTACCTGACGGTAATCGATCTGGCTCCGGCCGACACGATCGGGTGCCCGTGACGGCCGGCACAACCTGCCGACCACCTTGCGGTGAGGGTTCGAGTGTAGGCGCCTGGACTGGGAGGTTTACCGGGCCAGTGTCCGGGCCGGCTGCTCGCCCGCCTCGTCCTGCGGGCGGGCCTGCCAGGCCGCCCAGTCGGCGCTGACCGCGCTGGCCGCCTCGCGCAGCGGCGGCAGGTGCCGCTCCAGCAGGGTCCGCACGCTGGTCTCGGCCGAGTGGACGGTCACGTTCATCGCCGCCCGGACCGCGCCGCTGCCGTCGCGGACCGGCACGGCGACCGAGCGGATGCCGGGGGCGAGCTCGTCGTCGGCCAGAGCCCAACCGCGGGCGCGCACCTCCCGCAGCATCGGCTCGACCTCGGCCGGCCGGTAGGTCCGGTAGGGCTCGATGCCCGACCGGCTCGGGAGCGCCAGCACGCCCGGCACGTCGTCCGGGTCGAGCGCGGCCAGCAGCACCTTGCCCTGGGAGCAGACGACGGCGGGGAACCGGGTGCCGACCTCCACCCGAAGCGCGATGATCTTCGGCACCGCGACCCTGGCCACGTAGACGATGTCGCTGCCATCGAGCTGGCTGATCGAGGACGACTCACCGGTCGTCGCGACCAGGTCGCGCATGTGCTGGCGGGCCACCTCCCACAGGCCGAGCGAGCCGACGTAGGCCATGCCGAGCTCGAGCACCCGCGGGGTCAGGCTGAACACGTTGCCGTCCGAGCGGACGTAGCCGAGCTCGGTCAGCGTGAGCAGGATCCGCCGGGCGGTCGGCCGGGCCAGGTCGCTGGCGGCGGCGACCTCGGCGAGGGTCATCCGCGGGCGGTCGGCGCCGAAGGCGCGCAGCACGTCCAACCCGCGCGCCAGCGCCTCGATGAACTCGGGGCCCTCTCCTCGACCGGCCATCCGCGTTCCTCCCCGTCCCCGCGGCCGGAACCGGCCTGTCCGCTGCACGAACAGTAGACCGCGGACGTGACGCCGTGTTTCGGCTGTGAGGCTTGACAGCAACACAGCTCGACTCCATTGTGATGTCACCTCAGTGTCCGTATGCCGGACCACTGTCCGCAGATGAAGACCCCCACGTCAAGCGGCACCTCTGGACCCGATCCATCGATCACCCACCGCCCGCCCCGGCGAGCGGGGGCCATCCCGGCGTGCGTGACGGCCCGTCGCGTACGCACCAGACACGGCGGAGGCCCACATGAGCGAGCCCGACGAGACCCGGCCCGGCATCTCCCGGCGGACCGTGCTGCGCGGAGCGGCGGTGGCCGGCGCGGCCGCGGCCGGCGGCGTGCTGTCCGCCGGCAGCGCCGAGGCGTCACCCGGCCGGGGCGGACACGGCACGGAGGGCTCGTTCCGGGCCGACCTGATCCTGCACAACGGCCGGATCCACACGATGGACGACCGCGACCGGGTGGTCAGCGTCGTCGCGATCAGCGAGGGCCGGATCGTGTACGCCGGCAACAACGTCAACACGGCCAAGCACGGGTTCGAGGACAAGCCGCGGCTGATCGACCTGCGCGGGCGGACCGCGATCCCCGGCATCATCGACTGCCACAACCACATCGTGCTGATGGGCAACCGGCCCGGTCACCACACCCCGCTGGAGAACGCGTACTCGATCGCCGACGTGCAGGCGACCTACCGGGCCAGGGCGCGCGGCATCCGCGACGGCGGGTTCGTCACCACGATCGGCGGCTTCCACGTCAACCAGTTCCGCGAGCACCGGCTGCCCACCCTGGCCGAGCTCGACGCGGCACTGCCGGACACCCCGGCCTACCTGTCGATCGGGTTCTCCGGCCCGTCGGTGACCAACAGCGCCGGCCGGGACTGGTTCGCCGCCAACGCCGCGCTGCCGCCGGTCGTCGGCGCGGACGGCTCGATCGCCGCCGGCACCGAGACCGGCAAGGCGACCCTGGCGCTGCGCCAGGCGCTCACCTTCGACGACCGCAAGCGCAGCGTGCTCGACGCGATGGCGTACGCGACCAGCCTCGGCGTGACCACGCACCTCGACCAGGGTGCCTTCCAGGCCACCAACACCCCGTCCGACGGCGCGGCGCACGAGGACAACTACTCGATGCACCTGCCGTTCCTGGCCGTGTACGACGAGGGCCGCGGCACGATCCGGCTGCGGATCAACTTCCTGCACATGGACACCGAGCCGGACGTGCCCACACTGCAGCAGCGGCTGCTCAACGCCTTCAAGTTCTTCGGCGGCGACATGGTCCGCACCGGCGGGATCGGCGAGTTCATCGCGGCCAGTTACTTCGGCGGCCCGGTGTTCGTCGAGGCGGCCCGGCGGATCGCCAGGGCGGGATGGCGGACCGAGGTGCACTCGCTGACCGGGACCGACTTCCAGACCCAGATCCAGGGCTTCGAGCAGGTCGACCAGGAGATCGGGATCAAGGACCTGCGCTGGGTGGTCGCGCACGTGCCCCGGATCACCGAGGACTACGTGAACCGGCTCAAGGCGATCGGCGGCGGGGTCAACCTCACCGGCTGGCAGTACCTGGCCGGCACCGGGCCGCAGTCGGGGCCGCCGTTCCGGATGATCGTCGACAACGGCATTCCGGCCGGCATGAGCTCCGACGGCATGCAGATCGCACCGATGAACCCGTTCATCCACGCCTACTACGCGACCACCGGACTCAACGCGCTCGGCAACCAGATCAACTCCGGCCAGCAGATCAGCCGGCAGGAGCTGATGGCGCTCTACACCCGGGACAACCAGTGGTTCCTCGGCGACAAGGACGAGGGACTGCTCGGCAGCCTCGAGGTCGGGCGGCTCGGCGACGTCGCCGTGCTCTCCGACGACTACTTCACCGTGCCGGTGGACCGGCTGCGGCAGGTCCGTTCCGTGCTCACCGTCGTCGGTGGTGAGATCGTGCACGACACCGGCGCGGTCCACTGACGATTGAACCGTCTACTCAGGACAGTCCTCTTCAGACAGGCGGAACCATGCAGAAGCGAGTACGGCTCGCCGCGGCGCTGGTGGCGCTCGTGGCGGCCACCGCCGCGTGCAGCTCCCGGAGCGACGACTCGGGCTCCGGCTCCGGGTCCTCGGACAAGCCGATCGTCGTCGGCTCGACGCTGTCGCTGACCGGCATCTTCGCCGCGACCGGCAAGATCCACCAGATCGCCGGCCAGGAGTACGTCGACCGGCTGAACAAGAACGGCGGCCTGCTCGGCCGGCAGGTGCAGTGGAAGGTCCTCGACGACCAGTCCGACCAGGCCAAGGTCGGGCAGCTCTACGAGCAGCTGATCAGCCAGGACAAGGTCGACCTCGTCATCGGCCCGTACGCGACGCCGAACATCCTCTCCGCGATGGCGGTCGCCCAGCGGCACAACTACGTGCTGCCGCAGCACACCGCCGTGCTGGCGCCGCAGCTCACCTACAGCTGCCAGTTCCCGGCCTGGTCGTACGGGCCGCGGCCGAACGAGTTCATCCCGACCCAGCTGTTCGACGCGGTCGCCTCGCTGCCGGACGCGCCGAAGCGGATCGCGGTGGTGACCAGCCAGAGCGGCTCGGCCGCGTTCGTGACCGACGGCTTCGGCTCGGACAAGACCGGCATGCTGACCATCGCCCCGCAGAAGGGCCTGCAGGTGGTGGCCAACGTCCACTACCCGCCGACCACCAGCGACTGGGCGCCGATCGCGGCCCAGGTGCGCGCGGCCAAGCCTGACCTGGTCGTCAACAACGGGCTCGGCGTCGACGCGGTCAACCTGCTGCAGGCGATGAAGCAGCTCAACTACCGGCCGCCGATGATGTTCGCGCTGTTCCCGGCGCCCGGGCCGCTGCTCGGACTCGGTGACCTGAGCGCGGGCACGCTGACCACCTCGCTGTTCCAGCCGGACCAGGCCGGCAAGCTCGGCGGCGACGTGCAGGCGATCGTCGACGACTTCAAGACCAGGGCGACCGCGGCCAAGCTGCCGTACCCGGTGTTCGAGACCCAGGCGGCCGCGTCCTGGAACGCCTGGGACATCCTCGCCGACGGCGTGAAGGCGGCCGGCTCGCTCGACCAGCAGAAGATCTGCGACTCGCTGCACGCGGACGGGGCGCAGACGACGTTCTCCGGCAAGGTCACGTTCGACCCGGCCGACCACAACTTCTGGGCGGGCACCGAGACCCTCGCCCAGATCCAGGGCGGCAAGTGGGTCACGGTCTGGCCGCAGGACAAGGCGGCCGCGCAGCTGCGCGGACCGGCCGCGGCCTGAGCAGGGGACGCCGGTCGCCATGACGATCGCCCAAGCCGCGCTCACCGGCGCACTCATCGGTGGGCTCTACGCGCTCATGGCGACCGGCCTGTCCGTCACCTGGGGGGTGCTGCGGGTCATCAACCTCGCGCACTTCGCGATGATCCTGCTCGGCGCGTACCTGACCTACCAGCTGGCCACCTCGACCGGCCTCGACCCGATCCTCACCGTGCTGATCACCGGCCCGGTGCTGTTCGTGGTCGGGGCGGCCGTGCAGTGGGCGTACGACCGGCTGCACGTGGCCGAGTTCACCTCGCTGCTGGTCAGCTTCGGGCTGCTGATCATCGCCATCCAGGCGGTGACGCTGATCTGGAGCGCCGACTTCCTCCGGATGCCCGGCGACATCAACCCGTACGCGACCGAGTCCTGGACGGTCGGCCGGTTCGTCTTCCCGGTCACCACCGTGCTCGCGTTCGGGTTGGCGCTCGTGCTCGTCGCGGCGCTGCACCTGGTGCTGCGGCGCACGTTCGCCGGCCGGGGGATGCGGGCGATCGCCCAGGACCGGGCGGTCGCGGCCGCGTTCGGGGTGGACCACCAGCGGCTCAGCCTGGTGCTCGGCGGGGTGGCCGGAGCCAGCGCGGCCGCGGCCGGGATGGTGTTCGCGCTGACCAACGCGCTCAGCCCGACCGCGGCGTACGAGTGGTTCGGCATCGTGTTCGCCGTGGTCATCCTCGGCGGGATCGGGCAGGTCGTCGGCACGTTCGCGGCCGGCGTCGCGGTCGGCGTCGTGTCCGCGGTGGTGTCCGCGGCCTGGTCGCCGGCCACCGCGCCGATCGTGCTGTTCTCGGCGATCGTGCTGGCCCTGGTGCTGCGGCCGCAGGGGCTGTTCACGCTGCGGTCGGTGGTCGGGGCCGGCCGGTGAGGCGGTACGGCGGCTTCGGCCTCGCCTTCCTCATCCTCGCCGCGATCGGGCTGTGGGGCCGGGACGCCGGCGTG
>Ga0207698_10002034_pt1 | contig 11926 bp, 9 predicted proteins | sample KBSCornC22_FD_184298 | JGI IMG/M metagenome (GOLD analysis project Ga0207698, IMG submission 184298) | Corn rhizosphere microbial communities from Kellogg Biological Station, Michigan, USA - KBS Corn C2-2 (SPAdes) (version 2) | ecosystem: Host-associated > Plants > Roots > Rhizosphere > Soil ...
GGGAAAGCGCTGCGAGAATTCTACGAGCCCCGAGCCCTCGCGCATCGCCGGCGTGATGCCGACGAGCCGCCGATCGGCGCGCGCCATGTCGCACAGCCAATCGCCGAACACCTGCGTGTAGGTCGGCTTGCCGCCGGCTTTCGGCACGATGCCGACGGCCGGGTCGAATTTGGTGACGCCGTGATAGAGGATCGGGTCGTCCTCGGCACGCGCGTAGCCGTAGCCCTTGCGCGTGACGACGTGCAGGAATTGCGGGCCCCTGAGCTTGCGCACGTTCACGAGCGTGCGCACGAGCAGGTCGACATCGTGTCCGTCGATCGGGCCGATGTAGTTGAAGCCGAATTCCTCGAATAGCGTGCCAGGCAGCATCATGCCCTTGACGTGAACCTCGGCGCGGCGCGCAAGTTCGTGCACCGGCGGCAGCTTGGCGAGCACTTCCTTGCCGCCGCGGCGCACCGAGTTGTAGAAGCGCGAGGCGAGCACCTTCGCAAGGTAGTTGTTGAATGCGCCGACCGGCTCGGAGATCGACATGTCGTTGTCGTTGAGGATCACGAGCACATTGGCGCCTTCGGCGTTGTTCAGCGCCTCGAACGCCATGCCGGCGCTCATCGCGCCGTCGCCGATCACCGCGACGATGCTGCGCGGATCGCCGTTGAGCTTCGCCGCGGCCGCCATGCCGAGTGCCGCCGAGATGGACGTCGACGAATGCGCGGTGCCGAACGTGTCGTATTCGCTTTCATCGCGGCGCGGGAAGCCGCCGGGTCCGCCCCACTGGCGCAGCTTGTCCATGCGCCGGCGCCGCCCGGTGAGGATCTTGTGCGCGTACGTCTGGTGCCCCACGTCCCACACGATGCGATCGCGAGGCGTGTCGAACGCGTAATGCAGCGCGACGGTGAGCTCGATGGTGCCGAGATTCGACGACAGGTGGCCGCCGGTCTGCGACACCGAGCGCAGCAGGAACGCGCGCAATTCGCGCACGAGCTGCGGGAGGTCGGAACGATCGAGGCGGCGCAGGTCGGCCGGCGATTCGATGCGCTCGAGAAGCGGATAGGTGTCCATGTCAACCGTGAAGGGCCGCCCCCCGGGGAGCAGCGAGCGTGGGTGGGTTCATCGTGTGCAGCACGGGCGTGGGCGGATGCTGCATCAGCGATTGCGCAACACGATCCAGTCGGCGAGCTCGGCGAGGCGGCGCGCATCAGTGCCGAGCGGCGCGAGTGCGGCATGCGCCTCCTCGCGCAGCGACTCGGCGCGCGCCTTCGCGCCGTCGAGGCCGAGCAGCGTGACGAACGTCGCCTTGCGCTGCGCGGCGTCCTTGCCGGCCGTCTTGCCCAGCGTAGCGCTCGAGCCCTCGACGTCGAGCACATCGTCGACGACCTGGAACGCGAGACCCGCGGCGCTGGCGTAGCGGTCCAGCGCGTCTGCTTCGTCGCTCGTCATCTTGCGGCCGCAGTGCGCGCCGAGATGCACCGATGCGCGGATCAGCGCTCCCGTCTTCATCATGTGCAATTGGGCAAGCGAATCGGCGCCGAGTGCCGTTCCTGTCGCATCGAGGTCGAGCTGCTGGCCGCCGGCCATACCGAGCGGACCGGCCGCCTCGGCCAGCACGTGGCACGCGTGACCGTCGCTTCCCGGGCGAGCAGCGAGCACGGCGAACGCGAGCGACTGCAGCGCATCGCCGGCGAGGAGTGCGGTGGCAACGTCGTACGCGACATGGCAGGTCGGCTTGCCCCGGCGCAGCGAGTCGTCGTCCATGCACGGCAGATCGTCGTGGATCAGCGAATAGGCATGGATGAGCTCGACGGCGGCGGCGCAGGCGTCGGCGGCGGCCACCTCGGCGTGCGTCACTTCGGACGCGGCGTAAACGAGAAGCGGGCGCATCCGCTTGCCGCCACCCAGTGCTGCGTAGCGCATGGCGCTCGCCAGTCGCGCTGCGATCGCATCGGCTCCCGGGAGCACGCGCTCGAGCACACCTTCGATACGCTGCTGGCGCTCCCGCGACCAGGCGGCGAACGAAGCGTCAGGCATCGTCGGATTCGCCGGCCGCGAACGGCTGCAGCACGCCCTTTTCGAGCACCTCGACCTGTTGTTGCGCGTCCTTGAGCGCGGCCTGGCAGTGCGCAAGCAGCTCGGCGCCGCGCTTGTAAGCCGCCAGCGATTCGGCAAGCGGCAGCTCGCCGCTTTCCATTTGCGCGACCAGCGCCTCGAGCTCGGCGAGCGCGGCTTCGAAACTGGGGGGCGATTCGGCTGTCTCGGACATGGGTGCTGCGCTTTGCTGCCGATCAGGTTCTTGACCCGTGGCCGGGGAGCCCAATATACTAGCATGTTTTGGCGACGCGGCCTTTTTAGGGCGTGAGATCCTCACGTCCTACGCGAACCTTTCGCGCGGTCGACTTAGCAAAGCGGTCCGGGACATATCGGCGCAGGCCGGAGCGGCCCGGGTTGTTGGGTTGGGTTGGTATTCACGCATGAAAGGATGATCGATGTCCGATCTCGCCACCGCCGCGCGCTTGCGGCAAGCCACATCGCAGTTTCCCGCACACTGGTACTGCGATCCCCGCGTTTTCCACGCCGAGCGCACGCATCTTTTCGCCCGTGCCCCGGGATACGTCGGGCACGCGCTGATGACGCCCGAACCCGGCGATTATCACGTGCTGGCCGCGCGCGACAACGGGCAGGCGCTCGTCCATGGACCGCAGGGCATCGAGCTGCTGTCGAACATCTGCCGCCACCGCCAGGCCATCATGCTCACCGGCCGCGGCAATGCGCGCAACATCGTGTGCCCGATCCATCGCTGGACCTACGACCTCTCCGGCAAGCTGCTCGGCGCACCGCACTTCGACGATCAACCGTGCGCACAGCTTGGCCGCACGCCACTGCAAAACTGGCACGGGCTGCTCTTCGACGGTCCGCGCGATGTCGCGCGCGATCTTGCCGGCCTGACGCTGAAGGACATCGACTTCACCGGATACGTCCTGAACCGCGTCGATCTGCATCCGTGCAACTACAACTGGAAGACGTTCATCGAGGTCTACCTCGAGGATTACCACGTCGAACCGTTCCACCCGGGGCTCGGCCAGTTCGTCACGTGCAACGACCTGCGCTGGGAATTCGCCGAGCGCGCTTCGGTGCAGTCGGTCGGCGTCAACAGCGGGCTCGCCAAGCCCGGCACGCGCGCTTACGAGCGTTGGCACAAGGCGGTGCTCGACTACTACGGCGGGCAGCAGCCGGCACAGGGCGCCATCTGGCTCACGTACTACCCGAACATCATGGTCGAGTGGTACCCGCACGTGCTCGTGATCAGCACGCTGGTGCCGCAGGCGGTCGACCGCACGCTGAACGTCGTCGAGTTCTACTATCCCGAGGACATTGCGCTGTTCGAGCCGGAGTTCGTCGAGGCCGAGCAGGCGGCATATCACGAAACGGCGAAGGAGGACGACGAGATCGCCGAGCGGATGGATGCGGGCCGCAAGGCGCTGTACGCGCAGGGGCGCAGCGAGGTCGGGCCGTACCAGTCGCCGATGGAAGACGGCATGCAGCATTTCCACGAGTTCTACCGGCGCGAGATGGAAGTCCATCTTGCCGGTCTGTGACGTCGTGATGCCACGTCCGGCACGCACTTCATCGCGTCATGCCGTCCCGGCGGGGGCGAGCGGCGAACCCGCGCGGTACACGACGCTGATCGACACGACGGAGCTCGCGCGCCATGGCGGCGATCCGGCGTTCGTCGTCGTCGATGTGCGCCACGATCTCGCGCAGCCGGGGTACGGTGAAAACGCGTATGCGCAAGCGCATGTTCCCGGCGCCGTGTTTGCACACATCGACCGTGATCTGTCGGCACCGGCCACGGGCCGCAACGGGCGTCATCCGTTGCCGACGCCGGAGGCGGCGGCGGCGGTGTTCGGCCGCCTCGGGATCGATACGACGAAGCAGGTCGTCGCGTACGACCAGGGCAGCGGCGTTTACGCGGCACGCCTTTGGTGGATGCTGCGCTGGCTCGGTCACGACAACGTCGCGGTGCTCGACGGCGGCTTTGCCAAATGGTCGCGCGAGGGACGTCCGGTCGAAAGCGAGGCGCGTGCGGCGAAGCCGGCGACATTCTTGCCCGCTCGCGTGCGCCCGACGGTGAACGCCACGGGTGTCGCCGCGAGCCTGCCGCGTCACGACCTCGTGCTGCTCGACGCACGCGCCGCCGAGCGGTACCGCGGCGACGTCGAGCCCCTCGATCCGGTCGCAGGTCACATCCCCGGAGCACTCAATCGTCCGCACAGCCGCAATGTTGCGGCCGACGGCACGTTTCGGTCGGCGACCGAACTGCTCGGGGAATTCGAAGCGATGCTTCACGGCCGCTCGCCGGGCGACGTCGTGCATTACTGCGGCTCGGGCGTCAGCGCATGCCACAACATCCTCGCGATGACGATCGCCGGCTATCCGCTCACGCGGCTTTATCCCGGGTCGTGGAGCGAGTGGTGCGCCGATCCGAAGCGGCCGGTGGCCAAAGGCCAGGTCTAGCGCGCAGGCACTTCGTGCCGACGACGCCGTCGTCGGCCGACCTCACGCGAGCCGCCACTCGGCCACCGCCCGGTAGCGGGCGCCCTCGGCCCGTGTCTCGGATGCCATCAGGAAGAAGCGGTCGACTTCGATCGCGATGGGGTCGTGGCCACCGCGCGGATACGGGCCTCGACAGCGACGCGCGAGCGTGACGTGCGGGCGGAACGGCTGCGAAGCGTCGAACGGGACGCCGCCGCTCACCAACGCAGCCGCGAGCGAAGACTGGAACTGCATCAACGTGGCAGGCGGCGCCGATGAGCCAATCCATGCGATACCGGCGCGGCGAAACGCGCCGAATTCGTCGAGCACGATGTGCAGCGGTTCACCACGAACGGCGAGCGCCGCATCGCGCAATGCAGGCAATCGCGCAAGTGGCCACGCGCCGATGAATGCGAGCGTGACGTGCATGTTCTCGGCGGGAACCGGACGTCCGTGCGCACGTCGCGCGGTTTCGCGCGCGACGTCGCCGAGCGCGCGCTGCGCCGCCGGTGGCAGCAGCAGCGCGAAGAAGATGCGAGCGGTGGGTTCGGCAGAACGGGGCATGCGGGAATGCGTTCATTCTGCAGCACCTCGCTCGCGTCGTTGCGACGATCGCGTCAATTCAGCGTGAAAGTCGCAAGCTGCAGCGCCTTTCCGGTCCATGTGAACGTTTGCACGGCCGGTGACGACGCCTTGTAGCCTTTCGGAATCGTTACGCTCACGCCGTATTGCGCGCCCATTTGAAGCGCCGTCGTATCGAGGTAGTAGAAGCCAACAGCGTCCGTGCTCGCCGTGGCGACGACGCTCTTCCCGCTCAGCAGATTGACCATCCTTCCGGTCGTTCCGGCGTCGTTCGTGCTGTTGACGAAACCGACGATGGGAGCCGCCTTGACCGCCGTTCCAAGCATCGCCTGCAACGGCTGCGCGTCGGCGATCAACGCCTGGCCCGGTGAAAACGCATTGCCGGTCACCGAATCGGTGCAACTCGTCACGATGTGATGGCCGATTTGTCCCTGCACTTCGTACTGGAACGCGCTGAGTACGTTGGAAGCGCCCTGGATATGGCCGCTGCTTGCGAGCGACTGATACGTATTCATCTTCGATGTCAGCGACTGGACCATGCCCGATTGGTCGATGCAGCCGAGTGCTTGCTCCTGACCGATTACGTTCACCATGGCCGCAGCGGTGGCGGCGATCGTCACGTTCAGTGGCACCGAGTGCGTCAGTGCTCCGGAAAGGCCGGTCGAGCTACCGTTTAGCGTCTCGGTGAACGTCTGCGGTCGCGCCGAGGCTCCGACGGTCAACTTGAAGATCGACGACAGCGGCGTGCCGGGCACGGGGGCGATCGGATTGATGCTGAACGACGTGCTTACTCCCGCCGGCGTGCCCGTTGCCGAAAGCGTCACCCTGTCGTTGAAGTTGCCAAGCGCGGTCGCCTGGACCGCGGTCGAGCTTACACCCCCGAGAGGAATCGTGAGTGTCGCGGGAACGAGCGACAGTGTGAAGTCGTGAAGCTGGAAGTTGGCGCCAACGGTCTGCGCCTCGCTCATGATGATCGTCGTCGACGCGCTCGTCGATGCCGCCACGTTGCCAGTCCAGCCCGTGAAGTAATAGCCGGAGCTGGGGACCGCGTTGAGTGGCACGACCGTATTGGCAATTTCCGGATAGCTTCCCGCGGCCGGATCGGTCGTGCCGCCAGTGGAAACGAGCATCGTCAGGAAGATGGGCGGATCCTGCTGAGCGCTTTCAGGGCACGGCCAAGGCAGGACCATCGCACCCAGCTTGATTCGACAGACCTCATAAGCGCCGATGTCGAATCCGCCGGCTTGTGGCCGCGGTGCGCCGCGCTGATCGGCCGGGAGCGACGTGGTGGCGTCGTCGGCCGCACCCATCGCGACGCTCCCGAAGGGAATTGCCATCGTCTTCGTATAGCCGCCGTTGTCCTTCAATCCTTCCAGTTGCGGGTCAGCGGTGACGGCCGGGTCCGCGCATGCCCCGAACGGCTGGGAACCCGAGCCGTTCCTCATGATCAGGTTGTGAGTCCCTTGTGCGTGCACGTTGCCCGTGAAGAAGCACTCGTTCGCGCCGTTGTTGGCGATGATCGTGTTCTCGAGCGTGAAATTGATGTAGATGTCGGGGCCGCCGAAAAGACTCGAGTCTGGCGGATCCATGTACGCTACGACCGCTCCGCCGGATCCGGTACTCTGATTGCCGCTGAACGTCGAGTTGAGAATCGTTAGGTCGCCGTCGTGCGAGAAGATCGCACCCCCTGCGTCGCCGCCATTGCCTCCGCCGCCCGCCCCGACACCTCGGCTCACCGCATTGTTCGTGAACGTACTGTTGCGCACGGTTACCGTGCCGCCATCGTTGAAAATGGCGCCGCCGAGCGCACCACCGCCGCCGCCCCCGCCGCTGCCGCCGTTTCCGCCGAAGGCGCCGCCCGCGCCGCTGCTTCCGCTCGCAACGCCGCCGAAGATGCCGCCCAATCCGCCACCGCCGCCGAAGCCGCCCCCGCCTCCGTTATCGCCGCCGGTGCCGCCACCGCCACCGAACCCTCCCGAGCCGCCGTCGTTCGGTGCGCCGCCGCCGCCGCCTCCGTAAGCGCCGTTACCGCCACTGCCTTGGAAAGCACCCGGTGTGCCGCCCCCGGCAGCGCCGCCGCCACCGCCTCCGGCGCACTTTCCGTCTCCGCCATCACCATCGCTGGCGCCATTGCCGCCGCACAAGTAACCGCCGGGCCCCCCAACGAGGGCGACACCCCCGGAGAACACGGTTCCGCCTCCTCCGCCCCCGCCGCCATTGAGGGACGCTCCCCCGTCGCCTCGTGCGCCACCGCCGCCGCCACCTGCGCTGAGGTCCGGCGAGCGTCCGCCATTGCCACTTAATCCACCGCCGCCGCCATAGCCGCCGTTCTCGACCGCGCCATTGCCTCCGACCGCCTGATTACCCTCGAACGTGCTGTGCTCGACGACGAGCGAGCCGTTCTGCAGGTAAATCGCACCACCCGCACCCAAGCCACCTCCGCCACCGCTTTGACCGCCATCGCCGCCCTTGGCGCGAAAGCCTTTGACGTACACGTTGCGCAAAGTAAGGCTGCCTATTCCTCCAGCGGTCCCGTTCGGGGTCTTGATGGAAGCCGCGCCAATCGCGAAGAGCCGCACATTGCCTGCCGCGTTCGGGTCCCATTGCAGCGTCGCGCCATCACCCTCGATCGTGATCGTGGAGAAAATCAGCGGAGTCGCCGTCGGTCCATACGGGTTGTACGCATCTCCGTCGACGTAGCCGTAGGGTTGCAGCGGGCCCGTCATTGTCAGAACGCCCTTCAGCGGCAAGACGATCGTGTCGTTGCCGTCGCCGATCACGCATCCGGTCGTGATGAAGTGATCCGGATCTGTCGCGTCGATCGCAATGCCGTGCGTGCCGTCGACCGTGTCGTGCAGTACCGATGAATAGATCGCCTCCTGCAACGAGCACGCTCCGGTACCGATGCCCGGGTCTTCGGTCGTGACGTAGATCCTCGCCGCCAACGCGTCGCCGGCGATCAGTCCGAGAAGGGAAGCGAGCAGCAAGGTCCTGGTTCTCATGAAATCACCTCATGACGAGAGCAGCATCGGATTCGAAAAGAAGGCCCGCGGGTGCGAAAGGCGGATATCCCGCGGTCAGGGCGGTCGCTCGGTCTCGTCGCCCGCGGGCGGCTCATGCAACCGCTCAATCCTTGCCGCGAGGTCGGAGGAAAGCGGCATCGCGGATTCGAAAAGCATCCGGCGATGGGCGCGGCGCGCCCACGGCGTTCCGCAGTTGAAGCGAAACCACGCAGCCGGCTCGATCAATTCGCCGATGCCGTCGATGAAATCGGCGATCCACAACTCGCCGTCGCGCAGGTAGATGGCGACCTCGCGCCGTTCGCTTCGGCGCAGGATCTGACCCTGGATCGACGAAGCGTCGTCAGTGCGATCCATGTGATTGCATTCTCACGAGATATGGCGACTGGGGGCGGGTGCCGACAGCGTGTCGCCCCCTATGGCGTATCGGTACCGATGTCGCAGCCCTCTTGTCCGGCGACGCATGCAGTGAGCAACGTTCCGTCCGGGGCGTACTGCGTCTTCAGCGTGACGTCGAAAAGGAGACTGGGCTTCTGAAACGCGCCATCCGGCACGAGGCGAAACGTCAGGACCCAGAACGGGGGCGCGCACGCCACCGGCGTGCATTCGGCAGGAATGCCATCGGAAGCCGACACTGCGCGAAACGATTCACCGCTGCCGACACTCGCGGCCAATGCATCGGAGAGAATGACGCGCAACTGGTAGCCCACCGGAGTTCCGTCGCCCGAGAGCAATGCCTGGCTTGCGACATGCAACGTGCCTTCGATCGCCACGTCCGGCCCCGCAGAACCATCGATGGTGTAAGTAGTTTCGAGTTTTCCGAAATTGATGACAACGACTTCAGTCGGTGACTCTTTCGGCTTCGGGCTATCGGCCTGCGCCGTGCCGATGGCAAAGACAGCCGCCACCATTACCGTCGAGATAAAAATACGCATGCGCGCCTCCATTTGAATCAGCTAGAGCATTGACGAATCGTTTCGAATGACGTGGAGATGCAGCTCAAATCGCCACGTTTCTACGGACAATGCGCTATCAGGTATCGAGCATCCGTGATCAGGATGGCGGCTGCTTGCACGTCGACTTTCTTGCCGCTTTGTGCCTTCAGCTCGTTGATCAAGGCTTGATACGTCGCAGCAGCATCGGCGCAATCGCCGGCCGCTCGATAACCGGCCGCCGCGTCCAGTTTCTTGCGCAACGAAGTGCCCACGTCCTGCGTGATCGCGCCGATCGAAACGAAGTAGCCTTCGTCTCGCGCGATGCTCAGTGTCGTAACGCTGGCCTCGTAGGCGCCGACGTCGCAACCTCTGCCCTGAGGTCGCGGAATGCCGCGTTGATCGGTCGCTACGTCGCAAGCCGCAAGTGGAATGGCGTCGATCGCGACGCTCGACGGCGTGAGCGCGATCGTTTGCGTCGGTCCCCCATTGTCTTTCAGCCCGCTCGGGTCGAGGCCAGCATCGACGCCGGCAGAGAAATCGTTGTCGTTCGAGAGGTACGCGGCGCAGGTCGCATCGTCCGAGAGGTTGTGGCCTTCCGATTCGATCGTCTGCCCTTGAGCATCACAGTTTCCGCGGGAGTTGTGAGCCACGATCGTGTTCTTCAGAAAGTACTCGACGCCGGCGTCCGCGGTGAGGCCGAACCCGACGTTCTGTGCGATCGTGCTGTTGATGACGACGGTGAGGCCCGAGTTGACGATCGCGTGTCCGCTGTCGTCGCACCCGAAACCCAACGTGCAGACCGGTTCGCTTGCGACGATCGTGCTGTTGGTGAGCCTCAGCGTCCCGCCATTGCGTATCGCGGCATTGGTGTTGCCCGCGAACGTGCTGCCTGTCACCGTGGCGCTGCCACCGTTCCCGATGGCCCCGCCATCGTTCGCCTGCAGCGTCACGTTCGTCAGCGCGAGCGTGCCGCCATCCGAAACGACGGCGGGTGACTCGAATCCCTCGTTGAACGACACGTCGCCGCCCGTGATCGACAACGACCCTTCGTTGACGATCGCTGGCGCGCCGGGGCCCTCGAAGTTGTTGTAGTCGATCGTCGTGTCGGCGATGGTCACGGTCCCCGGGGTGAACGATGCCGGATCGACCAGCCTCGCGGGGCTGTTCCAGATCGCGCCACCGCTCGCGGGTACATAGGGGGAGCCGGTCGGCTTCGCATAGTTGCCCGACACCGTGCAATTGCTTATGGTCAGCGTCTTCCCCGGCTCGTTCATGATGCCGCCCCCGCCTCCGTACGCGACGTTGCCGACAATGGCGCAGTTGGAAAGTGCGAGCGTTCCGCTGTTGGCGATACCGCCGCCCAGGCCGAGCGTGTTCCCCGCGGTGTCGAGCACTTGCGTGGCATTGCCGTTCCGGATCGTGAGCCCGGAGATCGTCACGTTGGCGCCGGTGTAAACGCGAAACACGGTGGACAAACCACCGCCGTCGATTGCGAGCTTGTCGGGCCCAGGGCCGTGGATGCTGATGCTATAAGCGACGGGAAGCTCCGTCAGGATCTGCGCGCCGCGGGAACGCAGGTAGATCGGACCGGTCAGGCCGGTGAGATCGATCGTGTCTCCGTCGCGGGCGGCATGGAGCGCCCCGCGCAGCGTCGTGGCATCCCCCGCATCGTCGCCGTAGCTCGTGACGGTCCACGTGGCGCCGAACGCGACGCGCGCCGGGGCATAACCGAGTGCAACTGCCAGCAAAGTGGCTATGAGAATGGGCACGGATGCCTTGGTCGTCATGTGTACTCCCCGGCTCGCTACACGGGATGGGAGTCTTCTCCCGCTTGGCGGGCGCGTCTTGAAAATCCTCTTAAATCTCGATAAATCGTCGGCGACACGGCGCGGCTTCGGATGGCGCTAGCCGCCGGCGAGCGAGGATCACGGACGAAAGCGTGAGCAGGGCGCCATGGGCGGCCTATACGACATCGGACCCTTTCGCCTCGACGCGGACCTCGGCGCATTGACGCGCGACGGTGCGCCGCTGACGCTTGGCGCGCGCGGCGCGCGCGTCCTGACCGTGCTGGTCGAGCACGTGCACGAGTTCGTCTCGAAGGAACGGCTCATCGAGTTGGCGTGGCCGGACGTCATCGTCGAGGAAAGCAACCTGCCCGTGCAGGTCCACGCGATCCGCCGCGTGTTATCGGAAGCACCCGGCGGCGAAAGCTGGATCGAGACCCTCGCCAAACGCGGCTATCGCTTCGTCGGCCCGGTGAGCCGCATCGCCGACACCGCACACGATGAACGTGAGGCCGAGCGTTCGAATCTTCCCCAGGCGCTGACGTCGTTCTTCGGCCGCGAACGGGACGTCGTCGAGATCAAGCGCCTGCTCGCGACGAAGCGCCTGATCACGATCGTCGGTGTCGGCGGCATCGGCAAAACGCGGCTCGCGCTGCAGGTCGCCACGGAAGTAATCAGCGCCTATCGCGACGGCGCCTGGTTCGTCGACCTCGGTGCGTTACGTCACGGAGCAATGGTATTGAGGGCACTCGCGCAGGTGTTTGGCGTGCAGGAGCGGGCCGGCAAACCACTCATCACCGCGCTGTGTACGCATCTACGCAGGTTGCAGACGTTGGTGATCCTCGATAATTGCGAGCATTTGCTTGCCGCGTGCGCAGACGTCGTCGACGCGGTGCTCAAGGCTGCGGCGCGGACGGCAATCGTCACGACCAGTCGTGAATCCCTACGCGTCGCCGGCGAGCAGCTCTATACGCTGCAGCCGCTTTCGCTACCCGACCCGGGTGCGAGCATCAGCGATCTGCAGCGCTCCGAGGCCGTGCAATTGCTGGTCGCGCGGGTGCGCCAGCAATTGCCCGAT
>Ga0207698_10002041_pt1 | contig 11911 bp, 13 predicted proteins | sample KBSCornC22_FD_184298 | JGI IMG/M metagenome (GOLD analysis project Ga0207698, IMG submission 184298) | Corn rhizosphere microbial communities from Kellogg Biological Station, Michigan, USA - KBS Corn C2-2 (SPAdes) (version 2) | ecosystem: Host-associated > Plants > Roots > Rhizosphere > Soil ...
ATCGCGGCTCCGATCGCCAAGAAGGTCATAGAGGCGGTGCTGAGCAGATGAGACCCACAAGCGGCCTCACCTTCGGTGGTCGGTACCAGCTGTCGTCGCGCATCGCGATCGGTGGCATGGGCGAGGTGTGGGAGGCGACCGACCTCGTCATCGGCCGCACCGTCGCGATCAAGATCCTCAAAGACGAATACCTGGGCGATCCCGGATTCCTGGAGCGATTCCGCGCGGAGGCCCGGCACGCGGCACTGGTCAACCACGAGGGCATCGCCAATGTCTTCGACTACGGCGAAGAGGACGGCAGCGCCTACCTCGTGATGGAGCTCGTTCCCGGCGAGGCGCTCTCGACGATCCTCGAGCGGGAACGTGTTCTGCCCACCGACAAGGTGCTCGACATCGTGGCGCAGACCGCGCTCGCTCTCCAGGCCGCCCACATGGCCGGCCTCGTGCATCGCGACATCAAGCCCGGCAACCTGCTGATCACGCCCGATGGCCGGGTCAAGATCACCGACTTCGGCATCGCGCGCATCGCGGACCAGGTTCCGCTGACGGCGACCGGGCAGGTGATGGGCACGGTGCAGTACCTGTCGCCGGAGCAGGCGAGCGGGCATCCGGCGTCGCCGACCACCGACATCTACTCGCTCGGGATCGTGGCGTATGAATGCCTGGCTGGCCGCCGACCGTTCACGGGCGAGTCGCAGGTCGCGATCGCGATGGCGCAGATCAACGAGGCGCCGCCGGAGCTGCCGGTCACCATCGCGGAACCGGTGCGAAATCTGGTCTATGCGTGCATCGCGAAGCGACCGGAGGATCGACCGGCGTCCACCGCCCACCTCGCCCGCGCCGCGCAGGCGCTCCGGCGGGGCGACGTGCACGAGGCGATCGCCGCCGTTCCCGGGATTGCGGGTCAGAACGGAGTCGCCTCGCCCACGATGCCCATCGGCACCGCCGCGACTCGGCTGCTCCCCGCGAACGGAGCCGGCGCCGGCATGGGGGAAGGCCTGCCTCCCACATCCGAGACCCCGACGACGCGTCGCAGAAACGCCTGGACCTGGCCGCTCATCGCCGTCGTCGCGCTGCTCGCGGTCGCCCTGATCGCGATCATCATCGTGCTGCTCGTGAAGCCGAACGGCAACGGCGGCAATACGCCAAGCGGGTCGCACTCCTCGGCCAGCACGACGCCGAGCATCACTCCGTCGCCGAGCGCCACTTCCTACAATCTGAACCCCAACGACTACGTCGGGAAGACCTACGACCAGGTCTCCGCGGCGCTGACGGCGATGGGCTACGGCGTGGATCGCGAGAACGGACCCGCCGCCGACAGCCCGAGCGGCAATGGGACAGTCTCGAGCATCAACCCGTACGGCAACCAGCCGGTGGGCAAGACGATCACGGTGAACGTGTTCACCGACTACCCGGGCGCTGTCCCTCCGCAGACGCCGACGGCCGACGGCGGTCCGCACAACTCGGGAGACACGGTCGCGATCGGCTGGACGACATACACCGGATGTCCCACCGGCTACGCCCTCAGCGGGTACACCTTCAATCTGTCGAACGCGACGTTCGCGGCCGGATCATCCAATCCCTTCCCCAAGGATGCGACGTCGATGAACATCGTGCTCGGCAGCCCCGGGTCGGCGACGGTGAACTACACGGCCACCTGCGGGACGGGGTCCGGAGCTTTCCAATCGGCGTTGTCTGGCACCCTCACGATCACCGTCAACTAACGATCCGGCGTCCGAGCGCGCTGAGGGGCAGGTCTCCAAATCTCTCCGGTTACACTGACAACGGATTTTTCGACGACGAGCGGGACGAGATGACTGTGACGGAGGGGGCGACGCCGGGCGTCCGCCTGCTCGCCGGTCGCTATCAGATCGGTGCGCTGCTGGGTCGCGGTGGCATGGCCGACGTGCACGCCGGCCTCGACGCGCGTCTGAACCGCAAGGTCGCCGTCAAGCTGTTGAAGCCCGCCCTGGCCAACGATCCGGCGTTCCGCACACGCTTCCGCCAAGAGGCCCAAGCCGCAGCGCGCATGGCGCACCCCACCATCGTGCGAGTCTTCGACGCGGGCGAAGAGACGGTGCGCGAACCGGGCGGCGCCGAGGTGCAGGTGCCCTTCATCGTGATGGAGCACGTTGAGGGCAAGCTGCTGAAAGACCTGGTGGCCCAGGGGCCGCTCGATCCCGCGGAGGCCGTGCGCATCACCGATGGGATCCTCACCGCCCTCGAGTACTCGCATCGTGCCGGGGTCGTGCATCGCGATATCAAGCCGGGCAACGTGATGATCACGACCTCGGGCCAGGTGAAGGTGATGGACTTCGGCATCGCCCGCGCCATTTCCGACTCGTCGGCGACGATCGCGCAAACGAGCGCCATCCTCGGCACCGCTCAGTACTTCTCGCCGGAGCAGGCTCGCGGCGAGGGGATCGACGCGCGTACCGACCTGTACTCGACGGGCGTCGTTCTCTACGAGCTCCTCACCGGCAAGGCTCCTTTCCGCGGCGATACCGCCGTCGCGGTCGCCTACCAGCACATCAGCGAGGCACCGGTGCCGCCGAGTGCTCTCAACCCGGCGGTGTCACCGGCCCTCAACGCGGTCGTCATGCACGCTCTCGCGAAAGACCGGGGCGAGCGCTTCCAGACCGCCGCGGAGTTCCGCGCGGATCTCGACGTCGCCATGACCGGCAAGGTGCCAGACCGCGCCCCAGCGAGCGATGACTTCAACGCTGCCCTGTTCGGCGTCAACCCGAACTCGACCGCGGCGTCGGAGGCGACCCTGCGCCGCCTCGCGGATGACGGCGACCGCGCACCGCGCACGCAGAACCGCCCGCCTGTCGCCTGGATCTGGGGCGGCATCTCGCTGATGGCCGTGATCATCATCGCGACGCTGGTGTGGGTGTTCTCGCTTGCGCCCCAGCAACTCGTCGGAGCGAGCGCCGCCGTCGACATTCCGAATGTGACGGGGCAATCCTTCAAAGTCGGGAGCCAGAAGCTGCTCGACGCACACCTCAAGGTGACCCAGGTCGACCAGGCCAGCGACACGGTGCCGGCGGATCAGATCATCTCGACCGATCCGCCTGCAGGCACCCGCGTAGCTCCCGGCTACAACGTGCAGGTCATCGTGTCGTCCGGGCCGGTGCAGGTCACGCTTCCGGGGCTGGTCTACAAACCCGAGGCCGATGCGCAAGCTGCGATCAAAGCCGCGGGCCTGGTCTACGGCGCGACCACGACCGACTACTCGGCGAGTGTGCCTGCCGGGCAGGTGATCGGCGTGCTGGTCCCCGGATCCACCACCCCCAACGGAGGCAACCTCCAGGTCACGAAGGGCACCAAGGTCGATCTCGTGGTGTCCAACGGCCTGGTGCAGATGCCGGACGTGCGCGGTCAGAGCGCGGTCGAGGCACGAGACCTGCTCTCGGGCTCGACCTACGGCCTCACCGTGAAGCTCGTGCCGACGACGTCGTGCACCGGCCAGAAGGTCACCGCACAGTCGCCGACCCCGGGCGATGTCGCCCAGCGGTCGACCGTCACGCTGACCTACTGCAACGGGTAGCGACCCGCCGGCTACGGCCCCACGCCTGCGCGGCCGGGAGCATGCGGGCTAGCCGAGCTTGACCAGCGGGCTCAGGTCTTTGGCGCGGTCGACCGCCTCGGCGAGTCCGGTCGTTGCGAGCCAGTTGCCCAACATGCGGTAGCCGCCCTCGGTCAGCACCGACTCGGGGTGGAACTGCACGCCGAACAAGGGCGCCGCGCGATGGCGCAGCCCCATGATGACGCCGCCTTCGGTTCGGGATGTCACCTCGAGCTCGTCCGGGACCGTGCCCTCGAGCACCGCGAGCGAGTGATAGCGGGTCGCCCGGAACGGTTGGGGCACCCCGGCGTAGAACGCGCTGGCGTCGTGACGGATCAACGAGGTCTTGCCGTGCATCAGCTCATCGGCGTGCGTGACGGTCGCGCCGAGCGCTTCGGCGATGGCCTGGTGACCGAGGCACACGCCGAGAAGCGGTGACTCGGCAGCGAGAGCGGCGTGCACGACCGCGATCGAGATCCCCGCAGCCGCGGGCGTTCCCGGCCCCGGCGACAAGAGAACCGCGTCGTACTCGGCGATGCGGCTCGGCACGTCGGCTTCGGCGATGGCGTCGTTGCGCACGACCTCGGTGTCGGCTCCCAACTGCTGCAGATAGCCGTTGAGCGTGTAGACGAAGCTGTCGTAGTTGTCGACGACGAGGACGCGCGTCATGCTTGCTCCCTCATGCGCCCGGTGCAACCGTCACGTCTTGCGGCGCCACCAGCTCGCCGATCCACGGAAAAACCCAGAGCACCAGCACCGACAGGATCGCCGCGACCAGCACGAGCACGATGAGCAGCCGGGTCCACCAGGGCCCCGGAAGGACACGCCACAGTGCCGCGTACATCAGGACTTCCCCGTCACGGTTGCCGCGATCTCAGCAGGGGGACCGCCGGCGATCGGGTAGAACTTGTCGAAGGTGCCGTATGCCATGATCCGCTCGGCTGTCGAGAAGAACGGGTTGCAACTCTGCAAGGTGATGATCCGGTCGCCGGGCTGCAGACCCGGCTGGTCGGGGACCGGGTCCAGGATCGCGACATCGGTGGGCACCACGAACTGCAGGTTGCGGAACGAGTACTGATACCAACCGTCCGCCGTGCCCACGAAAATGTGATCGCCCACCCGGAGGTTGTTGATGTGCTCGAGGTCGCCACCGTACGCCTTGCGGTGAGACGCGACCATGAAGTTGCCGACCGCACCGGGCATCTGGGTGGTCGGGTAGTGGCCGAGGTTGCCCTTGTTGAGCACCGAAAGAGCGGTCCCCTGGGCGATGGGACGCGCGTAGTCCGAGCCGAAGCGCGGGACGTAGAGATAGCCGAACACCTTGCCGGCGGAGAGGGACGCGGTGATGACCGGTGGGGCGGCCGGGTCGGAGGGATCCGTCGGCGCCTTGGTCGGACCGGCCTCTTTGATCCATTGCTGGGATTGATGCACCGACTGTCCATACAGCTGATGGCCCTCGATGATGTCACCCAGCCACTGCTGCCAGCCGAGGAAGAGCAGCACGAGAACTCCCGCGGTGATCAGCAGTTCGCCCAGCACACCGACGACCGACACGCGCCGGCGCGGGGGCTTCGTGGATGAGCTTCTGGCCCGCCCCCGCGGGCGCACGGCGGCCTCCGACGACGGCGTCGTCGGCTGGTCGTCCCCCGGCTCATTCATGTAGCCGATTCTAGAACCTGCGCCGCCGCGCCGTTCCTGTGAGCGTCTCCTGACCAGGTCGCCCAGGGATGCGTCCGTTAGTATTCCTGCATGGCCCGTCCGAACGCACCCAAGCCGATCACCGGCGAAACCCGCTCAGGCGAGCGCGCGCCGAACCCGGTGTGGTTCAAGCCCGTGATGTTCGGCTTCATGCTGATCGGGCTGGTCTGGATCATCGTCTTCTACCTGAGCCAGGCGCAGTGGCCGATCCCCGCGCTTCAGAGCTGGAACATCTTGATCGGCTTCGGGATCATGTTCATCGGCTTCCTGATGACGACCCGCTGGCGCTGAGTCGGCACCACCAACCTCGAACTACATCGCTGTGATTCATCCACACTGTGGATGAGCCTGTGCACTCGAGGCCGGCTGTGCACTCGAGGCCATGATGGCTACCAATACATGCTGGGCGCGCTCAGCACGCAGGCGACGACGATCACCGCGAGCCCGCCGGCGATCACGGCAACCGAGGCGACCTGCCGAGTCGTCTGTCCGGGTCTGCGCGTCGCCAGATAGACCGCGCCGATCGCTGCGCCGACGCCCAGGCCGCCCAGGTGCGCCTCCCAGGCGATTCCGGGCGCGATGAAGCCGAAGGCCACGTTGACGAGAACCACGATCAGGATCTGCGTCAACGCCAGCCCCATCGCCTTGCGGAGAACGAGAAGGGCTCCCATCAGCGCGAAGATCGCGCCGGACGCCCCCACCGCGAGAGCCGGTCGGAACAGGCCCCCGAACCAGGACGCCGACGCGTGGCCGGTCACGATCCACAGCTGGTAGATCAGCACCACGCCGACGCTGGCTCCGATCGCGCCGACCAGGTAGAGCGCGAGGTACCGGACTCTGCCCAAGAACCGCTCGAGGGGCGGCCCGAAGATGAACAGGGCGTACATGTTGAAGAGCAGATGCGGGATGAACGCGGTCGAGTGCAGGAACTCCGAGGTGATGAGCCGCCACGGCTGGCTTGCGACGGCGCTCGGATCCAGCTGCCAGGCGTTGGTCAACGCGCCACCGCTCACCCACTGCGCGACGTAGATCACCACGCACAACGCGATCAAGGCATAGGTGACGATCGGCGTGCTGCCGGTGCCGATCAGACGTGAGAGCAGCCCAGGTCGCGACGCCGCGACCTGCTGCCGGCCTTCGCGCACGCACTCCGGGCATTGCACTCCGACCGCCGCCTGAGTCTGGCACTGCGGGCAGATGGTGCGGCCACAGCGCTGGCAATGGATGAAGCTCTGCCGGTCGGGATGGCGATAGCAGTACTCCGAGTCGATCTCGGCCTGCGGAGCGGGGGTGCTCACAGACCCACCGTTGAAATCCCGCGGACGATCGCCAGAGCGATCAGCACAGCGACGCCGCCGAAGAGCAGCAGGTACGGAGCAGCCCGGTTCGAACCGGAATGGTCATCGTGCCGGTGCAGCAGGAGGCCCGCCGCCACGCCACCGGCGATCCCGCCGATCACGAGGAAGAAGAAACCGAACAGCAGGGCGATCACGGCGTTGATCAGCAGGGTGATCAGCATCTGGTTGCGCGCAGGCGGTGACGACCAGACCAGGACGAGATAGCAGCCGATCAGTCCGAAGAGCCCGGCGAACACCCCATACGCCACGCCGCCCACAAGCACCGAGAGCGCAGCCCCCGCCATCGCTCCGGCCAGGAAGACCACGATGAACCGGCCGCGCCCCAAGATGCGCTCCATGGTCGGTGCCGACAGGAGCAAGAAGACGACGTTGAGGATGAAGAGCAGGATCGGCAGCGGCGAGATCACGGCGGGATACGCGATGGCGGAAGTCGCATAGGTCCAGATCCAGGCCGCATGGTTGGTACTCGCTGCGAGAACGGCGTAAGGCAGGCCTCCCGGGACCACGCCCGCCGTGAACAGCCCCACGATCCACAGAGCGATCGTCAACATCGTGATGGTCCAGGTCGCGACGGGAACCGTGGTGCCCGGTCGCAGCACGTTGATGGCGACCTGCTGCCAGCGCGGTCTGCTCGCGGCGCGGGCAGCGGCATCCCGGGCCCGCTTCGCCTTGGCGGCCCGCTCGGCTTTCGCCTTGGCGATGTCGGCCACCGGCGTCCACTGAACCGAGCCGCCCGTCTCGCGCACGCAGTCCGGGCATCGAACCCCCTGCGGCGTCAGGATCTGGCACTCCGGGCAGATGGTGCGTCCGCACCGCTCGCACAGGGTCCAGCTGGTGCGATCCGGGTGGCGATAGCAGACCGAGGGATCGAGCTCGGCTCCCGCCGAACTCACCTAAACCTCGGTGACGTCGATGCTCGAGATCACGACCGGCTCGAGCGGCTTGTCGCCGCGGTCGGTCGGAACGGCCTCGATATCGTCGACGACCTTCTTCGACGCGTCGTCGGCGACCTCGCCGAAGATGGTGTGCTTGGCCTGCAACCACGGTGTCGGCACCGTCGTGATGAAGAACTGCGATCCGTTCGTGCCCGGACCCGCGTTGGCCATGGCCAGCACGTAGGGCTCAGAGAAGGTCAGTTCGGGGTGGATCTCGTCTTTGAACTGGTACCCGGGCCCACCGACGCCCTGCCCGAGCGGGTCGCCGCCCTGCAGCATGAAGTCCTTGATGATCCGGTGGAAGATCACGCCGTTGTAAAGCGGTTCGTTGCTCTTCGCGCCGGTCGCGGGGTTGATCCACTCCTTGCCGCCCGTGGCGAGTCCGACGAAGTTCTCGACGGTGAGGGGTGCGTGGTTTCCGAACAGGTTGATGCGGATGTCGCCGTGGTTGGTGTGGATGGTGGCGACCGCGGTGTGGAGAGGCATCCCGTCATTCTGTCATGCGGGCTCCGACCGCGCTCTCAGGCAGCGTGCAGGGCTCGGCACTCGGATCGCTCGGCGCACCGTGGCAGGATGGTGCTGTTCACGGGACACCGGACGACGGAGGTCGACATGGCATTGTCACGCAAGCGGCAGCGAGAGCTGAAACGCCTCAAGCGCTCAGCCGAAGAGCTCTGGGACGAGCAGCGCGAGGCGATCGAGCACGCGAGTGCCGTGTTGAAAGATGCGCGGCGCCAGGCCGCGAACTACGCGCGGGAAGAAGTCGGTCCGCGCGTGCGCGATGCCTACGACACGCGGCTCCGCCCGGCGGTCGCCGGCGGATTCGCTGCGGGACGCAGCGCGGCGTCGAGCGCCCGCGACCGTTTCTCTGACGACGTGCTTCCCGCCCTCTCGGGCACGATCGGCTCGGCGCTCGCCCTGCTGGAGGTCGCGAAAGACCCGCGCGTGCGCGACATCGTCAAGCGCGCAGGGGCGACCGCGTCGAAGGTCAGGGGCCGCGTGCCCTTCGTCGAGCCGCCGAAGAAGTCGGCGGGTCCCGGTCGCTACATCCTGATCGGTCTCGGCGTCGTTGCGACCCTCGGTGTTGCGTATGCCGCGTGGCAGACACTGCGGGCCGACGACGACCTGTGGATCGAAGACCTGGGCGACCCCGGCTCGGGCGAGCTCGGTGACGGCGAGTAGCCCCTCGGCGGCGGTGGACGTACCGTCGACCGCCGCCCGACCCGTCTCGTTGCCGCTGCGTCAGCGCCCGATCGACATCTTCTTCATCGCGATCTTCAGCGTCTTCATCGTCACCTGCATCATCAGCGACTCGGTCGAAGGCCTCGGCCTCGACCAGGTGGCCGACTCGACCAACATCCTGGTGCAGTGGAACTACTGGTACGCGTCCAACTTCGATCCGCTCTACCAGTCGCACCCGGTGTGGTTGCGGTTCATCAGCGGAACGTCGGCGTTCATCTACGTCGGGTTCTACGTCATCCTGATCATCTCGCTGGCCAGGGGGTGGAACCGGATCCAGCTGCCATCGGTCATCTACGCGACGATGATCATCTCGCTGACCGGCATCCCGATCATGGGCGTCGAGTTCTTCGGCAGCGCGGCGGAGCGCACCCCGAACCCCGCGGTCTTCCTGGCGTTCAACCTGCCGTACATCCTGGTTCCGCTGCTGCTGTTGATCAGGATGCGGTCGCCGCTGCCATTCCTCAGAAAGTTCTAGCGGCGCGACCGACTCAGCTCACGTGCACGTCGGGACGCCGACGTCGATCGTGCTCGGCCCGGCGGAGCACCTCGCGGGTGACCGGTGCCACCTCGCCGCCCCCGGTCACCAGGTATTTGAACATGTTCGAGATCGGGTTGCCCTCGGTCCACTCGAAGTAGATGTCGGGCACGACGCCGGTCTGATCCCGGATCTCGAGCAGGATCGCCGCGAGGGTGTTCGGCACGTTGCCGCTGCGCACCCGCAGTACGCGGTAGCCGTGGCGCACAATGCCCTCGACCTCGAGGTCCTCCTCGAAGTCCGAGGAGTCGGCATGGTGCACCTCGAGGAAGATGACGGGGGAGCGCTGCGGGATGCCGCTGTCGCGCCGCTCCTCTGCCAGCTTCTTGCGGTACTCCTCTTCCGATCCGTCGTCGGGTTCATTGGCCACGATGCGGATGCTGTCGTTCTCGGCGTCGCCGGTGACGAAGTCGAGAGCCGTCTCATCCAACGTCACCGACAGGGCACGCAGCTGGAACGAGCGCTGCACCCGCGAGACGATCGACACCACGAGGATGCCGAGGATGAAGAGTGCGGCGATGCGCACGCCGTCCGGTCGCTCGATGACGTTGACCACCGTCGTGTAGGCGAACACCAGCGAGATGACGGCGAACCCGATCGTCGCCACGCGCTGCTTCTTGTGCAGCGCCGAGAGGAAGACCGCGACCGACGCCGAGGTGATCAGCACGAGCACGCCGGTGGCGTATGCACCTCCCTGGGCGTCGACATCCGCCTTGAACACGAGCGTGATGATGACGGCGACCGCGGTGAAGACCAGCACGAGCGGCCGGACCGCGGCAGCCCACTGGGGCACCATCCCGTAGCGGGGCAGGAAGCGCGGGACGAGGTTGAGCAGTCCCGCCATCGCCGAGGCGCCGGCGAACCACAGGATGCAGATGGTGCTCACGTCATAGGCGGTGCCGAAGACCGGGCCCAGATATTCGTGCGCCAGCAGGGCGAGGGCTCGGCCGTTGGCCGCGCCGCCGGGTTGGAACTCCTTCTGCGGGATCAGCAGCGTGGTCGTGATACTGGAGGTGATCAAGAAACTGCTCATAATGACGGCGGCGGCGGTGAGCAGCCGCCGAGTACCTCGAATGCGACCGAGGGGTTTCTGCGGGGTGTCGCTCGCATCCCCCTTGACCAGCGGCATGACCGCGACCCCGGTTTCGAACCCCGACAGGCCGAGTGCGAGCTTTGGAAAGACGAGAAGCGAGATGCCGACCATCACGAGGATGTTGCCGTGCTGCGCCGTGAGCGCCGCCCACCAGTCGGTGATCACCACCGCGTGGCCGGCGACGTGCCCGAGCGCGACCCCCACCACCACCGCGTTGAGCGCGAGATAGACGACGACCAGCACGAACGAGATGTTGATTGCCTCGCGGAATCCCTTGAGGAAGACGATGGCGAGCAGCGCGACCAGCACCAGCGTCACCGGAACCTCGGTGCCGTGCAGCCATCCAGGAACGAGAGGGTTCTGGATGGCGTGCGCCGCGGCATCCGCCGCCGACAGGGTGATGGTGATCATGAAGTCGGTGGCCGCGAACCCGAGCAGGATGAGCACGAACAGCTTGCCGCCCCACCACGGCAGGAGCCGCTCGAGCATGGCGATCGATCCCTCGCCCTTGAAGCTCTCGCGTGCGACGCGTCGATACACCGGCAGTGCCCCGAACACCGTCAGCAGCACGAGCACGATCGTGGCGAGCGGCGACAGCAGCCCGGCCGCGACGGCGGCGATCGCCGGCTGATAGCCGAGCGACGAGAAGTAGTCGACGCCGGTCAGCGTCATGACGCGCCACCACGGGCTCTTCCTCACCGGCGTCTCGGCATAGGAACCCTCGTGCGATCCGGATTCGCTGCGGAGTCCCTGCAGAAGCCAGGTCTTCAACGTCACACGACCACTCTGGCAGTCATGAGCTGTGAGGGTTGCCTCCATGGCCGTCAGGATTCCGTGAGGATCGCCCGCGCGCACCCTCACGGCGCGGATGCTGAACGCATGATCACCGAGGCGATCCCCCGGCACGGAGCCCGGCTGGTGCGATTCACCGTGATGCCGGAGCTCTCTGCCGGCCAACGCGTGGCCTGGGCCGTCGCTCGCGAATGGCCGGTGTGGGGAGCGATCGCCGCCCTCGTGATCCTGGCGATGGCGGGTCACCACATTGCGCGGTGGGAGCTCGACCCGGCTCTCGTCGCGGGCTACGTCCTCGGGTTGCTCGGCACGAGGTTCTTCACGAGCAGGATCCGTACCGCACAGGTGAGACTCGAAGTGGCGACGGCCGACCGGCCTGCGTAGTGAGTGGAGCCTAGGGGAATCGAACCCCTGACCTCCTGCTTGCAAAGCAGGCGCTCTACCAATTGAGCTAAGGCCCCGTGTTTATTTGTTCGCCGCCGCCTCTGCGGCGAACCCGCTCCGCGAGACGTACACGCCGCCTCGCTCCGCTGGCGCCGGTGCCGGACTCGACCTATGCATTCGTGGGGGTACCAGGACTTGAACCTGGGACCTCTTCGTTATCAGCGAAGCGCTCTAACCGCCTGAGCTATACCCCCGCAGTCGCCTGGGCGACCGGAGAAACATTACCTTATCGGCTCAGCTGTTCTG
>Ga0207698_10002044_pt1 | contig 11902 bp, 11 predicted proteins | sample KBSCornC22_FD_184298 | JGI IMG/M metagenome (GOLD analysis project Ga0207698, IMG submission 184298) | Corn rhizosphere microbial communities from Kellogg Biological Station, Michigan, USA - KBS Corn C2-2 (SPAdes) (version 2) | ecosystem: Host-associated > Plants > Roots > Rhizosphere > Soil ...
TCCCCGAAGACAGGAAGGAAGGTACTCCAGACGACGAGAAAAAAGCCCCACCCGCTTGCGGATGAGGCTTTGTTCTTCCGCTTGAGGCACTGCTGCCTGCGAAGCCAGTTCTAGTCGTAGTATTCGAGGCCGAGGTGGGTGATGAGGTCGGCGCCCATGATGTGGCGAAGCGTGTTCTTGAGCTTCATGGACTGAATGAAGAGGTCGTGCTCGGGGTAGAGACCTTCGCGCGTCTGTGGTGACTTGAGGTAGAAGCTCAGCCACTCCTGAATGCCGATGTTTTTGAGCGAGGGCGTACGCTGGGCAAGGTCGAGGAAGAGAACGAGGTCTAGGGCGATGGGTGCGGCGAGGATGGAATCGCGACAAAGGAAGTCAACCTTGATCTGCATGGGATAACCGAGCCATCCGAAGATGTCGATGTTGTCCCAGCCTTCCTTGTTGTCGCCCCGCGGCGGGTAGTAGTTGATGCGGACCTTGTGGAAGATGTCTTTGTAGAGATCGGGATAGAGCTCGGGCTGGAAGATGTATTCGAGCGAACCGAGCTTTGACTCTTCCTTGGTCTTGAATGATTCGGGGTCGTCGAGAACTTCGCCGTCGCGATTGCCAAGGATGTTAGTGGAGTACCAACCGGAGACACCGAGGAGGCGCGCCTTGAAGGCTGGCGCCAGGACGGTCTTCATGAACGTCTGGCCGGTTTTAAAGTCCTTGCCGCAGATGGGAGCGTTGTTCTTCTTGGAGAGCTCGATCATTGCGGGGCAATCGACGGTGAGGTTCGGAGCTCCGTTCGCAAAGGGTACGCCCTCGGTGAGCGCTGCGTAGGCGTAGATCTGGGATGGGGCGATTCCGGGATCGTCGGACTCGAGGCCCTTTTCGAAAGCTTCGATGGACTGGTGAACGGCGGTCGGCTCAAGGAAGATTTCGGTGGAACCGCACCAGATCATCACAACGCGATCGACTGTCTTGCGGAAGTTCTGAATGTCTGCGCGAACCTGTTCGGCGAGGTCCTTCTTGTTCTTCCCTTTTTTGACGTGCGTGCCATGGAGGCGCTTAACGTAATACTGATCGAAGACGGCCGGGAGCGGCTTGATGGTTTCGAGATAGGGCTTGAGCTGCTCCAGGGTTTCCTTCTCAAGGACCTTGGCGTGGGCGGCGCTCTCGTAGACGTTGTCCTCGAATATATCCCACCCCGTGAAGACGACGTCGTTCAAATCGGCGATGGGAACGAAGTCTTTTACAAGCGGAGATTTGTTATCAGTGCGCTTGCCGAGGCGGATAGTTCCCATCTGGGTTAGAGAGCCGATGGGCTTGGCGAGGCCGCGGCGCACGGCTTCAACGCCGGCGATCATCGTTGTGGCGACGGCACCGAGGCCGACGACCATAATGCCGAGTTTGCCTTTTGCCGGCGACGGCTTTTCAATTTTTGCGGTCTGAGAGCCGCTTTGTTCCGGAGTGCTCATTCTTCTTTTCCAACCTTCCTTGATGAATTGATTCAGAGTTGAATCTGGGCAGACGGATCAGTGTACGCCCATGGACCGGGTGTTTTCTTCGTCAGCGCTCTCAGGCTTCTTCGATCTGACGTACGCGCTTGATATGTGTCCAGAGGAACCAGACGATTGCGGCTACAAGAGCGAGTTCGACGACGAGGTGAAAGCGGTGAAACCACTCGTGAAAGCGGGGGTCCGTGTGCCAGGCTTCTCCGAGGCGCATTCCCACGTAGGCCAAGGCATAGCACCACGGCCAGGAGCCGATGAACGTGTAGATGTGAAAGCGGAGCTGCGGCATCCGGGCCATCCCCGCTGGGAAAGCGATGAATGTTCTGACGACCGGCAACAGGCGGCCAACCAGAACCGTGATGCCGCCGTACTTCTCGAAAAATGTGTGAATGCGGTCGAGATCGCGCGGGCTCATCAGGACCCAGCGTCCATAGCGAAGAACGAGAGGACGGCCACCCCATGCGCCGATCCAATAAGCGATGATGGAGCCGAGATTGCAGCCGATGGCGCCCGCCGTCGCGGCCCAGAAGAGACTGAAGTGGCCGGTGTACACCAGGTATCCGGCGAAGGGCATTATGATTTCTGACGGGAGCGGGATGCAGGCGGATTCGATGCCCATGAGAGCGGCAATGCCTGCGTATCCAAGTGAGCCGATGACGTGGGTTACAAACTGTACGATGAGCGGCAGAATGCGTTCGGTCATGGGCTTGTTCAGTATATAGGTTCAGCGTGGGCGCACTCTGCGAGGCTGCTAGGATTGAGATGACTTATCCCGTGTGTGAGGTGTTAGACGTTGGCCGATTTTCCTCCTGTTCCGCTTACGCTTGAAGGGTCTGCTGTGCTGCATCAGTTCTTCCGGTTCGACTGGAAGGCGTGGAGGGCCACGGCGGCCTCGGAACGAGAGCGAATTGGCGAAGAGTTCGTAAGGCTGCTCCAGAAGCTGGAGCGTTTGTCGGTGACCGAGGGGATGCAGATGGGCAAGGGCGCGCAGCACTGGCCCGTGCGTTCGGCGCTCTTCTCACAACTGGGGCACAAGGGCGACTTGATCCTCGTACATTTTCGCGATTCGTTTGAAGCGCTGAACCAGGTGGAACTGGATATGGCGCAGACGCGGATGTCGGAATATCTAACGGCGACACACTCCTATGTCTCAGTGGTGGAGTTGGGGCTGTACGAGTCGACGCGCAAGACGTATGAGGCGGCGGCATCGAAGGGCGCCGAGCCGTTTACACCGGAGTGGAATGCGGAGGTTGAAGCCTCGATGAAACGCGGGGCCGAGGCGATGAAGTCGCGGCTCTTCCCTTCTTTTCCAGATACAAAATATTTGTGCTTTTATCCGATGGACCGCAAGCGCGGCGAGCAGGTGAACTGGTACACGGTCCCGTTCGCGGATCGGCAGCGGATGATGCATGAGCATGGGCTCATCGGTCGGCGCTATGGGGATGTGGTGAAGCAGATCATTTCGGGATCGATAGGGATGGATGACTGGGAGTGGGGCGTAGATCTGTTCGCCGATGATCCGGTGGTCTTCAAGAAGCTGATCTACGAAATGCGGTTCGATGAGGTGAGCGCGGTGTATGCGCTTTTTGGGCAGTTCTATCTGGCGCTGAGGTTGCCTGTAGAGAGGCTGGGGAACTGGTTACAGGGCCGGCTGCAATAGAGATGAATAAAGACAAGATCAGCTTGGAATTGGGCCGCGATGAGGCGCTCGTGCTGTTCGAGTCGCTTGCGGACTATGACATGCAATCCGAACTGAGACTCACGGACCTATCGGAACGCATTGCGCTCAGCTTGCTCGTCGGTGCATTTGAGAGGACTCTTGTCGAACCATTCAGACCAGACTACCTGAAGCTCGTGGAAGCAGCACGCGCACGTCTTGTCGAGCGCCAGGGGAGCTCTGACTGAGCTGAGTCGGACCGAGTTAGCGGTTTCCCGTTAAACTGCTAATCATGTCGCCCGCAAAATCACCCAAGAAACGGCTGCAGAAAACTGCTCCAAAGCGTTCGATCAAGCTCGCACCTGAAGAGCCTGGTTCTAACCGTGCGTCAACTGCGAAGGTGCGGACCAAGCACTTGGGTGGGGATCTTTCGCCGGCCAGGATCGAGGCGATTTTAAAGGGGCTCGATGAGGCTTATCCAGAGGCGGTTTGTGCATTGACGCATAGGACGCCCTGGGAACTGCTGGTGGCGACGATCTTGTCAGCACAGTGTACGGATGTGCGCGTGAACATGGTGACGCCGGAGCTGTTCAGGCGCTTCCCCACTCCGCAGGCGATGGCGAAGGCGGAAATTCCTGAGTTGATCGAGCTTATCCGCACCACGGGGTTCTTCAATAACAAGGCGAAATCGATCAAGGGCGCGGCACAGGCGATCGTGGAACGATTTGGCGGGAAGGTGCCGGAGACGCTGGCAGAGTTGATCACGGTTCCCGGAGCAGCGCGCAAGACAGCAAACGTGGTGCTGGGCGTCAGCTATGGGAAAGCCGAGGGCGTGGTGGTGGATACGCACGTGTTTCGGATATCGCGGAGGCTTGATCTCACGAAGTCGGACACTGCGGAGAAGGTGGAGCAGGATCTGATGAAGATTCTGCCGCAAGAGCGGTGGATCCGCTTTTCGCACCAGGTGATCCATCATGGTCGGCAGGTGTGCGTGGCGCGCGCTCCGAAGTGCAAAGAATGCAACCTGGAGACCTTGTGCAAGTCGGAAGATAAGACCTGGTGGAGCTGACAGAAGTGCCCGAGAGCTAGTAGCCCGTAGCTTCAGCTCCAGGTTTCTGCCACCGCCTACTGGGGATGAGCTACCGGGCACCTACCTGTCTGGGGGATGGATGTAGTAGATGAGGCCGAGGTAATCGTCGCTGAGCAGGAACGTGTCTGGACCGAAGCGGAGGATAGCGCATGGGCGTCCGTGGACGATGGGCTTGCCGTTGCGCGTGGTGAGAAAGCCGGTGATGAAGTCACGTGGCTTGCGGTCGGCGAAATTGATGCGCACAACTTTGTAGCCGGTCCCGATGTGGGGGTGGCTGGCTCCGTGGAGAGCGACCAGGAGTGAGTCGGCCAAAGCTGAATCTTGCTTGCCGAAGTACGCGAAGCCGAGCGGAGAACTGTGTGCGGCGAATGTGGTCCAGGCGGACGGGACTTTCTCGCAGGACTTGAGGGGCGCGGGGGCTTTGCCGAGGTTGGCATTGGGATCTGCGGCATGATGTCCTCCGCCTGCGGCGAGGTTGGTGCCGGCGGCTGAGACGCCTTTCTGCTCGCCGTACACGGAGTCATCCGATACGGGCTTAAGCGCGGTCTTCCCTGCTGTCCGGGCTTCGTTCAACGTGGGAAGAGGCGTTTTGTCGAGGACAGGTTTGCCCTCGGCGAAGTAGCAGGATGGCCAGCCATAGTTGGGGACGGGATTAATGTTGACGGCAAGTTGGAAGAAGGTGTCTTCGGGTAGCTTGTTGCCGAGGTGGTCGTCGCCCATGTTGCTCGCGACGACGGCGTTGTCGAGTTCGGGGACTTGCTGCAGGTCGACGGCGTTGCGGAGGCCTTGCGCTTCGATGCGCTGGTTGCGTCCGTCCGGGTCCATGCTGACGACGGAGGCGCGAAGGACTTCGTCTTCCTGACAGTAATTGCATGAGGAGCCCACGGCGACAAAGAGACGTGTTGTGCCGTTGGTGGTTGCGACGGCGACGGTGCGCGTCAAGTGCCAGCCGCCGTATTTGTAGTGGAGTCCATAGTCTGGAAAATGGATGAGGACTTCGGGGGCGGTATTGGGCGCAATCTCGCCGGCGTCGTATTTGTAGCGGACTAGCCGATCGGTGAGCGGCAGGTAAAGCCAGCTTTGCTTCGTTGCGGGGTCGGTGTAAAAGGCGAGGTTGTTGGGATTGCGGAGGTGGTCGAGGTAGCGGGTAACTTTTGTGAAGCGGTGCGATTGCGCATTCCAGCCCTCGAGGATGTAGACCGCGCCTAGTCGGTTGTCACTTAGGTCGTGCATCGTGGTGACAAAGATGCGGCCGTCGGGTGATTTCGCGAAGAAGCGGACACGCTTGAGACCAGTCGCGGCGATGTTGATGTCGAAGGCTTCGGGGAGCTTGAGGGTGATCTGCTTGCCGGGCGCGTACGTGAGCGTGTGAGGGGTTTGTGCCGGGACGAGAGCCGGAGCGAAGTTAACGAGGAGCGCGAACAGCAGTGCGCGGGGGAAGGCTCGCTGCATGTGAGTAGTTTAGAGGAAATCAGAACTGGCTAATGACGGCTGCGACGAGGCCGGGAATGTCGTGGGGGTTGGCTTCGGCGTCTGGAGGCCAGCCGAGTTCGCGGAGCGTGGCGCTGGTGATGGGGCCGATGGAGATCGCTTTGACTCCGGCGAATGGGAACGCGCTTCCGGCGGCGCGGGAAACTTCAGCGAGATGCATGACGCTTGATGAACTGGTGAAAGTAGCGGCATCGATGCGCGAGGCGAGGGCCGCGCGAAGTCTTTCTGGTGCGTCCTGCGGGATTGCGTTTCGATAGGCATCGACTACGTCGACCGTAACGCCCGTGGCGCGGAGGGTGTCAGGAATAAGGTCGCGGGCGACTGCAGCGCGAGCGAGGAGGATGCGGTTGCCGGCTTCGAGACCGGCGAGGGATTCGATGAGACTTTCGGCCACATATTCCTTGGGAGTAAGGGCGACGGTGAAGCCGGCCTGACGAGCGGCATCAGCTGTGGCTTTGCCCACGGCGGCGATTTGCGGTTTCAAAGCGTCGTAGACGATGCCACATGCGGCTGTGCGCTCTACGAGGGCATGTACCGCATTGGCGCTTGTGAGGATCAGCCAGTCGTAGGTGCTGAGATTGCGGAGTGCGTCGTCGAGAGGTTCGTACCTGGATGGGGGTTTGATTTCGAGGACGGGTACTTCGACAGGTTCAGCGCCGGCGGCGCGGAGGGCTTCGCTGAGTTTCCCTGCCTGGTGAGCGGCGCGGGTGACGAGGATGCGTTTGTGGGCGAGAGGCTGGGATGTCACTATGCCACTCCCCGTCCGGCTTCCTGGAGATAAATGCGAAAAGCAACTGCGGGTCCTTCGACTCCGTTCGTTTCACTCCAGTCGCTCAGGATGACAGTCTTCATTTCAGATCAAGATTCATTTAAGCGGAGGCGCCGGCGGGGGGTTGCTGTGCGGCTTCGAGGAGTTGGGTAGCGCCGGCTTTCATGAGCTTGTTTGCGATAAGTTGGCCCAGAGCGAGAGGGCCCATGTCGGAGCGGCGGGTCTCGTGATGAGCGCGGATGGCTTTGCCCGTCGTGGGATCGGCAACCACGCCGAAGATCTCCTGCCACTCGCCTGATTCGTTCTGAGGGGCAACACGGCAATGAATTCCAATGGGAACCTGACAGCCACCGCCTAATGCGGCGAGGGCGGCGCGTTCCGCTGTAACGGCGTAGCAGGTAGCGGCATCGTCGAGAAAGGCGATGGCTGCGAGTGTGGCGGGATCGTCCTTGCGGGTTTCGATTCCGAGCGAGCCCTGGCCTGCCGCAGGACAGAAATGATGCGGCTCGAAACGCTCGCGGACCCACTCGGCTTTTTCGAGCCGATCGAGACCGGCAGCGGCGAGAAGGATCGCATCGACCTGGCCTTCTTCGAGTTTGCGCAGGCGCGTATCGACGTTCCCGCGGAATTCGACTGGCTTGATATCGGGGCGCATGGCGACAAGTTGCGCACGACGGCGCTGGCTGCTGGTACCGACGACGGACCCGTGCGGGAGCGCATGGAGCGAGTGGTATCTCACCGAGACGAGGACATCGCGCGGATCGACGCGCTTGGGAGTAGCAGCCAGGCGAAACGGCGCGGGCAGTTCTGTGGGAAGGTCTTTGAGCGAATGAACAGCGAGATCGACTCGGCCTTCAGCGAGGGCTTCTTCGATTTCCTTGGTGAACATTCCCTTCGAGCCAACCTGGGCGAAGGTGACTTCCTGCAGGCGGTCGCCCGTGGTCTTGATGATTTCGATCTGGACGCTGTGGCCGTGGGTGCGCAGCAATGCTGCGATGTGGTTGGCTTGCCAGAGCGCGAGTTGCGATCCGCGACTACCGATGCGCAGATTCATTTGCCTCCTACGGCGCTGGTTTCGCTCTCGCGAGGAGAATCCAGGGAAGTTTTCTTTTCAGGCTCGGTGATGGGGACGACGGAGCCCTGCTGCTCTACCGCGCCTTCGACGGCCGGAAGTGCCCATGTTTCGCAGAGAGCCTCTACGCGAGTGGAGTCGTTTTCGCGCGCGGCCTGCTTGAGTGCCTGCATGGGCGGATGGAGGAACTTGTTGACCAGGCCACGGGTGAGCGCTTCGACGGCGGCGAGTTGCTCGGCCGAAAGTGCCCCGAGCTTGGCGTGCATGCGCTTGAGCTCGTTGACGCGGATCTCTTCGGCCTGACGCTGGAGGCTGACGATGGCGGGAGCGACGTTGACGGCCCTGCGGCGCTGGTGGAAGCGATCGACCTCGGCCTCGACAAGGGCTTCGGCATCGCCGGCCTGCGTCTTGCGCTCGGCGATGTGGGAGGCGGCGACCTGCTGGAGGTCGTCGATGTCGTAGACGAAGATACCTTCGATCTTGTTCATCGCCGGGTCGACGTCGCGCGGCACAGCGATGTCGATGAAGAACATGGGCCGATTGCGGCGGCGATGCATGAACTGCTGGCCATGCTCAGGCCGGAAGATGTGGTGCGGCGCGCCGGTGGAGCTGATGACGATGTCGGCTTCGGTGGTGGTCTCGTAGAGCTTGTCGAACGGAATGACGCGACCGTTGAAGGGCTCCGCGAGTTGGCGGGCACGGTCGAGCGTGCGGTTGGTCACGAGAATGGCGCCTGCTCCCTGCTGTAGGAGGTGGCGGGCGGCGAGCTCGCTCATCTTTCCTGCGCCGACCAGGAAGACGGTCCGACCGTTCAGAGAGCCGAAGATCTTGCGCGCGAGTTCGACGGCGACCGAGGCGATGGAGACGGAGTTGGAGCCGATCGCGGTTTCCGTGCGAACTTTCTTTGCAGCTGCGAAGGCGGATTGTAGTAAGTGCTCGAGCTGGCCGGATACAGTACCGGCGGCCCGGGCTGCCGCGAAGGCTTCCTTCACCTGCCCGAGGATCTGCGGTTCACCGACAACCATGGAGTCGAGGCTGGCAGCCACTCGGAAGAGATGCCGCACGGCCTGCTGATCGCGGTGTTCGTAGATGTGGGAGTTGAGTTCGGATTTGTCGATTCCGAACTGGGTGTAAAGGAAGTCGCGGATGTCGGTTTCCGGTCCCTCGACGGCGGCGAGCATCTCGACGCGGTTGCAGGTGGAGACGATCATGCACTCGGTCACGCCTGGGTGTGCGGCGAGCGCGCGCGTGGTGTCGGGCAGTTCGTCGCGCGAGATGGCGATGCGTTCGCGCAGAGAGATGGGCGCGGTCTTGTGGTTGACCCCAATAAGAACGATCTGGCTCATGGGGCACCGAACCTGTGAACGCGGCTGACGATGTTGGCGGCCCAGACGCAGATCATGAAGACCAGCACGGCGCCTGAGAAGTATGCCGCTTTGCGGCCACGGAGACCGGCGGTCCAGCGAAGGAAGATGAGGAGGACGTAAAGTCCCCACATGGCAAAGGAGGCGAGGACCTTGGGGTCGAGAAAGTAGGCCGCACCGAGAGACGTTTCCTGCACCAGAACGGCCCCAAGGATGAGACCGACCGTCATGCAGGGGAAGCCGAAGAGCAGCATGGCGTTGGCCAGCCGCTCGAGAGTGTCGAGTGGAGGTAGCCAGTCCATGGCGGAGCGGCCCGTATCTTTGAGATTCTTGAGTTTGGATTTGAGGCGGCGCTCAAGGGCCAGGTAAAGGATCGACGCCAGCAGGCTGAAGCCCAGAGCGGCGTAGGCGCACAGAAGCGCGGCGATGTGCGCGACCAGCCAACTGGTGCGGACGCCCTGCGATGGGAAGCTGTAGCCCTTCTGCCCCAAGGAGGGTACAAATACGAGGAAGAACGCGATGGGGAGAGCGAACACGCCGAGGGACATGGCGTCATAGAGCCACCAGGCGAGAAAATAGAGGCCCACAATCGCAAATCCAAGCAACGACTCGACTTCGCGGGCACCGACGGGGACCCATCGGTGCGCCTGGACGAGCATTTCTACGGCAGAGACGAAGTGGAAGAAGAAGGCCATGCCGCCGAGGTGCACACACCACCTGCGCGCTCGTTCGGAGGAATTGAGCACGGCGGGGAAGATGGTGACACTTGCAGCCGCGTATAGAATTGTCGCGACTCGGAGCCAGAGCAGATGCATGCCGTACTCAAATCTAAGGCCTTAGCACTCAGTATACTGTGATCCAAATCACCATTCGGACATAGCGACTTACCAGCGTCGGACACCCGGAATATGGACTTAGAGAAGCTCAAAGACGATTGGGAATCCCTCGCACGACGCGATGCGCTTGGCGCCATTCTCACGGATGAGACCAAAATTGGCGGAAAGTGGGATCTCGGCGAGTTCATGGCGACGGGCGAGGCCGAGATCGTCACCGTGATGGAGCACCTGAAGGATGTGGGGTGCGAGCCGGATTACGGCGGAACGGCCCTCGATTTCGGCTGTGGGGTGGGGCGCCTGACGCAGGCGCTGGGCCGGCGGTTCGCATCGTGTGTGGGGGTGGACATCTCGCGGGAGATGGTGGAGCAGGCGGAACGGCTGAACCGATATCCGCACTGCAGGTACGTGGTCCACGCGGATACGCGGCTTCCCTTCCCGGACGGAGGGTTTGCGTTTGTCTACAGCAATATTGTGTTGCAGCATGTGCCTCCACAGTTCGCGGAGCAGTATCTGCGGGAATTTGTCCGGATTCTGAAGCGGGGCGGCGTTCTCGTCTTTGGCGTACAAGATTCGTTTCTAATGCCTGACTTTTCGTCGCGGGTCATGCGGCTGCGGCAGATCCTGCGGTTACGTTCCAGGATCAAGCGTCTACTCGGGAAGGCGGAAGGAGAGATGCTGATGCACTGCCTGCCGGAACCTGTGGTTCGGCGCGCATTGGGAAGTGGCGCGCAAGTGGTGGATCTTCAGTGGACAAATACCGCAGCAAAGGACTTCAACGGGAGGCTCGCGTATCTAAAGCAGCCGCCGCGGTCGGGGTACGTGGGTAGGCAATATTGCGTTTTGAAGGCGGACTGAAGCTTAGCGCCGAAATGAACCTCCACACGGGTCCCGGGCCGGTTGCGGATCGTTCCGAAACAGGAACGGTATGGGATTGACTTGGGACTGCGCGGGTGCCCGGGTTTCTTCCCCGTTCTGCACAGTTGGGTCGGATGCGCCTCAGGGTAATCTGTAGGCAATCGTGCAACCCGCTGATCTCCAATCCGCGGCGGCGGTGCCGTCTTCCCCGAATCCTGACTTGCTCGACCGACACCTCCGTGCTCGCGAACGGGAAGGCCGAAAAGGCCCATGAGCTGACACCGTTCATGCGGCAATGGACGACGGCGAAGCGGGAGAATCCTGATGCGCTGCTGTTCTTCCGCATGGGGGATTTCTACGAGCTCTTCTACGACGACGCGGTGACGGCGAGCCGCGAATTACAGCTGACGCTCACGGCGCGGGACCGGGAGCGGCAGATGCCCATGTGCGGCGTGCCGTATCACTCCGTTGAGACGTATTTGACCCGGCTGCTGCGGCGCGGCTATCGCATTGCGATCTGCGAGCAGATGGAGGACCCGAAGCTCACGAAAAAGATCGTGAAGCGCGAGGTGATCCGGGTGCTCTCGCCGGGAACGGCGATGGATTCGGCGCTGGGGCAGGAGCAGAACAATTTCCTGGCGGCATACTTCGAGAGCGGGCCGGAGAAACAGCCGGTCTGCGCGGTGGCGTTGCTGGATGTTTCGACAGGCGAGTTCAGGACGTCGGAGTTTCAGGGCGGGAAGGCCCGGCAGCAGGCGCTGGATGCGTTACAGCTGGCCGGTCCTAGCGAGGTGCTGTTGCCGGTGAGCGCGGAAACGCCCGGCGCTCTCGAAAAGATCGCGGCACGGACGCGGGTTGAGGATTGGGTGTTCACCGGAGACTTCGCGGTTCCGCTGGTTGAACGCCAGTTGCAGGTGCGATCGCTTGAGGGCTTCGGGCTTGTTGGGCATGAGGCGGCCGCAATTGCGGCCGGCGTGCTGCTGCACTATGTACGGACAACCCAGAAGAATGATGCGCTGCACATTGATTCGCTGAAGTTTCAGGAGCACTCGACGGCGCTGGAACTGGACCAGGTGACGGTGCGGAATCTGGAGTTGGTGGAACCGTTGTTTGCCGGTCAGGATGACCGGGCAACGCTCTTTCATACTCTCGATTGTTGCCAGACACCCATGGGCAAGCGGCTGCTGAGGGCGACGATCCTGCGGCCGCTGATCGATGAAGCTGGGTTGAATGCGCGCTACGAGGTGGTCGCAGAGGCTTGCGATGACCTGGTCA
>Ga0207698_10002047_pt1 | contig 11893 bp, 9 predicted proteins | sample KBSCornC22_FD_184298 | JGI IMG/M metagenome (GOLD analysis project Ga0207698, IMG submission 184298) | Corn rhizosphere microbial communities from Kellogg Biological Station, Michigan, USA - KBS Corn C2-2 (SPAdes) (version 2) | ecosystem: Host-associated > Plants > Roots > Rhizosphere > Soil ...
GAGCAAGGCATTGCCGCTCGAGAAGGTCACCGAACCGTTGCCGGTGACGGAGCCGCCCCCCGCCGTCTGACCGGTAATCTGGCCGAAGATCAGCTGCGGGCCGGAGAAATGCGCGTCGGCGGCGACATGGTCGATGACCATGCCGGTGACCTGGCTCTCCAGCCGCGCGTTTTGGGTCCGGAGGGAGCCGCGGATCACGGGGTCGGCGAGGCGTCCCCCGATGTCGGCGCCGAGCGCGAGCGGGCCCGACATGTCGATGACCTCGCTTCCGGTCAGGCGCCACAAGGTGTCCGCGGGGCCGGAATAACGGACCTGGGCGAACAGCGGCGCATTCAAGAGCTCGGCCGTCAGCGAACCGTTGCCGAGCGGGGCGAACCGCGCCTGCGCCCGGCCGATGATCGCGCCGTCGCTCGCAGCGACCGCCCGAAGCGCAGCCTGGTTGCCGCTGACGACGGCCGCGACGCCGACGTCGATCGGCTTGGAGGCGAGCACGAGACCGGCTCGGCTAAGCCCGCGGACCTTGAGATCGAGGCGGCCGCTGCGGTTCGAATTCCACGCATAATCGACGCGGCCCGAGGCGGAACCCGAAAGGTCGAGGTTGGGCCAGAAGATATCAAGCACTTCCAAGGGCATTGCGGCGACCTGCGCGTGCACTTCGGGCGCGGACCCGCTGCGGCCCGAAACGGTCGCGGTGCCGCCGGCGAAGCTGACGCCGGTCGGGCTAAGCGCCCAGCCGTCACCCGCGCGGGTCAGCACGGCGGGCTGGTTGAGCACGAGCGGCTCGCGGCCGATGTGGCCGTTGCCGGTCAGGCGGATGCTGTCGGGCGACACGTCCGCTAGGGTCGAGAAGTCGAAGTTGGCGCCGCGGCGGCCGGCGAACTGGGCGCGGACCTGGCCAGCGCCGTTGATCAGCCGCGCATTGGCAGTGAGCCGCGCGAGCGTCATCCCGGCAGTGTCGACCCCGCGCGCATCGACGTTGCCCTCGATCGTGGTCTGCTCGTCGGCGAGGACGATGACCCCGTCGGCGCGGCCGCTCTTCACCGCGAACGCGCCGGGGAAATTGGCGTTGGCGGCGGTCAGGTGCGCGTCGATGCGCTGCGCGCCCGAGACCGGCGAGAAGTCGAGAGTCCCGCCGAGCGTGCCGTTGGCGAGAGTCAGCCGGCCGGTGAAGCCGCCGGGGTCGGAGCGCAGGTTGCCGCTCGCGTGGGCGCCGCCGGCATCGAGCGACGCGATTGCGATCACGGTCGGCGCGTTGTGCGGGAGCAGGATCTGGCCGTTGCTGGTGAACGGGCCGAGCTTCGACCCGCCGCTGGCGCGATAATTGTACCCGGCGGGAATCGGGTCGAGCAGCAGGTGCATCGCCCGGATACCGAGCGCATCGTTGGGCCGCTCGAGGAACAGGTCGACCCGCGGCCGTTCGATGTGGCCGTCGAGGACCATCTTCAGCGGGCCGTATTTCGCCTGCCGCCCCGTCGCGACGATGTGGAAGGTGCCGTCCTTGAACCGCTCGCCGGCGCCCGACAGCCTCAGCCTGGGCGAATAGAGCTGCAGGTTGGTGAAATGGACGATCCCGTCATTGCCGCGCTCGAGGTTGGTCGTGAGCGACGGCAGCCCGCCGGTGAGATCGCGGAAGAAGCTGTTGTCGAGGCGTCTCACCCAGGCCTTGGCCGTACCGATCACGTGACTGCCGTGGCCGTTCGGGCCCGGCACGATCTTGAGGTCGGTCGTCACGTCGACGATCCCGAGGCCGGGGATCAGGTAGCGCTGCATCGCGCCCGACAGCAGGACCTGGAACTGGCCACTGACGAGGTCGATCAGGACCGAGATCTTGCCGTTCCACCGTGCGCTGGTGAGCGTGAGGCCGTCGCCGCGAACGAACTTCGGCGTGACGCTAAGCCATCCCTCGATGCTCGGATTGGCGAGCATCGCGCCGGCGACGTCGCCGATTCCGGTGATGGCACGGGCGGACAGGCGGATCGGCACCCGCATCGGCCAGGGCGTGAGGCGCCCCCGCCCCTCCGCGTGAAGCCCGACGAACGCATTATTGTCGAACTGCACATAGTCCGAGGTCAGGCGATAGGAATAATCGGCGGTGGCGAAGGGGCCGTCGAGCGTCCACAGCATCCGGACGTTCCTGCCGGTCATGTTCGGGAACAGCGCGGGCGGCTTCACCAGGTCGATTCCGAGCCGCATGCCGCGGTAGCGGTTCTTCGCGAGGTCGACCGCGCCCTTGGCGACCGCATGAAGCTCCGGCGAGGCAGCGGTCAGCTCGCCGTCGAGAACGCGGTCTTTCAGCGTGGCGTCGCCGCGGATCGTCACCATCGGCACCGTCAGGCGCTGGAGCTTGCCGGTGAGGAATTGCGACGGCCCCCAGCGGCCCTGAAGGCGGTAGCGGCCGTGGTCGACCCCCAGCGCCAGCCGCGCGGTCGGGCGGCCCGAGAGGTCAAGCGCCGCGGTTCCGCGCCACCGGCTCCAGCTGCCGTTCCCGCCCAGAGCCAGGTCGATCGACCGCTTGGTTCCGATCAGCGCCGGGACGAGGCCATCGGCAGGCGAAATCACACGCGCGGCGACTTCGAACTTGTTGCGGTCGGGCTCGGCGTCGAGGTGGAAGGCGATCCGGTCGCCCCCGTTGTTCATCAGCGCCTTCAATTCGACGAGCGCCCGGCCGGAGTGGACGTCGGCCTTGCCCCACAGGCGGCCGCTGCGTGGGCGTCCGCTGACCGCAGGGCCGACGTCGAGCCGGTTGATCCGAAGCTCGCCGACGTGGATGTCGAAGCCGGGAAGAATCGGGCCCTTCTTCGTGCTCGGCTTGAGCCTGGGCAGGCGGATCAGCGTGACCCGATCCGCGGTGATGCTGGCGATGCTGAGCTTGTTTTCGAGCCACGCGCCGGGAGTCCAGTCGAGCTCGATGTCGGGCGCGGTCAGGAAGACGCCGTTCGGGTCCGCGACGGTGACGTTGTGGAGCTGCGATTTGCCGAAGATCGAGCCGTCGATACGGCCGATGTGGATGCGCAGGCCCGACGCCGTTTCGAACTTGCCGAGCTGGTCGACGATGAAGCGGTGACCGGGCGCGCTGTCGAGGAGGACGAGCAGCGCTGCGAGCAGGAACAGGAAGGCGACGAACAAAGCGAACAGCTCGTCGAGCAGGCGCCAGCGCCAGTCACGCCTGAGGCGGACGCGTGACGGCGCGGCTTCGGCGTGCTCGGCGACCGCTTCGGCCATCAGAAGGCCTGTCCGAGCGAGACGGTGACCGCGAACGGTCCGTCGCCCTTCTGCCGATCGAGCGGGAAGCCGAGATCGACGCGGATCGGACCGAAGCTCGAATAATAGCGCACGCCCGCGCCGACCGCGAAGCGCCACTGGCCCGAGCCCGGCATCGCCTTGGTGGTGAGCGAGCCGCCGTCGAAGAAGGGCACGATCCCGAAATTACCGCCGAACTGCTTCAGGCGTATGCGGGTCTCGAGCGCAAATTCGGCGAGCCCGCGACCGCCGATCGGATCGCCCTGCGCATCCTTGGGCCCGAGCTGCTGAAAGCCGTAGCCGCGGACGGAGCCCCCACCGCCCGAGTAGAAGCGTCTCGACGGCGCCAGGTCGAACGAGCTCGCGCCGAGGATCGTGCCGACCCGGACTCGGCCGGCGACGACGACCCGGTCGCTCGCCGGATAGTAAGCGCTAGCGTCGATTTGCGACCGGCCGTAGGTCAGGCTCTTCCCATGGCCCGAATATTCGGGACTGATCCAGCCGTTCAGTCGGAACCCGCGAGTCGGGTCGAGCAGATTGTCGCTTCCGTCATAGCCGAGGGTCAGCGGGACCGCGGCGATGAAGAAGGTGCGGGTGTCCTTCTGGCCGTCAGGGCTGAACACGCCATTCTCGTCGGTCGCGAGGAGCTGCGCGCCGTAGCTCCACGTCCACTGTTTCTGCCAGATGAAATTGCTGAGACGCTCGATATGGCCGTCGAGAAGGATGGTTTTCGCCTCGAACGCATCGAACTTCTGGTGCGACGCGGTGAACTGCAGGTCGAGCGTCTGATCGCGCTGGACGAAATTGGAGCGGCGGAACTCGACTCCGGCTAGCTGCTCGCTGGTGCCTGCGATCCCGCGCAGGGTCAGCGCGCCTTCGGGATTGAAGAAGTTTCGGTCGGTCCACGTCGCCTCGATCAGCGCGCCCTGCCCCGTGCCGTAGCCGATGTCGCCGGCGATCGTGTGTTGCGGCGCGGGCTCGAGGCGAACGTCGAGGTCGACGACGCGGCCCCCTTCGACCGGGATCAGGCGGATGTCGGCATTGGCGACCAGCGTGGTCGCGATCAGAGCGCGCCTCAAATCGTCGATCTTGGAGCGCTCAAACCGGTCGCCGGTCCTGAATCGGGCGATGATGCCGACGTGACGCGCGCTGAACGGTGGCCGTCCGCTGACCCGGATCACGCCGAAGCGGGCGACAGGTCCGGGGTCCACTGGAAGCTTCAGCGCCGCGAGGTGAGTGCGGTGATCGACCTCGATGTCCTGGTCGCCGAGTTTTGCCTCGGCGAAGCCATCTTCGCCGAGCGCCGTGGTGAGCGCGACACCCGCGGCGATCACCTTCTGCGCAATGACCGGATCGCCAGGCTTGACCGCGAAGGCGGCGCGAAGCGCGGCGGCGTCGGTGCCGGCAGCGTCCAGGCCGGGCAGCTCGACCGAGGCGAAGCGGTACTGGGCCCCGGGATCGGCGGCCAGGATGACCCGGAGGCCGTCGCCGCTGCGCTCGGTCCGCGGGTCGACGGAGGCATCGTAATATCCCTGGCTTCGGAGCAACTGCGCGAGCAGATCGGCGTCGGCATTGGCGCGGCGGCCGATCTGGGCCGCGTTGGCGGGATGCTTGCGCTCGGCTTCCAAAGTCGACTGCTGGCGAAAGGCCTTGAGCAGGTCCTCGGCGCCGGCGACCGACGCGAGACCTTCGACGTCGAGCGTGTAGCGGATGGTCCCCGTCGCCTCGGTGGTCCCGGCGCGGCTCGGTTGCGAAGGCGGCGCTGCCGGTTGCGGCGAAAGCGTCGTGTCCCTCGCGTTGAGATCGGGCCATTCGACGCCGAGATCGGGCATGGGCGCCAGCGGCGCGTTCGGATCCAGCTCCCCCGGCTGCGGCGGCGGCGAGGCCGGCGGCGGGGTCGCGGGAGGGGTCTGCGCGGCGAGGGGCGCGGCGGACAGGGCGAAGCTGCCGGCCGCGCACAGCAGCCCCGCTGCGCCCGACACTGGACCCCGCCCGCTCATCAGGTGGTCAGCCTTACCCACCCCTCCTGAACGGCGCCAGTCTGTCCGGCTTGCGGCCGCTGACGATTAGTGGACGGTTCCGCGAACCTCGTCGCAGCTCAGCGTCACGATCAGCCGCTCGATGTGCCGCCAATGGCAGAAGCGCACGACATTGCCGTCGTCGCGGCTGCGCTCGGCGCGCATCGCCGCCTCGAGCACGGCATCGTCGCCGTAGCGTTCGATCAGGTCCGAAGCGTCGGCGAGGGCAAGGCGGCCATGGATGAAGGGAGCGTCCATCCGTCCCTCATAGCGGCGCACCGTTTCGCGACTGCCGACAAATATCGTCAACAATCCATTGAACATGTTAGAATCGCCCAGGGGAGCCTCCGATGGCCGACATATTCGTGTCGTACAAGGCGGAAGACCGTCGGCGGATCAAGCCGCTGGTGGAGGCGCTTCAGGCCGATGGCTATTCGGTTTGGTGGGACGAGCAGATCGGCGGCGGCACCGCCTGGCGCCACGCGATCGAGGCGGAGCTCAATGCCGCCAGATGCGTGATCGTCGTCTGGAGCGAACGCTCGGTGACGCCCGAAGGCACGTTCGTCCAGGACGAGGCCACGCGCGCGCAGGAGCGTCATGTTTATGTGCCGGTGACGATCGACAACGTCCATCTCCCGCTCGGCTTCGGCGAGACTCAGGCAGTGGCATTGACAGGTTGGCGCGGCAATCGATCGGACCGGCGATACGAGGCCGTGCTCGCCGCAGTTCGAAGGATTGTCGGCGGTGCGGCCGCTCCTCGCTCCATTCAAGCTCCGAGCGTCGACCGGCGGTCCGTGATCGCCGCGAGCGCGATCGCAGCGCTCGCCGCGGCCGGCGCGGGCGGCTGGTTTCTCTTCAAGCCGCAATCGGGTGCCGGATCGGCGAGCATTGCGGTCCTGCCCTTTGAAAACCTCAGCGGCGATCCCGCGCAGGCCTATTTTTCGGACGGCGTCGCCGAGGAGATCAGGAGTGCTCTTGCGCGGATCGGGCTTCAAGTGGTGGGCCGCACATCCTCCGAAGCAGTCAAGTCGGACGATGCGGAAACCGCGGCGAAAAAGCTCGGTGTCGCCAATATCCTCACGGGAAGCGTGCGCCGCTCACCGACGATGATCAGAGTCAGCGCGCAACTCATCAAGGGCAGCAACGGCCTCGAGCGCTGGTCACAGGATTATGATCGCGCGCCCGGCGACGTGCTCGGAATCCAGAGCGATATCGCGCAGAACGTGGCTGAAGCGATGAGCGTCGCGCTTGGAAAAGAGATGAAGGCGCAGCTGACCATTGGCGGAACCGCGAATCCCGCGGCGCACGACCTTTACCTCAAGGGCCTGGCGCGACTTTCATCGGAAGATTCGGAACAAGCGCTTAGGTCCGCGCTGGCCGCGTTCGACGGCGCCATCGCACTCGATCCGAAATATGCGATCGCTTATGGCGCGAAGGCCGCCGCGCTGAACGAACTGATTGGCGCATTCTCGCCCAAGGGCGCTCGCTTCGATTTTGCGCCGGCAGCCGCCCTCGCTCGCCAGGCCATCGCACTGGAGCCCGACCTCGCAGACGCCCACGGCGTGCTCGCCTTTATCTTGATGAATGCGTTGGATGTCGCCGGCGCCGGGGCCGAATTCGCGAAGGCTCGTGCGCTACCCGGCACCGACGCAATCATTCTGATGCTGTACAGCGGTTTTCTCGCACTGATTGGGAATGAAAACGCTGCACTGGCGGTCGCCGATCAGGCGGAGGCTCGCGATCCGCTCAATCCCGACACCTACTCCGCCCAAGCCTATGCGCTCGGGGTTCTCGGCCGAAATTCTCAATCGGCTGGCGCCCGCCGAAAGGCGCTGCAGCTGGCGCCGGCAAGGGCGCTCGACCGGACGGCACTAGCTTACACGCTGATGCTCAGCGGACAGTATGAGGAAGCTGCCTCCGAATTGGCGAAGACCCCTAAAGATTTCCTCGGCCGCCTTGTAGGAGAAGCAATGCTGTCCGCTCGTCGTGCGGATCTGACGGCCTCGGATCAGGCGATCGCGCGTTTGCAGCAGCTCTATGGCGATACCGCCGATTACCAATATGCGGAGATTTTCGCGCAACGCGGCGAGAAGGACCGCGCCTTCGCCGCGCTCGACCGCGCATGGGCGGTCCGTGATCCAGGCCTGAACGCGGCGAAGACCGACAATCTACTCGAACCGCTGAGGCCCGATCCGCGCTTCACCCTGCTACTGCGGAGAATGAACTTCCCGGCCTGAGCCGCTGGCGCATTGCACGAGCCTCTGCCATTGGCTCCCCCATGCAAGGCAGCCGCACCCGCGCCGGGGGATGTTTCCTCGCCCTCTTCCTCCTTCTCGGCTTCGTCTACGGGCTATCGATCCGCAACCCGCTGAAGGGCGTGCTGATCGGGCTTGCGATCGGGGTCGTGCTCGCGGTTGCGACGTGGCTGATCGATAAGGCGCGGCGCGGCCGCTAGACGATCCGCCGCCCGGACCAGATCACCCGGCCGATCACCTTGATGTCGCCGAGGCTGCAATCGGGCCAGTCGGGATAGGCGGGATTGTCGGACTGGACCGTCAGCCTGCGGTTGGTCGGGTTCAGCGCCAGCCGCTTCACCACCACGGCGTCGTCGATCCGCAACACGTAGATACCGTCGCGGAGCCGCTCCGCCGCGTCGCCTAAATCGACGAGGATGTCGTCGCCGGGATTCAGCGTCGGCGCCATGGAGTCGCCCTCCACCCGCACGATCGAGAGTTTTGACGGCTGGCTCGGGGTCAGCGCCTTCAGCCAGCGCTCGTCGAAGGCGAAATAGGGCTTGCCGAGCTCTTCGGTGACCACCGCGCCCGGGCCGGCGGATACGCTGACGGGATGGCGCTTGACACTGAGCAGGCCCCTCGGCGCCTCCTCGCTTTCCGGCGGACCGCCGAGCAGGGTCTCGGGGACCGAGAAATAGCGCGCCAGCTTGCGCCGCTCCTCCTCCTTGAGCCGCTTGGGGACGCCGCGGCGGACGAACTGCTGGATGTAGGCCGCGTTGCGCCCAAGCATGCGCGACAGGCCGGCGAAGTCTTCGCCGCGCTCCGCGCACAGACGCTCAAGGACAAGACGGGGATCCGGCAGCATTAATGACCTCTTAGTACTGATAGGAAACTCCCTAGACAAGTAGGAAATGCGTTGGGAATGGACGTGAAGCCGAGTCGGAAGACTTGATAAGGACATGACAGGTGCATTTGCTACGAGAAGTGGAAAAGTTCTTGCGTCAGAATGATACGCCGGCCACTCGTTTTGGTCGGGAAGCGGTTGGAGATCCTCGATTTGTTTTCGATCTCCGAAGGGGCCGCGACCCCCGCCCCAGTACCGTCGAGCGGGTGCTCGCCTACCTCGAGGAGTGCGCGCAATGAGCCGGATGGCGATGTCGCAAGCCGCCGCCAGCCTGGTTCGGGTGCTGATCGCGCGCGGTGGATCGGAGCGAAATAGGATTCTCCTTACCGACGTCCATTCGGTCGACTGGCAGTCGCTGACCTTTACCGGCGAGCGCCATCAGATCGCCCTCAAGATCACCGGACGGGATTCTTCGCAAGTCGTGGATCGCATGTGTGCCGGCCTCGAGGATGCCGAGTTCAGCATTCCCGGACTGATCGTCGCCGATATCACGCGCATCGGAAATTCCACGCGCGCGCCGGACGGCTCGACGGAAGTAATGATCGAAGCGCTGACCGTCAGCGAGAATTAGGACAGGGACCGGCGCAACTCGGCGAGCGCGTCGCGAAGCGCCTGGGAAGCGTCTTCCGCGGATGCTGCAGAAGAACCTCCGGCCAGGTGCCGATCGATCCGCGCGCTGAATTGCCCCGGCGTGGGCATGGCCGAGGGATCGAACAGGCGCACGACGCGCGAGTCCGGTCCGAGCTGGGCGAGAATGTCATCGAGGACCAGCGGCTCTTCGGCGACCGCCGGCGGCTCATCCCAGGTATCGGTCAAAAGCAGCTCCGGGGGCTCCGCTTCCTCGATCTGGCGGACATCGAATACCGGTACCGGCAGCCGCCGCTTCTCCGGCTGCACGGCGCCGAGCGCGCGAAGGCACAGCCAATAAGCGAGGGCTGCGGCTGACGCGGCCTCGATGGCGGACAGGAGCTGGGCATTATGCCCCGCGAGCGCGGCATAGACCGCATAGCCAGCGGCGGCCGCGAACAGCGCCGAAGCCGCCCGGTCCACGTTCTCTTCGATCAGCGCGACCGATCCCGCCTGCATGGGCGCCGCAATAGCCGCAAAATGGTTGCGATAGAGTTAGGCGGGAAGCTCGCTCGGCTCGTCGATCTGCTCGACCGCCGGCTCGTTCTCGATAAGGTCGATGAGCGCATTGGTGAACGCCTCGACGTCGTCGGGATTGCGGCTGGTGACGATATTCCCGTCGATCACGGCCGGCTCGTCGACCACCGTCGCACCGGCGTTGCGCAGGTCGGTGCGGATCGACGGCCAGCTCGTCGCCGTGCGGTCGCGGACCAGATCCGCCTCGATCAGCAGCCAGGGGCCGTGGCAGATGGCGCCCACCGGCTTTCCCTGCTCGGCGAACAGGCGGATCAGCGCGATTACGTCGCCGTGAAGCCGCAGCTGATCGGGATTGCGGACTCCGCCGGGGAGGATGAGCGCATCGAAATCGTCGGCGTTCGCCTCCTCGATCAGAAGGTCGGGGCGGATGGACTTGCCGGGCTTGTCATGGACCGTCGCTTCGATGGGATCGCGGGTGAGCGACGCGAGCACGACCTCGGCACCGCGGTCCTGCAGGATCTGGCGGGGTCCGAACAGCTCCCATTCCTCGAAGCCGTTGGTGGCCACGATCAGGACTCGTGAGTCGGGAATTTGCATCGGCAGGACTCCTTCCATCTCTCTTCAGGAACTCGCCCGCTCGCTCGCTCGCTTAGACCCATCAAGGAGACGAGTGAAGGCGTTGTTACGGCACAGCAGCGACACGGAACCGGGAATCAGCCGGAAGCGGATGGGCCGGTACTGGGCTTATTTCGATTCGGACGGAAAGCGGATCACCGACCGGGAGGAGATCGATCGCCTGAACGCGGTCGGGCTGCCGCCGGCCTATGAGCACGCCTGGTTTTGCTCCGATCGCGACGGCCACCTCCAGGCGACCGGGATCGATGCGCGCGGGCGCAAGCAATATCGCTACCATCCCGAGTTCCGCGAGAAGCGGGAGAGCGCCAAATATGAAGGGCTGCTCGAGTTCGGAAAAGCGCTTCCGCGCCTCAGGCGCCGGGTCGAGCGCGACCTCAGGCACCGCAACCTCACCCGGGAGGCGGTTCTCGCTGCCGTGGTCCGGCTTCTCGATACCGAGCATATCCGCATCGGCAACGAGGAATATGCGAAAGAAAACAAGAGTTTCGGGGCGACCACGCTGCGCACGCGGCATCTCAGGCGAACCGGACACGGGCTGATGATGCGGTTCACCGGCAAGCACGGCATCGTCCACGAGGTGAAGATCACCGACACGAACCTGAAGCGCATCTGCAAACGCTGCCAGGACCTGCCCGGCCAGATGCTCTTCCAGTATGTCAACGGCGACGGCGAGCCGAAGCCGGTCACGTCGAGCGACGTCAACGACTATATCAGGGAGGCGACCGGCGGCGCGTTCACGGCCAAGCATTTCCGCACCTGGAGCGCGAGCGTGATCGCGTTCGAGCAGATGCTGAAGAAAGCGGAAAACGCGCGGATCAGCGTCAAGACCGTGGTCGAACCGGTGGCGGAAGCGCTGGGCAACACGCCGGCGATCAGCCGCAAATCCTATGTCCACCCGAAGCTGCTCGAAGCGGTGAAGGAGGACCCGCGCGATCCGCTCGCCGGAATGGACCGGCCGAGCGGACGCAAGCGGCTTTCGAGCGCCGAAGTCGGGCTGCTGGAGTTCCTTGCACAAAACGGGAAGCGGCGCCGCAAGCGCAAGGCAAAAGCCGCCGCGAATGGCAGCGACCGCGCCGCCGCTGCTTGATTGAGCGCACGGTCGCGGCCAAGAACGGCCGCATGGGGGTGAATGGCCTTGCGAGCTGGTTCGAAGCGAACCGTGACGGGCTGATGATCGGCATCGCCGTCGCCGCGGCGCTCGTCGCGGCGATGCTGATCCTGCGCGAGTTCGGCCGGTCGACCGTGAGCCGCGATCCCGAAGGCTGGGGCTGGCGGTCGGTCATTGGGCGGGTGTTCGCCAGGACGAGCCTCGCCTTCATGGTCCTCGCCGCCGCCGACGTCGTCGGAACCTACGCCGAACTGCCGCACAAGATCGAACGGCTGCTCGACATCGCCTTCGTCATCGCCTTCGCGCTCCAGGGCGCCGTCTGGGGCCGCGAGCTGATCCTCGGCCTGATCGGGCGCAAGGTCGCGGTCGAGAACGGCTCGGGCGCGCTCGGTAATGCGATGGCGATCATCCGCCTGCTGGTCAGCGTCACCTTGTTCGCGATCGCGCTGATCCTGATCCTCGACAATCTGGGCGTGAACGTGACCGCGCTCGTGGCGGGCCTGGGAATCGGTGGCATCGCGATCGGCCTCGCCGCTCAGGGCATCTTCGCCGACCTGTTCGCGGCGCTTTCGATCCTGTTCGACAAGCCGTTCAAGAAGGGCGACACGATCCGCTACGACAACAGCACCGGGACCGTGGAGCGGATCGG
>Ga0207698_10002050_pt1 | contig 11883 bp, 9 predicted proteins | sample KBSCornC22_FD_184298 | JGI IMG/M metagenome (GOLD analysis project Ga0207698, IMG submission 184298) | Corn rhizosphere microbial communities from Kellogg Biological Station, Michigan, USA - KBS Corn C2-2 (SPAdes) (version 2) | ecosystem: Host-associated > Plants > Roots > Rhizosphere > Soil ...
CTCGGCGCAATGCTGTGCCAGTTCGATGCCATCCATCTCGGGCATGACGATGTCTGATAGCAGCAGGTCGAAGCGTTCGCGCTCCAGAAGGGGCGCCGCAGCTGTGCCGCGATCAACCGCGACCACGGAGTAGCCGGCATTCTCCAGCGCGCGGGCGAGGTAGGTGCGCATCGCGTCTTCATCTTCGGCAAGGAGAATGCGGATCATGTCGTCTCACGTGGGGCGGGGCAGGGACGATTCCTCTAGCGCCGAGGGGTTAACAATCTGGTCCCGAACCGGTTTCGCGGCTTTGACATGGCCGGCGTTAACAGCCAGCCTAGGACCATGGACGCCACCGGACCAGAGCGGGATTCGCCGGATCAGATGCCAAGCCTGCCGAGCCCGCGGCCGGGGGGCAGCATCCCGGGTCTTCCGGGCATTCCGGCCTTCGTCTCTCAGGCGCCGCAGCCGTCGGACATACCGGTCCTGATTGCCGTGCCCCACGCCGGCCGCGCCTATCCGCCCCGGCTGGTCGAGCGGCTGCGCAATCCCGAATTTGCCGCCCTACGGCTCGAGGATCGCTATGTCGACCGGCTGGCCCACGCCGTCGCTGCGGCGACCGGGGCCTCCCTGATCGTCGCCCAGGCACCCCGGGCGATGATCGACCTCAACCGGGCGACGGACGATGTCGACTGGGACATGATCGCCCGCTCTGGCGGCAAACCTGATGCCCAGAAGGCGGAGGACCCCGCACGGGCCCGATCGCGCAGCGGGCTCGGTCTGATCCCGCGCAGGCTGCCGGGGATGGGCGAACTGTGGAAGCGCCGGCACGACCGGGCTGAACTGGAAAGTGTGATTGCGCAGGTGCACGAGCCCTATCACGCGGCGCTCTCGGCCATCCTGGAGGGCCTCCACGCGCGCTGGGGCGCGGCGCTGATGCTCGATCTCCATTCGATGCCGCCGTTGACTCTGCGCGGCGGGCTGTCGCCGGAATTCGTCATCGGCGATCGCTTCGGGGCCAGCTGCTGCGGCACGATCGTCGCCGAGATGTTCGCCTGGATGGGCCAGAATCGCCGCATTGCCGCACACAATCGCCCTTATGCTGGCGGTCACGGGCTGGATCGCCACGCCGCGCCGAAGCGCAATATCCACGCCGTCCAGTTGGAGATTGATCGCTCCAGCTATCTCGACGCTCGACTGGCCGAACCCGGGGAGGGTTTTTCCGAGATGGTCAATCTGCTGGTGGGGTTGGTGCGGCACCTTGCTGGCCAGGTAACGGCGCTGAAGACTGGTCCCGATCGCCGGCTCGACTGGCCAGACGCGGCAGAATAGGCCTGCCATCCACGGCTCATAAAAAACCACCTCGTGCACTGGGCACGAGGTGGCCAAGGTTCAGGGAGGAGGTACACAAAGTGCACCTGCCCGATCGGGCTATGAGGGAAGCGCCGATCAAGCCTGACCTATCTAGCCCAGAAGGCTTCGGAATTCAAGTGGCAAATCGGAAAAATCGAAAAAGCAAGAGGGGGCCGCAGCCCCCTCCGCGTTTTTCCTCATGTGGTGCTTAATGGCAACAGTGTGGCTCAGTCGGCCATCTGCACCTGGGCCGGACCCTTGCCCAGCTGGACCTGCCGGCCGAAAATTTCCCGAATTAATTCAAGGGAAAACAGGTGGGCGTAGATCAGCGGGAGCAGCCCGCTCTGATTCCAGGTGCGCAGGACATCGCCGCGCACTTCGCGCAGCTTGGCCTGGTCGATCATCTGGAAACCACGGTAAACGAACGGCGCGTCCACGCCGTCCTGCTGGATCGCGACTTCGCCGTCCATCAGCAGCTTGTGCTTCTCCAGCTCCTCGATGAAGGCCTGGGTCTTCATCCCCGCCTGCTCGAACTGCTCGCAGAACTCGAGCAGGCCCTTGGTCAGTTCGCTCGCCTGGTCGCCCTCGAACAGGGGACGGCCGTCCTCGAAATCGCCCAGCAGATCGCTGGTCGGGTCGAAGCACAGCGAAAGCTCTTCCGATTCGGGCGTCAGGCGGGCCAGCAGGAACGGATAGCGGCGCACATAGGCCGGGATGTAGATGTTTTCGCTTACCGAACCGTCGGCGTCGACGAACACGTTCACGCCCTCGTTCAGGCCCATCAGCGCCAGCGGTACCGGGTTCTCGCCCGAGGAGAAGACGATCGGGAAGTTGCGCGCGGCGGCGGGGAATTCCTCGGCGGTGAGCGGCACGGCGTGGAAGCCGGCAAGCCAGGGGGCCTTGTCTGTCGTCCGGCTCTTCCAGCCCGCGTGGTCGCGGCTGTTGAGCGGCATCAGGTCCTGGTAGAACACGGGAAGGGACGCTTGCGGCGCGCTGGCCATAACTTTTCTCTCCAAAGGCGCCGGATTGGGCCGAATTGGCAGGCCGGTCGCGCGAAGCCGCGGCTTTAGGGCGTGGCGCCCAGCGGTGCAAGCCGGACCAGCTTGCCAGGGTTGAGGATGCCCTGCGGATCGAGGGCTGCTTTCACCTGCCTCAGCAGCGCCAGAGAGACCGGGTCGCCAAGCCGTTCCAGCTCCTCGAGCTTGGCCTGGCCTATTCCGTGTTCGGCCGAGATCGATCCGCCCCATTCCGCAACCATGTCATAGACCTCGGCCGAGATCGCCTTACCCTCAAGGTCCTGCCAAGCCCCGGCTACTGCTCCCGGCGGCGCGATCACGTGGAAATGGACGTTGCCATCGCCAAGGTGCCCGAAAGCCACGGCTTCGATCTCCGGGTGACGCTGCTCCATGGTGGCGACGGCCGCCTCAATGAAATCGGGCATTCGCTCTACCGGCACCGAGATGTCGTGCTGGACGGCGGGGCCCTTGGCCCGCTCGGCCGGCGCCACCGATTCGCGCAGCGTCCAGAAGGCTTCCGCTTGGCCTTCGCTGGCCGAGAGCACGGCGTCGTGCACGAGCCCGCTCGCGAAGGCTTCGGCGAGGGCCGTCTCTGTCCGTTCCCGCAGGTTCGCCGCGCAGGCCCGGTCTGCCACGACCTCGATCAGAACGTGCCAGGGATGGCTACGCTCCAGCGGGGCGCGGGCGTCGGGCAGATAGTCCAGTACGGCGCGCAGGGTCGCCTCGGGCATGACCTCAAACCCCTCCATGGCCGCGCCCAGCCGCTCCTCGCCGTGAAGGAGCAGTGCTCGCGCATCGTGGATCGAGCCGACTCCGGCCCAGACCACAATCCGCTCGGCCACGGCCGGCACCAGCCGCAGCGTTGACGCGGTGATGATGCCCAGCGTCCCTTCCGAACCGATCAGCAACTGCTTGAGGTCGAACCCCCGGTTGTCCTTGCGCAGCGGGGTGAGGGCCGACCAAACCGAGCCGTCGGCCAGCACCGCCTCCAAGCCCAGCACCAGCGCCCGCATCGTGCCGTGGCGCAGTACCTGAGTGCCGCCGGCGTTGGTGGAGATCAACCCGCCCACCGTGGCCGATCCCTTGCCGCCAAGGCTCAGCGGAAAGCGCAGCCCCTCGGCCTGGGCAATGCGATGCAGCGTCTCGAGAATCACCCCTGCCTCGCAGGTGACCTGCCGCGCCGCGGCATCGAACGCCCGCACCGCGTCCATCCGTCGCAGTGAGAGTAGCAGCTGGGCCCCGCTCGCATCCGGGGTCGCACCGCCACACATGCCGCTGTTCCCGCCCTGCGGCACGATCGCCACGCCATGCCGTGCACACAGTTTCACCAGCGCGGAAACCTCAGCAGTCGAGCCGGGCAGGGCCATCGCCAGCGCGCGCCCGTGATAACGCCCGCGCCAGTCGGTCAGCCAGGGCGAGAGCAGATCCGCATCGGTGACCAGCCCCCGCGGGCCCAGCAGTGCGCTGGCATCGTCCAGAAACGTGTTCATCCGCCTACTATAGGGACTTGGGCTCCGAACCGCCAAGCGCGCCAGTTAAGCAGGTGTTCAACCGTGTGAACTATGGCATCAGGAAGACACAACCTTCCGTCTCGGTCCTCGCGCCGGGCTCTCGCTGGTGGAGATCTTGGTCGCGCGATGAATCCGGTTTCTGGCCTCCTTGCCCCCGTCCTGGCGCTGTTGCCGGCGGCCACGGCGCCGGAATGGGCGCCTTGGGCTGATGGCCCCGCCGTCTTCGCCCCCGCCGAACTTACCCCTGCTCCTCCCGAGCCGCCAGCCCCATCCGAGGTGGAGACCTTCGCCGATATGGCCCGCGCTTTTCGCGACGGAGCGGCTCCGCAGCAGGTTCGGATAGAGCAGCGCATCATCATCCGCATAGCGCCGGGCCGGGTCCGCTCATCCGACGTGCGCCATGGACTGTTCGCAGGTCCGGCCGGGCGTCCGCTCACGCCGCGGCTGGAGGAGCGCAAGATGAACCAATGCCTCGCGGTCAGCGGCATCGCCGGCGTCCAGCCTGATGGTCCCTCGCGTCTGGTCATGTTCATGCGCGACCAGCGCATCGTCAGCGCGAGCCTCGAAAAGGCCTGCAACGCGCAGGACTTCTACTCGGGCTTTCTGGTGGAGCGGACCTCCGACGGGATGATCTGCTCGGGCCGCGACAAGTTGCTTTCCCGATCGGGCAGCCACTGCTCACTCGGCAAGCTGCGCCAGTTGGTGCAGGTGGACGAAGACGAGTATGGAACCCCACGCCCCGCGCGCGCATTTCCTTGACTTGGCGGGGCCATTGCGCCTAGGGGCGCTCAAGCTCGCAGCCGCCCGTCCGGCTGGCGCAGCCGGCGCGATGGAACGCCGTTAGGCCCCATCGGCTTTTTTCCTTTCCGGATAGACGCCTGCACATGACTTTTGCCGATCTCGGCCTCTCAGACGAATTGCTCAAATCGGTCGAAGGCGCCGGTTACTCCGAGCCTACGCCGATCCAGGCCCAGGCTATTCCCTCGGTGCTGATGATGCGCGATATCATCGGCATCGCGCAGACCGGCACGGGCAAGACGGCAAGCTTTGTGCTGCCGATGATCGACATTCTCGCCCATGGCCGTCGCCGCGCACTGATGCCGCGCTCTTTGATCCTAGAACCTACGCGCGAACTCGCCGCCCAGGTTGCGGAAAACTTCGAAAAGTACGGCAAGAACCATGACCTGCGGATGGCATTGCTGATTGGCGGCGTGCAGATGGGTGACCAGCTGAAGGCGCTGCAGGCCGGCGTCGACGTGCTGATCGCCACGCCCGGCCGGCTGATGGACCTGTTCGAGCGCGGCAAGATCATGCTTACCGGCTGCGACCTCCTCGTCATCGACGAGGCTGACCGCATGCTCGACATGGGCTTCATCCCTGACATCGAGACGATCTGCTCAAAGCTTCCCGCCCAGCGGCAGACACTGCTGTTCTCGGCAACCATGCCGCCGCCGATCAAGAAGTTGGCGGACCGCTTCCTCAGCAACCCGAAGTCTATCGAGGTTGCGCGCCCGGCCTCGAACAACACTTCGATCGCCCAGCATAAGGTGAAGACCACGAGCCGCGGCAAGCGCGACACTCTGCGTCAGCTGCTGCGGACGGATAACGTCACCACCGCGATCATCTTCGCGAACCGTAAGACCACCGTCCGTGAACTGGCCAAGAGCCTGAAGAGCAACGGCTTCGCTGCCGGCGAAATCCATGGCGACATGGACCAGTCGGCCCGCAACGCCGAACTGCAGCGCTTCAAGGACGGCGACATTACCATCCTCGTCGCCTCTGACGTCGCCGCCCGCGGGCTCGATATCAAGGGCGTCAGCCACGTCTTCAACTTCGATACACCGTGGCACCCGGATGACTATGTCCACCGCATCGGCCGCACCGGTCGCGGCGGCGCCACGGGCCGTGCTTTCACCCTCTTCACGGACGAGGACGCAGAGGCGATCGCCAATGTCGAGAAGCTGACTGGCGGCGAAATCCCGCTGTTCACGTTCGACGAATCGGCGCCCGCCGACACTGCCACCCGTCGCGCCCGCTCTTCCCGCCGAGATGAGCGTGAGGTCGAGGAAGCCGTCTCTGCCGAGCAGCCTGAGCGTGCCTCCCGCAGCGAACGCCCCCGTCGTGCGCGCGAGGAACGGCCCGCCCGCGAACACGGTGAACGCAGCCGCAGGGCCGAGCCGCGCCAGTCGGAGCCCCGCCAGTCTGAGCCGCGCCAGTCGGAGCCGCGCGCGCCGCGGCCGCCCCGATCTGAATATCACCGTAGCGAGCCGCCTAGCGCACCCGGCGAATGGAACGGTCCGATCCCGGGTTTTCTTTCCGTCAGCGCACTTTGAGCTTGGCGGGGGAAGGGTAGCTTCCCTTTTGCGAAGGTTGCCCCTCGGGCCCTTTGCCGTATATGGCATTGCCGTGTCGCGCGGCTGACCCAAGTTCGCCGCGCGCAGGGGAAAAGGACCTTCGCTTGCCCGTGAACAGAACGAACCGGCCCGTCGTTTGCGGGTCGAGCGGATGAGCGCTCCAGCCCTCGCTGCAGCCCTGCTCTATGCCGCTGCCCCGGCGCAAAGCGCTCCGCAAACTCCGGCGCCGGTCGCTCCGGCTCCCGTCGAAGCCCCGGTGGCTGCACCCGCACCGGCTTCCGCGGATGCTGCGCAGGCGCCCGCCACTCCGGCGCACCCCGCACCTGTCGCCGACGACCAGCAGGTCGACATCGTTGTCACCGCCCGCGCCGCATCGCCGATCGATCCGCTGGCTCGGTTCAACGTCGAAAGCTTCAAGGCCATCCAGTCGGTCGACAAGGCGGTGATCGGCCCCATCGCCCACGGCTATGAAAAGGGCGTGCCAGGCCCGGTCCGCTCAGGCCTGCGCAATTTCCTGCGCAACCTCGATGAGCCGGTCAGCTTCGTGAACTACCTGCTCCAGCTGAAGCCGGGCCGCGCGGTCAAATCGCTCGGGCGCTTCACGGTGAACTCCACGCTCGGCATCGGCGGCGTGTTTGACGTGGCGAAGCGCAAGCCCTTCAACCTGCCCTATAAGCCCAACGGCTTTGCCAATACCTTCGCCTGTTGGGGGATCGGCAACGGACCCTACTTCTTCCTGCCGCTGGTCGGTCCCATCACCCTGCGCGACCTGGTCGGACTTGGGCTTGATCGCGCCACGGTCCCGCTCGTCGTGGGCCGCCCGTTCAACAAGCCCTACTACGCGATCCCCGCAGGGGTGATCGATTCGCTGAACGACCGGGTCGAGCAGGACGGCCAGCTGACCAAGCTGCGCGAGGAAAGCCCCGACCCTTACGTCGCCCTGCGCGAGCTGTACCTCAAACAGCGCCGCGCAGAAATCGGCGCTATCTGCCCCCGCCACGGCGATGCCAAGCCCGGTCCAAGCCTTCCCCCGCGCGTGGGCAAGGGCGAGAATTGAAGGCGCGCTGTTCGCGTCCCGGCCAAGCGCCAACCGGTAGTTCGGTCAATTATTCCAATTACCGAGTCATAACCCCGGCCCCTCCGCAAGGACCGCCGCGAGAGACTATGGGGCCCAATGGGTGCGTCACCGTCGGGCGCGACGGAGGTCATTGCCCGTGCATGGCAAGGCAGATGAACCTGCGCACGTCCATGGCCGCGCCGAGCCCCTGTGGTCGATCCATTACCTGCGCGCGCTTGCTGCGTTCGGGGTCATCCTGTTCCACACCTTGGATGGTACTCCCTGGCCGTTTGAGCTTGGCGCTGCACCGGCGCATGTCCTGGCGCCGAGCACACTGGTCTCGGTCACACCGCTGCAGGAAATTTCGTCGAAGCGCGTCGCTGTCGGCCAGAAGGTCCAGTTTTCGGTCGTGAACGACATCGCCGAGAATGGCATGGTCGCGATCCCGCGCGGCTCGTTGGTGGAGGGCACGATCAGCTTCAAGACCCGCAAGGCAGTCGGCGGCAAGTCAGGCAAGTTCGAGGTTACGTTCGACAAGGTCAGCGTGCGGGGCCACGATTACGCGATGCGCGGGATGCACCGGCAAGAGGGCAAGGGCAACACGGTCGCTGCCGTCTTCGCAACCTGGATTGTCAGCGGCCGTTCCGCCGTGATGCAGCCCGGCCAGTTTGCTGAGGCCTTTACGGCAGAGCCGATCCCCTACTGAACGGGGACACACTCACCACTGATCAGGCCGGCCGCACGAAGCTGTCGATCACGCGCTTGCGGCCGGCCGTGTCGAAGTCGATCTCCAGTTTGTTGCCGTCTTGCGCGGCGATCGTGCCGGTGCCGAACTTCTCGTGGAAGACACGGTCGCCCAGACGCAGGTCGGCGCGGGGCTTTGCGGCGAAGCTGGCGGCACTGCGGGAGGGTTCGGCGATCCGGCGCGGGGTCGGGTCATAGGCACCGGCCTGCGCCGCGCGTTGCCAGCCCGGGCCGCGAGTGGTGATCCGCGCCGGCTGCGTGGCGGCGACATGGGCGAAGGGATCGTCGCGTTCGGACCACTGGGCCCGCCATAAAGAGGCTCCGCCGGACAGAGTCGTTTCGCTCGTCACGTGCTCGTCCGGGATATCGGCCACGAACCGGCTCGGGATGGAACTGGTCCACTGGCCATAGATCCTCCGGTTGGACGCATGGAGGATCGTGCAGCGCTTACGGGCCCGCGTGATCGCCACGTAGGCGAGGCGGCGCTCTTCCTCGAGGCTGGCAAGGCCGCCTTCGTCCAGTGCTCTCTGGCTCGGGAAGACGCCTTCCTCCCAGCCGGGCAGGAACACCTGGTCGAACTCCAGCCCCTTGGCGGCGTGGATAGTCATAATGGTGACCTTCTCGACATCGTCGGCCGCGTCATTGTCCATCACCAGGCTGACGTGCTCGAGGAAATCGCCCAGCGTCTCGTAGTCTTCAATGGCGCGGACGAGTTCGGACAGGTTCTCCAGCCGCCCCGCCGCCTCGGCGCTCCGTTCGGCCTGGAGCATCGCCGTGTAGCCACTCTCGTCCAGCACTGTGCGCATCAACTCGGCGGGTGAAGAGCTTCCGGCCAGATCGCGCCAACGGGCGAAGTCCCGCACCAGCGCGAGTAAGGTGTTGCGGGCGCGTGCGGTCAGCTCGTCGGTATCGCAGATCTCCAGTGCGGCCCGCATCAGCGGCGCTGCGTTTGCCCGCGCATGGCGGTGCAGCCGCTCCAGCGCCTTGTCGCCAAGCCCGCGCTTGGGGGTGTTGTAAATCCGCTCGAAGGCAAGATCGTCCGAAGGTTGGGCGACCAGCCGCAGATAGGCGAGGGCATCGCGCACCTCGGCCCGTTCGTAGAAGCGGAAGCCGCCGACGATCTTGTAGTTGAGGCCGATCTGGATGAACCGGTCTTCAATCTCGCGGGTCTGGAACTGCGCGCGGACCAGGATCGCAACCTGGCTGAGCGGGGCGCCCTCACGCTCCAGTCGTTCTATCTCCTCGCCGATCCTCCGCGCCTCTTCCGGCCCGTCCCACACGCCGATCACCCGGACCTTGTCGCCGCCGCCCGCCTCGGTCCACAGCGTCTTGCCGAGCCGCTCGGAATTGGCCCCGATCAGGCCCGAGGCCGCTGCAAGAATCTGCGGCGTGGAACGGTAGTTCTGCTCCAGCCGGATCACCTTGGCGCCGGGAAAGTCTCGCTCAAAACGCAGGATGTTGGCGACTTCGGCTCCGCGCCACGAATAGATCGACTGGTCGTCATCGCCCACGACGCAGATGTTCTGCCGGCCTTGAGCGAGCAGGCGCAGCCATAGGTACTGGACCTGGTTGGTGTCCTGGTATTCGTCGACCATGATGTACTTGAAGCGCAGGCGGTACGTGTCGAGAATGTCCCGGTGACCGCGCAGCACGTTCAGCATGTGCAGCAACAAATCGCCGAAATCGCACGCGTTGAGGGCCTTCAGCCGGTCCTGATAGAGTTGGTAGAACCGCTGTCCCTTGCCGTTGGCATAGGCCTCGTTCTCCACCGCATCGAGATCGGCCGGGTTGAGGCCGCGGTTCTTCCATCGGTCGATGCAGCCCGCCAATTGCCGCGCCGGCCAGCGCTTTTCGTCCAGCCCCTCTGCCACGATCAGCTGCTTGAGGAGGCGCAGCTGATCGTCGGTGTCGATGATGGTGTAGTTGCTCTGCAGCCCAACCAGCTCGGCATGGCGGCGCAGCATCCGGGCAGCGATCGCGTGGAAAGTGCCGAGCCACGGCATGCCGTCGACCGCCGGGCCGATCAGGTGGCCCACTCGCTCGCGCATCTCCCGCGCCGCCTTGTTGGTGAAGGTAACGCAGAGGATTTCGCTCGGCCAGGCCATGCGAGAACGGACCAGCCAGGCAAGCCGCGCGGTCAGCGCCGCCGTCTTTCCGGTGCCCGCGCCAGCCAGCATCAGCACCGGCCCCTCGGTAGTCAGCACGGCCTCGCGTTGCGGAGGATTCAAACGGGCAAGCCAGTCCGGCGCGTCGGCCGGCGAGGGGATCGTATCGGGGGGAAACATTGGTGAACATCTAGAGAACGCGGACCGGTTCGGCAAGCCTGCCGGCACCTGGAACGGCAAAGGTTGCAAGGCGTTGTCCTGCCGCACGCAGTGCCATGGGGCGGAATAGGAGAAGATCGATGCTCAAGCTTCTTGCAACTGGCGCCTTCGCGCTTTCCCTTGTGGCCGGACCGGCCGCGGTCGCCCAGACCGCGATGCCGATGGGCACGATGCCGGCCGATCCGGCGGCGCCCCAGGTTCCGGCCGACTCCCCGGCCGCTAGCGCTTTGCCGCCGACTACGCCAACCGCGGTCAGCAATGCCGTGCCTCCGCCGCCGGCCGCAGACATGAACAAGTCATACCCGGTCTGCAGCCGCACCATGCAGGACAGCTGCCAGAACCCCGGTGAGGGCGGCGCACCCGGGCGCAGCCGCGCCTCTGACACGCGACATCATCACCGCCATCATCGCTGATCGCGGTTGACACGATGGGGCGGCTGGGCAACCCAGCCACCCCATGGACGCGACCAACCCGATCAGCCAGCACCGCAGGATCCTCGCCGCATCGCTCGTTGGGACGGCAGTGGAGTTCTACGACTTCTACATCTACGCGACTGCCGCTGCCCTCGTAATTGGCCCGCTGTTCTTTCCGGCGCAGTCGCAAGCGGCGCAGACGTTGCTGTCCTTCATGACCTTTGGCCTCGCCTTTTTCGCGCGGCCGGTCGGCGCCGTCGCCTTCGGGCACTTCGGAGACCGGATCGGGCGCAAGTCGACCCTGGTTGCCTCGCTGATGCTGATGGGCGGATCGACGCTGCTGATCGCTTTCCTGCCGACCTACGCAATGGCCGGCCCGATCGCGCCCGCCCTGCTGTGCCTGCTGCGCTTTGGGCAGGGCTTCGGGCTCGGCGGCGAATGGGGCGGGGCCTCATTGCTTGCGGTGGAAAACGCGCCGAAGGGCTGGGAAGCGCGCTTCGGCGCCGCGCCGCAGCTTGGCGCGCCACTCGGCTTCCTCTGCGCCAATGGTCTGTTCCTGCTGCTGGGCCTCTGCCTCACCGAGGCAGACTTCGCGGCCTGGGGGTGGCGCATCCCGTTCCTCGCCAGCGCCCTGCTGGTCGGCATCGGCCTGTGGGTGCGCCTCAAGATTGGCGAGACGCCGGCCTTCCGTGCCGCTCTCGAGGAAGCCCCACCGCCACGCGTCCCGGTCGGACGTTTGCTGGCGGATCACCCGGGAGCGGTCCTCGCCGGCATCGCGGGAGTGGTGGCCTGCTTCGCGATTTTCTATCTGGCGACAACCTTCGCGCTGTCGTTTGGCACCAAGACGCTGGGCTATCCGCGCGAAACATTCCTCGCGGTCCAGCTTGGCGCGAACACCTTTCTTGCTCTGGGCATTGCCGTCGCCGGGTGGTGGGCGGACAAGCGTTCGCCCGGTATGGTGCTGGGCTGGGGAGCGGCCCTGACGGCGCTGATTGGACTGGCGTTCGGCAGTGGGCTCGGGTCGGGATCGCTCCCCGTAGTCGTCGTCACCTTGGCGAGCGCGCTGTTCGTGATGGGCCTCGCCTATGGCCCGCTCGGCGCTTGGTTGCCGACGCTTTATGCAGTGCCGGTG
>Ga0207698_10002051_pt1 | contig 11883 bp, 15 predicted proteins | sample KBSCornC22_FD_184298 | JGI IMG/M metagenome (GOLD analysis project Ga0207698, IMG submission 184298) | Corn rhizosphere microbial communities from Kellogg Biological Station, Michigan, USA - KBS Corn C2-2 (SPAdes) (version 2) | ecosystem: Host-associated > Plants > Roots > Rhizosphere > Soil ...
ATTGTCGAGGCTCATGCTGACGTCCGCAAGCGCTATGCCCCAGGCGGCGCTGGCGAAGGTCTTCGGCGGTTTGAGGCCGGAATGCTCGTCGCCCGCGACCTCGTCCGAACCCGCGCTTTCGCCCTTGTGGCGGATCTCGCGGTACATCTTCCACGCGACCCACAGCAGCAAGATTCCGCCGGCGAGGACGAGGCCGACGACCTGGAGCAACTGGCTGACCAAGAGGGCGAAGGCGATTCGCAGCACCAAAGCCGCGAGCACGCCGATCAGGATTACTTTCTTCCGTTGTTGCGCCGGAAGGCCGGCGGCAAGCGCTCCGACGACGATCGCATTGTCGCCGGCGAGCACGATGTCGATGAAGAGGATCTGAAAGAACGCGGCGACTGCCGAGGCGGTGATCAGGCTCGCGTCCATTTCTCGCTGCCTAGCCGAGTCCCAGCACTTGCCTCAACCCCAGCACGTGTTCGCCGCCGATCCAGCCCTCGTAGATCATGCTGCAAGCGACCCACAGAACGACGATTAGGCCGACGTAGTTGATCCAGCTGTACCGTTCGATCAGCCGCGCGACGTAATTCGCGGCGAAACCCATGAAAAGGACCGAGAAAGTCAGTCCAATGAACAGGAGTGCCGGGTTCTCGCGAGCGATCGAGGCCACCAGCAGCACATTATCGAGGCTCATGCTGAGGTCGGCGATCGTGATTGCAATCGCTGCCTGAAGCAAAGTCGTGCTCGCCGGCGGGCCCTCGACCGCCGGCGTGGCAGGATCGTCCGCAACGACTGGCTTCGCGCGCGGGTGGAGCTCCCGCCACATGTTGTAGGCGACCCATAGCAACAGCAGCCCGCCGGCGAAGACCAACCCGGTAACCCTCAGCAATTGCGTCGCGAGCAGCGCGAAGGCGATCAGGAAGACGAGCGCCATGCCGACGCCGAACATCAGCACCTTGCGCCGCTCGCGGGCCGGCAAGCCGGACGCGAGCGAGCCCATGATCACGACATTGTCGCCGGCCATGGTGAGGTCGCCAATGACGATCTGGACGAGTTTGGCGAGGCCGGCGGCGGTGAAGATCGCCCCGAAATCGAAGCCCTCCAGCACGCCGCCGCCGCCGCCGCCTTACTGGTTCATCGACGCGAAGAAGTCCTCGTTCGACTTGGCGTCTTTCATCTTGTCGAGCAGGAACTGCATCGCATCGACGGTGCCCATCTGCATCAGGATCCGGCGGAGCACCCACATCTTGGTGAGCGTGCCCTGCTCGACCAGAAGCTCTTCCTTGCGGGTGCCGGACTTGCCGACGTCGAGCGAGGGGAAGATGCGCTTGTCGGCGACCTTGCGGTCGAGCACGATTTCCGAGTTGCCGGTGCCCTTGAATTCCTCGAAGATGACCTCGTCCATCTTCGATCCCGTGTCGATCAGCGCGGTCGCGATGATCGAGAGCGAACCGCCCTCCTCGATGTTGCGTGCTGCGCCGAAGAAGCGCTTCGGCCGCTGCAGCGCATTGGCGTCGACGCCGCCCGTCAGGACCTTGCCCGAGCTCGGCACCACCGTGTTGTACGCGCGGCCGAGCCTGGTGATGGAGTCGAGGAGGATGACGACGTCTTTCTTGTGCTCCACCAGGCGCTTTGCCTTTTCGATGACCATCTCGGCGACCTGGACATGGCGGCTTGCGGGCTCGTCGAAGGTCGAGGAGATGACCTCGCCGTGGACCGAGCGCTGCATGTCGGTGACTTCCTCGGGCCGCTCATCGATCAGCAGGACGATCAGGATCACCTCGGGATTGTTGTCCGTGATCGCGCGCGCGATGTTCTGGAGAAGAACGGTCTTGCCGGTCCGCGGCGGCGCCACGATCAGCGCGCGCTGACCCTTGCCGAGCGGCGAGACGATGTCGATCACGCGCGCCGACTTGTCCTTGATCGTCGGGTCGAGCGTGTCGAGCTTGAGCTTCTCGTCCGGGTAGAGCGGCGTCAGGTTATCGAAATTGACGCGGTGGCGGACCTGCTCGGGATCGTCGAAGTTGATCGTGGTCACGCGGGTCAGCGCGAAATAGCGCTCGCCCTCCTTGGGGCCGCGGATCTCGCCTTCGACCGTATCGCCGGTGCGAAGCCCGAAGCGCCGGACGATCGACGGCGCGACGTAGATGTCGTCGGGACCGGCGAGATAATTGGCCTCGGGAGACCGCAGGAAGCCGAAGCCGTCGTTCAGCACCTCGATCGTCCCCGATCCCATGATCTCGACGCCGTTCTCGGCCTGGACCTTGAGTATCGAGAACATCAGGTCCTGCTTGCGCATCGTCGATGCGCCTTCGATACCTGCTTCCTCAGCCATTGCGACGAGTTCGGCTGGCGTCTTTTTCTTCAATTCTTTCAAATGCATAGTTCGGTCTTTTCTTGGGGAGTTGTGCTCGAGCTCGTCAGGTCTGGTTTAAGCCGAGGGCGGCAGGACGCCGCGTTGGGAGGAGGGCACCAGCGGAAAGAAGACTGGCCGGAGCCGCTCGCGATTCGGAGGTATGTCTCGCCGCCGCGACTGTCAATCAGCCGTGAGCTGCGGCGCGGCGAACCGACTAGAAGGGACGGACGATTACCAGCACGACGATGATCGCGGTGGCGATGCCCGGGATTTCGTTGATCAGCCGGACCGCCTTGTTCGACAGCGGCCGTTCGCCCCGCGCAAGCTTCCTTCCGTAATAGCCAAGCCAGCCCTGGTAGCCGGTAAGCAGGATCACGAGGGCGAACTTGGCCATGAACCAGCCCTGGTGCCAGGCGTCGATGTTGAAGGCGAGCATCAGCCCGAGAATCCACACGACGATCATCGCCGGCGTGAGGATGATCGATCGGACCCGGGATTCGCGCTCGATCCACGCGCGGTCCTCGGGCGAGCCGGCCGGAGTCTCGTGATGGTAGACGTAGAAGCGCGGGAGCAGGAACAGGCCGGCGAGCCAGAAAATGACGAAGGTGACGTGGGCGGCCTTCACCCAAAGGTAGGAGGCGCCAAGAAAGCCCGTCAGATCGCTCACCGTCCCCCCTTCACCTGCCGAATTAGCTGGCCGACATGCTCGACGGGCGTGCTCTGAAGGATGCCGTGCCCGAGATTGAAGATGTGCGGGCGTCCGCCGAACGCGTCAAGGACGCGCCTGACCGAATCCGCTTGGGCTTTGCCGCCGGCGAGCAGCGCGAGCGGGTCGAGATTGCCCTGGACGGGCAGATCTTCGGGCAGCTCCTGGGCCGCCCAGAGCGGATCGACGGTCTCGTCGAGGCCGATCGCCGTAATTCCGGTCTCGCGGGCGTACGCCGCGAGCTTGCCTCCGGCGCCCTTGGGAAAACCGATCACCGGTATGTCCGGATGGCGGTCGCCGAGCGCTGCGACGATCCGCGCCGTCGGCCCGATCACCCATTGCTCGAACTGCGCGGGCGAAAGCGAGCCGGCCCAGCTGTCGAACAGCTGCACCGCCTCCACCCCGGCCAGGATCTGGCCTGAAAGATAATCGATCGTGACCCGCTCGATGCGCTCGACGATCGCCGCAAAGCGCCTGGGGTCGGCATAGGCCAGCCGCCGGGTCTCGCCCTGGTCTCGGCTACCGTGACCGGCGACCATATAGGTCGCGACGGTCCACGGACTCCCCGCGAAGCCGATCAGAGTCTTGTCGGGGGACAGCCGCGCACGCACCTTGCGCACCGTTTCGTAGATCGGATCGAGGCGCGCCGGGGTATCGGTAAGATCGTCGAGCGCGCTGTCGGCGAGCGTGGGCATCAATTGAGGCCCTTCGCCGGTGACGAAGGTCAGGTTCTGCCCCATCGCGAACGGTACGATGAGGATGTCGGAAAAGAGGATCGCTGCGTCCAGGTCGGGGAAGCGTTCGACCGGCTGGAGCGTGATGTCCGCCGCCGCTTCGGGATCGTAGACGAGGTTGAGGAAGCTCCCCTTCTCCTGCCGGAGCGCGCGATATTCGGGAAGGTAGCGCCCCGCCTGCCGCATCATCCACATCGGCGGCGGATCGCGCCGCTCACCGCCGAGCACGGCCAGCAGTGCCTTCTCAGCACGCGCGCTTGGAAGTTCGGCAGGCACGAAAGCCACCCTTCTTCTCTCCTTTTTATATTTATAGAAGAAGATTGATGATGTGATTGGTCGGGGGACAGCGGGGTTTAGGCGCGGCTCCCGGAATTGCCAACAGCCGCCGCTTCGCGCCGTTCCCTTGCAATGCACGAGTCGCAACGATTCGCACCCGTGACTCACAAGCTGGGGATTGAATCCGCCCCCGGGGATGAATCCGGCAAAGGCCGAGCCGGGGTGCCCCGAAATCGCCAGTTGAGACCGTCCCCAGCGTCGGGCTACGGTTGATTCGCCCCTTTTCCACAAGGTTGTTCGCTTGACCCTGATCCTCGCCTCCACGAGCGCGATCCGACGGCAGATGCTCGATGTCGCGGGCGTCGAGTACGATTCCGTCAAGCCCGCGGTCGACGAGGAAGAGCTCAAGCTGGGCCTCGACGACCCGGTAGAAATCGCTTCGAGGCTCGCCGCGGCGAAGGCGCAAAGCATCCCGGGCGACTGGGTGATCGGGAGCGACAGCGTGGTCGCTTCCGCCGGCCGTCTGTTCAGCAAGCCGCGCGACCGCGACGAAGCCGCCGAGCACCTTCGATTTTTCTCGGGCAAGGCGATGGAGCTGACCAGCGCGGTCGCCCTCGCCCGCGGCGGAATGCTCGACTGGTCGCATGCCGAAACCGCGATGCTTCGCGTCCGTCCGCTGTCGGAAACCTTCATTGACGCATATCTCGATGCCGAATGGCCCGAGGTCGGCTACACTGTCGGCGTGTTCCGGCTGGAGGGCCGAGGGGTGCAGCTGTTCGACTCCATCGAGGGCGACCATTTCACGATTCTCGGCATGCCGCTGATCCCGCTTCTGCGGGCGCTGCGCGAACGGGGGCTGATGCCCGCATGATCAGGATCGCGCTCACCGGCTCCATCGGCATGGGCAAGTCCACCGTCGCCGGGATGTTCGCCGCCGCCGGCGTGCCGGTGTTCGATGCCGACGCGGTCGTGCGCCAGCTCCAGGGCCCCGGCGGCGCGCTTGTCGACCGGATCGGCGAGATCTTCCCCGGCACTGTCCGATGTGGAACGCTCGACCGCGATTGCCTTGCGCAAATCGTGCTCGGCGACCCGGCAAAGCTCGCCGCGCTCGAGGCCGTGGTCCACCCCGCGGTGCGCGACTGGCGCCAGGCATTCATCGACAAGAACTCCGCCGCGCCGGCGCTGGTGTTCGAAATTCCGCTGTTGTTCGAAACCGGCGGCGAGAAGGAGTTCGACAAGGTCGTGGTCGTGTCCGCGCCGCCGGAGGTCCAGCGCGCGCGGGTGCTTCAGCGGCGTGGAATGACGCCGGCGAAGCTCGATTCGATTCTCACGCGCCAGGTTTCCGACGAGGAGAAGCGGCGCCGCGCGGATTTCGTCATCGATACGGGCACCGACCTATCCACAACTGAAGCCCAGGTGCGCGACATTCTCGCTTGCCTGAGGCTGCCTGGAGCGTAGATTCGCCGCCGTGCGGGAAATCGTCTTCGATACCGAAACCACCGGCCTCAACCCCGCGGGCGGCGACCGCATGGTGGAGATCGGCTGCGTCGAAATCTACAACCGCGTCGAGACGGGGCGCCACTTCCACGCCTATTTCAATCCCGGCCGCGACATGCCGAGCGAGGCAGAAGCCGTCCACGGCCTCACGACCGTCTTCCTCTCCGACAAGCCCCATTTCTCCGAAAAGGCCGAGGAGCTCATCGACTTCATCGAGGATTCGCCGCTCGTCGCGCACAATGCGAGCTTCGACTTCGGATTCCTCAACCACGAGCTCGAGCTTTGCGGCAGGCGGGGCGTGTGCATGAGCCGGATGGTCGACACGCTGACGCTCGCCCGGTCGAAGCATCCGGGCGCGAAGCACAGCCTCGACGCCTTGTGCATGCGCTTCGGCATCGACCGCAGCCAGCGCATCAAGCACGGCGCGCTGCTCGACGCCCAGCTGCTTGCGCAGGTCTATGTCGAACTCACCGGCGGTCGCCAGATCGGGCTCGGCCTCGTCGGCGACACCGGCTCGGTGACTGTGCGGCAATCGAGCGGGCCGGTGACGATCCGCGAACCGCGTCCGCCGCGGCCGCACGCGGCGGCGCAAGAGGAACTCGAACGCCATCGCGCGTTTATTGCTCAACTCGTCAATCCGCTCTGGGCGCGCTTCGCCTGAGCCGGTTGACGGCTGGTTGGGGCGGCTCCTAAGCGGCCGCCGACGACAAGGAGCAGTCTAGTGGACGTTCGCGTCGCAGGTCATCAGGTCGATCCCGGGGAATCGGTGCGCGAATATGCGCAGCAGCGGATATCCGAGATCACGCAGAAATATTTCGCGCGCGCAGTCGGGGCGAACGTCACCTTCGGGCGCGGCGCGGACAACGGCTACAGCTGCGACATCGTCGCCCCCGTGATGCAGGGCATCGTCCTCAAGGCGTCGCACAGCGCGCGCGAGCCGCAGATGGCGTTCAACGGCGCCGCGGACCGGATCGAAAAGCAGCTGCGCCGCTACATGCGCCGGCTCAAGGATCACAACCCGGGCGAAGGCGAAGCCCAGGACTATGTCGAGAATGCCGGTTACAAGATTCTCGATTCTTCACAGCCGGCGAACGACGGCGAACCGGCCTTTCCGGCGGTCGTCGCCGAAACCCGCGTCGACATTCCCGAATCGAGCGTCTCCGATGCCGTCATGCTGATGGACTTGCGCAACACCAACGCGCTGATGTTCAAGAATAGCGGGACCGGCGAGTTCAACATGATCTATCGCCGCGAGGACGGAAACATCGGCTGGGTCGAGCCGCAACAGGCGTAAACCCCTCTTTCCATCACTAAGCCGCGGTGCCACAGCGGCGCGGTTCATGAGTAAGGCTATGCATCTGCTGGATTTCCTCGATTTCGACGCAATCAAGACGAGCCTTCCGGGCGGAAGCAAGAAGGCGCTGCTGCAGCAGCTCGCCAGCCTTGCGGCGCAGCGGCTCGACCTCGATGCGGCGGCGATTCTCGCCAGCGTCTCGGAGCGCGAGCAGCTCGGCTCGACCGGCTTCGGCCACGGGGTCGCGATTCCTCACGGCAAGGTCGAGGGCGTGAAGCAGATCTATTGCCTGTTCGCGCGTCTCGCCGAGCCGCTCGACTACAAGGCGATCGACGCGCGTCCCGTCGATCTCGTCTTCCTGCTTCTTTCGCCGCCCGATGCCGGCGCCGACCATCTCAAGGCGCTCGCCGCGATCAGTCGCGTCACGCGCCACGCAGCGACGTTGGAGAAGATGCGCGGCGCGCGAAGCCGCGACGCGCTCGCCGCCGTGCTGATGGGCGCGGACGAGCGGGACGCCGCCTGAGCGAGCGCCTCCCCGCGGGGCTCGAAGTCGCGGGCATCCTTCGCCGCGCCGCCGCTTCCGGCGATTTCGCCACGATTCTCAAGAAAGGTGATCCGGACCGCGGCTCGCTGCTGATCCTCGTCTCCAGCCGCGGGCGCCATGTCGCCTGCCTGGAGCGAATGCTCGCGGCCGACGGAAGCTATCGCTGGCAGCCGGTCGGGCCGGCCGATTCGGCAAGTTCCGGCGATATCGCGGACTTCCTCGCGCGCCGCGCACGCTTCGACGAGGATTTGTGGGCGATCGAACTGGATATCGCGGACGCTGAACGGTTCATCGCTGAAACGACCTCGTCGGGTTGACCCTGCCGCTGCTCCGGTCAAAACGGGTGCACAACAACAAGAGCGGGGGGCATTCTCCAGGCAAAGATGCCGAGAATGCCACGCGAGACGGGGAATCACGGCAAGCACCAGCAGAAGTATTTGCAAGTAATCGGTGCTTGAACATCCGCGGTTAACCGCAATTTCACGGTAACAGTCTTGGCTTCTTTTCGTTCGGCGCTGCTGATTTGTGCTGCGCTCACCGCTTCGACCATTGCTCCGGCGCAAGCCGGACCTACGGGTTCCGAAACGCTCACCAGGGTCGCCAACGCGACGCTGACGAAGGTTTCTGTCCCGGAATTGATCGATCCCAACGGTCAGCCACAGCTTTCGCAGCCCGATACGGAGAGCCAGCAGGCTCCCACCGACGACCAGAGCAATCAGCCGTCGATCGACCGGTCAGAGGACCTCGCGTCGATGGTTGCCGACCTCCGCAGTTCCGACCCGGGCAGCCATGAACTCGAATGTCTCGCCACCGGCGTCTACTTCGAAGCCAAGAGCGAGCCGCTCGCGGGTCAGCTGGCCGTTGCGCAGGTGATCGCGAACCGCGCGCAATCGGGCGGCCGGTTCCCCTCGACCTATTGCGGCGTGATCTTCCAGCGCGGGCAATTCTCCTTCATCCACGGACATTCCCTGCCGCATGTCGCTCGCGACAATCGCCAGTGGCAGACCGCCGTCGCGGTCGCCAAGATCGTCGACGAAGGCCTGAAACAGTCGCAGGTTGGGGACGCACTGTTCTTCCACGCGCGCTACGTGTCGCCGGGCTGGCACCTCAAGCGCGTCGCCTCGATCGGCAACCACATCTTCTTCCGCTAGGGAAAGGCGAACGCGGGCGGGCGGCGGGCGAGGGAAACTTCGCCCGCCTTTCCTTTTGTTCAAAACGAAAGCCGCGGCCGATTGGCTCCGTTTTCGTTTCGTTCTATCGCTGGGCGATGGCGAGTCAGATCGAGTCCCTGTGCTTCACCGACGTGCCGGTTGCGGCCGACGTTGCCCGAGGCGTTACGCGATTGTTCTGCCGCCAGGACCTGTTCGCGATCTGCGAGATGCCGCTGCCCAACGGGCGCCGCGCCGACCTGATGGCGATCGACCCGAAGGGCGGACTGACGATCGTCGAAATCAAGGTCGCGAAGGCGGACCTGCTCGGCGACGGCAAATGGACCGACTATCTCGATTATTGCGACCGCTTCTTCTGGGCGGTGCCGCCGCACCTCGCGCACTTGCTCGATGAGGAACGCTTCCTGCCCGAGAATGCCGGCCTGATCGTCGCGGATCGCTACGACGCGGCGGTGGTGCGCCAGGCGGCGGAGCGGCCGCTCGCGACTGCCCGCAGGAAAGCGGAGCTGCTGCGTTTCGCCAGACGGGCCGCGCGCCGGCTCGCGGCGCAGATCGACCCTTCGCTCGGCGAAGCTACTTAGCCGGCTTCGGCTTCTTGTTTTCGATCAGCTTGAGGATGTCGCGTGCGCGCGGATCGCGGCTGGCGTAGTCGCGCGCGGAATACCCCGCGATACTGTCCGTATGATCGGGGTCCGCGCCGGCGTCGAGAAGCGCCTTGACCATCCGCTCGTCGCGTTGCTGGACGGCGATAATCAGCGGCGTTTCGCCCTTGCGGTTGGTCATGTCGACCTTGGCGCCAAGGCCAAGGAGCCATCCAACCGCCTGGTCGAAGCCGGTCTTGGCGGCGGCGATCAGCGGCGTGTCTCCGCCCGCGCCGGCGAGGTTGGGATCGGCGCCCTTGCGCAGCAGGAAGCCGGTCCAGTCCGTGTCCTCGCCGCGAATGGCGATGATCAGGCCGGTGTCGCCCTTGTCGTCCTTGGTGTCGATGATCGTCGGATGCTTCTCGACCAGCTCGGTGGCCTTGTCGCCGTCGCGCTTCTGCACCGCGGTGATGAAATCAAACCCATCATTGCTCCCCAGCTGCGCGACGGCAGGCGCCGAAAGCAGGGCCAGCGCCGCGGTAGCAAGAGTGATGTTCAACAACTTCATGGACTTAGCCTCAAGATTCCCCGCTTGATTGGGATCGATTAGCAGAGCAAGGCTCGACTTGTCATGAACGGCGGCAAGCCTTTTTGGGAAAAGCCCCTCGCCACGCTCGATCGCGCCGAGTGGGAGGCGCTGTGCGATGGCTGCGGCCGCTGCTGCCTGCACAAGCTCGAGGACGAGGAAACCGGCCTGCTCTATCCGACGAACGTCGCCTGCAAGCTGCTCGACCGCAGGAACGGCAGCTGCCTCGACTACACGCACCGGATGAAGCGGGTGTCGGACTGCGTCCGGCTCGACCCATCGAACCTGCGCAAGCTCGACTGGCTTCCGGAGACCTGCGCCTATCGTCGTCGTGCGGCCGGCGAGCCGCTTCCCGATTGGCATTACCTGATTTCCGGGAGCCGCGAGACGGTGCACGAGGCCGGCCAGTCGACCCGCGGCTGGACCGTGAGCGAGGACGATGCAGGCGAGCTCGAATATCATGTGGTCGAGCGGCCGCTCTGAGGCGCAGCTCGAAGCGGGTCTCGCCATCCCCATCGAGATTCGCCGCCTCAAGAGCGCCCGCCGGTTCCGGCTCCGGTTCGACGAAGCCGCCGGTATCCTGAAGCTCACCTGCCCGTGGCGCACCAGCCGCCGGGCGGCGCTCGCCTGGGCGCTTGACCAGCGCGACTGGATCGATGCGCAGCTCGCCCGCGCGCAGCCGCCGGAGCCGTTCGTCGCCCGCGCGTCGATCCCGCTCGAAGGACGCGAAGTGCGCATCGCGTGGCGTGAGGACTGGCCGCGCACGTCGCAGCTGGTCGACGATGAGCTGCGTTGTGGCGGGCCCGAGGAAGCACTTGCCCGGCGGGTCGAAGCTTTCCTCAAACGGCGTGCACGCGACACCCTCTCGAGCGACATCGCCGAATTCGCCTCTGCTGCCGGCGTGGTTCCGGCGTCGCTCACGATCGGAGATGCGTCGAGCCGGTGGGGAAGCTGCTCATCGCAGCGGCGCATCCGGATGAGCTGGCGGCTGATCCTCGCGCCGCCGAACGTCCGCCGCTACGTCGCCGCGCACGAGGTGGCGCACCTCGTCCATCTCAACCACGGCGCGGAGTTCAGGGCGCTCGAGGCGCGCCTGTTCGGCCCCGGCATCGGCGAGGCCAGGTCCGAGCTACGCCGGATAGGGCCGCGGCTGCGGAGGATTGGCCGGCGGAACTGACCGCGGCTGCGGCTGCGGCTGGTTGTCGGGGACATAGGGCCCCTGCCGCGGCGGCGGCGGCGGATAGCGTGGGGGCCCGTACGGCGACGGCCTGCGCGCCTGGGGCTGCTGCGGCTGCTGCGGCGGGAAGGCCTGGTCGAGCTCCTGCTGCGTGGGCTCGCCCGTCCCGTCCGGGTTGATCGCCGGCTGCTGCTGCTGCTGCTGCTGCTGCTGGTCGTTGGGCGCCGGCGGCGTGCCGAGCGGCATCCCGTTCGCGTCGACCAGCGGGCCGACGTCGTTCATGTCGACGGGCTGGTCGCCGTAAATCTCTTCCTCCGGACTCAGCTGCCAGTCGGGCATCGGCACCTGGGTCTGGAACTGCTGCACCGGCCGTTTCGCCACGGCGACGCTCATGAAATCGTGGAAGGCGCGCGCCGGCGCGGTGCCGCCCTGCAACCCGGGCACCGGCTTGGCATCGTCGCGGCCCATCCACACGCCAGTGGTGAGGCCGCTCGAAAAGCCGATGAACCAGCCGTCCTTGTTGAGAGTCGTGGTGCCGGTCTTGCCCGCGACGGGACGGCCAATCTGCGCCGCGCGACCCGTGCCCGACAGGACCGCCGACTGAAGCAGGTCGGTCATCTCGGCCGCGACCCACGGGGCGACGAGGACTCGGCCCTCGTCCGGTTCGTGCTGGTACAGCAACCGCCCGTCGGCGGTGACGACGCGTACGATTCCAAACGGCGTGACCGCGACGCCGTTGTTTCCGACCGACGCGAACGCCCGAGTCATTTCGATCAGGCGCACATCGTTGCTTCCGAGCACCATCGATGGATAGGTCGAAATCGGGGTCGTGATTCCGAACCGGCGGGCCATGTCGGCAATGGTCGAAAAGCCGACCTCCTGGCCGATCTTCGCGCTGACGGTGTTGATCGAGCGCGAGAATGCCTCGCGCAAGGTGACCGGTCCAAGGTTTCCTCCCTCGGCATTGCGCGGGCTCCA
>Ga0207698_10002054_pt1 | contig 11875 bp, 15 predicted proteins | sample KBSCornC22_FD_184298 | JGI IMG/M metagenome (GOLD analysis project Ga0207698, IMG submission 184298) | Corn rhizosphere microbial communities from Kellogg Biological Station, Michigan, USA - KBS Corn C2-2 (SPAdes) (version 2) | ecosystem: Host-associated > Plants > Roots > Rhizosphere > Soil ...
GGCAGCGAGCTTGATCCGGCCCTGCTTGTTCAGCTGGGCGAGGAGGATGTCGCTGATCAGGTAGCCGCTGAGGGTGAAGAAGACGCCGACCCCGAGCATGCCGCCGGGGGCCCAGTCGAAACCGAGGTGGAATGCGATGACGGCGAGGACGGCGATCGCGCGGAGCCCGTCCAGCCCAGGCATGTAGCGCTGGTTGCGCTTGACGGGTTCTGGCATCGGTGCCCCGCATGCTAGGGATCGCCGCTGATAGGTTTCCCGCCCAGTGGGTCCAGTCCGTGCCTCTCGCCGTCGCTTCGCCGCCGCCTTCCCGGTGGCGCTCGTCGCCGCGCTCGCGCTGCTGGCGCTGGGCGGTGCCGGCTCGGCCTCGGCGGCGGCCTGCCCGACCTTCAAGGTCCTGCACGACGACCGCATCGGCGCCGTCGTCCTGCCGGCGGGCAACTACGAAGTGACCACCTCGGCCGGGCTCAGCTGTCCGGCTTCCTCGAAGCTCTTCGCCCGCTTCCTCAGCGACTGGGACGGCAACCTGCCGAAACCGTGGCGCGCCAAGGCGGAAGGCAGCGGTAAGGCGACCTTCACCGGCGGCAGCGTCAGCTTCTCCGTACGCCTCAGCGGCGGCGGGGGCGGAGGCGGCGGTGGAAACACCGAAATCGGCAAGCTCTGCTCCGGGACCTTCACCGTCAACGCCGGCGCCGACGTCGGCCCGCTCTACTTCGCCAAGGGCCCGTACCTGCTCTACATCCCGACCCGCTCGGCGATCACCTGCCGCCGCGCCTCGGTCCTCTTCACCCGCTTCCTCGCGGCGCCCGGCGGGATGCTGCTGGACCCGTGGCAGGTGAAAACCCAGACCGCGACCTTCTTCAAGCCGGCCCACCCGCTGCGCTCCGCGTTCCGGGTCGAGCCCGCCAACGGCGTTTCGTAGCTTCGGCGCGACCTGCCCCAGCCTCCTTACTGGCTGGGTAGGGAGGCTGGGGCAGGTCGTGCGAGCAGGGCGCGGAGGTCGGCGGCTACCGCCTCGGGTTCGTCGTCGAGTTGGTTCCAGGTGAGACGGGTGACGTGGTAGCCGGCGACGCGGAGGCGGCGGTCGCGGGCGCGATCCTCGCGGAAGGCGGAGCGGCCGTTGTGGCCCTGCCAGCCATCGAGCTCGACGATCTCCTTGACATCTGGCCAGTGGCAATCCACGACATACCGCTTGCCGCCCGCGACGATCGGGTCGTTGAAGCGGGGCAACGGTAGATCGCGGTCCCGGAGGAAGGGCGCGAAGCGCTCCTCGAGTTTGCTGCGCTTGCGCCCGACGGGCTCGTCCTTGATCCGGTCGAGGACGAGGCGCACCCGGGCAACCCCGCGGCGCCGCGGATAGCGGCGCACCAGGTCACGAAGCGAGAGCGCGTCTCGGAGCTCGAGGAATTCCATCTCCCGGACCATGCTCTCGATCGTCTCCGGCTGCTCGGTAGCGGCAAGGTCGAAGATCGTCCGCGGCACGGTGGTCACAGGTATCCCCTCCACTCTCGTCACCTCATCGGCGGGGAGATCTTTGTGGTGGCGGTTGATCCCGTCCCAAGTCCGGCTCTTGACCGGATCGGTGACGTCAACGATCGACCGCGAGTTAGGCCGAATCCCCCAAAGCGCCGCCGCAGACCAATGGCTGAGAACAGCATCTGGCCCCGAAGCAAGCACAGCAGCCATCCACCGCCCCTCCCGCGAGAGAGCGGTGTGACCCACCGCATAAATGCCATGGCGCACCGGATGAAGGTGACCAGCCCCGATCCGGGCGTCGATTCCATCTTCCCCAAGGCCCCTACCAAGCAACTGCCACCGCCCCACCACCCCATGCTGTCTCCTCGCAAGCGCCGCAATCCAACGACCATCCCCGCGAAACCGCATCAACCCGCCTTGAGAACGGGTTGATGCGGTTTCGGCGGGGAGGGTTGGCGCCATTTGTCTTCTTAAGGCGTGTGGGGGGTCGGTTTCTCCCCCCTTGGGGCTTGGGTAGCTGGCCGCTGTGACTGGTGCGGCTGAATTTGTTCCTTCCTCTCGGTCTCTGACGACGCTCGCCAAGGCGGCTGAGGGGTGCCGGGGGTGCCCGCTCTATAAGGACGCGACGCAGGTGGTTTTCGGCGAGGGGAAGAAGGGCGCGGAGCTGATGCTGGTCGGGGAGCAGCCGGGCGACAAGGAGGACCTGGCGGGCGAGCCTTTCGTCGGGCCGGCCGGGCGGCTGCTGGACCGGGCGCTGGAGGAGGCGGGTATCGACCGCTCGGCCGCCTACGTGACCAACGCCGTCAAGCACTTCAAATGGAAGCCGCGCGGCAGCCGGCGGCTGCACCAGACGCCGCGCGCCGGCGAGATCGAGGCTTGCAAGCCCTGGCTGGCGGCCGAGGTCGAAGCGGTGAAGCCCCGGGCGGTGCTGGCGATGGGTGCTACGGCGACTCGATCTTTGTTCGGCTCGAAAGTCAAGGTCCTCAAAGATCGAGGTAGGCAAATAGATTCGCCGCTGGCGCCTGTCGCCGCGGTGACCATCCACCCCTCGGCGATTCTCCGCCTGCGCGAGCACGACGAACGCGAGGCCGAGCTGGCCGCCTTCGTCGCCGACCTCGAAGGCGTCGCCTCAGCGCTTAAGGAAGGGGCCCGATGAAGGCCGAGGTCCTCACCCCGCAGGTCGCCGGGTGAGCGCTACCGCCGCCCCCGCCCGCCGCGGCCGCCTGCGCCGCGCCGATTGCGCCGGCCCGGGGATCAAGCGCGTGCGACGCGGGCGCGGCTTCTCCTACACGGACGGCCCCTCGGGCGAGGCGATCGCCGACGAGGAGACGCTGGAGCGGATCCGCCAGTTGGCGATCCCCCCGGCCTGGAAGGAAGTCTGGATCTGCCCCGACCCCTTCGGCCACATCCAGGCCACCGGCTACGACGACGCCGGCCGCAAGCAGTACCTCTACCACGAGCGCTGGCAGCAGCGGCAGGCGGAACGGAAGTTCGAGCTGGTGCGCGAGTTCGCCCTGGCGCTGCCGAAGCTGCGCCGCGCCGTCACCGCCGACCTGCGCCGCCAGGGGATGCCGCGCGAGCGGGCGCTCGCCTGCGCCGTCCGCCTCCTCGACCTCGGCTTCTTCCGCATCGGCAGCGAGACCTACGCCGAGGAAAACGAGAGCTACGGCCTCGCCACCGTGCGCCGCGAGCACGTCACGATCAAGCGCACCGAGGTCGTCTTCGACTTCCCCGCCAAGAGCGGCCAGCGGCGGGTGCAGTCGATCCGCGACGCCGCCGCGCGGCGGGCGATCGAGGCGATGCACCGCCGCCGCCGCGGCCCCGAGGACCTGCTCGCCTACCGCGCCGGCCGCGAGTGGGTCGACGTCCGCTCCGACGAGATCAACGAGTACATCCACGAGAAGATCGGCGATCAGTTCACGGCGAAGAACTTTCGCACCTGGCACGGGACGGTCCTCGCCGCCGTCGCCCTCGCCGGCGAGGAGCCGCCGCGCTCCGAGGCCGCCGCCAAGCGAGCGATCTCCGCCGCCGTCAACCAGGTCTCCGAGGCGCTCGGCAACACCCCGGCCGTCTGCCGCGCCTCCTACATCGACCCCCGCGTCCTCGACCGCTACCGCAACGGCGACACGATCCGCCCCAGCGCCAGCGCCAACGGCCGGATCAGCGCCAAGCAGCGGCTGAAGATCGAGCGCGAAGTGATCGCGCTCGTCTCCTGAGCCGGGTGACACGACCTCCAAGCCGTTTCGCACCCTCCGCACTCGGGGAGACGGAGAAAGGAGACCGCAAAGGAACCCGAGCGAGAGGAACCAGTAGATGAAAGCCGCCGTCTGGCATGGCCCCCGCGACGTCCGCGTCGACGAGGTCGAGGATCCGAAGATCGAGGAAGCCACCGACGCGGTGATCAAGGTCACCTCGACCGCGATCTGCGGCTCCGACCTGCACCTCTACGAGATCCTCTCCCCGTTCATGACCGAGGGCGACATCCTCGGCCACGAGCCGATGGGGATCGTCGAGGAGGTCGGCCCGGAGGTGACCCACATCAAGCCCGGCGACCGGGTCGTGATCCCCTTCAACATCTCCTGCGGGCACTGCTGGATGTGCGATCGGGAGCTCTTCGCCCAGTGCGAGACGACCCAGAACCGGGAGGAAGAAAAAGGCGCCTCGCTGTTCGGCTACACGAAGATGTACGGCCAGGTGCCGGGCGGGCAGGCCGAGTACCTGCGGGTGCCGCAGGCCCACTTCGGACCGATCAAGGTCCCGGAGGGCCCGCCCGACGACCGCTTCCTCTACCTCTCCGACGTGCTGCCGACCTCCTGGCAGGCGGTCGACTACGCGGCGATCCCGGAGGGCGGCTCGGTCGCCGTCTTCGGCCTCGGCCCGATCGGCCAGATGACCGCCCGCATCGCCGCCCACAAAGGGGCGCGGGTGATCGGCGTCGACATCGTCCCCGAGCGGCTGGAGCTGGCGCGGAAGCACGGGATCGAGGCGCTCGACCTCGAAGAGCACGACGACATCTCCGACACGATCCGGGAGATGACCGAGGGCCGCGGCACCGACGGCGCGATCGACGCGGTCGGCATGGAGGCCCACGGCGCCCCGGTCGGCGAGTTCGCCCAGAAAGCCACCGGGCTGCTGCCCGACGCGGTCGCCGAGAAGCTGATCGAAAAGGCGGCGATCGACCGCATGTCGGCGCTCTACCAGTGCTTCGACACCGTCCGCCGCGGCGGCACCGTCTCGATCAGCGGCGTCTACGGCGGCATGGTCGACCCGATCCCGATGTTCCAGCTCTTCGACAAGGGCGTGCAGCTGCGGATGGGCCAGGCCCACGTGAAGAAATGGATCGACGAGATCCTGCCGCTGGTCAGCGACGAGGCCGACCCGCTTGGGACCGAAGACCTCGCCTCCCACAAGATCGGGATCGACGAGGTGCCCGACGCCTACGAGAAGTTCCAGAAGAAGGAAGACGGCGCGATCAAGTTCGTGATCCAGCCGGACGGGGCCTGAGATGCGCGTCGTCGTCACCGGAGCGAGCGGCAACGTCGGCACCAGCGTGCTCGAGGCGCTCGGGCGCGAGCCGCAGGTCGAGACGGTCCTCGGCATCGCCCGCCGCCTGCCGGAGGTCGAGATGCCGAAGGTCGAGTGGGCAAGCGCCGACGTCGCCGAGGACGATCTGGTGCCGCTCTTCGCCGGCGCCGACGCGGTCGTCCACCTCGCCTGGGCGATCCAGCCGAGCCGCGACGAGGCGGTCACCGAGCGGATCAACGTCGAGGGCTCGCGCCGGGTCTTCGACGCGGTCGCCCGGGCCGGGGTCGGCGCCCTGGTTTACGCCTCCTCGGTCGGCGCCTACGGCCCGGGACCGAAGGAACGCCAGGTCGCTGAGTCCTGGCCGGTCGACGGCATCCCGACCTCCTTCTACTCGCGCCACAAGGCGGCGGTGGAAACGATCCTCGACGCCTTCGAGCGGCGCGAGCCCGAGATCAGGGTCGTCCGCCTCCGCCCCGGCCTGATCTTCAAGGCCGAGGCCGCGAGCGAGATCCGCCGCCTCTTCGCCGGCCCCTTCCTCCCCGGCTTCCTGGTCCGCAAGCAGCTCGTCGCGGCGCTGCCGCGGGTGCCGCGGCTGCGCTTCCAGGCGGTCCACTCGCGCGACGTCGGCGAGGCCTACCGCCAAGCCGTGGTGCGTGAGGTCCGCGGGCCCTTCAACATCGCCGCCGAACCCGAGATCGGGGTCGAGGAGCTCTGCGAGCTGTTCGGCGCCCGCAGCTTCCCGCTGCCGGCGCGGGCGCTCCGCACCGCCGCCGACCTCAGCTGGAAGCTGCGCCTACAGCCTTCCTCCCCCGGTTGGATCGACCTCGCGCTCGGGGTGCCGATGATGGACACGAGCCGCGCCCGCGAGGAGCTGGGCTGGGCGCCGGCGGTCTCCTCGCTGGAGGCGCTGGACGACCTGTTGAAGGGGATACGGCACGCCGAGGGGGCGCCGACTCCGCCCCTGGAGCCGACCGCGGGGGGACCGCTGCGCGCCCGCGAGATCCTCACCGGCATCGGCCAGCGCCAGGGCACCTGAACGCAGCCCGCACGGCAGCCGAAAAAATTATCCGGTCTTTACCCCAAACTCGGGGAAGGTTCACGGTTTTCGCGTCGAATGCAGGGGTACCGAGCACTCATGGCGCGATCGAACGTCAAATCTCTTCCAAAACCGGGCGAGCTCTGGCTCGCCTGCCCCCCGTACCTGATGATGGCCAAGATCGTCGACGTCGATCTCGTCGCCGAGCCGCCCGTGGTCAGCTACGAGCTGCACGACGACGACGGCTCGCTGCTGCAGGCGGTCGAGCACGCCACACTCGACCGCGGCTGGTGGCGGACCTTCCAGCGGCTCGAGCCGCGCTTCGGCTGAGCGGTTACCGGGCGCTCTCGGCGTCGAGCGCGGCGAGAGCATCGGCGGCGCTGTCGAAGACGAGGCCGTCGCGGGTAAGGCCGGTCATCGAGAAGATCCGCAGGACCTGGTCAACCGGGGAGTAGATGGCCAGCCGGTGACCCTCATCCTCCATCCGGTTGTGGGCGCGGAGGATCACCGCGATCCCGGAGGAGTCGATGAAGGTGCAGCGCTCGAGCCCGACCAGAACACGGTCGTACTCGCCGACCGCCGCGGTCAGGACCTCGTCGAGCTCGCCGGCGACGGCGAGGTCGAGCTCTCCCTCCACCTGGACGTCGGCGCAGCCCGGTTGCAACTCCTGTTTGGTGACTTTGAATCGCTGCATTTGATCGGATCGTGATCCTAGCCAACGAGCAGGGTTTTTCCGCCTTGGTTGCGGATCGGGTCACCCGCCTGATTGGAACCCGCGCGCGAGCGGGTAGGTGGATGCGATGAGCGCCGAGGAGAGCACCGTACTGAAGACGCCGGAGATGGTCGCCGGTTATGCCGACCCGGAGGAGCGCCCGCCGCTCCTCTCTTACCTCGGCTTCATGGGCGTCTTCGCGAGCCTGCTCGCCAGCGCCCTGCTGCTCGCCCGCCGCCAGGGCCGCGAGCTGCCGGAGGAGGTGGGCGCCGGCGAGCTGCTGCTGATCGGCACCGCCTCGCACAAGCTCAGCCGCCTGGTCTCCAAGGACAAGGTGACGAGCCCGCTGCGGGCCCCCTTCACCGAGCTCGAAGGCAGGGGCGGCCCGGCCGAGTTCGAGGAGCGCTCGCGCGGCACCGGCCTGCGCAAAGCCTTCGGCGAGCTGCTGATCTGCCCCTACTGCCTCGGGCTCTGGGTCGTCGCCGCCTTCTCGGTCGGGCTGCTCTTCGCCCCGCGCCTGACCCGCTTCGTCGCCTCGCTCTTCTCGGCCCTGACGATCTCGGACTTCTTCCAGATCGCCTACAAGGCCGCCGAGGAGAAGGGGCTCGGCTAGCGGCGTGCCGCGGCCCCTCGAGCAGGCGGTCGTCGTCATCACCGGCGCCTCCAGCGGGATCGGCCGGGCGGCGGCGCTGCGTCTCTCCCACCGGGCAAAGGCGCTCGTACTCTGCGCCCGGGACGGGGGTCCGCTCGCCGAGGTCGCGCGGGAGTGCGAGGCGAACGGGGCCGAGACCCTGCACCGGGCGCTCGACGTCGCCGACGAGGCGGCGGTCGAGGCGCTGGCGGCGGCGACCGAGGAACGCTTCGGCCGCCTCGACGTCTGGGTCAACAACGCCGGAGTGATCGCCTACGGGCCCTTCGAGGAGATCCCCTCCCAGGTCTTCCGCGGCGTGATCGAGACCAACCTGATGGGCCAGGTCCACGGCGCCCGCGCCGCGCTGAAGCGCTTCCGGCGCCAGGGCGAGGGGGTCCTGATCAACATGTCCTCGGTCTGGGGCCGGGTCAGCACCCCGCAGGTCACTCCCTACATCGTCAGCAAGAACGGGGTCCGGGCCTTCTCCGAATGCCTCGCCGGCGAGCTGGTCGACGAGGAGGGGATCGAGGTGGCGACGATGGTCCCCCAGGCGATCGACACGCCGATCTTCGAGCACAGCGGCAACTACACCGGTCGCCAGGTGCGGCCGATCCCACCGGTGCTCGACGTCGAGCAGGTCGCCGAAGGGATCGAACTCTGCGCCGAGAACCCGAAGCGGGAAGTCAACTACGGCCAGGCGGGGCGGGCGCTGGAGATCCTCCACGCGACGGCGCCGCCGCTCTACCGCCGCCTCGCCCACCTCGCCTTCATGCGCGGGACGTGGGGCGCGACGGCGGCCGCGCCCGCTCCCGGCAACGTGCTCGAGAGCCGCGGCCCGCACGCCCGCGAAGGCGGCTGGCGGACCAGGCACCGCGGAACCCTGCGCCGCGCCTTCCTCGCCGCCGCGGCCGGCTCGGCCCAGGGCCTCTTCAAGCGCCGCTCGTAATCGAGTGGTCACTTGAGCACCATATGGGTGTCGAAATGACCTCTCGATGATCGCCGTCGTCTCCGACACCCACATGCCGAAGGGCCGCCGGGCGCTGCCGGAGGAGTGCGTCGAGCGCATCCGCGCGGCCGAGGCCCTGATCCACGCCGGCGACTTCTCCGCCGCCTCGGTCCTGACTGACCTGCGGGAGCTGTGCCCGGTCGTCCTCACGGTCCACGGCAACGTCGACGACGCCGAGCTGCGGCGCGAGCTGCCGGAGGCGCTCGAGGTGGAGATCGGCAGTCACAGCGTCGCGATCGTCCACGACGCCGGCCCGAGCAAGGGGCTCGAGCGCATGCGCGCTCGCTTCCCCGAGGCCGACGCGGTCGTCTTCGGCCACAGCCACCTGCCCCTGCACGAGGAGCGAGACGGCTTCCAGATCTTCAATCCCGGCAGCCCGACCGAGCGCCGCCGGGCGCCGCGCGCCTCGATGGGCCTGCTCCACCCCACCGCCGCCGGCCTGCGCTTCGAACATCTCTGGCTGGGGTAGGGGGAGCGCGTACGCAATACGACCCTGAAGGAGGCGACGAGATGGCTGAGCTGACGACGCTCGAGGAGAAGCTGGCGGAGGTGCTGGGACTGGCTCAGGCGGCCCAGAAAGCGACCGAGAAAGTCGAGGGCCTGGTCGAGGACGACGACGTCGCCTCGAAGCTGCGGCAGATGCGCGAGGAGGCCGAGGAGACCGAGCGCCGCTGCACCGCGGTGGCCGAAGAGCGGGACGGAAAGAAGACCGCGATCCTCGAAAAGGCGCAGGAGACCAAAGGCGAGGCCTCGGAGATGATGGAGACCTACCTCGGCGAGGACGCCGACGGGCTCGACGGCTTCGAGTTCATGACCATGGCCGAGGCCGGCGAGGTCGGGCACTGGGCGGTGCTGAGCAAGCTGAACGAGCAGGCCGGCGAGGAAAAGATCGCCGAGCTGACCGAGTGGGCGCTGCCGATCCAGGAACGGCACTTCTCCGAGACGAAGGAATGCGCCCTGCAGCTGGCGGGCGAGAAAGACCCGTACGAGGAGTCCTGAGCCGCCCGATGGCCGCAAGCGCGGACCAGGACAAGCGCCTGGCCATCTACCTGAACGACCACCTGGCGGGGGCCGCGCTCGGCGTCGAGCTGGCCCGCCGCCTGCGGTCGTCCAACCGCGGCGATTCCGAGTTCGGGCCGCCGCTGGCCGAGATCTGCGGCGAGATCGAAGCCGACCGCGAGACCCTGATCCAGCTGATGGAACGGCTGGGGGTCGAGCGGGGACAGCTGAAACCGGCGCTGGCCCGGATGGGCGAGCGGCTCGGGCGCCTGAAGCCGAACGGGCAGCTGCGCGGCTACTCGCCGCTCAGCCGCGTCCTCGAGCTGGAGGTCCTCTCCTCGGGGATCGGCGGCAAGGTCCAGCTCTGGAACGCGCTCGAGGAGCGCTTCGGCGAGAGCCTCGAGGGATTCGACTTCCATGCCCTCGCCGAGCGCGCCGACCGCCAGGGCCAGCGGGTCGAGGACCTGCACCTGAGCGCCGCGAAGCGCGCCTTCGGGGCGCCCGGCTAACCCGGCGCTAGGCGACCGACATCGAGACCGGCCACTGGTCGGCGACCGACTCGGCGGCGCTCTTCTCCTCGGCAAGGATCGCCTCGGCCAATGAGACGGTCTCGCCGTCGCCGGCGCGGCGGGCGACCCGCAGCAGCAGCTCGTAGGCGGCGACCTCGAGGTTCTCGACGGCGTAGGCGAAGCCGGCGAGCTTGGCGGGCGTGTCCGGCTGGGCGCCGAAGAATGCCCCCCAGTTGAGCGCGCCGAGCCGCAGCGCCGCGTCCTTGATCGCCGAGGGGGTGGCGCCGCGCTCGTCGAGCCGGCGCTCGATCCGCTGCAGGTGCCCCTCGGTCTCCAGCAGGTGGGCCGCGAGGGCGTCGCGCAGCGCCTCGGGCACGTCCATCTCGCTGCCTTTCTCCAGCAGCTTCCGGGATTGGCCCTCGAGCGCGTGGACGTCGGCGAGGTAGGTGTTCAGCGTCTCGCCGAGGTCATCGGGTTCGATCCTCGCCAGCGACTGCTCGACCGCTTCGTCCCAGCTGGCGGCGATCCGGCCGGCCATCTCCCGCTCCTCGGCGGCGATCGCCGCCGCCATCGCCACGGTCGCCTCGTCGCCGGCTTCGCGGGCGGCGATCCCCAGCAGCTCGTAGGCGGCGACCTCCATGTGCTCGTAGGAGAAGGCGTGCATCGCCAGCTTGCCCGGGGTGTCGGGCTGCGAGCGGGCGAAGAGGACCATCCCGAAGCCGCCGGCCTTGCCGGCCGCGTCCTTCAGCTTCGAGGGCGAGGCGTCGTGGGCCTCGAGCCGCTCGCGCACGCGCCGCTCCTGGGATTCGGTCTCGCCTATATGGCGGCGGAAGGACTCGGCGAACTCTCCCTCGACCAGGTCGGGGGCGCGGCGCATCTGCACCAGGGCCTGCTCCTCGATCGAGTGGACGTCGGTCAGGTACTTGACCAGCTGGGTCTGAGGATCGTTGTTTGGCATGCCTCCCGACTACCCCGGGCGGCAGATCGGCACGCCTCAGACGTAGGCGACCTCGGGTGCCAGCAGGTGCAGGCGCACCGTCGTTCCGGATTCGCCGGAGCGGATCTGGACCAGGTCGCAGAGGGCGTTGGCGAGCCAGAGGCCGCGGCCTCCCTCCTGGGAGACGTCGGGCCGGACCCGGCCGACGAGCTGCTCCTCGATCAGGCCGCCGTCCTCGACCTCGACGATCAGCCGCCCGTCCTCGCGCCAGAGCCGCAGGGTGCCGGTGCCGCCGCCGTGCATGACGCTGTTGGCGGCCAGCTCGCTGGTGGCGGTGACGAGGTCGGCGATCGCGACGTCGTCCATCCCCTCGCGGGCGGCGGCGGTGGCGACCCGGCGCCGCGCCTCGCCGAGGCCGGCGACGTCGAACTCGAGGATCTCCGGGGTGGCGGTCGGCGGCGGCAGCTGCCCGGCGAAGGTGTCGGGCGCGGGGTCGAAGTGCGAACTGGGCTCGCAAGCGCCGTGGCGGCAGACGAGCGGGTGGGAGTTGGCGACCTTCTCGAGGATGTCATCGCCGAGGGTCACGGCATCGTAGGGGCAGAGCAGATCCCAGGCGGGCCCGCCGTCGAAGGCGACGTTGAGCAGCGCCTCGTGGCGCCGGCACTCCTCCAGCGCAGCCTGGCTGCGCGAAGCCCAGACCGGTTCGCCGATCCCCCGCAGGGGCCGCCCGTCGCCGCGATCGACGAAGTCCCGCCAGAGGGGGATGATCGAGGCCGGGTTGCGGCCCAGCTCGCGCATGTCGACGAAGCGAACCGCCTCGGCGTCTTTGCCGAGCTCCGCTTCCAGCAGCCTCGTCTGCTCGGGGCCGACGGCCACAAGAACCGCCTCACCGCTCTCGACGCCCTCGCGCAGGTAGGGGACGGTGCCGGCCAGATACTCGTCGGGGCCGTGGTAGATCAGCGCCTGGTGTCGGAAATCGCCGTGGTCCATCTCGGGGCTCTGCCATCTCTGTGGCTTTCGCTTTCGATTCCCGGGTGACAACGGATC
>Ga0207698_10002065_pt1 | contig 11847 bp, 8 predicted proteins | sample KBSCornC22_FD_184298 | JGI IMG/M metagenome (GOLD analysis project Ga0207698, IMG submission 184298) | Corn rhizosphere microbial communities from Kellogg Biological Station, Michigan, USA - KBS Corn C2-2 (SPAdes) (version 2) | ecosystem: Host-associated > Plants > Roots > Rhizosphere > Soil ...
GCCTCCAATGACGAGGATCCGCGGATTCACGCTCCTGGAGCTCACCATCGCGCTGGTGCTGCTCGCGCTCATGTCCGGCGTGCTCTACGGCGCGCTCGGCATGGCGGGCAAGAGCGTCGATCGCGGCGAGGCGAAAGTCGAGGCCACGGCCGGCATGCGCCTCGCGCAGGAGTTCCTGCGCGCGCAGCTCGAGATGCAGCATCCCCTGCGGATGCACAAGGTGCAGGAGTTCCCGCTGCTGTTCGCGGGCGACCGCGAGCAGCTGCGCTACGCGGCGCCGCTGCCGCCGCGCGTGGCCGCCGGCGGCATCTGGTACTACCGCATCAGCGTCGCGCGCGACGACGCGCGGTCGCCGCTCGTGCTGGAGCGCATCACGCCCGACATCAACGGCGCGCGCGTGCCCGAGTTCAGCGACCCGGAGCGCTCCATACTGGCGGTGGACATCGCGGAGATCCGCTTCGCCTACTTCGGCCGCGACGCCAACGCGACGGACGACGTGGCGCCCTCGTGGCGCGACCGCTGGGACAATCCGCAGCGCCTGCCGCTGCTCGTGCGCATCGACGTGACGCCGAAGCACGGCGCGCCGTGGCCGACGCTCGTGGTGGCGCCGCGCGAGGCGCCCGAGGCCGGTTGCCGCTCGTACGATCCCAACCGCCAGCTGTGCGTCGCCGTATGAGTCGCGTACGGACGGATCGATGCGCAAGCCCTTTCGCGCAGCGCGGCATCGCGCTCATCCTCGCGCTGTGGATCACCGTGCTCCTCACCGTCGTGGCGAGCGGCTTCGCGTTCAGCATGCGCAGCGAAGCGCTCGCCACCCGCAACGCGCTATCGCTCGCGCAGGCGCGCGCCGTCGCCGACGGCGCCGTCGAGCGCATGGCCTACGAGCTCGGCCGGCCGCAGCTGCCCGACACGTGGCACGCCGACGGCTCCGCGCACACGTGGCAGGACGGCGACGCGACGGTGCTCGCGAGCGCGGTGGACGAGGCGGCGCGCGTCGACCTCAACTACGCGCCCGACGCGCTCCTGAAGAGCCTGCTGCTCGCGCAAGGCGCTGAGGACGCTCGCGCCGCGCAGCTCGTCGATGCGATCCTCGACTGGCGCGACAACGACGACCTGAAACGACCCAACGGAGCGGAGGATGCGGACTACCGCGCGGCGGGCCTCAAGTACGGGCCCACCAACGGGCCCTTCGAGACCGTCGCCGAGCTCGGACGCGTGCTCGGCATGACGAGTGCCCTGTATGCGAAGCTCGCGCCGCTCGTCACCGTGTACTCGCGCCAGCCCGGCGTCAATCCGCAGACCGCGTCGCGCGACGTGCTGCTCGCGCTGCCCAACGCAACCGCCGAAGCCGTCGACCTCTTCATCTCGCAGCGCGCCGCCGCGCTCGCCGCGAAGCAGCCGGTGCCGGCATTCCCGCCCGCGCAGGGCTTCGCGAGCGCGGCGGTGCCGGTCTGGCGCATTCATGCCGAGGCGACGATGCCCGATGGTGTAACCTTCGTCCGCGAAGCGGTGCTGCGGCCTTCGGCCGATCCCCGGCGGCCGCTCATCGCGCTGGCGTGGCTCGAAGCGCCGCGCGCGCCGCCGCAGGTGCCTGCGGCCGCGCAGGATTCCTCCACTGCATTGGCAGCGCCCGTGGCCGCGACGCGCACCTCGGCCGGCGCCGGACCGCGCGCGGGCTCATCCATGAATTCGTATGGCCGTTGAAACTGACTTGACTCTCGGCTCGACCGCATCGCAGCTGCGCGAGCTCGCGCGGCGCGCCGGCGTGGCCGGCTTCTGGGGCTGGTGGATCGACCAGCTGGCCGGGCTCGTGCCCGCCGGCCCGCGCGCCGCGTGGCAGCGCCGGCGCATGCGCCCGGTGCTGGCGTTCGACGCCGGCCACGCGACGCTGTGGCGCCCGGTCGTTCGCGACGGCGCCATCACCATGGACGCGCAGGCGACCATTCCGCTCGACGGCGACGCGTCGGATGTCGTCAACGCCGGACGACAGGCGCTCGGCGCGCACGCCGACGGCAGCTCCGCGCCGGTCACGCTCGCGCTTCCCCCGCGTACCGTGCTGCGCAAGCAGCTCACGCTGCCGCTCGCCGTCGAGGAGAACCTGCGACAGGTGGTCGCCTACGACCTCGACCGCCACACGCCGTTCAAGGCCGACGAGCTGTACTTCGATGCGCGCATCGTCGACCGCAACCCTGCCCGGGGCACGCTGCACGTCGATCTCGCCGCCGCGCGACGCTTGGCGGTGGATCCGCTGCTCCGTCATGCCGAATCGTGGGGCGCGACGGTGAAGGCGATCAGCGCGGAGCCGCCGCGCCTCGCCGCCACGTCGTCGCTCAACCTGCTGTCGCCCGAGTTTCGCAACGGCCGCGCGCCGTGGCGGCGCTGGCAGTTCTGGCTGCCCATCGCCCTGCTCGCGCTGTTCGCGCTCGGCGCGACCGTGCTGCCGCTGTGGCAGAAGCGCGAGTACGCGATCGCGCTCCTTCACGACACCGAGATCGCGCGCAGCCAGGCGGCGGTGAGCGAGACGTTGCGCGCCGAGCTCGAGCGGCAGGTGAGCGACTACAACTTCGCGCTCGAGCGCAAGTTCGCGTTCGCGCCGACGGTCCAGATCCTCGACGACGTCACGCGCCTGCTGCCCGACGACACGTGGCTGACGCAGCTCGAGGTGAGGACCTCGCGCACGAAGGACACGCAGCGCGAGCTGTCGCTGCGCGGCGAGTCCGCCAACGCGGGACGCCTCGTGAGCGTGCTCGAGGAATCGAAGCTCTTCACGCAGGCCGCACCGCGCTCGCCCATCACCAAGATCCAGCCCGGGCCCGGCGAGATCTTCGACGTCGGTGCGCAGCTCAAGCCGCTCGTGCCGCCGCAGGGCGCGCCCATCGTTATCGCGTCGGCGAAGCCTGCCGTGCCCGGCACGCCGCCGCCGGCTGCGCCCACGCCGGCCCCAGCGGCGCCGCCCGCGACGACGCCCCCTGTGCCGCCTTCGTCCGCATCGCCCGCCGTGCCGCCCGCCGCCAAGTCCTCTACCGGTGCGGCCGCGGCGCCGGCTGCGAGCGCGCCACCGGCCGCCGCGCCGGGCCCGTCGATGTCGACCGACGCGGCGGACGCCGACATGGAAGGAGCGCCGGGCGAAGACCCGCCGCTCGCGCCACCGCCGGCCGCCGCTGCGCCGCCGCCGCCCGCGCGCAGCGCCTCGCGCGCCACGGATGCCGCGCCGGGCGCGAATGCGCCGCCGGGCGCGCCGCAGACCACGCGTCCGCGCAAGCCGCGCGCGGCGGCGTCCGCCGCGGGAGCACAGCAATGACGCCCGCATTCGCAACCCGCCTGACCCCGGCGCGCCAGCGCGCGCTGGCGCTCGGCATCCTGCTGATCCTGCTGTTCGCGGCCGCCGCCGTGCTGGTATTTCCCGTGATCCTGCTGCATCGCCATTACGATGCCGCCATCGACGACCTCTCCGACAAGCTCGTGCGCTATCGCCGCGTCGCCGCGCAGGCGCCCGAGCTGCGCGCCGCACTCGATACGGTGAAGGCCAAGGACGCGCGGCGGTTCTACCTGCGCAACACCGCGCCCAATCTCGCGGCCGCGGAGCTGCAGGAGATGGTCAAGGCCGCCATCGAGAACAACGGTGGCCGCATCACGACCAGCCAGAGCACCGCGGCGCGCGACGACGGGCGCTTCAAGCAGATCGGCGTCAACGTGCAGTTCTTCGCGACCACGCCGGCGCTGCAGAAGATCCTCGCCGGGCTGGAGACGCAGCAGCCGTATCTCGTGATCGACAACATCGCGGTGCGGCCGCTCAACGCGTTCCGCGGGTTCAAGCCCGCACCGGGCCAGGAGCCCGAGCTCAACCTGCAGCTCGATGTGAGCGCATGGGCCTATCCCGAGCCTGCCGCCAAGCCTGCGGCCGCGCCGGCGGCTCGTTCCTGAAGGAGATGGCGATGCAGGCAATCGACACGCGGATCGGCAACTGGCTCGTGTGGCTCGTGCCGTTCGCGGCCGTCGTGCTGCTGCTGGGCTGGGAAACCGACTGGGGCCGCGCGCTCGAGCCGGAGCCGCGCGCCGATCCGCCGGTGAAGGCGCAGCCCGTGACGGTCGCGTTGATGCCCGAGTTCAAGCTCGAGGGCGGACCCGAGGCGCGCCGCGAGATGGTCGACCGCACGCTGTTCAATCCGACGCGAAGGCCCGCGCCACCGGCGCCGCCGGCGAACGCGCAGCAGGCGTCGATGGCGCGCGGCACCTTCACGCTCGCAGGCACGACGGTCACCGACGGCTCGGCCACCGCATTCCTGCGCGAGGTGAACGGAGGCAAGGTACGGCGCGTGCACAAGGGCGAGACGGTCGACGGCATGCTGGTCGAGGACGTGAAGGCCGACCGCGTGCGCCTCGCACAGGGCGGCGAGACCGAGGAGATCACGCTGAAGGTCGCGGCGGGCCCGAAGACGACCATCCAGCCCGTGCAGCCGGTCGCGTCGCAGCAGGGCGGCGCGCCGCAGGGCGGGCAGCAGTCGATGGCCGCGCAGAACGCGCAGCAGCAGCCGCCGCTCGCCCAGAACGTCGCCGAAGTGCTCGCGCAGCGTCGCCGCGCGGCGCGCGCCGCCGAGGCGCAGGCAGCGCGCCAGCAGAACCAGCAGAGCGGCGCAGGCGCCGCCTCACCCACGCCGGGCGCGGCGCGCCGCGGCGCGGCCAACAACCAGACGCAGTCGCAGGGCGGCGGCGACGCGGGCTGGTCGGGCGTGTATCAACGCATGCAGCAGCGCAACTGAGCACGCTGCGGATGTTCCACTTCCAGCGATCGCAACCCGATCGACGCGCGGCGCATGCGCGCCCGCGAAGGACAAAAACGATGAAGACCACTTCGATGATGCGCGGAACCCTCGTTTACGCGGTTCCCCTGCTGCTCGCCGCCTGCGCCTCGCAGCCGGCCGACGAAACGGCATCGGCGCCGACCGGCACGCCGCCGATCGGCACGACGCCGTCGCTCGCCGATGCCGTGAACCGCGCGCGCGACCCCAACTTCCCCGAGCATGCGCGCATCTACAAGGGCACCGGCGTCGTGGTGAAGGGCCAGCAGCCCGGCGGCGTGGTACCGCCCACGCCGCAGGTGACGCAGGCGGGCAGCGCGGTCGTGCTGAACTTCGAAGGCGCCGACCTGCGCGAGGTCGTGCGCAACATCCTCGGCGACATCCTCAACGAGAGCTACACCATCGACCCGGCGGTCGGCGGGCAGGTGACGATACGCACGAGCTCGGGCATTCCGCGCGACCTCCTTCCCGCGACGCTCGAGATGCTGCTGCGCATGAACGGCGCGACGATGGTGAAGGAGGCCAACGTCTGGAAGATCGTGCCCCAGGCCGCCGCCGTGCGCGGCAACGTGACGCCGCAGCTCGGCGGCGTGCAGCGCGCGCTGCCGCAGGGGTTCTCGGTGCAGATCGTGCCGCTGCGCTACGTGAGCGCGCGCGAGATGCAGCGCATCCTCGAGCCGTTCGCCCGCGACGCGACCGCGGTGCGCATCGACGACACGCGCAACCTGCTCATCCTCGCCGGCACCGAGATCGAGCTCCGGCACCTGCTCGACACCGTCGCGATGTTCGACATCGACTGGATGAGCGGGATGTCGGCGGGCGTGTTCACGCTGCAGAACGCCGACGTCAAGAGCGTCATGCAGGAGTTCGACAAGATCATCGGCGATCGCAACCTCTCGCCGCTGGCGGGGATCCTGCGCATCATCCCGATCGAGCGCATGAACGCGGTGCTCGTCATCTCGCCGAACGCCGAGTACATCGAGCAGGCGCGCAAGTGGATCGAGCGCCTCGACAGCGGCAGCGGCGAGGGCGTGCGCTTCTACGTCTACAACCTGCAGAACCAGCGCGCCGAGCGCGTCGGCCCGCTCCTGCAGCAGGCATTCACGGGACAGGTAACGCAGGCGAGCGGCGCCGGCGCACCTTCGCTCGCGCCGGGCACGCCCGCGGGCCAGATCGTGTCGCCGCCGTCGTTCCAGGCTCAGCCGACGATCGCGCCAAATCAGCCGCCCCCGACGCCTTCGCCGGCCGCTGCCGTCGCCGCCGGGGCCGCCGCGGGCGCCGCCGCGCGCGCGCTGACCGGCGAGGGCGCCGGCGTCGTGCGCAACATCCAGGTGGTCGCCGACAAGGACCAGAACACCATCCTGATCGTCGCGACGCCGTCCGAGTACTCGATCATCGAGCAGGCGCTGCGCAAGCTCGACGTGCCGGCGCGGCAGGTGATGATGGAGCTGACCATCGCGGAGGTGAAGCTCTCCGACCAGCTGCAGTTCGGCGTCGACTGGCTCTTCAAGGGCGGCGCGCCGTCGGGACGCGGCAGCGGCGGCCTCTTCATCCAGCAGAAGCCGCTCAACCCGGCGGTCCCGCTGCCGACCTCGGCGAGCGGCGCGGCGGTGGCGGGCCTGCAGGCGGTGGGCAACGCGTTCAACTACATCATCAACAACGCGAACTATCCGGGCGGCGTGCAGGCGGTTCTCACCCTGCTCGACACGTACGGCAACACCAAGGTCATCGCCAATCCGCACATCGCGGCGCTGGACAACCAGAAGGCGACCATCAAGTCGGGCAACCGCATCCCGATCAACCAGCAGACGATCGTCGGCAACACGACGAACGCGGTGACCACGACCTCGCAGTACATCGACACCGGCGTGCTGCTGCAGGTCACGCCGCACATCAACGCGGGCGGCCTGGTGACGCTCGACGTGCAGGTCGAGGTGAGCAGCCCGGGCAACGCGGCCGCTGGCGAGGCGCCGCCGATCGACACCCGCTCGGTGCAGACGCTCGTCGCCGTGCCCTCGGGCCGCACGATGGTGATGGGCGGCCTCATCCAGGAGCAGAAGGGCAACAACTCGAGCGGGCTGCCGCTGCTCGACCGCATTCCGTTCTTCGGCGGCCTCTTCGGCAACCAGACCACGCTCAACAATCGCACCGAGCTGGTGGTCTTCATCACGCCCCGCGTGGTCGACACCGAAACCGACTACGAGGCGGTCCTCAACGACCTGCGCCGCAAGATGGAAACGCTCGACCGTGTGTTCCCCGGCACCTCGACGTGGCCGGCGTCGCCGCCGAGCGTGGTGGACAAGGTCGACCGGTTCATGAACCCCTACAACTGGGAGCTGCCGCGGCCGTCCGTGCCGAAGCCGCCGGCGCCTCCGCCGGGACAGCCTACGCAGACGCCTTCGGCGGGCGAGCCGGCGTCGGCGGCGACGCCGGTGCCCGGACAGAAGCAGACGGTGCCGCTGAATCCGCCGCCCGAGGCCGCGCCGGCGCCCAACCCGCCGGCGCCGCCGCCGGCACCCGGCGCAACCCTGCCGACGCCCCAGCCCGCGCCCGCCGTCGTGCCTGCGCCGAGCGCGCCCGCACCGGCACCGGCGCCTTCCGCAACCCCCAAGCCCGGCGGCGGCTGAAGCCCCGCGCGCACCGGAAAACGTGCTGTTGCGCGCCAGCAACAACTGCTGGCCGCACGGCACGTGGCGACGTGCGCGATTGACGCTGGCGACGCATTTCCGATACGCTTTCCCCGGGATTGCAGCGTTGCCAGGCCGGATTCGAACACTGTTTTGTTGGCCCCCAGCCAGACGACGCAAGAGGTGAATAGACGATGTTTTCCACCGTAATCCCGAAACACCCGAATTTTTCCGCTTTGCGCGTCGCCGTTTGGCGACAAACGGGGCGGTTGGCGGCGATTTGGATTGCTGTTTTGAGCTTGGCGTCCTGCGCAGTGTCGCCGATTGGCGACGGCGACGCGGGCGCCGCGAGCAGTCCGGAGGCGCGGCGCGCGGCCGTTCAGAGCCGCGTGCAGGCGCGCTGGGACGCGCTCATCAAGGGCGATCTCGAAAAGTCGTACAGCTATCTGAGCCCGGCGTCGCGATCGACGCTGACGTTCGAGCAGTACAAGGGAGTAACGAGGAAGAGTGGCTTTCGCAACGCGAGGATCGATTCGATCGACTGCGACGCGCAGGCCTGCACGGTCAAGCTCCTGGTCACGTACGATCACAAGCTCATGAGGGGCATACAGACGCCCGTCGAAGAGACCTGGGTGTTCGACAAGGGCCAGGCTTGGTACGTGTACCGCGGCTAGACCGGACGTTGCAAAAAGTCAACAGGGGGATGCAAGGGCTTGGCCCGAAACGTTTGTCTTGATGAGCAGGCTGTAATAAGATTTGCGCGCTGTTGGTTCCAAGTGATCACTTAACGGCAACTCAAAGGAGTCACCACCCAAATGAACACGTTCAACAAGAAGTCGCTGTACGCCGCGGTTGCGGGTCTCAGCGCCCTGGGCGTGACGGGCGCCGCGCAAGCGGTGTTCCTGAACCCCGACGGGCTGGGCCAGGCACTCGTGTACCCGTACTACACGGTACGCGATCAAACGGCCGGCAATCCCTACAACTCGCTGCTGTCGGTCGTCAACTCGACGGCATCGGCAAAGGCGGTCAAGGTCCGCTTCCTCGAAGGCAAGAATTCGCGCGAAGTACTCGACTTCAACCTGTACCTCTCGCCGAAGGACGTGTGGACCGCGGCGATCGTTCCGACCGCGACCGGCGCGGGTGTCTTCACGGCCGACAAGTCGTGCACGACGCCGACCGTTTCCTCCGACGCGAACAACCCGTCGGCGTTCGTGAACTTCGCGTACACCGGCAGCAACGCGGATGGCGCGGACACGTCGCTCGACCGTACGCGTGAGGGCTACGTCGAAATCATCGAGATGGGCAACGTGACGGGCACGACCGCAACCGCGGTCACGCACGTGTCCGGCGTTCCGCCCTGCACGCCGCTGGGTGGCGCCTCGGCCGATACGGTCACCGGCAACGGCGGCCTGTTCGGTGGCATGACGCTCATCAACGTGCTGCAAGGCACGGACTACACGGAAGACGCGGTCGCGCTCGATGCATTCTCGCAGCGCGCGCTGTGGGCGGCCCCGGGCTCCATCCAGCCGAACCTGCAGCAGGTGAATCCGCCGACGTCGGTCGTCACGACGGGCTCGCAGACGTTCGTCACCGACTGGACGGGTCTCGGACCGCAGGATCCCGTGTCCGCCGTGCTGATGCACAACAACGTGTACAACGAATTCGTTCTGGACGCGGCGACCAAGTCGGGTACCGACTGGGTCATCACGATGCCGACGAAGGCGTTCTACTACAGCGGCACGATCGTCCAGTACCTGTTCCAGCGCAACTTCACGCCGGACGGCGCGTGCGACGACGTGGTGATCACGCAGTACGACCGCGAAGAGCGCACCGTCGTGTCGCAGACGACGTTCTCGCCGCCGCCGCCGACCAACACGGACTCGATCTGCTGGGAAGCGAACGTGATCACGTTCAACAACTCGAACGTGCTCGGCTCGAAGAACGTCGCCAACATCCCGACCAGCTTCCAGAATGGCTGGGTGTCGTTGAACTTCAACGGCGACTCGACGATCCCGCCGCAGAACGACTTCTTCTCGCACATCCTGGTGGGCAACGGCTCGGTGGTCTTCAACACGAGCACCGGTGTCACGTCGTCGACGGGTGTCACGAGCTTCAACGGCCTGCCGACGATCGGCTTCGCCGTGCAGTCGTTCAACAACGGTACGCTCGCGGGTACGGGCGGAACGACGGTGCTGTCGAACTACGGCGGCAACTTCGTCCACAAGTTCACGCGTTCGATCCAGTAACGGGCGGTTGCCGAAGTGGTCAACCCGGGGCGGGAAGCGATTCCCGCCCCGTTTTTTTCTCCGCTGCTGCAGGTCCACGAAAGAATTTTCCCGTGCATCGAGCTTACGAAAAGCGTCGGCGCATGCTATAGTCATAAGGTTTGCTGCAAGTGAAGGTTGGGGGCGGCACATGATCCCCGCGGATGTGCCCGAGTCCAGTAACAACGCGATGTCCGGGCGATTCGGCTCCATGCCGGTCGCAGCGGGTTTTGCACCTCTCGCGCCGACGCGCGCCGTTTCCGCGTGAACGCGGCTTCGTCGACGCCACAATCCGAGCCAAGAACATGTTCTGGCGTGCGCATGCCGGACCCCTCGTCGGGGCCGAGCTGCGCGCCCACTGCATCCGGCGGAAGTCGAGTCGCGCGTTGCGACCTCACCGCCACAACGAAACAAAGCCGGTCCGAAATTCGTCTTAGGGAGTCTTCATGCGTCCGCGATACCTGATCGCCCTGTTTGGTCTTGCACTGGCCTTCGCCCTGCCGTCCGTGTCCAGCGCTGCGACGTTGACCTTCACGTCGCCCAACTGCGCCGATTTCACCGTCACGAGCAACAACGGCAATGTCACGCTGAACTGCGTGCCCGTGAGCACCGGCTCGGGCGCTCCGAGCGGCTGCTCGCTGAGCGCGTCGACCAGCACGTTGCCACTCGGCGGCGGCAACGTCACGCTGACCGCCAGCTGCAGCGGTGGCGGCGCACCCACGAACTTCAGCTGGACGGGCGGGAACGTCGCCGCGTCCACGACCTCCGCACAGCAAACGGTCAACGTCACGTCGAGCACCACGTTCTCGGTCACGCCTTCCAACGGATCGGGACAGGGCAACACGGCGCAGCAGACCGTCAGCGTCAGCACCACGACCGGTGGCGGTGGCGGCGGCGGCGGCACGGATCTCTGCAGCGGCCTCTCGGGTGTCGTGCGCATGAACGTGCCATGGGGCGGTCAGGCCGATACGCGCTCGAACGGCGCTTCGTTCGGCGGCAACGGCATCCTGGTCGCCAGCTTCACGGTGCCGGCCGGTGCGGCATACAGCTTCGGCTCGCTCGGCGCGGTCACGGTCTCGGAATTCGGCGATCCGCCGGTCTATCGCCAGGCGTCGCTTTCGACGTCGGCGTGTGACTTCCGCGGCGTGGCGGTCGGTCGCGGCGACCGGTACAGCAAGGACGTCAGCGGCCAGAGCGCATTCCCGCTTTCATGGGGCGTCGGCAACACGGCCTCCGTGTCGTTCACTGTTACCGGTGGCTCGGCGTTGTATCCGCAACTGCAACCCGGCCAGACGTATTACTTCAACGTGCGCAACTGGAGCCCGTTCAACAACCACGGCGATGGCGGCACCAGCTGCCTCAAGGGCTCGTGCAACGTGATCGTGCACGTGTCCACACCGGGTTGACGATCTCACTCCGGCGGGGCCGGCAACGGCCCCGCCGGGATTGAAGTGGGCCCCGTCGAAGGCGGGGCTTTTTGTTTTCAGGAGCATCGATGGCGAGAACGATTCTGCGGCACTGGCCGCTCGTGTTGGCGTTCGCGGCGCTGGGCGCCTCGGCGCAGGTGGGGCCCGACGATCCCGTGCTGGTCGAGAACGCGACCGCCAAGGTCTACCGCAGCGACTACGAAGCGGAGCTCCTGAAGCTGCCCGCCGAGATCCGCCCCGGCTTCGCCAACAACCAGAAGCGCATCGGCGACCTCCTGACGCGTCTTCTCGTGCAGAAGACGCTCGCCTCGCAGGCCGAGAAGGAAGCGCTCGACCAGAAGCCGGAGAACGCGGTGCGCGTGCGTCTCGAGACGCAGCGCGTGCTCGCGCAGCTGCGGGTGGAGGACATCGAGCGTCTCGCCGCGCAGTCGTTCGAATCGCAGCGCGCGCACTTCGAGGCGCGCGCGCGCGAGCTGTATCTCGTCGACCGCAAGAAGTACGAGATCCCCGAGCAGGTGTCGGTGTCGCACATCCTGTTCGACCTCAAGAAGCACACGCGCGAGGAAGCGCTGAAGCTCGCGCAGGACACCCGTGCGCGCATCATGGCGGGAGCCGACTTCAACGACGTCGCGAAGGAGGTTTCCGACGATCCCAGCGCGCGCAACAACGCGGGGCACACCGGGTTCTTCAGCCGCAGCGACAACATGGATTCCGCGTTCGCGAATGCCGC
>Ga0207698_10002066_pt1 | contig 11840 bp, 5 predicted proteins | sample KBSCornC22_FD_184298 | JGI IMG/M metagenome (GOLD analysis project Ga0207698, IMG submission 184298) | Corn rhizosphere microbial communities from Kellogg Biological Station, Michigan, USA - KBS Corn C2-2 (SPAdes) (version 2) | ecosystem: Host-associated > Plants > Roots > Rhizosphere > Soil ...
ATGGGCATCCGTTCTTGCAGACGCACGTCCCAGGGCCGCTTCGAGCCCCGACGGTGTGAAAGGCTTTTGAAGGACTTCGACGTCCTTTGGCCGGTCGCCGATCGCTTCAGCCTCGGCATAACCGGTGATGATCAGCCCGGCGACGTCGGGGCAAAGATCTCTGGCTTGCCGCAAGAAGTCAGTGCCCGAAAGATGAGGCATCGCATAATCGCTGATAATCAGGTCGTATTCGCAGTCACGTGCCTTCAGCGCAGCGAGCGCATCCGCGCCGTTGGCGGCCTCCACGACGTCGTGACCGAGGTCGGAGAGCACCGCCGCCGTGGTATTCCTGACCTCGGCGTGGTCATCGACAAGCAGAATCCGAAGGTTGCGTAGCGACGGCGCGCTCTCGGTTTGCGGCGGTCTCGCCGGTTCACTCGTCGAATCATCAGGAGCCCTCGGCAACCATAATTCAGCCGTCGTGCCGACGCCCAGCCGGCTGCTCAGCCGAAAAGCGCCATTCGACTGTTTCGCAAAGCCGTACACCATGCTGAGGCCGAGGCCGCTGCCTTTGCCTGGTTCCTTGGTTGTGAAAAACGGTTCCAGCACCTTGTCGATTTCCTCCGGCGCGATGCCGCCGCCTGTGTCCGTCACCGAAACTCGAACGTAGTCGCCGGCTGGAAGCCCTGCCCAGTTGGAAGCGGCTAGAACATCATTGTCGATGGCGACTGTAACCGTCCCTCCGGCGGGCATCGCGTCGCGTGCATTGATGATGAGGTTGATGAGCGCGAGCTCCAGCTGCGCCTGGTCGGCAAAGCCGAGCCACCCATCGGCCGCGCGAGACCATTTGATGTCGACCAAGCCGCCGAGGGTGTGAACCAGAAGGTCACCGACTGCATCCTGCAAATTCGCAAAATCGATAGCCCTCGGTTCGAGGGTTTGGCGACGAGCGAAGGCGAGGAGGCGCCGAACCAGCTCGCTGCCCTGTTCCGCGGCGCGCCTGGTCATTACGAGGATTCGCTGCTGCTCCTCGTCGAGTTCCGCGCGCCTGTCGAGCAATCCAAGGCCGCCGATTACGGCCGCCAGAAGATTATTGAAATCGTGTGCGATTCCGCCCGTCAGCTTCCCTATCGCATCCATTTTCTGAGCCTGGACCAACTGGCTCTCAAGCAATCGCTGCTCCGATATGTCCGTGAGCGTCCCGGCGAACTCGAACGGCCGGCCGTCGGCGTCCTTGAGCAGGACTGCCTGGTCAAGAAAGTAGCGGTACGTCCCGTCAGCGGCTTGCCATCGATACTCGACCGAGAAGCGGCCCGTCTCGAGGCGTGTTTCGAGACACGCGGCGACACGGTCGCGGTCCTCCGGATGAAGCCTCTCCGCCCACAATTCGGGCCGCTTCGCGACTTGCTCGAAGGTGAAGCCGGTGATCGCGTGAAGATCTCCGCTGACATAATCAGGCCGCCGGGGCGAGCGATCGTAAGGTTCGAGGTAGAGGACCATCGGCAATGACTCGATAATCGCCGCCTGGCGTTGTTCGGCGCGGCGCAGCTCCTGTTCGGCCCGCAGCCGTTCGGCATTTGCCTGCAGCGTCGAATCCAGGAGAGCCTGCTCGTAGCGAGCCTTGCGCTCGACCTCCTTCGTCTTGGCGAACAGATCGACGAACACCGCAACCTTCGATCTCAGGATCAACGAGTCGACTGGTTTGAAGACATAGTCGACCGCGCCCATCGCATAGCCCCGAAGGAGGTGTTCGGTCTCCTTGTTTACCGCGGAAAGGAAAACGATCGGAATCCCTTTGGTCTGGTCTCGACTACGGATGATCTGGGCGGTCTCGTAGCCATCCATGCCGGGCATGTAGACGTCGAGCAGAATCACCGCGAATTCGCCCTTGAGAAGGTGTCGCAATGCCTCCTCGCCCGAGCGCGCGGTCACGACCTCGCCAAGGTCCTCGAGCACGCTCGATACCGCCAGCAGATTACGCTCATCGTCATCGACGAGGAGCACGCGAGGCTGCTCAACTCGCTCGGCGGGAAGCAGCTCCGGATCGATGCGAGCCTGCACCGGCATTTCTCCGATGGACACTTTCATCCGCTACTCCGCTGCCGCCATGGCGGTTGCAGCGGCTCCATTCCGCGAACGCGCGACCCACACTCGAAGCAAGGCGAGCAACAGTTCGATATCGACCGGCTTGGCGATGTAGTCCGATGCCCCCGCGTCCAGGCATTTCTGGCGATCGCCCTTCATCGCCTTTGCCGTCACAGCGATCAATGGAAGGTCGGCAAGTTCTGCGCGCTTTCTGATTTGACGCATCGTTTCGTAACCGTCCATTTCCGGCATCATGATGTCGATCAGCGCCACATCGACATCGGGTGTCTGTTCGAGAATCAGGATGCCGTCCTTACCCCGCTCCGCGTGAAGCACTTCGACGTCGTGGTTTTCCAAAACGCTCGTCAACGAGAAGATGTTGCGAATGTCGTCATCGACGATCACCACTTTGGCGCCCGCAAGCTCAGCCATTGGCCGCGCCGGTGCAGCCTTCGTCCGCCGCCGCGGCTTGCTCGCCTGTGCACTCTCCCGAAGCTCTTCGAACACGCGCACGAGGTCGCCGCGTTCGACGGGCTTTTCGGTAATGCCGAACGCACCGAGCGCGAGCGCAGACTGACTGCGATCCGCGCCGGAAACCACATGAACCGGAATGTGCCTGGTCTGCGGATCGTGCTTCAGCAGGTCGAGCAGGACGAATCCATCGATGTCCGCCAGTCCGAGGTCGAGCGTAATGGCTGTCGGCTGAAGCTTGCGAACCATATTGAGCGTACCCGCGCCCGCGATTGAAACGACGCCCTTCAGGCCGGCGTCATGCGCCGCATCGAGCAAGATCGAGGCGAACGTCGGATCATCCTCGACAATCAGAACGAAGGGGCTTTTGCCCAGGTCATCGCGATCATCGTTCACTTCGAAGCCTGTCGGCAATGCGGATGGAACGACTGCACCACTGTTGTCGTAACGCGCGGTCGTTCCGGGAGGAGCGCCGCTCCCTTCGGCTACCGCTTCGAGCGGAACGAACAGGCTGAACGTCGAGCCCTCGCCCGGTTTCGAACGTACCTGAAGCTCGCCGCCGAGAAGGCGCGCGATTTCACGACTAATGGAAAGCCCCAGGCCGGTGCCGCCATATTTGCGGCTCGTTGTGCCATCGGCTTGCTGGAACGCCTCGAAGATCAGCTTTTGCTTCTCTTCCGGGATTCCAATTCCGGTGTCGGTGACGGCAATCTCGATCGCGCGGCTGGCATTGCGAAGTACCGCATGAGTCGGACTCCAGCCGCTTTCGGCACAGCGCACCGCGAGCGTGACGCTGCCCTTCGACGTGAATTTGAAGGCATTCGACAACAGGTTGAGGACGATCTGTTGCAGCCTTTTCTCGTCGGTCCGGATCGTTTCCGGCAATTTCGCATCGAACCTGACATTGAAGTCGAGCCCCTTGTCGGTCGCGAGCTGCTTGAAGGTCCGCTCCATGTGCTGCTTGAGATGCTGCATGGGCATCTCGCCTACCTCGATAGAGACGGTGCCGGATTCGATCTTGGACAGGTCGAGAATGTCGTTGATGAGGTTGAGAAGGTCCGACCCCGCCGAATTGATCGTTCTCGCAAATTCGACTTGCTTCTCATTGAGGTTGCCCTGCGTGTTATCGGACAACAGCTTCGACAGGATCAGCAGCGAATTGAGGGGCGTACGAAGCTCGTGACTCATGTTTGCCAGGAACTCGGATTTGTATTTCGAGGTGAGCGCTAGCTGCTCCGCTTTTTCCTCGACCGCACGCCGTGCCATCTCGATCTCGATGTTCTTGGCTTCGACCTGCTTCTTTTCGTTTTCGAGGAGCTGGGCCTTTTCCTGAAGCTCCTCGTTCGTCGCGTGCAGCTCCTCCTGCTTGGTCGTAAGCTCGGTCTGCCTTGCCTGAAGTTCCTGGGTGAGGAGCTGCGATTGTTTTAGGAGGCCCTCGGTCCGCATCGTCGCGGCGATCGTGTTGAGAACGATTCCGACCGACTCCATGAGCTGGTCAAGGAAGGTCTGGTGGGTCTCGTTGAACTCGTTGAACGAGGCGAGTTCGATCACCGCCTTCACTTCGTCCTCGAACAATGCTGGAAGAATGTTCACATTGGCGGGAGCCGCGTGACCGAGGCCTGAGCCGATGCGGATGAAATCCGGCGGCACGTCCTTGAGAAGAATCGGCCTCCGATCGGCGGCAGCTTGGCCGATCAGGCCCTCGCGCAGATGGAATTCCTGCTTGAGCTGTTCGGGGGTTTCGGAACCGTAGCTTGCCACCAGCTCGAGCTTGGTCTCGTCCTCTTCACGCTTGGTGACGTAGAACACGCCATATTGGGCGTTCACCAGTGGCGCGAGCTCGGACATGATCAGGTTCGAGACGGTCGCGAGGTCGCGTTCGCCCTGGAGCATCCGGCTGAACCGGGCAAGGTTGGTCTTGAGCCAGTCCTGCTCCGCGTTCTTGAGGGTCTGGTCTTTGAGATTGCCGATCATCTCGTTGATCGTGTCCTTTAGCGCCGCCATTTCGCCCGCCGCCTGGACGGCGATCGAGCGGGTGAGGTCGCCCTTGGTCACCGCGGTCGCCACCTCGGCGATCGACCGAACCTGGTTGGTCAGGTTGGCGGCCAGCTGATTCACGTTGTCCGTGAGGTCGCGCCACAGGCCGGCGGCGCCGGGGACGCGCGCCTGACCGCCGAGCTTACCCTCGATTCCGACCTCGCGGGCCATGTTGGTGACCTGGTCGCCGAAGGTCGAGAGCGTATCGATCATGAAGTTGATCGTGTCCGCGAGCGCGGCGATTTCGCCCTTCGCGTCCACAGTCAGCTTCCGCTTCAAATTGCCCTGCGCAACCGCGGTCACGACCTCGGCGATACCGCGCACCTGGTTGGTCAGGTTCGTCGCCATGACGTTCACATTGTCGGTAAGGTCCTTCCACGTGCCGCCGACGCCCGGAACGGCCGCCTGGCCGCCGAGCTTGCCGTCCGTCCCGACCTCGCGCGCGACGCGAGTCACCTCCCCGGCGAAGGCGTTCAGCTGGTCGACCATCGTATTGATGGTGTTCTTGAGGGCGAGGATTTCGCCCTTCACATCGACTGTGATCTTCTTCGACAGATCCCCTCGCGCAACCGCGGTGGTCACGTCGGCAATGTTGCGTACCTGTCCGGTCAGGTTCGCGGCCATAAGGTTCACGTTGTCCGTCAGGTCCTTCCACGTGCCCGCGACACCGCGGACCTGCGCCTGTCCGCCAAGTTTGCCTTCCGTTCCGACCTCGCGCGCAACACGCGTCACCTCGCCGGCGAAGGCATTCAGCTGATCGACCATCGTGTTGATGGTGTTCTTGAGCTCGAGGATTTCGCCTTTCACGTCGACCGTGATCTTCTTCGACAGGTCGCCGGAGGCCACCGCGGTCGTCACCTCGGCGATGTTGCGGACCTGGCCCGTCAGGTTCGCAGCCATCGCGTTGACGTTGTCGGTGAGGTCCTTCCAGGTGCCGCCCACTCCCGGGACCTGAGCCTGGCCTCCGAGCTTGCCTTCCGTACCCACCTCGCGAGCGACACGCGTCACTTCGCTGGCAAAGGCGTTGAGCTGGTCCACCATGACGTTGATGGTGTTCTTGAGCTCGAGGATCTCGCCTTTCACGTCGACCGTGATCTTTTTCGAGAGATCGCCCTTGGCCACCGCGGTCGTCACCTCGGCGATGTTGCGGACCTGACCGGTGAGATTGCCGGCCATGAGGTTCACGCTGTCCGTCAGGTCGGCCCAGGTGCCGGCGACGCCCTCGACCTGAGCCTGTCCACCGAGCTTGCCCTCGGTGCCCACTTCGCGAGCGACGCGGGTGACTTCGGAGGCGAACCCGTTCAGCTGGTCGACCATCGTGTTGATGGTGTTCTTGAGCTCGAGAATCTCGCCCTTCACGTCGACCGTGATCTTTTTCGACAGGTCTCCCTTGGCCACCGCGGTCGTCACCTCCGCGATGTTGCGGACCTGGCTAGTCAGGTTTTCGGCCATCAGGTTCACATTGTCGGTCAAGTCAGCCCAGGTGCCGCCCACGCCCTCGACCTGCGCCTGGCCACCCAGCTTTCCTTCCGAGCCCACCTCGCGGGCGACGCGGGTCACCTCCGACGCGAACGAATTGAGCTGGTCCACCATCGTGTTGATGGTGTCCTTGAGCTCGAGGATCTCGCCGCGAACATCGACCGTGATCTTCTTGGACAAGTCGCCGCGCGCGACCGCGGTGGTCACCTCGGCGATGTTGCGCACCTGACCGGTGAGGTTCGCGGCCATGAGGTTCACATTGTTCGTGAGGTCCGCCCAGGTGCCGGCGACACCGGGCACCTGCGCCTGTCCGCCAAGCTTGCCTTCCGTGCCGACTTCGCGCGCGACGCGAGTCACTTCCGAAGCGAACCCGTTCAGCTGGTCGACCATCGTGTTGATGGTGTTCTTGAGCTCGAGGATCTCGCCCTTCACGTCCACCGTGATCTTTTTCGAAAGGTCGCCCTTGGCCACCGCGGTAGTCACTTCGGCGATGTTGCGGACCTGGCCCGTGAGATTGTCGGCCATCAGGTTCACATTGTCGGTAAGGTCTTTCCAGGTGCCGCCGACGCCCTCGACTCGCGCCTGGCCGCCGAGCTTTCCTTCCGTGCCCACTTCGCGGGCGACACGTGTAACCTCGCTTGCGAAGGCATTAAGCTGATCGACCATCGTGTTGATGGTGTTCTTCAGCTCGAGGATTTCGCCCTTCACCTCGACGGTGATCTTTTTGGACAGGTCGCCGCGGGCCACCGCGGTCGTAACCTCGGCGATGTTGCGCACCTGGCCGGTGAGGTTGGTCGCCATCGCGTTGACGTTGTCGGTAAGGTCTTTCCAGGTGCCGGCAACGCCCTTGACCCGCGCTTGGCCGCCGAGCTTTCCTTCCGTTCCGACCTCACGCGCAACGCGGGTCACTTCGGAGGCGAAGCCATTGAGCTGGTCGACCATCGTGTTGACGACCTTGCCGATGCGCAGGAATTCGCCGCGCAGCGGACGTCCGTCGATTTCGACGGTCATCGATTGAGAAAGATCGCCCTTGGCGACGGCGCCGATGACCCGGGAGACTTCCGCGGTCGGCTGAACCATGTCCTCGATCAGGTCGTTCACCGACCGGATCGCGGTCTCCCAGCCGCCGCGCGCGTTCTTCACACGCCCGCGCTGGCTGATCTTGCCTTCCTTGCCGACGACTTTGGAAAGGCGCTCGAACTCCTGCGTCATCTCCTCATTGAGGGAGACCACCTCGTTGAAGAGGCTGGCGATCTCGCCGTCGATGCCGTCGACTTCCTCGGGCAAGCGGACGCTGAAGTCACCTCGGCGCAGCGCCCGGAGAGCGCTGACGAGCTGGCGGCGATCGATGAAGTCCCGCGGGGCCTGGATGTTCACGCTTAACTCTCCGTGTGGCTTCTCTCCCCCGCCCCGGGTTGAACAAAAAGCGGCCCCCCGGCCGCCAACCGATTCTTAATAATCCGATCTTTTGGTTTCCGCTTCCTAAAAATGTGCCGTGGATATGAGGTGAACGGAAGGTTGCATGCAGCTGATCCGGTTGGCTAGGAAGATGGCATGCTGGGATCCACGGTGTTTTGGGGCTCGTGACGAGCTCCGACGAGGATATTCTTCAGTTCATCAGGTCGAGCTTCCGTTCCGTCTGGGCGCTCGAGTTGCTTCTGGTGCTGAAGCGCGAACGGCGACCCTGGTCGAGTTCGGAGCTGGTGGCGACGATGCGCGCGAGCGACCTCGTCGTCAGCAACGCGCTCGACTCTCTGCTCGCAGCCGGTCTAGCCTCGCTCGAAGGGGAAGGGGCGCGTTACATGCCGGTCAATCAGCAGGTGATGGACTACGTCGAACGAACCGAGAAGCTTTACGCAACTCGGCCGGATGCCGTGCGGAGGGCGATCGTGTCCGCATCCGGGAGCGGCCTCGCCGCTTTTGCCGACGCATTCAGGCTGAGGAAGGACTGAGATGGCCGACGTCTTTCCGGCGGCGGTTTACGTCCTGTGCTTCCTGACCAGTGCCGCTTGCGCTCTGCTGCTCGGCCGCAGTTTTTCCAGGTCGAGGACGCCGCTGTTGCTCTGGAGCAGTATTTCCTTCGTCTTCCTGGCCCTCAACAATTTGGCACTGGTCCTCGACCTCGTGGTTTGGCCGAGTTCCGAGGTAGATCTGCGCCTGCCGCGCCTGTTGCTGGCCCTGGCCGCCAGCTGCTCGCTGCTGTTTGGCTTCATCTACCGGATCGAGGAGGACTGACCCTTGGTTCTCTACGACTTCCTCTCAGGTGCCGCCGCCTTCGGTTTCTTCGCATGTGGACTTTTCTTCGTCCGCTTCTGGAGGAGTACGCGCGAGCCCCTCTTCCTCGCCTTCTCTCTCTCGTTCGCGCTTCTCGGCATTGGTCAGACCGTCGTGGCCCTGGCCGAAATTCCGGCTGAAGACAGAGCTGCTCTCTACCTCATCAGGCTTCTCGCGTTCCTGCTGATCTTATTTGCAATTTATCGGAAAAACCGACCCAGAGCACTCTAGCCGACGGGCGAGTGTGCCCCGCTCGACGGACGAATTGCTTGCCGGCACTGCTCGCGCACCGGGTCCTGGCTATTCGATGACGCCATGCCCTAGGTGCCGGGTCTGCAACGCCACCCCGCGATCCGGTTCGGGAATTAGCCGCGCTCGATGCGCTGCCTGAGCTCCGACACTTCCCAGAAGTCGTTGCGGCTGAAGGGCAGCAGCGCCTTTAGCGCCGTATGTGTGCTCTTGCCGAGCGCGCGCTTGAGACCTGCGAGCTCGGCAAACGCCGCCTGGACCTCGCTGGCGTCGATCTTCACATCACCTTCGGCCTGCTCGATCATCGCCTCTTCCGCCTCCGCGACAATCCAGGCCTGCAGTTCCCAGTAGCGCCGGACTCGCGTCGCGCCCTCCGGACCGAGCCGCTGCGCGAGTGCTGCCACCTTTCGGCCGGCGGGACTGTCGGGCCATTTGCCTGACCGAAGCATCGCGAGCTGTGCTTCATGTTCCGCATGTTCGGCAACAAGCCAGCGTTCAGCTTCCGCCGTCCCGAATTGGAAGATGGCGATAATCGCGATGGGCGCAAAAATTGCGGCTCCCAGCATTGCAATCAGCGGCCGGTCGGGAAATTGGTTGAAGACCGAATGGATCGCGACCGCGATCAGATAGCCGGGAAGGAACCACCACAAACGAAAGTCGAAATCGCCCGCAGCTTGTCGCATCTCGCGCTCGGCAAGCTCGTGCGCCGTCGCCGCCAGGACCGCGAGCGTAGTTCCGTGCATCACCGCGGTGCCAAGGCCGCGCACCAGCCAGGTACCCGAGCCGTAGAAGGGGAAAATCGTCAGATAAAGGATGTTCTCGATGACCGAGAATCCGGCGCCGATCGCGAAGCCGGAAATCACCGCATCGAGCTTGTAGCCGATGCGGTTGAAGCGGAAGAGGCCGATCATCACGATCCCCTTCAGGGCTTCCTCGATCCACGGCGCGACGTAGCGGCTGTAATTGTTGAAGCCGATCGGCAGCGTATCGATGAACCGGCCGCTGATCGGATAAGCGACGAGCGCAGCGCCCCCTCCGAACAGCAACAGCAACAGTATTTCTCCAAGGCTCATCAGCTTGAATGCGTCGAGCCAGACGAAAATCGTCAGCAAGATGAGCACCGGAACCAGGGCGAGACCCCAGTGTGCCGCCTCAGCGAGGAGAGTCGCCATCACAATATCTTAAGCGAAGCGAGCAGCTCAGTCTTGCGCGAATGTCCGTCCGCCCAGCCGTGAGCCGCGCCGACCGAGAAAACCATCGGAAGCCTCAGAGCGACGGTGAAGTTGAGGTCGAGCTGAGCACCGAGATCGTAATAGCGGTGGCCGCTTCCGTCGGGCGCCCCGGTCGCCATGCCGCCCCCGAACAGCGCCGGCCGGACGTAGCTCAGATAGAAAACGGGCGTTCCGATCTCCGCGAAGCGCACCGGCGGCAGATTCACCTCGGCGGTCGCCTTGGCGAAACGCCGGGCGGCAATCTCGTCGATATCGAAGCCCGGGAAGCTCTCCAGCTCGCGATACCGCTTCTCCGGGCGGTTATCGACATAGTTGTTGCGGAACGCACCGAAGTAGAAGGCCGCAAGCGGGTGCAACGGCTGACCCCAGCCGAGGCCGCCGCTGGCGTACAGCCAGATCGACGAGTTGGGCATGGGCAATGGAACGCCATAATCGACGCCGCCGTAGATTTTGGGGAAGGCGAGGGATTCGCTCGGTGAATAATCGAGGTCGGCGAGCGCCCGCCATTCGATCCCCTTCTCATGATCGACGCCGCCAAGCGCTCGGGTCGTATTCGTGAATTTGGCGCCCGCCTCGAACGAGACGACGCTGCTCGGGCTCGGGATGTTCTGGGCGTTCGGGAGCCGCTCGAGGCCGGTGTACACCGCGCCCGATCCGAACAGGTCGAGCTGGCGCGGCGGATCGTAGATTTTCGTCTTGTCATATTTGATGACGATGGAATTGCCGTGAAGGCTCCGCTCGACGGGCCCGAACAGGTCGTAGAAGTCGGCGCCATTGTGCTTCAGTATCACGTCCCAGTTGATCGACTTGAGCTCGACCATCGCGTGGAAGCGATCGCTGGCTTTGAGGTGCCCGAACGGCGACACACTGAAGGTCGCGTTGATCTGATTGAACTGCAGCGGGTCCTCGAAATGGAAATAATAACCCGGCGAGACCTCCTTCTTGTAGCCCTCGACGATCGGGTACATGGCCGCGAGCTTCAGCCGCTGCGCGCTATTATATTTGCTTCGGGCAGTGATCATCGAATCGAGGTCGATCTTGGCCGGCGACCCGACGCCCCAGCTTTTTAGTTCCGGACGCTCCTCGACCACTTTCGTGCCGAGGAATTCGACATTGGCGAGGTCGTTCTGGACCTTCGGCTGGAACCGGACCGGCTGCAGCCCCTGTCCGCTATATTCGTAGGCGATGATCGAACCATCCGGCTGCGGCATCGGTCGGAAGAAGCCCGTCGAAGCGTTGCTCAGCGCGTCGAATTTCTGGGTACCCAGATCGAACCGGTAAACGTTCGACACGCCGGTATAATATGACGTGCCGTAGAGCGACTTGCCGTCGGGCGCGAAGATGAAGCCTTCGGGCGTCGCCGGCGGCATGTCGAGGCGCGCGACCTCGACCGGCTCGGTATCGGGTGCAAGGCTGTCCGTGCTCCACACTCGCACCGACTGGGTACCGTTCACCTCGCCGAACGAGGCGGACAGCTTCGTCCCGTCGGGCGAGATGTCGAGGTCGAACGGGATCTGCCCGTACTTGAACGTGTGGACCTGATTGAAGCTCGTATAGGGCGCCGGAATCCGGACGATGGTCGCAAGGCCATTCTCGTGGCGGATTCCCCAGAGCGACTTGTCGGCGCGGTTGAAGACGAGGTCGCCAATGCGTGCATCCTTCTGGAGCATCCGCTTGCGGCCCGTGTCCACGTTGACCGCGAGCAGGTCGCGGAAGGCGGCATTGTCCTCCGTGTAGAAAGCGGTGCGCGAGTCCGGATCGAAGGCCAGGCTCGTCACCTTGTAGAGCATCATGCCCTTGATTTCCTGGAACTTGGTCAGCTTGCCGGTGGCGAGGTCCATCCGGCCGACGAAGCCGATCGTTCCGGGGTAGCGGAAGGCCGCGATGAGGCTGTTGGTCTTCGGGTCAATATAGCCACGCGACATCGATCCCAGCCCGCGCGGGCTGAGCTTCACCGTTTCCGTCAGCGGATATTGAGCGAGCTTTGCAAGGTTCGCCTTCTGATAATCATGCTCGAACGCAATCCAGTCGTTC
>Ga0207698_10002071_pt1 | contig 11825 bp, 15 predicted proteins | sample KBSCornC22_FD_184298 | JGI IMG/M metagenome (GOLD analysis project Ga0207698, IMG submission 184298) | Corn rhizosphere microbial communities from Kellogg Biological Station, Michigan, USA - KBS Corn C2-2 (SPAdes) (version 2) | ecosystem: Host-associated > Plants > Roots > Rhizosphere > Soil ...
CAAGGCTTTGTTCTTATAGGTTTCGTAAAAAGATTAAGCAAGACTTGTTACCAACACGTAAAAGCTTACGCCCCAAAAAGTCAAAAACAATAAAATCATAAATATAGTAGTGCTCAAATGAAATTGTTCATGTGTTTCATCCTTAGCAACTAATCTTTCCAACACTTGTTTCATACAATTTGCTTTTAGTTGATTACTCTATTGAGAATAGCGTGCCTAAATGAAAATAAGGGCAAAATCAATGCTGTAAAGCATTTTAAGCGGGAAAAGATGGGGAATGACTGCCACACCGCTGAGCCAAAAAGTAGAATAAAAACTGTTTGGACCGCTTGTTAATGATTGGTCTTATAAAAAAAGATATGACTTCATTCAAAAAAAGTTGCAGCAGCGGGACATTATTAATTGTTTTCCTAACATAGAAATCAATTTCAGCGTAGTCGGCCAGGCTAAGCCAAATGATCATGATGAAGGTGGATATATGAAATCACTTCTTCCTTAACAAATGTTTAAACCGGCTGAATGTTTCCGGTTGAATGTTTAAGTAAGAGGCAAGATAACGCTGGGGAACTCTTTGCAAAAGCTCGGGATTTTTATGCACAAAATCGAGGAAACGTTCCCGGGGTGTGTGTTTGAGCATGTTCATCAACCAGCGGTCTTTTATGATCATTGTAAAGGTGATGACTAGCCGCCCAAGCCGTTCCATTTTATGGCTTTGCGAATAAATTTTTTCAATATTATCGTAGGTGATGGAAACTACTGTTGTCGGTTCGATAGCTTCTATAAAATATTCAGAAGGCGTTCGGCTGTGAAATGATTCCTGCGCATGGATGATGTGTCCTTCGGTTGAAATTTGCACATTGATTTCCTGGTTTCCTTTTTTGTAATACTTACGCGCAAGTCCTTTTGTAATGAAATTGAAATAATCTTCTATTTCTCCGTCTTTAGTGATGAGTTGTTTCTTTTTAAAATGACGTACTTCAATATTGGGACGAATGTATTGATCAAACTCCTCTTCACTAAGGCTTATAAACTTATGCAAAAACTGAAAAAATAGCCGGACATGTTCCATTTCTGATTTTTTCGTGAAATCAACAATGTACAGTTGCAAAGATTGTACTAATTCAGCTTTTGAAAAACCTTAGTTTTGCGCCATTAAAAAACAATTTGATATAATGGCACAAAAGATCAAAGTAGCCAATCCGGTTGTTGAACTGGATGGCGACGAAATGACAAGAATCATCTGGAAATTCATCAAGGATAAATTAATCCTTCCTTATCTCGATTTGGATATAAAATATTATGATCTTGGAGTTGAGTACAGGGATCAAACAAATGACCAGGTAACAATTGATGCAGCTAACGCAATCAAACAATACGGCGTTGGCATCAAATGCGCAACCATTACTCCCGATGAAGCAAGGGTGAAAGAATTTAATCTGAAACAAATGTGGAAGAGCCCGAATGGAACAATCCGCAATATTTTGGACGGAACTGTTTTTCGTGAGCCAATCGTAATCAAAAACATTCCACGATTAGTAACTACATGGGACAAACCAATTGTTGTCGGCCGTCATGCTTTCGGTGATCAATATCGTGCAACCGATTTTGTGGTCAAGGGAAAGGGAAAATTGAAAATTAGTTTTGAAGGTGACAGTGGCGAAAAACAAGAGTACGAAGTGTTCAACTTCACCGGCGACGGTGGTGTTGCACTAGCAATGTATAATACTGATGAAAGCATTCGTGGTTTTGCCAGAAGTTGTATGAACATGGCTTTGCAAAAAGCATGGCCTTTGTACATGAGCACCAAGAACACCATTTTGAAAAAATATGATGGGCGTTTCAAAGATATCTTCCAGGAAATTTATGAAAACGAATTCAAGGACAAGTTCAAAGAAGCAGGCATTACTTATGAGCATCGCTTAATTGATGACATGGTTGCATCGGCAATGAAATGGAATGGTGGATTTGTTTGGGCTTGTAAAAATTATGATGGTGATGTGCAAAGTGATTCTATTGCGCAAGGTTTTGGTTCATTGGGTTTAATGACTTCAGTGCTGGTAACACCTGATGGAAAAACAATGGAAGCGGAGGCGGCACACGGAACTGTAACGCGTCACTACCGTGAGCATCAAAAAGGAAATCCAACATCAACTAATCCCATCGCTTCTATTTTTGCATGGACAAGAGGTTTGGCCTTCCGTGGCAAATTGGACGGCAACCAGGAGCTAATTGATTTTTGCGATGCTTTGGAAGAGGTTTGTATTGAAACAGTGGAAAGTGGTAAAATGACAAAAGATCTTGCATTGACGATCAAATCAAAAGCTGAACATGGAAAGGATTATTTGTACACTGAAGAATTTTTAGATGCAATTGATGAAAACTTAAAGAAGAAAGTGGGTAAATAAAAATGTGAAGAATCATAACAAAAAGACCTCACGAAGTGTGAGGTTTTTTTATGTTGTTCCATATTTTTCAATGTATTTAAGCAGCGACAATTCTTTCATCTTGGTTTCTAAAACAATATCGACCTCCTTGCCGTAGGTATTGATTTTTTCATAAACCCAATCTGAATGAGCTTCCCGTTTGGCCGATGCATCTTCGTATTGCTTTCTGGAACCTGAGTAGTGAAAAACAGGTCTGACTGACCATGTTTCATGCGCAGATAAAAAGGCCTCTTCTTCACCCAGCAAACCTGGATTGAGTCTGTGATGGAAATAATCAAAGACTACCGGAATTCCAATCTCATCATGCAATGCCAGCAGTTCTGCAACTTCGAACAAGCCTGGCTTATCATCATTTTCTATTGTTAGCCTTTTTTGTAGATGAGAGGATAAGTGTTTGAAATTTTTTGCAAAACGCTTAATCGTTTCATGCTTGTCGCCGTAAGCTCCCCACACATGCACGTTGACCTTATTGCAATGGGAAGGTGACAATTGCATCAGGTCAAACAATTGTGAATGCAACTCCAAATCTTTTATTGTATTTCTTAGCGTGTAACATTACCTGCAAGTTTATTGAACGGTCCCGGATGTGTGCTCACCCGAATTGGTAATCGACCCGCTTGTTCCAATACACAGCGTATTGCTGCAAAATCGGGCATTGACTCCAATTGATATTCTGATGCCCACCAAAACAATTCTGAAGTAATACGAAAGACACGAATGCCTTTTTCAAGATTCCACTGAAGTATTTGTAGCAGTGCCTGAACATTTTGAAGAGCTAACTGAGAAGCATACTGAACACCTTTTGCTTCATAGGTGCGGTGTACCATTGCTTTGTTTTGTGGAAATACCTTTTTGTGCAAGTGTCAGATTAATACAAGCGTAACCAAGATTCATCCATTGTAAAAACAACTATTACGCAAAAAGGTTCAACGCAAAACAATTCGAAATAAATCAAACCGTGCGGGTGTCCACTCCGTGCATATCCTTTAATTTGTCCAGGCACAACGCCAGGTTTGTTTTGGGAATTCCAATCACCATTCTGCAAAATAGTTGCATCTCACTTTCAAACACGAAACAACCAAAACGTTTTACAACAAGCATCACTTCGTTTATCAATGTGTAATCAAACTGCAATTCGTAATTAATTAAAACTGGTTTTTGAATTATCGGGGTTAACTGCAATGCTAATGACGAGGAAGTTTTGTACGCGTTGATCAGTCCGGGTACGCCAAGCAGTGTTCCTCCAAAATAACGCACTACTACTATTGCCGTGTTGGTCAATTCCTTGCTATCAATTTGTCCTAAAATCGGTTTGCCCGCCGAACCGGAAGGTTCACCATCATCACTGGAACGAAAGTTATTATTATCCGTCCCTAATCGGTAGGCAAAACAGTGATGTGCTGCCTTCGGGTGTTCGTCTTTTAATAGCTTCAGCTGTTTTTTGAAATCATCAGCAGTCTGAATTGGGAAAGCGTATGCTAAAAATTTGCTCCCTCTGTCTTTGAATTCGGCAACGGAAGATTTTTCAATTGTAAAATAATGGTCCATTAAATCTCTTTGGTGTTTTTGTAGCTTCGAATCACATCAGAACAAATTTGCTCGGTTCTTACCAGGCGGTGGTTTGTTAAAGATGGCGCGGTTAATCCGTCTGCAATTATCAAATGCTCATTGGAAATAACGCTTGCTTCATCCCAAATTTCTTCATCAATAAAAGTTTGCAGCAAAAACCGGCCCCCTTCAACAAGCACCGATTGAATATTTATGCGATACAATGCGTTCAACATTTGATGAATCAAACTAACGTCTTCTGTAAGCTGGTAATAGCCAACTCCAATTTGTTTTAACAGCGAAGCTGAAATTTTTTCAGCAGGCAAGCTATGTTCTTTTGTATTGAAAACAATGGTCGGTGTTTTGCCGCTAAATAGTTTTAGTGATTTTGGCAAACGCAAATCCTTGTCAACAACTATTCTTATCGGATTATTTCCCGGCCATAACCTTGTTGTCAACTCGGGATCGTCATATAAAGCTGTGTTGGTTCCAACAACGATTGCCATTTCTTCACTTCTCCATTTGTGAACAATCCGGTTGGTGTATTCATTACTGATCAAAATGCGATTTGTGCCTTCGCCGGCAATTTTTTTGTCTAAGGTCTCGGCCCATTTTAAAATAATATAAGGGCGATGTTTGGTATGGAAAGTAAAAAAGCGCTTGTTGATTTTCTTGCATTCATCTTCCAAAACGCCGGTTTCAACATCGACGCCTGCAGCTTTTAATTTTTCAATTCCTTTTCCATTTACGTGGACAAAAGGATCCCTGCAACCAATTACAACTCGTGGAATTTTCTTTTGAATTATTAGATCGGCGCAAGGTGGTGTTTTGCCAAAGTGTGAGCAAGGTTCCAATGAAACATACAGGGTTGATTGCTCAATTAAATGTTCATCTTCAGGTTTTACGGATGCAATACAATTTGGTTCAGCATGGGCCTCACCGTATTGCATGTGATAACCTTCACCAATGATTTTTTCATTGTGAACCAGGACGGCGCCAACCATTGGATTTGGCGCAACATTTCCCGCCCCAAGCTGTGCAAGCTCCAGGCAGCGATGCATATATGTTTCCTGTAAATTCAAGTTGAACCTAAAGGTTCAAAAATAAAGAAAGGTTTAAGTTTGAAAAATGAAACTATTTGAAGCGGAAAAATATCTGAAAGCGCAACTCGAAAAAATATATGATGAACAGGAAGCTGCTAACATTGCTTCATTGACAATAGAGTTCATTACTCAATTTTCTAAAACGGAACAATTCTCAAAAAAAGAAAATGAATTAACTAAAGAACAATCGGATAAAATCGAATTGGTTTTAGGACGATTATTGAACCATGAACCAATTCAATACATTATGAACAAATGCTGGTTTTATGGAATGGAATTGTATGTTGATAAGAACGTTTTAATTCCAAGGCCTGAAACAGAAGAGTTGGTCGACTGGGTTGTGAAGGACGTGACCAAGTCCGGTAAGGATGTTTTTGTGAAAGAACCAATGCAGGCAGATGCAACCACCGAGCTGAAAATTTTGGATGTTGGTACAGGAAGCGGGTGCATTGCGTTGGCTTTAAAGAAGTCCCTGCCCAAAGCAGAAGTATGGGGATGCGATATCAGCGAAGAGGCATTGAATGTTGCAAGAAGAAATGGTTCGGCTTTAGATATCCGGGTTGACTTCCAGGGATTGAATTTTTTGGATGAATCACAGCAAAAATTTTTGCCTTCAGTTGATATCATTGTCAGCAACCCCCCATACATACCTCTGAAAGACAAACAACAGATGAATGCAAACGTTATCAACCACGAACCCCATACGGCATTGTTTGTTCCTGACAATAACGCTTCGCTGTTTTATGTAGCCTTAGCACGGTTCGCAAAAAACAGACTGTATGAAAGGGGAAGTATTTACATGGAAATTCATGAGGGGCTCGCAAATGAAGTTGTCGGTGTTTTTAAACAACATCATTATAAAAATATTGAGGTAAGAAAAGACATGCAGGGAAAAAACAGAATGGTAAAAGTTCAAATTGGTTGAGATGTATTCAAGACAGGAGGCTTCACAATTAAAGCAGCAGTTCTGGACGGTATTTGGACAGTATATGAATCCGATTGTTTCGGCAGAAGGTGAAAAAATTAACTGGATCAATTATAAAACCGGGGAAAAGAATATTGCTTTTAGGATGAATGCCGATAACAAAAAAGCAATTATTGCCATTGAAATCACTCATAACGATCTTGATATTCAACATATCATTTTCGACCAATTTGAACAATTCAAAACCTTAATGGAGACGACGATCCAAGAGAAGTGGGCCTGGCAGCTACATTCTCATAATGGCGATGGGAAAATCATCAGCATGATATTCAAAGAGAAGAATGATGTAAGCATTTTTAAAAAAGAAGATTGGCCAGGGTTGATTTCTTTTTTCAAACCACGCATTATTGCATTGGATGAATTTTGGTCGAATGTGAAATACGCTTTTGAGCTATTGAGGTGATTATCTCCAGCGGTTTTTTCTTTTATCCCATGTTGTCAATCCAATTTTAAATTGAATAGGATTGGAGAATTGATTGGCTGCCGAACCAACTACGTACGCACCAATTTTAAATTTGGTAAGGGGATTGAAAGGCCATTTAAAAACTCTTTCAACGCCGGCAAACAACTCGAAGTATTTAAGATTTCTTTCAGGTGCATATAAAACTCCGCCGCCTGCAATTTCGCGAAGCTGTAACTTTTTAAGCAAAGGAATTTTATTGATCAGTGCACCATTGAATTCATGAACTATATGACCCTGGTAAAATCGCTTAAACAAAGGGAAGGTTGAATCAAGTGCTTGGAAGGAACGGTCGGGATTTGAGAAGAAGAAGGGATCACCTCGTCGTTGAAAACTAAAATCCAATAAACGCAAATCTCTCTTCGTTAAAAAGCTTCCTGTTTTTACTTCATATCGCAGGTTGCCCAACACGCCAACGTTTATGGTTTGCTTCAGGCCAAATTCGAGGTAATCAAAATCAGTTTGGCTGGTTAAAAAATCAGGTATGCCTTTCTTCCAGCTAACAAAGGCCGTGGGCCATTTTGAACCCAAAATGATTTTTTCTTTTGGCTCACGAATGTAACGTTGATGCGGGGTGTATTCCATTCTTACCGTTGCATAAAAAGCATTGTAGGGCTCAAAGCCAACTGGTTTATTATTATCCAGAAAATCACCAAATAAGCTATCAGCTCTCGAGTTGGTTTTATAGCCAATCACAGAACGCCGCAAGGCATAATCTGCCTGTGTGAAAATAAAGAGTCCGTTTGTTACTTCAATACTATGCGCTGCAGAAAAGAAATTATTAAGAAAATAGCTGCTTCGTTGAATTTGATTGATCCACGCGTCGCCTTCATAAATGTGGTCAAAGTCTCTCTGCATCTCCAAAGTGAAATAGGCTCTCGAAAATGGGTTATATAAACGTCTTAGCTGAACCCCTCCATTGAAATCGTGATTGCGAAGGCCATAACTTACATCTGCAAGCACCGTCACATCTTTTCTTGAAGGGAATTTTTTGAAATAAAAAATAGAAGGATGAACCCTTGCACCGCCAAACTGAAACGGTTCATACAATGAAACCGCAGCCGGCAAAACCCATGTTCTTTCTTTATCACGGTTGTAAAACGTTTGCCCGATAAAGCCCAGTTTTTTCCATGTAATCCGATTGTTGACTTTGTCAATCGAATCAAGATAAATCTTTGTATGCGTTACCTGGTAAATACTATCCTGATAACGTACGTACCGAATTTCTTTATCGGTCAAGGGTTCAACCCTTGCTGTTTTCCAAAAGCTACTGTCTTTTTCGTAAGCTGTTTCTGCAGTGCTGCTTACCTCTGTTCCGAAATGATTGCGGCTGAATTGTTTGTTTAATTCGTAATCGGAAAATACAACAAGCGTTTGACCGGATAATTTTTCTTTGTTGGTTTTTGAATAATAATTGAACTGTTCCCTGGTGAGCATCCATGCTTTGTTTTGAACAAATTCATATTGTTGATCCACTTCAAAAAAATCGTATTGTGTTAAATGGTAGGATGGAAGGCTGAACCTTGCATGTGTTATTGCAAATACCGTGTCCTGGATAGTTACTTCCCCTTCAACAGTTGCATTGCTCAATTGGCGGGGCCTTACCTGGATAATATAATATTTATGTCCATTCCTTCTTTCAATCTTCAATGTTTTAAATCTGTAGGCGAGCAGCCCGCTGTAACTAATTGGCGAGAGAAAGGGAACCTCGGAAAGTGAAGGAACTTTTATAAGGTTGTTGTAAAAATTAAAATTTCCTTGCGTTGCTGTCAAATAAAACATGCCGTTCGTGTTGCCGTTTTTTTTAACGGCCAAACGTTCTTCTTTTATTTTTTGATCGGAAGCATAATCGAGATGCAGCAGGACTTCTGCCATTGAAATGTTTTGCAGGTCAATTGAATCCATGGCGGTAGTATCTGCTTTAGGACGGTCTTTCTTTTTTGCAGAATCCTGTTGAGTGGCCTTAATATAAAGTTGGGCCGAATAATCACCGGATGCGGCCATGATCGCATCTTTATTGCGGATAACATTTTTAATAATTTCTTCTGCCCGGTCTTTTACCTTTATTTTGATAACAACACCCTCCATGCTTTTTTCCTCTTCCTGCATAACGATGTTGAGCGAAAGATCTTTATTTACGACAACGTGAATGATCTGTGTTTGGTAACCAATCATTGTGGCAATTATGTTGTACTCTCCAACTTCCAAATTGAACAGAAAACTGCCGTCCTCCCGCGATGAAGTAGCCAGGTTTTGATCTTTCAATTGTAGCGTGGCAAAGGCCAAAGGTTCCAATTTGTTGTTGGTAACCTTACCATACACTTTGAAAGATTGAGCATTGGCGGCTATGGTTATCAGTAACAGAAAAAGCGAAAATAAAAGTCCTTTCATAAAAGACGGTCGCATTCGATTTGTAAAAGTGCAACAAAGCCTTTTAAAATGCATTCTTATTGACCGAATTTTCAAATGATTTAACAGAAAACTTCGCGGCAAAAAAAGTAGCCGAATGGCTCTTAATAAGATAGGGAAGGTTTTGTTTTGCATATGACTTTCTGCAAACTATTTTAACATTACTTCTCTTTGTGCAGGGTTTTTCTAAGTGTATTTTTATTCCATCAAGTCGATATGAAAAATATTCTAGCCTTCGTTTTTTTATTGCCTTTTTTTGCTTCTGCACAAGATACGTGCGCCTTAAAGAAAACAACAGATCCATTTACACATCAAACAAAAATTTCAACAGGCTTTCTTCCCTTTGTAAATAACGGTGTGCAACTTTCTATTTCCGTAGATGCTACAGCAAGCGATATTGATTTTTTTCTTTGGTTTACCGATGGCTCAAAATGCTTTGACGAGCAATCGGGGATTCAAATAGTTTTTGAAGGCGACCGCATGAAATCAAATTATCGGAATTCCGGTTCTATGAATTGCGAAGGAGCGTTTCATTTCACCTTTAAAAACACGGCATCAACCAATTCCAATCTTCAACGGTTGATCGATAAAAAAGTCAACGCCTTTCATATAACGGGTCCAAACAAGACGATAACCGACCTGGCTTTTTCTGCAGAGCAAAAATTGCAGTTGCAAAAAATGGTTAGCTGCGTTGTGCAGCAAGGCAAATCGCTTATCAAACAATAATTTTAAAAATCCTGTTCGCTACAAAACCGGAATTTAAAGCCGCAGAATCGGCGCAACCGATCAGGGCCAAAAAAATTTGACGGAAAAAAGAAAGGCTGCTCCAAACGATGAACAGCCTTTCTTTAATTGATTATTTTTTGAGGAAAACTTTTACCAAAGTTCCCCGCAAGCCTTTTGGCCTTTTTTCTTCAACAATAGAATAATTGTAAATGCGAAAACCGTCTTTGTAAAGGTCTTCCAGTTTCTCTTCATTGCGGAATAACCTTCCTTCTTTGCAAGCAATGCTTAAACCGTCTTCGCCTGATACGTTGGGTACTGTAACTATCAATTGCTTTTCCATAACTAAGGGTTGTTAAAATAAGTAATTCAAAAATTATGCAACTGATTTTATCATAAGGCTTGGACTGTTAAGTTAAGCTTTTTCCCGCACAAACAAGCTCACCAGATACACGAAAAATTCGGTGGTGTTCAACAATGATAGTTGAAAGTGAATTAAGGATAAACAAAATTACTTGTATTTATTTAAGCAGGTCTGTTGGCAAGGAAGTTGAAATATCGATTGTTTAAAACTAAACAAAAAGTTATGGCAACGAATTTCAATCCAGAACACAGGGAAGGAACAATTGCAAAAATGATCGAAGAGCAAACAGCTAAGCTCCCTTCAGATTTATTTTTATGGACAGCTATTGGTGCCATCGGCGTTTCGGCTGTAATGCAAATTCTAGGCGGTAGAAATAAAGAAAACATGCAACGCAGAAGTTTGTTTTTTGGCCAATGGGTTGCTCCATTTTTACTATTGGGAATTTACAATAAACTGGTAAAACTGGAAGGTCACGATTAGTGACGGACCTCATTTGTAAAAAAGTTCAGAGTATAGCTCTGAACTTTTATTTTCTTTCGACAAATCCTGTAAAGGCAATGGGTTGACGGTTGTTGCTTAACACCTGGAGGTTCCCATATCCCTTCTCAAATACAGTAAGATTTAATACACGGACATCGTTTACATCTTTGGGATAAATGCTTATATCCCATCCCCCTTTCTTTCTTTGTGTCGCTTTGTATTCAAACTTGGTAGTTGTAAAATTAATAGCACCACCTTCGCCATATCCCGCACTGTAAGCCCGGCCAAAATATGGCAGATAGCAGGTCAAAGAATCGCCAGAGAGCTTTAATTCATATTCTGAAGTCAGTGTCCTTACGCTCCCCGTCAAGGGCATTACAGTCTGGGCCTTGAAAATGAGTGTTTTGCCTTTAATGAAGTTTTGTATTGTTGATTTGTCAATATTTTGCGCATGGGCAAATGAAATACAAAGAATTGCCGCCGCAAAAGCCACAGCCGATTTGAGAACGACATTTTTGAGATTTTTCATAGAAGCTTTTTCAATAAAGGCTCAAAACCTATACCGATGCAACACTTTGAAGCAAAGTTTTACATAGCTCTGCGTTAAATATTGAATTATCTTCTCACCATTACTTTCATTCTTGCCCCGATCGGATAGTAGGCCGAAAGGGGTTCATAAGTAACATAATCTACTCTGTTCTGCGAACGCCATGTAAGTACTTGTTGAGGATTTTCAAGGTAGCGTTGAACCGTATCAACTTTTACAAGTTGAACATCCATAAAGCTCATTTGAATTTCTTTTTCCTGCTGGCAGGCGAATAAAAATCCGGAAATAATGATCAGGAGTAAAGCTGTTTTCATTTTTTGTGTTTTTGCAGATGAGCAATTGAGCTTCTAAATTTTCACCGGATGTGGAACAGATCAATTTTTTCGTGAGCAGCAAGAAGAAAAATATATTCAAAGTCTGTTCCAGATTTCTTTTCCAGGGCTGCAGGGGATAAATAAGCTTTGATCTAACGGGGTATTACCGTCGAAAGATGTCTTGTAACCCTGGTTTCATTTTGGTTTAAGGAACCGCTCAATTCATTATCATCTTTTATCAACTCATGCAGGAAGGAATTTTTAAGGCCTGGACCTAGCAATAGTTTTGGTGTACTAAACAAGATTGTGGTTGTTAAACCTTAACCATACAAATCATTTTATGAGCAATGCAAATTCAAAAGCCGGAAAAAACTTTGTACTCTTTTTCAGCCCTTCAGTTTTTCTTTTTTTGTTTTTTCTTTTCTGTTCGTTTACGGCGCAAAAAAAG
>Ga0207698_10002076_pt1 | contig 11817 bp, 28 predicted proteins | sample KBSCornC22_FD_184298 | JGI IMG/M metagenome (GOLD analysis project Ga0207698, IMG submission 184298) | Corn rhizosphere microbial communities from Kellogg Biological Station, Michigan, USA - KBS Corn C2-2 (SPAdes) (version 2) | ecosystem: Host-associated > Plants > Roots > Rhizosphere > Soil ...
AAAGGATGGTACGCAGAGACGGAATAGACCTCTACCCCGACGAGCCGGGAACGGCGAAACCCCGAAAGGGGTCGGTAGATACGCGAACTGAATACAGAGACATCCCGGAACGGTGCAAGCCTCTACCTGTAACCCCGAAGTGGACAAGCAGGAAAAGCCGAGATGTGACCACTAGCAGACAGAGGATGGATTGCAGGTTCGATGCGTGCCTGCTGGTTTATCCGCATCGAATACACAGACAAGGAGACAGAGACAATGCAAACACAAATCGTCACACCCGCCGAATCTACCTACTGGAGTTACAGCGACCTCGTTTGTACGCGCTTTCGCGTTCGCTCAGCAGACGAGATATATGATGGCCTCGAAATGCACAACCGATGGGGTTGTTGGTATGGAGGCATATTCGAACATCTCAGCACGGTTGAAATGGCAGCCGAACTCAACGCCATGCGAGCAATCAGCATCCAGGTTATCCAATAGCCTTGCTCCCTACCGCCGTCAAGGATACGAACCATGAGCATGAAACTGGTTGCACGCTTCTACAAAGACCGCGCTTATGTCGGCGTGAAGGAACAGACAAAAGACTGTTGCGGTAATTGGACAGACCAGCGCGAAGTCGTGACCTTCACTGGCAAGCCGTACAACCAATTCGAATTCGATGCGATTTACGAATTCACCGGGCCGAAACAGTTAGAGCACCTGCTGCCCGATACCGCATGGAGATCAGTTCAGCGCGTCGTTCCTGAGCCTCTAGCAGACATTCTAGGACGCGGCGAACACGCTATCTCATGTTCTGCTGCTATGTGGGAGTAGACACGCCCACCCGCACACGAAGCCAACGACTTCCACGCCGGTTCGCGACCGACTGCGGGTTTTAACCCTGGTACATCCGCATTGCATACATCACGGAGGTTTACAATGGGAGTGCTCAATTTGGTGGCTTATGACCCATGCAACTACATGGACGCTGCGTTCGCGCCGGTAGTGCTCGAAAACTATCGTATTGCCCATAAGAACACTTGGGGCCATCTTGCACCTGAACGAAACAAGACTTATTGTGGATATATCGTGTTCACGCTCACAATGTACGGCGACATGACTATCATTGATAGCGACTTTGGCGATTTGCCCGATAGCCCGTGGCTGTTCGACGCCATGAACGAATTTGTATTTGACGACCGATCTCTGCCTGAAGGCGCAGTATTTCGCTGGGAAGGCACATTCCGCAATTATCGATTTGACGGTACGCGAACCGTGATCTATCGCAGGAAGTAAGTCACCCAAACAGCAACAGCGGCCGGGTTTCGAACCTGCACAGTTCCCCCGGCCGCACGTCCCAACAGTCACGAAAGGACAGATACGATTATGAGCGTTGACCTTACAATCCTGCCCACACGCGGCGACTTATGCAGCAACGACAGTAACATCAACTTCGCCCACAACCTGCTGTGGCTGGATGTCGATTACGATCTGTGGGACGCGATCAACCTGCTCGCAAATAAGACCTCAACCGCCGTGCCCGAAAACTTCACCAGTTACATCGGCACGGACGAAGAAGGGGAAACCTGCTACGGCAAGATGCAGACCACAGACGCGTACGACAACCCGCTGCGCGCCGTGAATGCGAACGCGCTTGGCAATCTCAAGCGCTTCAGCAAGAGCACAGAAGTAAACAACGCCGTCGGCTGCTACCTGCGAGCACTTCCGGCAGATTGGGTATGCGTGCTCTATTGGCACTGACGATAGCCGCCTGCCTCTTCCTACTGCTCTGCGTCGTGTTCGGCGCAAAAGGGGATACGCCGTGAACGAGATACCGCTCCACATCCAACACGCCATCAGCAACAGTCCGGTGTTCGCCGAAATGACGATCAAGCTAAACCAGATCGTACAGCTCTGCAACCACGAAGGCACGCTGCTCGCCAAGGAACAACGCGAAAGCCTTGACGTTGTGCGCGTCCTGACGACGATCAAAGACGACCCGCGCGTGTTCCGGCTTTACGCGGATTACGTCGCGGAACAGGTACACGCAGAACTCAACAAGAGGGAGACAAATGAATTCGCGTGATCTCGACAAAGCGAGCAGACTTGCCGACAAACACACTTCTCAAGAACTCGGACAGATGTGCATGGAAACTGTTGGCAACAAGAAACAATCCGATATTCTCGCGTGGGCCGTGACCCTGCGACTCGCCGCGAACCGAGCCGCTACGGGTAATCCTGTTCCCACTTGCGGATATTCTGGACGACAAACTAACCGGCGGCGCTAACAGAGCCCACACCCTGAGAAAAGAAAGCGACCGCACCCGGAAAGGAGTAAACCGAGCGCGGCCGCTTTAGAGCCGTCGGGGGACAGGCGACGGGAGTGGGGCGGAAGGAAGGCGAGTCAAAGAAAACAGGCTCGCGTCCACAATGGATGGCGAGCCTGCTCTGTGCAAAGTTGTGAGACGCAACTATCTCCACTGCAATTCTACTGCAAGCAGTTCAATTTTGTCAAGTGCTCGGTTTTTTGTAACTATTTTTCAGTTTTTTACAAAATACCTAGTTTTACCCCTTGACAACCGGTATTAGGTTTTGTATAATTAACTATCACAAACACACATCGGCGAGCCGCGCTGGAACCGCGATCGCCGCGACGACACAAGAGGAGATTACGAAGATGATCGCACCCAAGACGGACCCCATTCACACTGACGAGATCAATTCCCCCGGATATGTATGGTTTCGCTGTGACGTGTACGATCTACCGGATACCACGATGGGACAGATAGGCTACCACGTATGCTACCGTCCGCTCTGTGGGGACATGTACCGGGGCAACGAGCTGGTGACGGATCGAATGCGGCAGGACCTGCGCGCTTACTACGCCGAGCAGAAGCGGCTCGACGAAGAGAAAAAGCAGGCGCGCAGGGAAGCAGAGCACGCAGCGCACCTTGCTCGGATGGCCGCAATTGATGCAGCCCCAAAAACGACGCGTAAAGTCGACCCCGCAACAACCTGGATGGGCGACGCCAGCATGGACGCCGAAGACAGCATCTTCTAGTTTTGCGATCCCGACGCCCGGCGGGTAATCCGGGCGAAGGAGACACGGAAATGTTAATCAAATTCATCGTTCGCGCAGTATACGCCAGACCTCGACGGTTCGACCTGACTTCGGAGACAGACTTCGTAGGCATGATTGCAGATACGGAGGCGGAGGCGATTCGGCTGGCCGACGTGTGTGCCATAGATACTCAACGCGGCACTTGCGTCGAAGTGGACGTAACGAAGATGGTGCAGACATCAAATCGCGCGGATACGCTAGGCAGCTCCACCATGCTGCGGCATCCTGAATTGGCACTGGGGTGGGCGAGGACGGTTGTATTCTGCCGCCGCCGTGAGGCGTTTACGTCGGTTAACGGCACTCATACCTACTCATGGCGCGTGGGAGAGTGGACGGCAGCAACACCAGATCAACTCTTGATACAATCGGCCTGATGCAAATCGGGGCGCGCCGCTGGAACCGGCCGCCCCCGGCCCGCCAGGAGACAGCGGGCATCCACGATTGTACCCCGGCGAGGGTCGGGGAGAAGGAGACATTAAATGTACAGACTAAGCAACGGCGACCAAGAATTTTACGCTGAGAACATTGAAGGTCTGGCCCGCTTGTGTGTATCTACAGACGGGTCGGAAGGCGGATGTTGCTCCTTAACCCACGTTTCCGACAATGGCGACGTGCGCGAGTTGACTACCAGCGAGGTTGACGATCTCGCTAATCTTATCGAGCGCGACCAATGATCGACCGCAACCTCCAGTTTGTCGAGGACTACGCCAACTCCAGCGGCCGCGTAGTCCTCACCGACCTGGCCGACCCGCCCACCTACGCCGCCGTGCCCGTGAGCGACCTGCGCCGCTGGCTGATTGACGGTGAGTGGGAGACGCTTTACCCCGAGGACAGGCCGCGCGTCAATGCGGCGATTGAGATATGGAACGGAGAGGCGGCATAATGGGCAAGATTAAGGACCGCCGTGCCGTCACCAGCCCGGTCAACGCCCGCAAGGGTGGCAGGCCGCGCACCGTCGGCGACGGCACGGTCTACAGCATCAAACTCCCGCGCACGCTCTACGACTGGCTGCGCTCTTTGCCCACCGAAGAGGTGCGGAGCCGTCTGACGCGGTGGATGATCGAAGAGCATATTGTCTAGAGACGTTTCCGGCTGTGACGGTCTACGGCCCCGACCACGCGCAGCCGGTCGTCGTCCCACGTAGACTTGTCTGTCGTCACGACCCCCGCCGCCGTCGGGTTCCCCACGTCCCGCACGGCGCTGCCTTGTGCAATCGCGATCTTGTATCGCTCGCGCTCGATCGGGTCCGACGGGTCGCGCATAATCATCTTGGCCTCTCGTATCTTATCGCGCACAAGCTCCGCCCACCGAAACAGCGTACTCTCGTGACGGTACCGGTCCTTGCGCACCAGGCTCGGATAATCGCACTGCATCTCCTTAAACGTTTCGCCGTCTTGACTGCGCCGCCAGACTTCCACCTTCAACTGCCACGACGCTGCGCCCGTTTCGCGCTCGGACAAGAAACCGTTCCTGCCGAGCCAGCGCGCTAAATCGACATCGCGCGACACGCACAGCCGCCGCGCAATAACCTCGTCCGTGTTTGATTTGTCCATAAATCAAAATCAGTCGAGATTTGAAATTCTCCTTCTACTGATGCTCCAGCCCCTCTCGCCCCGGTCGTCGTCGCTGTCGTCGTGCCCCGCTCGCGCCGTCGGTGAGGGCGGTGCGGTCTGCACGCGCTCGTGGCTTCGGCCCCGGCTTCGGCGGCACGAACCCTTTAAGATCGTTCGCAATAATCACCCAGTCGCGCCCGACCTTTGTTGCACTCTTGAAGAACCCGGACGCGCACCAATAAGTCACGACGCGCTGAGTTACGCCCATGCGCTCGGCTACTTGCTTCGTGGATAAGATTTCCATGCCGTAATTCTACCACACGCGGCGATTATTTTGCATGGATACCACTTGACAATATTCGCCGTGTACGGCTATAATAGAGACAATCAACCGCATCGAAAGAGGAGACGCAACCAATGAGCAAAGTTTCAAGCTTCATCGACAACGCCGAGACTGCCCGTGTGCTTTACGAGCAACTCGAAGAAAACGATCTGGACGAAGTTCTGCGGCGAATCGAGAAGCAACGCAAGGATAACGGGTAGACGCCCATGAGCAGAAGTATATTCGGATGGAGCCTGCCGCCAGGATGCGGGCGACTACCCGGCGAAGAACCGGAACCGGCACAGCCACGTTGCAACTGCGGAGCGTTGCTGCCGTACAAGCCTGACAGAACCGAGCACGTGGAAGTCAAAGCGCAGTGTGACGGGCAGATCGCAGAATACGACCCATTAGGACTTACGCCGTGCTACCGAACCGACACCCACGAGCCACACCAATTCGTCACTGACTGCTTGACAATCGCGATATGGGATTGCAAGCGATGCAAGAAGGAATATCGGTACACCGGATAGCCGCCGGGCCAGGGGCAGAAGCAGGGAGAGAGCGAGACGCCGTGAAACACATATCAACAGTGGTCGATTACATCATTACATGCTCTAGGTGCGGTGAAAACCAGAGCATCATCGACGCGGGCTTAGTAGCATCATCAAAACGAGAAGCGGAAATAATGTTCCGCGCCGACGGATGGAAGATCGGCAAAGAAGCACTCTGCGAACGATGTTGGGGAAACATGATAGAGGATAAAGAGGAGGGAGAGAGCCATGAAGACTTACACCGTCAAAGTTCCGATTGTGGGCGTGGCGTATATCGACGTTGAAGCCGAGAACGAAGAGGATGCGATCACCAAGGCAATAGATGAAATCGAATACGATCACGTCGAAGAATGGGAAGCCGTTCGACGCATCACGCAGGGAAATATCCTGTACGCTACCCACAACGAGGCCAGCGCGGAAGAGAATTAGGAGAGACATCGTGACCAACACCAACACCGACACCCCTCACCTACCGCCACCACCGCCCGCGCCCGACACCGCCGCGCTGAACGCACAGATTGCCACGCTGCGCGGCTGGACGTGCCAAAATGTAGAAACTCGCTATCCAGTTCCATTGCGCGAGCAGAAGTCCCCGATGGATCGGCTAACGCCGCCAATCAAACACGAACGATGGTTTCCGCCCGGCGAGCACTACGATTTACCGCTGCCCGACTACGCAGGTGACCCGGCCGCTGCGTTCGGGCTGCTAGATCATGTCCTGGGTATCGGTTTTGAAGTCACGTCTCTCAACAAGTCTATCGTCGATTTTGAGTATGAAATCCGACTTGTGGGTATGGCGGGACATCAGCGCATTCATCCGTACGCGCACGCCGCCACGCTGCCGCTCGCCATTGCAAGAGCTTGCCGTGACGCGTTGCTTGCTATCAAAGGAGAGACCGACAATGGAACAGCCTGAACTCGACGCCGCCAAGAGCCGGGCGTTCGACGCAATTGCACGGATGGTCGGCATGACGCACTACCCGGCGAATGAAATCCTGCACGGCGTTCGTGCTGAAATCGATATGACTGTGCAGGGGTACGGCCAGACTGACACCGCCGCGCCGCCGCCGACCGAGGTGCAAGAACCGCAAGGATTATGCTACGTTCTGTCGGAAGCAGCGAGAAAATGCGAAGTGTACCCAGTAATGTCTAGAACGTACCAACATTCATCTAACCTAGCTGTTCCGTGGGAGCGGAAACGCCTCGCCGCCGAAACCCGCGTGAAGGAATTGGAAGCCGATCTTGCCACATTGCGCACAGGCATAAAATCAGTTATCAAGAACTGCGACCGAGTAGTCTTTGCCGAAGAAGCCTACAAAAAGGCTTGTGCTGACACGAAGAAATGCCTGCAACCGCTACTTGATCGCACCAAATCCACTGCCTCCACCGAAAACGAAGCCGCGTCCCTCCGCACCCGCCTGGAGCGAGCGGAAGAGGCGCATGAGGACTTATGCAAGCAGCTGCGGTCAATGGCAGCGCATTACAAGGGGCTGCCTGATCGCATAGCTAGCAACAACCCCTTGGCAAAAGCAGCAATCATCGATTTCTGCAAAGATATCGTTGAAAGTATTGGCCTGCTACCATTCGAATTATCTACAGCCGCTACCCTCCTGCCGCCGTCACCGGGCGCAGTGGAGGCGGGTGGCGAGGAGGGAGGAGCATCGTGAGCACAAAGAATAAGCCACAAAACCCTCTGCCCTGCGGATGTGCGGCAATGGGACAGATGGATTTAGAAAACGCCATAGACGACGGTCATTCTCTGCACGTCGGTTATAAAAATACTCACGTTGTTTTTTGTGCGCTTCATCTGGCCGCGCCTGACATGCTCGCCGTGCTCAAATGTGCTGCTATGGTCATCCGCGCCGGCTCTGACCTGCACAACGAAATGATGGCGGCAATCGCCAAGGCAGAGCCACCGGGCGGGGAGGGAGGAGGAGCGTGAAAGTTCAGGACTGTACGCGAGTTCACGCGCTGAAGATACTGCCGAGATATTTCGCAGCCATTCAGCGCGGAACTAAAACGTTTGAAGTCCGAAAGAACGACCGAAACTTTGCTGAGGCCGACACGCTCATGCTTCGTGAATGGTCCGACGAACTCGGATATACAGGACGAACTCTTAGAGTGCGCGTCAACTACATTATGCACGGCGGACAGTTCGGGCTTGAGGAAGGGTACTGCGTTATGGCAATCGCCCCTGAGATGCTCGTCCACAACCACGGCCCCGAAGTGCGTGGGGAGTGTATGGAAAGGGAGGGAGCGTGAGCATTCAACCACAGATTTATAATGTCACGAAAGTCTATGGCGACGGCCAAGAAACCGCAATCATCGTCCCGATCCAGTACCCAATCGTACAGTTCCGTGTGAGAGTCGGCAAAGGATGGTGTGCAGAGGGCTACGAGTTCGCGGAACACAACGCTCCAATCCGCGACCATTTAGACGACATCTACAGCGCCATCCAACAGCAATTCAATATCGCCGACTTGGTATCACAATACTACTCTATCCCATCAACGGTTGAAGAGTTAGAGGAATGGAATGAGGAGTTTTGGGACTACGGCTGCCGATGGCACGAAGAGTTTCCAGTCACCACGCCGCCCGGCGCGGCGCACGAAGCGGAGGACGGAAAATCGTGAGCGACAACACCGTTTGCCCGAACACAGGATGGACGGGGCATTCCTCCGACATGTACCACTGCAATGATTGTGGCTACGAGGCCCATTGGATGAACCTGCGGCCCGGCCACACCGCCGCAGACCTTGCTGAACAACGACGGCTCGACTCGGCACTCTCTCACATGCTCCGACAGATGCGGGTTAGCGTCGAAGAGGACGCTCGCTATCGTCGTGCAGAATGTCCTGCGTCTGAGCCTCCTCCCTCTGCCTCCTAGCCTCCGATTCACGCTTCCCGGCCACACCCCGCTTCTTCCCTGCCGCAGTCGCGGGCTTCTCCTCGCGTACCGGGCCGGTGCCGAGGGTGGTTCGGATTTGGGTGATGTTGCTGGGGTTTTTCATCTGGGTATTCTCCTTCTGTAAGATGCCTGACGGCGGGTCGGCATGGATTGTTGTATGCGTGGATCGATAGGCGTCGGGTCTGCCTCGACCTCCATCGCCGCGATAAGCGAATAGAGTTCCTGCTGATCGATCCCCAGGTACTCGTAACTTTGGGCGGGGTCGCTGTGCCCGTAGAACGCCTGAATGTGCTTGATGGTACACCCCTTGACCTTCATAAGCGCCGTCCCCGCGAACCGTCGAAACGCGTGCGCTGAAAGCGGAACGCTTTGCTCGATGCCCGCGATCCGACAGAGCGAAACGAGTATCCCCTTCATGCGCTGCTCGCTCATCGGCCGCACGACCGGAACGCCCTCCTGCGAAAACACCGGCACCGCAAACAGCCGCTCGTGCTCGTGCGGCCTGCTCTCGATCCATGCGCGGACGTGACGGACGGCGTTCGGATGGAGCGGGAGAGTTCTGTTCTTATCGCCCTTCCCCTTCCGAACCGTGATCGTCGTGAAAGTGCCTGCAATGTCCACGTCGGCCACGTGGAGCGCGCACACCTCGGCACGCCGAAGACCGGTGTACGCCAATATCGCCACGACTGCCGTCGCGAGCTGTGCGCGGTACACCTGGTTATCGCCGCGCCCGTCGATTAGGCGCGGACACGCATCGAACAGCGACTGCACTTCCTCGCGCGTCGCCCAGCGCTTACGCGGCTTCTCCGTGACCTTCACCTTGATCTGCCCGATCCCCGCACACTGCTCCAACCCGATCAATTTTCGCTCGTACAGCCACTTCGCGAAACTCTGGATAGCCGCCATACCCGCCGCCCGCGTCCGCTGCGCCTTTCCCGCCCGCTTCCGCAGCGTGTCGTACGTCCGCACAAAGTCTGCCGTGACATCCGCAGGCTCCGGCACCCGCCCCATCTTGCCAACCAACCACGCCACCAGCCCGTTCAAGTGCGACACGTAGGCGCGACCACTCGCCAGCGACCAACCCATCTTGTTGCACTTGTCGGCACGGAACGCCTCGATTAGTTCGTCCATCTGCTGTGTCCTCCTAAAGTTAAGTATACACCCGTCTACCAATAACAAAGTGCCTAAACAAGAAATTAATAAAAACGCGTGGAAATACTGTAGGTATCTTTACCGTCTTTGTGTCTACTGCCGCCTATCGGATTAACTCGGATTATATGTCAGGTGTCTACGTGATTGGAGATTAAGGAGGGTCTTAATTGCGGGGAAAGTTGGGTATGATTGCTGGAATTAGCTGTTAAACTGTTTTAAGGGATGAGCCGGTTTACTTTGACTGGCTATGGCGAACCGGACGAGGAATTAACGTTTGGCGTTAATGGGCGAGTTAAACGGCCATAAGGTCTGGCAAGTTGCGCGCTATATTAATCAGGTAGCGACGCACAGACCTACGCCGTTCCGGGCGCAACGACATTATGATCGGCTCAAGCTCCCGCATAAGTTCCCGCATTTCGTCGTTATCGGCAGCGGGAACTTCGGACGGCAGGTACCCAGCCCGAACCAGTGCTTCCTTGTGATCCACACCGAGCGCGTCCGCAATCTTGATAACCGTTTCCCGTCGTGGCGTTGCTTTTCCTGATTCCCATTGACTCCAAACTGGCTGTGCTACGCCCGCCTTCTCCGCAACCTGTACAAGCGTCAAGTCCTTCGCGCGTCGCGACGCCCGGACCCAATCGGAGAATGATGTCAATATCATCACCTCCTTCCCCTCTCCCAATTATTTACGATACGAGATATTATATACCCATTCGTATATATTTCGCAAGGGGTATATTTACTAGGCAAGTAAATATACGTGACTGTAGCGAGAACTCTAACTTAAGGCATAGAGAATAATATTGTTCGTACGCTATTTTATATTGACAAGGGTATACGAGTTCCTGTATAATTCGAATATGTCTACTCAAACCATTGCACGCCGTAAGGCACGTCTACTAAGCAGCTTTCCAAACAAGCTGCGTGAGTATCGCAAGCAGGCTGGCATGACGCAGGAACAGCTCGCAAAGTGTCTCAACGTCAAGCAGGTCAACATCTCTAAAGCCGAAACCAACGGCACAGGATTAGGCGCAGACACATGGTTTCGAATCTCCACACTCTTCGATGTCGATCCTCGAATCTTGCGCGGGTGGGTACCGCCTGAAGAGGACGAACCAATCGCTCCGCAGCCTGTTTGAAATTTTTTTCTCCGGTTTATACGTTTTAGGCTATATTTCTTCTATTTTATACTTGACAATATATCTAAGTAGGTATATAATACAGTCAGTCAAGTATAGCCAGGAAGCAGATGCCAAGGTTCCCGGTCAGACATATCGACATCTTTATGGATCGGTGGGAAGAGGGTAGCGGAGGGTGCTGGAACTGGACGGCGCCGCTATCGACCGAAGGATACGGATCAATCAGCATTGACGGTCGCGGAGTTGGAGCGCACCGGTTCAGTTACCTGTACTTCATCGGGCCGATCGCGCCCGGACTGGTCGTTGACCACCTTTGTCGCAATCATCGTTGCGTTAATCCCTTCCATCTGGAAGCTGTGACAAACTCCGAGAACGTGAGGCGTGCCACCGGACCGCGCGGCCTGTGGATCTCGCGGCTTCAGTTAAAACCAGGGCAAACCGTTAACGGTCCTAGGCGAGAGCGAGAGCGCAAGAATGAAGAGATGCACCGCGATTGGATGAACGCGCGATACCCGCTAGACCACCTAGTTCGATGCGGCGGCGAGTAGACGGCATCCGCATCCCCGCCGCCTGACCAAAAAGGAGAGAGACGTTGGCAAAGATCACCGCAGAGCAATACCTGGAACTGCTACGCAACATGACCGGCGAGGAGCACCTTGAGGCCGCAAAAGCGACAATCGGTGCGATGACCGAAGACCAGATCGTTGAGTGGTGGAAGTTCTCGCACTCCATAGTAAGCCCCAAGAAGCGGTGGGAATACGAAGTGTGGCGAAGCGAGGAAGACGCGCGCGTCGAGGAGAGCACAACCGCCTTCTATATCACTTTCCCGGACGGCACGCACGCAATGCGCTCTGTCACTACCAAGGCGGGTTACAACAAGAACTTATGTGAGTAGCCGCATCCCCGCCGCCTAAACCCCGGCATTACGACCGACCGACACGGCAGATGGACAGACCGAGGGAGACACCCGAAATGTCACAGACAGCGACCAACAGCCTTACCGCGATGATGGAAGAGACGATGTACGAGGCGATTAGCAAGCACCAGCCGCGCATGATCCCTATCATCCGCGAACTGCTGGACCGGTGCGAG
>Ga0207698_10002077_pt1 | contig 11809 bp, 13 predicted proteins | sample KBSCornC22_FD_184298 | JGI IMG/M metagenome (GOLD analysis project Ga0207698, IMG submission 184298) | Corn rhizosphere microbial communities from Kellogg Biological Station, Michigan, USA - KBS Corn C2-2 (SPAdes) (version 2) | ecosystem: Host-associated > Plants > Roots > Rhizosphere > Soil ...
CCCGCCGCTGCAGTCGACGACAGAGGCCGCCGATTGGCTTATTGCCGCACGGCATGATCACTTTCAGCGGGCCGCTGGGGCTGTGGACCGGCGACAACGGGACCTGGCACTTCTTCGCCATTCCCGAAGAACAATCGGACGAGATCCGCGCCCACTGCCTCGCCGCGATGCGCGGGTTCAAGTCGGCGCGGGTCGAGGCAACGATCGGCGAGGTCAGCTGGTGCACGTCCGTCTTCCCGATGAAGAGCGGCGGCTATTTCCTTCCGGTAAAGGCCGATGTGCGCCGGAAGGCCGGAATCGCCGCCGGCGATGCCGTCACGGTGAAGCTGGAGCTACTCTGACCGGTTGCCGCCGGGCTGCTTGTCGGCCCGGTGGTTGGTGTTGGTCTCCAGCTGGTGGTTGATCTTGTCCTGCTTGTCGACGCCCTCGTGCGCTTCGGGGTCGCGGACCCGCTCGAGCTCGGCCTGGGTCGCGATATCCTCCTGCAAGTTGCCGCCGGAGCCTCCGCCCTGGCGCGGCTCGAACTCGGCGGAATCGCGGTCGATGATGGCGCTGTCGTCGGTTTCGCGGGCGGTTTCGGTGCGGCGGTTTTCCATGGCGCTCTCCTTCAGCGGACGAACGGGCGGCACCGGCCGACGTTCCCCTTCGGCATTCGTGACGGAACCATCATGACAGGCATCCGGTTGAGCGCCTGATGCAGGATCCATTGAGCGCGCTGGCGAACAGCGCGGGCGCTGCGCCGGTTGCGGCTCACGGACAGGTAGAGGGCGCGAAGATCTTCGGCGTTACGATGATCGGCGCCACGCAGCACAACTGGCACAAGTTGCTGCTGACGATCGGGTTCATCGCGGTCGCGTGGGTGATCGCATGGATTTTGCGGCAGGTCCTGAAGCTGTTCATCGGGAGCCGGAGCGGAACGCGTTTCCAGTTCTGGGCCAAGCAGGGCGTCAGCCTGGTCGTCACGGGCATCCTCGTCCTGGGAGTGATGTCGATCTGGTTCGACAGCCCTGCGAGGCTGGCGAGCGTGCTCGGCCTGATCGGCGCCGGCATCGCTTTCGCGCTGCAGCGGGTGATCACCGCCGTCGCGGGCTACTTCGTGATCCTCCGCGGCAAGACCTTCAACGTCGGCGACCGGATCTTGATGGGAGGCGTCCGCGGTGACGTCATCGGCCTGACCTTCATGCAGACCCGGATCATGGAGATGGGACAGTCGCCGCGCGAGAAGGACGACAAGGACTCCTGGGTCTACAGCCGGCAGTTCACCGGCAGGATCGTCACCGTCACCAACGACAAGGTGTTCGACTGCCCGGTGTACAATTACACCCACGAGTTCGCCTACCTGTGGGACGAGATGAGCTTTCCCGTCCACTTCCACCAGGACTTCGAGAAGGCGGAGCAGATCATGCTCGCCGCTGCCAACGACCAGGCGAAGACGGCCAAGGTCCTGGGCAAGGACGAGGTCGAACGGCTCGAGGACCGCTTCGGCATCGATGCCGGCGAGATCGACCCGAAGGTGTTCTGGAGAGTCACCGAAGACTGGCTGGAAATGACGGTGAGGTTCCTCGGGCCCGACCACGGCATACGGCACATCAAGGACGCGATGACCCGCCAGATCCTCGGCGAGTTCGAAAAGGCGGGTATCCTGATCGCCGCGACCCGGCAGGAAGGCGTCACGCTCCAGCCGAAAACCCCTCGCAAAGCGAAGCGCTAGGCGCTCTTCCCGCAGAGCTCCGCGGCGGTGCGAGCATAGCCTTCGGCCATGCTGCCGAGGATCTCGGCCATTTCGCGGTTGTAGGTGGCGTCGGCGAGCCGGCGGCATTTCTCCGCCTGGGCGCTGAGCGCTTCCGCTTGCTCGTCGCTGATGTCGACCAGCATGTTGATCGCGCCGGTCAGCTTGCCTTGTGAGTCGAACAGGGGCGTCGGGTAGGGCCGGAATGCGACGCGCGTGCCGTCCGGGCGCAAGGCGATCGCGACCTTGCCCCGGTTTTGCTCGCCGGTCCTGATCGCCTCGGCCATCGGACATTGATCGTGCGGCATGAAGTCGCCGTCGGTAGTGTAAATCCGCCAGGTCACGCACCAGCGGTCCTGCCCGAGCTCCGGGACTCGTCCGGCAATCTCGACGCACGCGCGGTTCCAGTAGGTCACCCCGCCATCCTGGTCGGCCGTGTAGATCGGCACCGGGAGCTCATCGAGGATGGGCTGCCAGTCCGATTCGCTCGAGAGGGCGGCGAGCGCCTCGTCGAGCAGCCGTTCGGGATTGTGAGCGTTCAAATGGCCCCTACGCGCCTGATCCAGGTTAGCCCCCCAACCGTCCTCGGTGGTTCCGGTTCCGGTCTGTGGGGAATAGCTATGACCCTGTGTCGTCAGGACAACAGTGGACGACTCACGGCCTTTCCGAAAAATCTGTGGACGATCGATCCACAGCCCAAGGCACTTAGCGGAGGCGCTTCACCAGCAGGCGCCCGTCCTCGCCCAATTTGACTTCGAAGTTGGGGACCGCCTTGATCAGGTCGGAAAGGCGCGTGTAGCCGTAATTGCGCGCTGCGAAGCTCGACACCGCTTTCGCCCGCTGCCCGAGCTCCGACAGCGGCGTGTAGCCCTCCTCGTCGCGCTTCGACGCCTTGTAGGCCGAGCCGAGCACCTGGAGCAGCTCCGGATCGACCGGGCGCTGCCCCTTGCCGGTCGTCGGCTGCTCGAGCTGCTCCTCATCGTTGAGCACGAGCGCGCCGACGTCGAAGAAGCGGGTGCACGCTTGCTGGAAGGAGAGGGGCGTCTTGGCCGTGCCGAAGCCGTAGACCGGCAGGCCGTCCTCGCGGATGCGCTGGGCGAGCGGAAGGAAATCGCTGTCGGACGACATGATCCCGAAGCCGTCGATATTGCCGCGGTAGAGCAGGTCCATCGCGTCGATCGTCATTCGCATGTCGGTCGCGCTCTTGCCTTTGACCACGTCGAACTGCTGCATCGGGACGATCGAATGAAGGCCGGTGAGCTGGCCCCAGCCCTTGAGGCTGGTTTTCGCCCAATTGCCATAGGCGCGCCGGATGTTGATCGTGCCCAGCTCCCCGAGGACCAGCAGCACGTCGTCGAGGTGGTCGGGGCTCGCATTGTCGGCGTCGATCAGCAGGGCAACGTTGGCTTCCTGTTCCGGCTGGCGTTCGCGCATTCCCGAGTCCTCTCTTTCCTCCCTCTAGCGCGGCGTCCCGGAATGGCCACCGTTGAACGTGGCGCTGCTGTTGCCGCCGGGTTGTCCGATGATCGATGCGGGAACGAAACGCCGCTTGATGCACTAATGACGGCACAGGGGGCGCGTTGTGGAAGGGACGAGAGAAATGAAGAAGCTTGGTCTTGCCGCAGCCCTTGCCGTCGCGGGTATCTCGCTGGCGGGCTGCTCCACGTATCCCAATCAATATGGCTATGGCTACGGCCCCTACGGCTACGGCTCGCCCTACTACGGGAACGGGTACAATAACGGATATTATGGCGGCTCGCAGGCCGGCAACGTGGTTGGCGGCGCCGCGATCGGCGCTGCGACCGGCGCTGTCGCGGGTGCGGTCCTTCCGGGCATCAAGCCGGGCACCGGCGCGATTGCCGGCGCGATCCTCGGCGGCGTTCTCGGTGCGACCATCAACGGCCACCAATATTACCGCGATACGCGCGGCTATTGCTACTACGTCGACCAGTACGGTCAGCCGCACTACAGCTACGACGTTCGCTGCTAATGACGCGCGGGACGCTCAGTCCCTGGTGTTGAGTTTGCTGCATCTGACGGGGCGGAAGGCAACTTCCGCCCCGTTTTGCACGCCCGTTTCATTCCGTTTTCGACACGGCTCGCAGAGTGATGGCGAGCAATTCGGGAACGAAACTGCTGTCCGGGCACTGAAGAGCCAAGGGGAAGATTGAATTCGGAGGACGAGCACATGAAACGTCTATTTGTTTCGGCCGCAGTCGCGAGCAGCCTCGCGCTAGGCGGTTGCGCCACCAACCCGCAGACCGATCACATGGTCGCCAGCGAAGCGACCGGCGCAGCGATCGGCGCGGGTGCCGGTGCTGTCGCAGGATCGGTTCTTCCCGGAATCGGCACAGCGACCGGCGCGATTGCCGGCGCCGTCCTCGGCGGAGTCGTCGGCGCGGTCATCGGCGGCCACCAATATTATCGCGACACGCGCGGCTATTGCTATTACGTCGACAGCAACGGCCAGCCACATTATAATTACAACGTAAGATGCTAGCTTAAACTGTTCAGACGGGGCGGAAGGTTCCTTCCGCCTCGTCGAGAACGTACAGCCGACCTTCCGCTATCGAGAAGTGGGCGCCGTGGAGCCTGAGGCTCCCGGCGCGCTCGCGTTCGGCGATCCACGGGAAGGTGCGGAGGTTGGCAAGGCTGACCTTCACCGCCTCATGCTCCATGTCGAGGAACGCGGCCCGATCGAGCTCGGCGTGGCGCGCGCGCACTTGTTCGCGCGTGTCGGCCAGCATCCGCACCCAGTCGCCGATGAAATGCCCTTCTCCGGGAGCGACGTCGTCGAACGCCCCGGTGAGCGCAGCGGCGCATCCACCGCACATGCCGTGGCCCATCACGAGGAGCTCACCGACCTCGAGCTGCGTGACGGCGAACTCGAGCGCCGCCGAGACGCCGTGCAAACCGCTGCTGGTTTCGTAGGGCGGGGCGAGGGCGGCGATATTGCGCGCGACGAACATCTCGCCTGGCCGGCTGTCGAAAATCTGGGCCGGGTCGCTTCGGCTGTCTGCACAGGCGAGGATCATCACCTGCGGGTTCTGCCCCTCCCTGAGCTCTGCCCAGCGCTCATGTTCGTGGTTCCAGCTCTTTTCCCGGAACCGCCGATACCCTTCGATCAGCTGCTTCATGTATGGCATGAGGCGCCGCTAGCCGCTGCAGGCCGGGGGTGGCAAGCGCGGGAAGCAGTCGCTATCTGCGCGCCATGAACGCTCCCGCCGTAGTCCCGAAGCAGCGCAAGCCCGACTGGATCCGAGTCAAGGCGCCGGTCAGCGAAGGCTATCACGCGACCCGCCGGCTGATGCGCGAGCTCAACCTGGCAACGGTCTGCGAGGAGGCGGCCTGCCCTAATATCGGCGAGTGCTGGACCAAGAAGCACGCGACGGTGATGATCCTCGGCGACACCTGCACGCGCGCCTGCGCCTTCTGCAACGTGAAGACCGGAATGCCGCGGCCCGTCGATCCGCTCGAGCCGGAGCATGTCGCGACCGCCGCGGCGGAGCTGGGGCTCGAGCATATCGTCGTCACCTCGGTCGACCGCGACGACCTGCCCGACGGCGGCGCCTCGCAGTTCGTGAAGGTCATCCAGGCGCTCCGCCGGAACACGCCTACCACCACCATCGAAATCCTGACCCCGGACTTCCGCAACAAGAGCGAAGCCGCGGTCGAGGCGATCGTCGAGGCGGGACCCGACGTCTACAACCACAATCTCGAGACCGTGCCGCGGCTCTATCCGACGATCCGGCCGGGGGCGCGTTACTATGCGTCGCTGCGGCTGCTCGAAAGCGTCAAGCGCCACGCGCCGCACATCTTCACCAAGTCGGGCGTGATGGTCGGCCTCGGCGAGCAGAGGCTCGAAGTCCACCAGGTGATGGACGACATGCGTTCGGCGGGCGTCGATTTCCTGACCATGGGCCAGTATCTCCAGCCGACGCCGCGGCACGCCAAGGTCGAGGAGTTCGTCACGCCCAAGGCATTCGACGCCTATGCGGCGATCGCTCGGGCGAAGGGCTTCCTGCTCGTCGCCGCCTCGCCGCTGACGCGCTCGAGCTATCACGCGGGCGACGATTTCAAGAAGATGCAGGCGGCGCGCATCGCGCAGCTGGAGCGTTCGACGTCGTGATCGTCCTCCCTGTCGCGCAGCGATGGGGAGGGGGACCGTTCAGCGAATCGCTCGCAGGGAGGATTGATGCCTCGGCATAGCGAAACGAAGCACCTGCCTTACACGCCCGAACAATTGTTCGACCTCGTCGCCGACGTGAAGGATTACGACCAGTTCCTGCCGTGGGTGGTCGCGGTGCGCGTTCGCTCGTCGACCGAAAAGGAAACCGTCGCGGACCTCGTCGTCGGCTTCAACGCCTTCAAGGAGCGGTTCACCAGCCGCGTGGTCAAGGACCGGCCGCACCGGATCTGCGTCGATTATGTCGAGGGGCCGCTCAAATATCTGCACAATGAATGGGTGTTCGAGCGCGCCGCCGATGGCGGCACCAACGTCCATTTCTCGGTCGACTTCGCATTCAAGTCGCGATTGTTCGAAACCCTTGCCGGCGCGATGTTTGACCGCGCGCTTCGGCGGATGACGAGCGCGTTCGAGCAGCGCGCCGCGGCGCTTTACGGCATCAGCAAGTCGAGCGCGCAAAGCGCCGCCTGAAGGCGCACGCCCGACCGCGACTTCTCGTCGAAGAATTTCTGGTCGGCGACGATCTTCGCCGGATCGGCGTTGCGCTCGGCGCGGGCGAAGACGACCGTGCCGACCGGCTTCGACGCGGTGCCGCCGCCCGGACCTGCAATGCCGGTGATCGCGACGGCGACGTCCGAGTCCGACGCCGCGAGCGCTCCGCGGGCCATCGCCCAGGCGGTGGCGACGCTGACCGCGCCGAAGGTGTCGACCACTTCCTCGGAGACCTTGAGCTCGCTGATCTTGGCCGCGTTGGAATAAGTCACGTAGCCCGCTTCGAACACGTCAGACGATCCGGAAATCTCGGTCAGCGCGGCGCTGACCAGCCCGCCGGTGCAGCTTTCGGCGACCGCCAGCCGGCGGCCGGCGGCGCGGTTCGCGTCGACCACTTCGCGGGCCTTGTTGACCAGCACTTCCGGAAGCAGGAACTCACTCACTCCAACATCCCATTCGAATGCTCGCGACCGCCTGGGCCGCGATGCCTTCGCGGCGGCCGGCGAAGCCGAGCCCTTCGGTCGTGGTCGCCTTGATGCTCACCTGATCGATGCTCAGTCCGGCAATCTCGGCGATGCGCATACGCATTGCAGCACGATGAGGCCCGACCTTCGGAGCCTCCGCGATAATCGTACAATCCACGTGGTCGATAATCGCTCCGCGAGACCGAACGAGTTCGACCGCATGGGCAAGGAACAGCGCCGATTCCGCGCCTTTCCAGCGCGGGTCCGACGGCGGGAAATGCTCGCCGATGTCGCCCAGTCCCGCAGCGCCGAGAAGCGCGTCGGTGATCGCGTGGAGAGCGACATCGGCGTCGCTGTGACCGGCAAGCCCACGCTCGTGCGGCACTTCCACGCCGCCGAGCATGATCGGCCCGTCTCCGGCAAAGGCGTGGGCGTCGAAACCCATGCCCGTCCGCGGCGAAAGCCGGCCTGCAAGCCATTGCTCGGCCCGGTCGAAGTCGGCCGCGGTGGTCAGCTTGTCGAGCGCGGGATCGCCTTCGACCGCGGCGACGCTCATGCCGGCGGCACGCGCGACCGTGGTTTCGTCGGTCGGGGCAGAACCCGACCAGCGCTCGTAGGCTGCCTTGAGCCGGTCGAGGCGGAACGCCTGCGGCGTCTGGACGCGCACGAGCCCGCTTCGGTCGACCGGCGCTTCGAGGGTCGCGCCGACGCGTGCGAGCGTGTCGCCGACCGCCAGGACCGGCGCCGCGCCGTCGTAGAATTCGAGGCTGGCAACCAGGCGGTCGATGACGGCGGCCGGGCAGAATGGCCGCGCGGCATCATGCACGAGGACTGCGTCGCCGCCTGCTTGCGCAAGACCCGCGATCACCGAATGCGCGCGTTCGGCGCCGCCCTCGACGAGCGGCCCGACGTCCAGTCCGGCGAGCGCCGCTTGGGCTAGGGCCTGCTGTCCGTTCCCGACCACCACCCGCGTCGATGCGACTGCAGGGTGGCGGATCAGCGATTCCACCGCCCAGCGAAGCATCGGCTTGCCGCCGAGGAGCCGGTATTGCTTGGGCAGCCCGCCGCCTGCGCGTTCGCCTTTGCCGGCGGCTACGATGAGGGCGGTCAGGGTCATTCCGGCGCGCGTCTACGGCTCCTTGAGTTGCCCGCCAAGGGGCCCACATGTATGGGCCTGCATCCCATGAGCCTTGTGAAGCCCATCCAGATCGGCCCGGTCGAGGTCGCGTCGCCGGTGATTCTGGCGCCGATGACGGCCGTCACCGACCTGCCGTTCCGGCGCGCCGTGAAGCGCTTCGGCGCGGGGCTCACGGTGACCGAGATGATCGCGAGCCAGGCGATGATCCGCGAGACCCGCCAGTCGCTTCAAAAGGCGATGTGGGACCCGTCGGAAGAGCCGGTCTCGATGCAGCTTGCCGGCTGCGAGCCGCAGGTGATGGCCGAGGCGGCCAAGCTTAACGAGCAGCGCGGCGCGGCGATCATCGACATCAACATGGGCTGCCCGGTCAAGAAGGTCGTCAACGGCTGGGCCGGATCGGCGCTGATGCGCGACCTGACGACCGCCGCCGCGATCATCGACGCGACCGTCAAGGCCGTGAAGGTGCCGGTGACGCTCAAGACCCGCATGGGCTGGGACCACAACAGCCTCAATGCCCCCGAGCTCGCGCGCATCGCCGAGAGCCTCGGTGTCCAGATGATCACCATCCACGGCCGCACCCGCTGCCAGCTCTACAAGGGCACGGCCGACTGGGCCTTCGTGCGCAAAGTGAAGGAAGCGGTGTCGATCCCGGTGCTGGTCAACGGCGACATCAATTCGATCGAGGATGCCCGCGAGGCGCTGCGCCAGTCGGGCGCGGACGGCGTGATGGTCGGGCGCGGGTCGTACGGGAAGCCGTGGTTCGTGGCCCAGGTGATGAGCGACCTGGGCGGGGGAGGGCAGCGGCCCGATCCGAGCCTCGACGAGCAGCTCGCGACGATGCTCCAGCAGTACGACGAGATGCTGAGTCTCTACGGCACGCAGACCGGCGTGAACCTCGCCCGCAAGCACATCGGCTGGTACACCAAGGGCCTTCCCGGCTCGGCCGAGCTGCGCAACCGGGTCAACCAGCAGGACGATCCGAAGGTCGTTACGGCCATGTTGCAGGAATTCTATTCGCCGTGGCTCGCGCGCTCGGCAGCTTGAGCAAACAGACCCGCATCAAACTGTGTTGATTCTGCAACGGTCGTGCTAGGGCCGTTGCGGATGGATGCGCGTACGGCCGAATCGCCGGTGACATTACAGCAGGACAGCTGGCTTCAACGCGAACGCGCAAGCGGTCGCTTCTACGACCGGCTGATGATCGTGCTCGGGCTGATGCTCGTCGGCATGCTCGCGCTGAGCTCCTGGCTCCTGAGCCGCAGCGCTGAACCCGAAACGCTGCTCGAGCCACCAGTGATTGCAGTGCTTCTGATCGCCATCCTGCTGCCGGCGATTGCGCTGATGGCACTCTACGCGCGCAAGGTCGCCGTGCGCCGGGCCGAGCAGGGCGGCCTCGGCAGCGGGCGCCTGCACGTCCGCCTCGTGGCGCTGTTCACCGCCGTTGCCGCGGTGCCGACGGTGCTCGTCGTGATCTTCGCCTCGGTGCTTTTTCAGAGCGGGCTGCAATTCTGGTTCTCGAAGGGCGCCCGCAACATGCTCGAGAACACGGTCGAGGTCGCCGAAGGCGTCTATCGATACGAGCTCGGCCAAGTCGCCAATGAAGCCAGCGCCATGGCCGGGGATTTGACCGGATACCTCCAGAAAATCCCGATCGACGATCCGCAATTCAAAACCGGATTCACATACCAGACCTACCTGCGGTCGATGAATGAAGCCGCGCTGTTCAAGATCGGATCGGCGGGCGAGATCCAGACGCTTGCTCTCGCGAACGGCTACGTCGGCATGCTCGACCCGCCCCGAATCAAGTCCGCGGTCGGTCGCCTTGAGAAACTGCCGGAAAATGCGAGCGTGGATGCGGAGACTCCCAACCGCATCTCAGTGATCACGCGCCTGACACCGGGGACGGACACCTATCTCTACGTCGGGCGCTATGTAGATCCGGAGATCGCGTCGCAGACGAACCGCGCGAACGACGTGCTCAAGGATTACCATGCGCTTTTGAAGCGATCGCGGGTCAACCAGTTGCGGTTCAACGCAGCGCTCCTGGTCGGGGCATTGATCATCGTCGCGCTATCGATCCTGACGGCACTCAAGCTTGCCGACCGGCTCGTCAGGCCCGTGGGCGAGCTCGTCGGAGCGGCGGGCCGGATCGAGCAGGGCGACTTCTCCGCCCGCGTGCCGGTGCGCAACACCGACGACGAAGTGCAGACGCTCGCCACTGCGTTCAACCAGATGACCGGGCGGCTCGAGGAACAGACCAACGAGCTGCGGACCGCGAACACGCAGCTGGAGACCCGCCGGGCGTTCATCGAAGCCGTGCTGTCGAGCGTCACGGCGGGCGTGGTGGCGGTCGACGCGCAGCACCGTATCCTCCTGCTCAACCGCTCGGCCGAAACACTGCTCGAGCATGGCGAGGACATCGAGGGAAAGGCGCTGGGATCGGTGTCGCCCGAGCTCGAGGAGTTCATGCATGGGCAGCAATCCGAAGCGAACGTGCTGATCACTGCCGACGCGACGCAGCGCACGCTGGCGGTCAAGCGCGTGCGTTACCAGGACGGCTCGGTGCTCACATTCGACGACATCACCGACCAGCTCACCGACCAGCGTCGCGCCGCCTGGTCGGACATCGCGCGGCGAATCGCTCACGAGATCAAGAATCCGCTGACCCCGATCCAGCTCGCCGCCGAGCGCCTGCAGCGGCGGTTCGGCGGCGAGGTGACCTCCGACAAGGACACGTTCGAACGGCTCACCGGCACGATCGTTCGCCAGGTCGGCGACCTGCGGCGCATGGTCGACGAATTCTCCAACTTCGCGCGCATGCCCAAGCCGATGTTCCGCGAGGAGAATGTGCACGAGATCACGCGGCAGGCGCTATTCCTGCACGAGGTGGCGCATCCGGCGATCACCTTCACGCTCGAGCCTCCGACGGGCGACTTCCGCATGGTTTGCGACCGGCGCCAGCTTGCGCAGGCACTCACTAATGTCGTGAAGAACGGTGTGGAAGCCATTGAAAGTAGGCGCAATCGCGGGGAGCATAGCCTCGCCGGCGATCGCGTCGAGCTCAAGCTCCGTGAGCACGATTCGCTGCTCGTCATCGACGTGCTCGACACCGGCATCGGTCTGCCCGAAGACCGCGAGCGGCTGACCGAGCCGTACATGACAACGCGCGTGCGCGGCACCGGGCTCGGCCTCGCGATCGTCAAGAAGATTGTCGAGGAACATATGGGCGAGATCGCTTTCATCGACCGTCCGGGCGGGGGTACGCACGTCCGCATCTCGTTCGACACGGCGAAGCTCGCCGCGCTCCTGAGGGAAGGCGACACCCCCAAAAGCAACGAGGATGATGAGGTTGAGGATAGCTGATGGCGCTTGAAGTGCTGGTGGTGGACGACGAAGCCGACATCCGCGAGCTCGTCAGCGGCGTGCTCGAGGACGAGGGCTATGCCGTGCGGACCGCGGGCGACAGCGATTCGACGCTGGACGCGATCGCCGAACGACGGCCCTCGATGGTGCTGCTCGACGTGTGGCTGCAGGGGTCGAAGCTCGACGGCCTCCAGCTGCTCCAGGAAATCAAGCGGCGAGATTCGACGATTCCGGTGCTGATGATCTCGGGTCACGGCAACCTCGACACCGCCGTCGCGGCGGTGCGGGAAGGCGCCGTCGACTTTGTCGAAAAGCCGTTCGAGGCGGAGCGGCTGATCTATCTCGTCGACCGCGCAACCGACACCGAGCGCCTTCGCCGCGAGAATGAGGCGCTGAGGCGCAAGGCTGGGGACGAGGACCAGCTCCACGGCAGCTCG
>Ga0207698_10002079_pt1 | contig 11802 bp, 11 predicted proteins | sample KBSCornC22_FD_184298 | JGI IMG/M metagenome (GOLD analysis project Ga0207698, IMG submission 184298) | Corn rhizosphere microbial communities from Kellogg Biological Station, Michigan, USA - KBS Corn C2-2 (SPAdes) (version 2) | ecosystem: Host-associated > Plants > Roots > Rhizosphere > Soil ...
CGGGAAGGCGCCGTCGACTTCGTCGAGAAGCCGTTCGAGGCGGAGCGGCTGATCTATCTCGTCGACCGCGCAACCGACACCGAGCGCCTTCGCCGCGAGAATGAGGCGCTGAGGCGCAAGGCTGGGGACGAGGACCAGCTCCACGGCAGCTCGGTGGCGATCAACACCGTCCGCGCGACCTTGAAGCGGGTCGCGCCGACCGGCAGCCGAGTGCTGATCTCGGGGCCGCCCGGGGTCGGCAAGGAAATTGCTGCGCGGATGATCCACCAGTGGAGCCCGCGCGCGAAGGCGCCGTTCATCGTCCTTTCCGCGGCGACGATGAGCCCCGAGCGGGTCGAGGAGGAGCTGTTCGGGAGCGAGGCCGAGGGTACGATGCGGCCGGGCCTGCTCGAACATGCCCACGGCGGGACCCTGTTCCTCGACGAGATCGCCGACATGCCGCTGACCACCCAGGCGAAGATCCTTCGCGTGCTCACCGACCAGAGCTACCATCGGGTCAGCGGGCAGCGACCGGTCAAGGTCGACGTTCGGGTTCTGTCCGCCACGTCGCGCAATCTCCAGGAGGAAATCGCCGAAGGCCGCTTCCGCGAAGACCTGTTCTACCGGCTCAACGTGGTTCCGGTGAAGCTTCCGCCGCTGCGCGAGCGGCGCGAAGACATTCCTGAGCTGGTGAGCCACTTTCTTGCCCGGTTCGCTGCGGAGCGCCGGATTCAGCCGCCGAGGATATCCGAGGAAGCGATGGCCGCGCTCCAGGCGCACGACTGGCCGGGCAACGTGCGGCAGCTGAGGAACATCATCGAACGGACGCTGATCCTCGCGCCGGGCGACCGTGTCGCCTGCATCGAGGTCGACCTCCTGCCGCCGGAAATCCTCGACAGCCACAACGTGATGGGCGGCGCCGCGACGGCGATGGCGATCATGGGCAGCCCGCTTCGTGAAGCACGCGAATCGTTCGAGCGCGAATATCTGAAGATCCAGATCCGCCGCTTTTCCGGCAACATCTCGCGAACGGCATCCTTCATCGGGATGGAGCGTTCGGCCCTGCACAGGAAACTCAAGGCACTGGGGATCGGGGACAAGAGGGAAGGGGACGAGTAGGGTCGACGCGTTTATGGCTGCCCGGTCGCTCAGTCTTCAGGATCATTTCCTCAATAGCGTTCGACGCGCCAAGCTTCCCGTCACGATTTTCCTCGTCAAGGGCGTCAAGCTGCAGGGCGTGATCACCTGGTTCGACGCGTTTTCGCTGCTCCTCAGGCGCGAGGGCTCGTCCCAGCTGGTCTACAAGCACGCGATCTCGACCATCATGCCTTCCGAGCCGCTCCCCGAGTTCGTGCCGACGCAGGTCGCAGACACCGCCAAAGCCCAGCTCCAGGACGTGTTCCTCGCCGCTGCTGCCCGCGAGAAGGAGCGCATGACACTGTTCCTCGTCAACGGCGTGATGCTCCAGGGGTCGGTCACCGGCTTCGACCAGTTCAGCCTTGTGCTCGAGCGCGGCGGACAGGTGCAGTTGGTGTACAAGCACGCCATCTCGACCCTGCAGCCGGCGCATCCGCTCAAGCTCGGCAACGACGAAGCCGACGGGGAGGGCGAGTCCTGAACGCCTTCGACGGCAATGGCGCGATCGAGGTCTCTCGCGGCGAGCGAGCGGTCATCGCCGTGCCCGAATTGCCGCGCGAAGGCGCGCGGCGCTCTGCCGAGGCACGGGTCGGGGAGGCGCAGGGGCTCGCCGAAGCGATCGGCGTCCGGGTCGTCGCCGCTCGGCCGCTGCGGGTGCGCACGGTCCGTCCGGCGACGCTGCTTGGCAAGGGGCAGGTCGAGGAGATCGCCGCGCTGGCCACGGACAAGGATGCGGGCCTGCTCATCGTGGATGCGGCGCTGACCCCGATCCAGCAGAAGAACCTCGAGGAAGAGGTCGGCACCAAGGTCATCGACAGGACCGGGCTGATCCTCGAGATTTTCGGCGAGCGCGCGGCGACCGCTGAAGGGCGGCTCCAGGTCGAGCTGGCGCATCTCGATTACCAGGCCGGACGGCTGGTCAGGAGCTGGACCCACCTCGAGCGCCAGCGCGGCGGCTTCGGATTCCTCGGCGGCCCGGGCGAGACGCAGATCGAGGCCGACCGGCGGATGATCCGCGATCGCATGGCGAAGATCCGCCGCGAGCTCGACCAGGTGAAGCGCACGCGCGGCCTGCACCGCGACCGACGCCAGCGCGCGCCGTGGCCAGTGGTTGCGCTGGTCGGCTACACGAACGCTGGAAAATCGACGCTTTTCAATCGCCTGACGGGCGAAGCCGTGTTTGCCGAGAATTTGCTCTTCGCGACTCTCGACCCGACCATGCGCGACATCAAGCTCCCCGGGTTCGACAAGGTAATCCTGTCCGACACCGTCGGGTTCGTGTCCGACCTTCCGACCGAGCTGATCGCGGCCTTTCGGGCGACCCTCGAGGAAGTGCGCGAGGCCGACCTGCTGGTCCACGTGCGCAACATGGCGCATCCGGACCGCGAGGCGCAGCGCGAGGACGTCGACGACGTGCTCGCGTCCCTCGGACTGGCGGAAGAGGGGGCGCCCCCGCGGATCGAGGCGTGGAACAAGGTCGACCTGCTTTCAGCCGAGGAGCGGGCGCGGTTGGCCGAGGAGGCGGGCCGCCGCGAAGATGTCGTCGCGATTTCCGCCGTCACGGGCGAGGGGCTCGACGCACTTCGCGAGCGCATGGCGGAAAGCCTGAGGAGCGGCGAGAAGGTCCACCAGATCCGGCTCCCCGCCAGCGCCGGAAGCAGGATCGCCTGGCTCCACGCGCGTGGCGAGGTGCTCGACCAGAAGATGGACGAAGAAGAAGTCGAGCTGTCGGTGCGCCTCTCGCCCGACAATTGGGCGCGATTTCAGGCGATGGAGCCGGTCTGAGCCTTCTTGGCTGCCGACCAAAGCTCTTCCTTTTCGTCGAGGCTCATCTGTTCGAAGCCCGGCGCTTTCTCGATGGCGCGAAAGCGGCGTTCGAACTTGGCATTGGCTTCGCGCAGAGCGGCTTCGGGTTCGATGTTGAGATGCCGTGCGAGGTTCACGACCGCGAACAGAAGGTCGCCGAGCTCGTCGAGCATCCGCTCGTGCCCGGTTTCGGCGTCCAGCTCCGCAAGCTCTTCGGCGATCTTCGCCCGAGGGCCGGACACGTCGGGCCAGTCGAAGCCGACGCGGGCCGCGCGGCGCTGGAGCTTGGCGGCGCGTTCGAGCGCCGGAAGCGCGAGCGCAACTCCTGCCAACGCGCTGTCGTCGGGGGATTTCTTCCGCTCGGCGGCCTTGAGCTCCTCCCAGCCGGGGTTGTGCGTCGCGTCGCCGAAGATGTGCGGATGGCGCCGCTCGAGCTTGTCGCAGATGCGCTGGAGCACGTCTTCGAGCGCGAACGCACCGGATTCCTCGGCCATTTGCGCGTGGAAGACGACCTGAAGCTGGAGGTCGCCAAGCTCGTCGGCGAGCGCGTCCATGTCGTCGCGTGCGATCGCGTCGGCGACTTCGTAGGCTTCCTCGATCGTATAGGGAGCAATGGTCGCGAAAGTTTGCTCGCGGTCCCATTCACAGCCGCGCACAGGATCGCGCAGCCGGCGCATGATCGATACCAGCCGTTCAAGCGGCACGAGGGGTCCCTCCGCTCTTATGATCTGAAAGTATGATAATATGCATTATGTAAAGTACTGACTACATCAGGAGACCAGGATTAGCCAACGCCCCTCGACGCCCCAGCGCTTGAGCGACGACAAATAATTCATCCCCAGCACGTTGAGGTCGTCGTGATCGGCGACCTGGAGCCCCACGTCCCGGCGGACGATCGACCCCACATCGAGCTTGGCAGCGCGGCCGCTCGACACTCGAATGATGCCGTTGCCGGTGCGCACATATTCGTCCGCGCGCGGCGAAACCGACACGCCGGCGTCGCGCGCCGTCTGGCGGTCGACGGTGGTCATGGTCGCTCCACTGTCGACCAGGAACTTGACGTCACGGCCGTTGAGCTTTGCATTGACCCAGAAATGGCCGTCGATGGCCATCGGGATGCGCGTCTCCCGCCCTTCGGACACCGGCGTGCCGATGGCCTCGGCCTTGAGCCGCTGCGCGAGATATCCGAAATCGTCGCGGAAGGTGAACAGCACGAAGCCCGCGGCAAAGATCACGATCCAGGCCACCGCCATGGTGACCATCTTCGCCAGCGGTTCGCGGCGCGCCATCAGCGCCCCGAGGACGAGCATGATCGCCATCAGGATGTAGACGCCGCCAAGCATCAGGTCATTGGTCATCATGAGGCGATCTCGAGCCCGTCATAGGCCGGGGCCGCCCAATCGGGCAGCTCGGCCACCAGCGTTCGATAATCGAGGCCGTTCCCCATGTGAACGAGGTAGAGCTGCCCGACCCGCAGGTCCCGCGCCCAGCCGAGGACCGCGTCGAGATTCGCATGAGTCGGGTGCGGCCGCCGCGTCAGACAGTCGGAGATCCACACGTCCGAATCTTCATAAAGCGCCGTCATCTCATCGGTTAAGTCGCTGAAATCGACAGCATAGGCAATGGAGAACGCACCTTCGTCAAAGCGCATTCCGAGCGACGTCGGACCGCCGTGCGGCTGATCGACGAAGCGTACGCGCGATTCGCCGAAAGCGAGCTCCTCGCCCAGCTCCCGCGCCTCCGCAATCGGCCGATAGAAGTCCGACCGCGCGAAGGCGTAGCCGAAACGCTGTTTGAGCTCGGCAAGCACCCCGGCGCGCGCGTGGAGCGGCACCGGGCCGCCCCCGGCGCTCGAGACGGGGCGCAGCTCGTCGATGCCGTGACAATGATCGCCGTGCGTGTGTGTGACGATCACGCCGTCGAGCCTGCCGACTTCGGCCGCGAGCAGCTGCCGGCGGAGGTCCGGGCCGCAGTCGACGAGCATCCGCTCCCCGGCGCTGTCGACGAGAATCGAGGTCCTCAGCCGGTAGTTTCGCGGCTCGGCGGGATCGCACTGGCCCCAATCGTTGCCGATCTTGGGAACGCCGGTCGAGGTTCCGCAGCCGAGAATTCGGACCTTCAAGCTATTGGCCTTGGGCTTTCTTGAACAATCTGAAGAAGTTGGCCGTCGTCGTTTCGGCAAGCCTGTCGGGATCCTCTCCCCTCAGCCCTGCAACGAAGCCCGCCGTGTCGGCGACGAACGCCGGCTCGCACTTCTGCCCGCGGTGCGGGACGGGCGCTAGGAACGGCGAGTCCGTTTCGACCAGCATCTGGTCGGCGGGCAGCCATTTGGCGGTGTCCTGCAGGTCGGCGGCGTTCTTGAACGTTACGATGCCGGACAGCGACACGTAGAAGCCGAGGTCGAGGCCCTTGCGCGCAAGCTCGGCCGATCCGGTGAAGCAATGGAGGACTCCGGTGACGCCGCCTTGCTTCACCGCACGGTCGAGGATTTCGGCCGTATCCTGTTCGGCTTCGCGGGTATGGACGACCAAGGGCAGTCCGGTCTGGCGCGCAGCGTCGATGTGCGCTTCGAAGCGGTCGCGCTGCGCCGCGCGGTCCGACTTGTCGTAATAATAATCCAGCCCGCACTCGCCGATGGCAATGACGCGCGGATGATCGGCGGCTTCGACCAGCGCCGCCGCGCCGAGATCCGGGTGTGCGTCGGCTTCGTGGGGATGGACCCCGACGCTCGCCCAGACGTCGGGCTCGCGCTCGGCGACGGAAATGATGTCGCCCCACTCGCGCTGGCGCGTGGAGATGTTGAGGAAGCCCGTGACTCCGCGCTCGCGTGCATTCTCGAGGACTTCCGCCTGGCGCTCGACCAGGCCTTCGTAATTCAGATGGCAGTGGCTATCGATCAGCCTCACGCCGCCTCTTCCTCCTCAAGCTCGAGCCGCGGAAACAGCGGCGTCGGCTGCGCGATGGGCGTTCCCCCCTCTCCCGCATCGATCAGGCTGAGGAGTTTGTCGGCCGAGGCGGGGATCACCGGCGCGATCGCCTCGGCGAGCTCCCGCACCGCGGCGACCAGCGTTCCGAGGACGGCCGCCATGCGCTGCGGATCGGTCTTGCGGAGGGCCCACGGCGCCTGCGTGTCGACATAGGCGTTGCAGGCGAACACGGCTTTCAGCCAGGCGTCGATCCCAACCGAGAAAGCGAAGCGGCCGAACGCGTCGGGCACCTCCTCGTGGGCCGCGCGGCGCACCTGGTCGAGCAGCTGTCTGTCTTCCGGAGCAGTGCCGGGTTCGGGTAGAACACCGTCCAAATTCTTGTAGATCATCGACAATGTGCGCTGCGCAAGGTTGCCGAAGCTGTTGGCGAGCTCGGCGTTGGCGCGATTGACGATCGCCTCGGCTCTGTAGCTCCCGTCCTGGCCGAACGGCACCTCGCGAAGGAGGAAATAGCGCAGGGCATCGACCCCGAAGCGATCGGCGAGGACCATCGGGTCGACGACGTTGCCGACGCTCTTCGACATCTTCTCGCCGCGGCTGAGCAGGAAGCCGTGGCCGTAGACCTGCTTGGGGAGTGCGATTCCGGCGCTCATCAGAAACGCGGGCCAGTAGACGGCGTGGAAGCGGACGACGTCCTTGCCGATCAGGTGGACGTCCGCGGGCCAGTAGCGGCGCCATAGCTCGGTATCGTCGGGATAGCCGAGGCCGGTGATGTAGTTGGTCAGCGCGTCGAGCCAGACGTACATCACGTGGCCGTCGCTTCCGGGCACGGGAACGCCCCAGTCGAAGCTCGTGCGCGAGATGCTGAGGTCCGTCAGCCCGCCTTCGACGAAGCGGACGACTTCGTTGCGGCGGCTTTCCGGCCGGATGAACTCGGGGTGCGCCGAATAATGGTCGAGCAGCGGCTGCTGGTATTTGGACAGGCGGAAGAACCAGCTTTCCTCGACCGTCCATTCGACGGGCGTGCCCTGCGGCGACAGCTTCGACCCGTCCTCGGCGGTCGTGAGCTCGTCCTCTTCGTAATAGGCCTCGTCGCGGACCGAATACCAACCCTCGTAGCGGCCGAGGTACAGATCCCCCGCCTCCTCCATCGCTGTCCAGAGCGCTTGGCTCGCGCGGTAATGATCCGGCTGGGACGTACGGATGAACAAATCGTACGAGACGTTAAGAGCATCGCACATGTTCTGGAAAAGGCGCGACATCTTGTCTGCGAGCGCGCGAGGCTCGACATTTTCCTCCCGCGCCGCCTGCGCCATCTTCAGCCCGTGCTCGTCGGTGCCGGTCTGGAAGCGGACGTCGCGGCCCTGCTGGCGCTGGAAGCGCGCGATCGCGTCGGCGGCAATCGCTTCGTAGGCGTGGCCGATGTGGGGCGGCCCGTTGGGATAGCTGATCGCGGTGGTGATGTAGAAGGGCTCGGCCATGCGTGCGCACGCCCTAGCGGCCCCTTCCTAGCGCTTCAAGGAAGCGGCTCCGGCACCGACGCGAGGATGCCGCCGATCTGGAATACCGTCGCCGCAGCGTCGAGCGACACCCGCGGAGCGACGGCGGCAAGCTCGCGCGCCTTTGCGTAAGCATCGAGGGCGCGTTCGAGCGGGGCCCCGCGCATAGTGCGCGCCTCGCGGGCGATCAGCGACGGCGCAAGCTCGAGGAAGGCCGCGTAGCGATCCGCGGAGCCCTTCTTGCCGAGCTCGGACGCCAGCTCCGATCGGCGGGCGTTGGTCGGGTCGCCCTGGCGGAGGATCGCGAGCGCCGCCTCTTCGAGCTTGGCAAGCCCGAGCTCGGCGAAAGCCAGTGCGCGGCCGGCCGATCCGAACGACATGCCGACAATCCGCTTGCGCTCCGCGGCGCTCAGCCCGGGCGAATGCGCTTCGAGGATTGACGCCATGGCGTCATCGCCGAGCGCTTCGAAATGGAGCTGGCGGCAGCGCGAGCGGATGGTCGGAAGGAGCCGCCCCGGCGCGTGGCTGACGAGCAGGAAAATGGTGTTCGCCGGCGGCTCCTCCAGCATCTTGAGGAGCGCGTTCGCCGCCGACCGCTCGAGGTCATCGGCCGAATCGACAACGATGAGCCGCCATGGCGACATCGCCGCGCTGAGGGAGACAAACTCCGCTAGCTCGCGGATCTGGTCGACCTTGATGTTCCGGTTGAGATTGCCCTTCTCGTTGGCAAGCCGCTCGAGCCAGCGCATGTCCGGGTGGCTTCCGGCATCGACCAGCTTGACGATCGGGTGCTCGGAGGGCGTGTCCAGCTCCGGCAGCTCGACCGGTGGCCCCGCGGCGTCCGCGAGGATGCGCCGCGCAGCGGCACGGGCGAAGGTCGCCTTGCCCACGCCGCGGGGACCGGCAAGCAGCCACGCGTGATGAATCTTGCGGCCTCCCCATGCCGCCGTGAACTGCGCGACCGCCCTCTCCTGCCCGACAATCACGGAAGGAGGTCCTCGATCGCGTCGAGCAGGCGGTTGGTTACTTGATCGGGACTCCCGCTCGCGTCGATCAGCTGCACGCGTTCCGGCTCCTCCGCCGCGATGATTCGGAACGCTGCGTCGACCTTGCGGTGATAATCGTCGGGGCGGCCGCCGATGCGGTCGCTGTCGCCGCTGTCCCTCGCCCGCGCACGTTCGCTGCCCTCGTCGAGCATCAGAACGAGCGTGCGGTCGGGGAAGCAGTCACCAACCGCGGCGGCGTTGATCGAGCGCACCGTCTCGATTCCGAGCCCGCCGGCGCCCCCCTGGTAGGCGAGCGAGCTGTCGGCGAAGCGGTCGCAGAGCACCCAGCGCCCCGCTTCCACGGCAGGCCGGATTGTCTTGTCGACATGGTCCGCGCGCGCGGCGGCAAAGAGCAGCGCTTCCGCGCTCGGCCCCCAGCGATCGTCGGAGCCGACGAGCAACAGCTCGCGGATCTTCTCCGCTCCTTCGCTCCCGCCGGGCTCGCGAGTCACCAGCACCTCGATGCGGCGCTTGCGAAGGGCGTCGGCGAGGGCTTTCACCTGCGTCGACTTGCCGACCCCCTCCCCGCCTTCGAGCGTGATGAACCTGCCGCGGCTCACGCCACTAGAGGATCTGCTTGAGGCCGAGCCAGATGCGCCCGAAGAAGCCGGCCTTGCCGACGTCCTCCCCGGCGACCAGCGGAACCACCTGGGGCGCCGTATCGCCCGTCGTGATGACCAGCTGCGCGACTTCCTGTCCCTTGGCGATCGGCGCCATCAGCGGACCGTCGTAGCGGATCTTCATGCTCGTCGCGCCGGTCGAAAGGCCTGCGGGCACGCTCACCGCAAGATCGCGCGGCGCGACCAGCGGCACTTCGCTCGAGCTTCCCATCTGGACCTGGGCGGTCCCGACCTTCGCTCCGGACTTGAACAGCGGCTTGTCGCTCCAGGCGTTGAAGCCCCATTCGATCAGCCGGGTCGATTCCTGCACGCGCTGGTTCCAGCTCGCCATGCCGGCCAAGACCTCGATCAGGCGTCGCCCGTTCTCCTCGGCCGAGCCGGTGAAGCCGTAGCCCGCCTCGTCCGTGTGCCCGGTCTTGAGGCCGTCCGCGCCGGGGACGTGGCCAAGGATCGGGTTGCGATTTTCCTGGCTGATGGCGTTTCCGCTCATCGTCTTGCCCCAGGTGAAGCTCGGGAGGCCGTAATATTTCTTGTACAGCGCCGGATGGTGCTCGATCGTCGCCTTGGCGATGGTCGCGAGGTCGCGCGCGGTCACGTAGGTAACGCCGTTGTCGGGCCAGCCGTTCGCGGTCCCGAAATGGCTGTTCGTCACCCCGATCTTCTTCGCCAGCGCGTTCATCTGGTCGGTGAAGGCCTGTTCGGTTCCGGCAATGCATTCGGAAAGCACGACCGCCGCGTCGTTGCCCGACAGGGTCACGATCCCCTTGATGAGGTTGTCGACGCTGACCTGCTCGTTCGGGCTCAGGAACATGGTCGAGCCCTGTCCGTGCCACTTCTGCCAGGTCTCCGGACGCACCGTGCACATCTTGTTCGGCGAGAGCTGGCCATGATCGATCAGCTCGAACGCGACCTCGGTCGTCATCATCTTCGCCAGCGACGCCGGCGGCATGTGGACGTCGGCGTTCTTGGCGTAGAGGGCCGCCCCGGAATCGACGTCATAAAGATAGGCGACCTTTGCCGGCGTATCGAACTGCGGCGCCGCGGCAGGCGCGGCACTGGCAAGAGCGACGGAAGCGGCGGTGGCGAGAAGAAGCGTGCGCGGCATCGAAATGGTTCGGTCCCCTGAGTCTTGGCGGTGAAGAGAAGTGTCTATCGCCGGGCAATCGCGTCCGCCAGAACTCCGACGGAAATCGCGTAGAAATTCGAGCAATTGTAATCGAGAATCGCGCGATAGTTGTTGGTCAGCAGGTAAGCGGTGGCGTTGGGCCCGTCGGGCTCGATCAGGCTCGCCATCTCACTGTCCGGAAGCGTTCGGTCGATCGGCGTCACTCCGAGCTGCCGCCATTCCCGCATCGTCAGCCACCGGCTGAGTCGCTTGTACACCTGCGGGCAGCGCGGCGCCGTGATCCGCGACACGATCGTGTACCGGTTGAGGGTGGCAGGCGTGCGCACCGGGATTCCCCAGGGCACGTTCGGCTTCCACCCGGCGTCGCGGAGATAGGCGGCGATCGACGCGAGTCCGTCGAGCTCGTCGGCCCAGATGTCGGAATAGCCGTCTCCGTCGCCGTCGGCGCGGAGGCGCAGGACCACGGACGGCATGAATTGCGGGTAGCCGGTCGCGCCCGCCCAGCTGCCCTTGAGACGCCAGCGCGGGACGCCCTCGTCGATCAGCTTGAGCGCGTCGACGAACTCCCTCTCGAACATCGCCCGCCGGCGGCCGTAATAGCCGAGGCTCCCGAGCGCCTCGAGCAGGTCGGTGCTCCCGGTGACGGTGCCGTAGCTCGTCTCCATTCCCCAGATCGACATGAGCACCGACGGGTCGACTCCGTAGCGGGCATAGATCCGGCTGAGACCGTCATAATGGTCGCGGTAGTTCGCTCGTCCGCGCCGGATCAGCGACGCGCTGACGTGGGCGCGAAGATAAGGCGCGAGCGCTCCGACCACTCCGCCCGAGCTGTGGGCGACCGGTTCGGTCCGCTCGAGATCGATCACCCTGCTGTTGATCGAGAGCTCGGGCACGTTGGCCCGGATCGTCGACTCGCGCACGCCCTGGAGCCGGGCGAGCGCGGCAAGCCGGATCTTGTACGTGTCCCAGCTGTAAGCAGAGCTCTGGGCGGCCGCCGCCAGCGGAACCGCGGCATTCGGCGGTGCTGCGGTATCCGGCGCGGTCGCCGACCCGATCGACGCGGCCGACGCCGCAACCCACAACCACCCGTTCATGCTCAACTACGCCCTCCTCACGACTTCCGAGGCTAGAGTGGTTAACCCGTACGCGGCCAGCATGGTTCACCGCGCGCCTTGCACGGCCTGTCCCGCGCGGCGATATGGTTGGGCCGAATGGAGAGGTGGCCGAGTGGTTTAAGGCAGCGGTCTTGAAAACCGCCGTGGGTTCACGCCCACCGTGGGTTCGAATCCCACCCTCTCCGCCAGCCCGCGCATGGCAATGGAAATTCAGCTTGCGTTCACGCTACAAATGTAGCACTCTACAAATGTAGCGCGGCGATTCCGTCGCCTGGAAGGATGTCGAAATGCTGAGCAAGCTGCCGCCCCGTGAACGCCAGATCGTGGACATCCTCTACGAGCGGGGGCCGGTCCTCGTCTCGGAAATCTGCGACGCGCTGCCCGACGCGCTGAGCGGCTCGGCCGTGCGTGCAATGCTCAAGCGGCTCGAGGACAAGGGTTTCGTCCAGCGCAGCGAATCGGAGCGCGGCTTCCTCTACAGCCCCGCCGTGTCAGACACGGTGGCGAAGAAGTCGGCGCTGAGCGAAATCGTGCGGGTCTTTTTCAA
>Ga0207698_10002083_pt1 | contig 11797 bp, 15 predicted proteins | sample KBSCornC22_FD_184298 | JGI IMG/M metagenome (GOLD analysis project Ga0207698, IMG submission 184298) | Corn rhizosphere microbial communities from Kellogg Biological Station, Michigan, USA - KBS Corn C2-2 (SPAdes) (version 2) | ecosystem: Host-associated > Plants > Roots > Rhizosphere > Soil ...
CACGCGCAAGCGTCATTCCAGGCGGCGCGAGGAGTGGACGAGAGCGGAGACATAGGTGGACATCAATTATCTGTTCCTTCGGCAGCAGACCGAAAGAAGCCGCGCGGCGACAGCGACGTCGGAGGTCGCGCGCAAGATCCACGAGCAACTCGCCAATCAATACGAACGGCTGATCGAGGACGCGACCCGCGGCCGAGTGAGCTTCGTACGGCCTATTCTGGAGGAGCCAACCGCGCGCAGCGACTGACCGCCCGCCGAACCCTCGTTCGCGCCTTCGCGTGAGGCGAATTCGCCGCTAGAGCGCGGCCCATGACCGACTTCGCTTCGCTCCTCGTCCCCGACCGCGGCCAGAAGGCGCGGCCGATTCATCTCGTCGACACGAACGGCTTTCCAGCGTGGCTCAAGAGGCGAACCGCCGAAGACCGCGCGTTGATCGAGGCGCAGCGCTTCGACGGCAAGAGCGCGGGAAGGTTCGTCATCCTTCCGCGCGGAAGCGAGTTCGAGGTGGCCGCGGCGGTCGGAAAGGCGGACTCGCTTTCGCCCTGGTGCCTTGCCGCGCTCGCCGAGAAGCTTCCCGAGGGAACCTACAAGATCGAGGGTGGCGAACCGGGGAGCGCCGCGCTTGGATGGCTACTCGCTCAGCACCGCTTCGATTCCTATCGGTCCAGGAAAGAGGACGCCGAGCGCGGCCCACGCGTTCTCGTCACCGGCGAGGCGGCGAGAATCGACGAGGCGGTGCGCCTCGCCGAAGCCACCGCGCTGGTCCGCGATCTCGTCAACACGCCCGCCGCCGACATGGGCCCGGCAGAGCTCGAGCAAGCGGTCGCGGAGCTGGCCAAGCGCTCGGGCGGCCATTTGCGCGTGACCTCGGGAGCGGAGCTTGCCGAAGGCTACCCGCTCATCGCCGCTGTCGGGGCGGCGGCAACGCCTGAACGTGCGCCGCGCCTTATCGAGCTCGAATGGGGCAAGGGCGAGCACCCGCGCATCGCCATCGTCGGCAAGGGCGTAGCCTTCGACAGCGGCGGCCTCGATCTCAAGCAGCCCGCGTGGATGCGGATCATGAAGAAGGACATGGGCGGCGCGGCCCATGCGCTGGCGCTTGCCCGGCTGATCACCAGCGCCAGGCTTCCGGTGCGTCTCCACCTGCTCATCCCGGCGGTCGAGAACGCCGTTTCTGGCGCCGCTTACCGTCCCGGCGACGTTGTCAGGTCGCGCAAGGGGCTGTTCGTCGAGGTGGACAATACGGACGCCGAAGGACGGCTGATCCTCGCGGACGCGCTCGCGAAGGCCACCGAAGGCAGGCCCGACCTGATCGTCGATTTCGCGACGCTCACGGGCGCCGCGCGCACCGCGCTTGGCCCGGACCTCCCCGCGACCTTCGTCAATCGCGACGACCTCGCCGATGAGTTGGAGAGCGCAGCGCGCAATGTTGACGATCCGCTGTGGCGACTGCCGCTGTGGGACCCGTATGACGAGGACCTGAAGAGCAGCATCGCCGACCTCGCCAACACTTCGGGGAATGCGATGGCGGGCGCGATTTATGCCGCCTTGTTCCTCAGGCGCTTCGTGCCCGGCGAAATTCCCTGGGCGCACCTCGATACCTGGGCGTGGCGAGACCCCGGAAAACCCGGACGTCCCAAGGGCGGCGATGCCCTCGGATTACGCGCCGTTTTCGCGATGCTCGAGCAGCGTTACCTGCGAAGCTGATCGTATCATTAGCGAAAATTCCCGCCTTTTCGGGGCATTGCCCTGCAACATTTCGCGTCCTTACCGGTTTATCTCGCTGCTACACGGCACGAGTACGGAGAGTGGCGGCAATGAGCGAAGTTTCGCTAACCGGGTGGATGAAGGCGCTGATCGCCTATGTCCGTTCCGGCGAGCCGGACCTCACCAATCGGCAGATGGCTTTGCTGATGCTGGTTTATCTGACACCCGGACCGCATACGGTCCGCGGCCTCGCGCGTGTGCTCGGGGTCTCGAAACCGGTCGTCACTCGCGCCTTGAATACGCTCGGCGCGCTCGGCTATCTCCGCCGCGAGAGAGATCAGGACGACCGGCGCAATGTCTTCGTCGTCCGAACGAACAGCGGGGCCGAATTTCTTGAAGGGTTCAAGCGCAACCTCCGCGAGGGCGACAGCGGCTCCGCGGCCCACCGGCCGATCATCGGGCAGGCCCCCGCATACGCCCACCAGCGCTGAGGAGTTCGCGCTCACCGGCCCGTCAGACCCGCCGGACCCTTCATTCAATGCCTATCGCAGGGACCTGGCCGACGTCGCGCTCGCCGGACGGGTGATCGCATCGCATTATGCGCAAGCGGCCGGGCGGCGGCTCAGCGCGTCGGCGACCTTGCGGTGCGCGCCCTCGGCCGATGCGCAGGCCGTGGAGGAACTCCGGGCGGGCGCGCCGTTCCAGATGCTCGACGAAAGCCTTGGCTGGGCCTGGGGCTATGGCGGCGCCGATCGCCGCGTCGGCTATGTGCCGAGCGCCTCGCTCACTCGTCAGCGAAGCACGGCGGTTTGTAGCCAGACCAAAGTGTAGAGGCTGCTCACCGAGAGCAGCACCAGCACCGCGATGATGGCCCAATCGCGCGCCGGCCATTTCGGCCGCCGTGCTGGGAACAACAGCCACCCCGACAGCGCGCACAGCACAAGCGTTCCGATCGCACCACCCCTCATGAATGTCACGACGGTCGTCTTCACATGCTCGGTGCCCTTGGCGACGACGTCCCCGTGCGGGCTCATCATCAGGCTCACGCCCGCGTTGATGATCGCGGCGAGCAAAATCAGCGCGCCCATGAACATCCGGCCGCGGCCGATCCCGCGATTTCTCACATCTGCCCCCGCTGGCGGCGGATGGCGTACCATTTGGCGACGTTGGCGTTCTGCTCGGCAAGGGTGTCCGCGAATACGTGGCCGCCAGTGCCGTCGGCGACGAAATAGAGCGCCTTGGTGTTGGCGGGATGAAGCACCGCCTCGATGCTCGCCTTGCCCGGATTGGCGATCGGCCCCGGTGGAAGACCGGGGTTGCGGTAGGTGTTGTACGGATTGTCGGAGTCGAGCTCCGATTTCAGGATCCGGCGTCCGAGCGGCTTTCCCTTGGTCACGGGGTAGATAACGGTCGGATCGGCGTCGAGCTTCATGCCGATTTTCAAGCGGTTGCAATAGACTCCGGCGACCATCGCTCGCTCCGACGCCTTCGCCGTCTCTTTCTCAACGATCGAGGCGAGGATGATCGCCTGTTCCGCGGTCGCCAACGGGCAGTCCGTGCTCCGCTTCGGCCAGAGCTGCGCGACCGCCTTGGTCATCGCGGCCTGCATCCGCCTCACGAGCGCGGCGCGCGTCTCGCCGCGCTGATAGCCGTAGCTGTCCGGAAGGACCGACCCTTCGGGGATGGCGGGCAGCGGACCGGCCAGGTACGGGTTCGACGCGAGCTTCTCGTCCAAAACGATCGACGGCATTCCCTCGGTGACGGTGACCAGCCGGAGCAGCGGCTTGCCGTGCTGCAGGAGGTCGAGGATCGACGCGCCACCCATACCCCTCGGGATTTCGAATTCGCCCGCCTGGATGGGATCATGGGACCCGAACAGCCGGACCATGACGTAATAGGTCCGCGCGGTCCCGGGGATCGCGCCTTCCCTGGCGAGCTGACGGGACAGTGCGCCCAGCGTCGTGCCTTCCTTGACGATGATATCGTGCGGCCCCCGCCGGGGCCCGGGCGCCCACCACAAGGCGTAGATGACAATGATCGCGGCAAGGACCAGCCCCGCCGCGATCAGTGCGAGCCGCCTCACACGGCCTTCATGACCAGGCTGGCGTTGGTGCCGCCGAAGCCGAAGCTGTTGTTGAGCACCGCGCGGACCTTTCGCTCCTTCGCCTTGTGCGGCACGAGGTCGACGCCCTCGGTTCCCTCGCTCGGATTGTCGAGGTTGAGCGTCGGGGGCACGATCTGGTCGCGCATGGCGAGGATGCAGAAAATGCTCTCGACCGCCCCGGCGCCGCCCAGCAAATGGCCGATCGCCGATTTGGTCGAACTCATCGACAGGGAGCCGATGGCATTTCCGAACAGCCGCCGGACCGCCCCGAGCTCGAGCTCGTCGCCGAGCGGCGTCGAAGTGCCATGGGCGTTGATATAGTCGATGTCGGACGGCTGCAGCCCGGACTTTCTCAGCGCCATTTCCATCGACCGGTAGGCGCCCCCGCCTTCGGGGTGCGGCGCGGTCACATGATAGGCGTCGCCAGAGAGGCCGTAGCCGATCACCTCGGCATAGATTTTCGCGCCGCGGGTCTTCGCATGCTCATATTCCTCGAGCACGACGACGCCTGATCCCTCGCCCATGACGAAGCCGTCGCGGTCCTTGTCGTACGGGCGGCTCGCCTTTTCGGGCTGGTCGTTGAAATTGGTGCTAAGCGCGCGCGCCTGGGCGAAGCCCGCGATCCCGATCGGGCAGATGGTCGCCTCCGCCCCGCCGGCTAGCATGATGTCGGCGTCGCCGTCGCGGATCATCCGCGCCGCATCGCCGATCGAATGGGCGCCGGTCGAGCAAGCGGTCACCACCGCATGGTTGGGGCCCATCAGCCCGTATTTTATGGAGACCTGGCCCGAGATGAGGTTGATCAGCCGTCCATGCACGAAATGCGGGCTCACTCGGCCCGGGCCGTTTTCGTGAAGGTTGACGCTTTCCTTTTCGATTCCCGGAAGCCCGCCTATTCCGGAGCCGATCGACACTCCGGCGCGAAGCCGCGTCGCTCCGTCCATGTCGGTCAGGCCGGCGTCCTCGATCGCCTGACCCGCCGCGTCGATTCCGTAAATGATGAAGGGATCGACCTGCCGCTGCGTCTTGTGATCGACGCGTATTGACGGGTCGAAGCCATATTCGTGGTCGGCCGGCTTCACCTCGCACGCGATGCGGCATTTCTGGTCGCTGGCATCGAAATGGGTGATCGGCCCCGCGCCGCTCTTTGACGCGAGGATGTTTTTCCAGCTGGTCTCGACGTCGCCGCCGAGCGGCGTAACCAGACCCAAACCTGTCACGACGACACGGCGCATGTCAGTCACTCCAAAGAGAACAGGCCCAAACCCGTTCGGGCTGAGCCTGTCGAAGCCCTGATTTGCCTACAACGCCTGCCACGGAAAAAGGCAGCCCTTCGACGAGCTCAGGGCGAACGTTATTGAGCCGATCAGCCCTTATTCTGGTCGATATAATCGATCGCGTCGCGGACGGTGGTGATCTTTTCCGCGGCGTCGTCGGGAATCTCGACCCCGAACTCCTCTTCGAAAGCCATCACCAGCTCGACGATGTCCAGGCTGTCTGCGCCGAGATCGTCGATGAAGCTCGCATCTTCGGTCACTTTGTCCGGCTCGACGCCGAGATGTTCGACAACGATCTTCTTCACCCGATCGGCAGTCTCGCTCATGGGAATGCTTCCTCCGTTTGGCTTTTGCCGCAGCCCTAGCGATGCGGTTCGCAGGCGGCAAGAGCATGGACCTGCCGCCCTCTGCAGCGTTTAAGGCGGGGCATGCCGTCGCGTCCGCTCACAGCAGGCGAAATCGCTCTCGCCAGCTCAATCTTCGGCGATGCGATCAATTATTCGAAGGTTCGGCTGGTGAAGGGCAAATGGTGGCCCCTCCAGCCGCGCAACGCGGCCATGGCCCCGAACGGAAATATCTATTTCCACCCGACTGCCGGCGGATGGTCCGAGGATTTCGCCAACGAGCCGGTGATGCGCCAGGGATTCTTCATCCACGAAATGACCCATGTCTGGCAGGCGCAGAAGGGCGGCCGCCTATACCTTCCGCTCATGCGCCATCCCTTGTGCCGCTATCGCTATGAACTGAAGCCGGGAAAGCCGTTCGTCCGCTATGGAATCGAGCAGCAGGCGGAGATCGTCCGCCACCGATTTCTTGCCGATCGCGGTCTTTCAACGACGAGCCCTCCGCCGCGCGAGCTCCTTCCCTTCGCCTGAGCGTCAATCCGCGATAGGTCATGGTGATGGGAACGCATGTGGCAGTCATCGGCGCCGGAGTGTTCGGTGCGTGGACGGCGCATCAGCTCATGGAGGCAGGTCACCAGGTCACGCTGATCGACGCATTTGGCCCCGCCCACAGCCGAGCCTCTTCCGGCGGTGAATCGCGTCTGATCCGAGCGGCTTACGGCAGCGACGCGATCTATACTCGAATGGCGCTGGATTCGCTTCCACAGTGGAAAGCGCTGAGCGATGCCGCCGGGCTGCCGATATTCATCCCATGCGGAATCCTGTTCTTCTTCCCGGCGGAGGAGCCTTACGCCCGCGATACGATCGCCGCGCATCGGCAGATCGGCCTCCCGACCAAGGTCCTTACGCAAGCCGAGTTGACCAGCGCTTTTCCGATGTTCGACTTCGACGGCATTCGAACCGGTATTTACGAACCGACCTTCGGAGCGCTGATGGCGAGGCGCTCTGTCCAGCTCCTCGTACAGAATTTGATTCGCGCCGGGGGCAACTATCTGACCGGTGCCGCACAGCCACCAGCTTCCTCGGGGCAGGACCTCACCGAGCTCCTTCTGGAATCTGGTACGAAGATCGCGGCGGATCATTTCATCTTCGCACTCGGCCCTTGGCTTCCGAAGATGTTCCCGGAGGTCATCGGTGCAAGGATCCGCGTCACCCGGCAGGAAGTGTTCTATTTCGCGGCGCCGCCGGGCGAGCAGCGATTCCTGCCTGCTGCCATGCCCGGCTGGGCCGATTTCAATGGCGGTGACATGTTCTACGGATTTCCCGATCTCGAGGGACGCGGCGTCAAGTTCGCTCACGATGTCCATGGCGCCGAGGTCGATCCGGATACCCAGAATCGACAGGCAAGCGCGGAGTCGGTCGACGAGATCATTGCCTACCGGGATCGCCGCTTCCCTCTCCTCAAGGGCGCGCCTCTCACCGGTTTTGAAGTTTGCCAATATGAGAATAGCTCGAACGGCGACTTTCTGATCGACTTTCACCCGCGCTGGAAGAACGTCCTGCTGGTCGGCGGCGGTTCGGGGCACGGGTTCAAGCACGGGCCGGAGGTCGGCCGCTATGCAGCGGGGCGCCTTCTGCGCTCAGTCGAGCCGGAACCCCGCTTCAGTCTCGCGACCAAGAGCGAGACACATCGCCGGGAGGTCCATTAGTCCGGCTTTTTCGCGACCGCGACCAGCGCCGGCCGGAGCAGACGATCCTTCATCGTGTAGCCCGGCTGCATTTCCTCGACGATTGTGCCGGGTTCCGCTTCCTCGGTCGGAATTTCGAGCATCGCCTGGTGGCGATGAGGGTCGAGCGCTTCGCCGACCGACTTCACCCGGCTGATCCCGTTGCGCGCGAACACGGCGTCGAGCTCGCGCGAGGTTGCCTCGATTCCGGCGAGGAACTGGCTCGCCGTCTTGTCGGCCCTCAAATCTTCGCCCACGGCCGCGAGGGCGCGATCGAGATGGTCCTTGATCGCCAGCATGTCGCGCGCAAAGCCAGCCGCGGCATAGCTTGTCGCCTGCTGAAGCTCCTGCTCCAGCCGGCGGCGCACGTTCTGGGTCTCGGCCGCGGCGTAGAGCGCGTTCGACCGCGCCTCCTCGAGCTGCTTCTCGAGCTCGGCGACATGGTCGTGCTCGGCGACCTCGGGCGCTTCGTCCGCGGTCTCCTTGCGAAGCTCCTCGGCTTCGTCGTGCAGCTGCTCTTCGTCCTTGGTCGCTTCGGTCATGCCATCAGTCTCGTCAGTGCTTTTGCGGTGAAATCCACCATGGGAACCACGCGGGCATAGTTCAACCGCGTCGGCCCGATGACCCCGACAACGCCGACCACCTCGCCCTTGCTCCCGTGATAGGGCGCGGCGATCACCGACGAGCCGGAAAGCGCGAACATCCGGTTCTCAGCGCCGATGAAGATCCGGCAGCCCGGCGCATCGCGCGCCCCCTCCAGAAGGCGCACGATTTCCTGGGCCTCCTCGAGCTCGTCGAGAAGGCTCCGCACCCGCTCCAGGTCCTCGGCGGCCGTGGCGTCGAGCAGGTTCGCCTGCCCGCGCACGATCAGCACCGGCCGCCTAGCGTGATCCTGCGACCAGGCGGCAAGGCCCGACGCGATCAATTCGGCCGCGGCGGCGTCGACCAGCTCCTTGCGCTCGCGGATTTCCGCCCTGAGGCGCGCCTCGGCCTCGCCGAGCGTAAGCCCGGCGAGCCGCGCGTTGATGAAGTTGCTGACCTCCGTCAGAGCATGAGCGCTGGTCCCGCCGTCGAGCGAGACGACCCGGTTCTCGACGCTTCCGTCGGCGCCGACCAGCACCGCAAGCGCTCGCCGCGGACTCAGCGGCACGAAGCTCAGCTGCTTGAGCACCAGCTCGCGCTTCGGCGCCAGCACTACGCCCGCGGCCTGGCTGAGCCCCGATAGCGCCGCCGAAGCGGCCGCAAGAGCGTCCTCGATCGGCTGGTCGCGCACGATCTTGCGTTCGATCTCGCGCTTTTCCCGCGGATCGGGCACCGATGCCTGCATGATCCCGTCGACGAACAGGCGAAGACCGCTGTCAGTGGGGATTCGCCCTGCGGAGGTGTGAGGGTGTGTGAGCAGCCCCCGCTCCTCCAGTTCCTGCATCACGCCGCGGATTGAAGCGGGCGAAAGGTTGATTGAACCGGCAAGGACCTTCGAGCCGATCGGATGCCCGCGTTCGAGATAGGACTCGACCACGAGCCCGAAAATCTCGCGCATTCGGTCCGTAAGTTCCCCGATCGGTTGGGTCATGGGCATGCATCTAGGATTGGGCGCCCTGCCGGTCTAGGGACAGCCCCGCACCAGTATCAGGAGAATGCCCGAATGCGCCCGTCCGGACGCGCCGCCGACCAGATGCGAGAATTGAGGTTCGAGCCCGGCTTCACCCGTCATGCGGAGGGCTCGTGCCTCGTCAGCTTCGGCGACACGCGCGTGCTGTGCACCGCGAGCGTCGAGGACAAGGTGCCGCCGTTCCTCCGCGGCAAAGGCCAGGGGTGGGTCACCGCTGAATATGGGATGCTCCCCCGAGCTACTCACACCCGGGGCAACCGCGAGGCAGCTAAGGGCAAGCAGTCAGGGCGGACTCAAGAAATTCAGCGGCTGATCGGCCGCTCCCTCCGCGCCGTCGTCGACCTGCCGAAGCTCGGCGAGCGGCAGATCATCGTCGATTGCGACGTGATCCAGGCCGATGGCGGAACGCGCACCGCGTCGATCTCCGGCGGCTGGGTCGCACTCCGCATCGCGATCGACAAGCTGCTTGAATCCAAGGCGCTTTCGGCCGATCCGATCCGCACTCAGGTGGCGGCGGTGAGCTGCGGTTTCCACAACGGCACCGCGGTCCTCGACCTAGATTATGACGAGGACAGCCAGGCCGGCTGCGACGGCAATTTCGTGCTCACGGCCGACGGGCTGGTCGTGGAAGCGCAGGTCACCGCGGAAGGCGAATGCTATGACGAAGAAGGGCTTCTGCGCCTCCTCCGCCTCGCCCGCATCGGCTGCTCGGAGATTTTCGCGGCACAATTGAAAGCGGCTTCGAAATGAGGCCCACCGGCGACAAACTGGTCATCGCCACCCACAATGCCGGAAAGCTGCGCGAAATCGCCGCCCTGGTTGCGCCGCTTGGAATCTCCACCGTCGGCGCCGAAGAGCTCGGCCTGCCGGAGCCGGAAGAGATCGGCAACAGCTTCGCCGACAATGCCGATTTGAAAGCGCGGGCAGCTGCGGATCTTGCCGGGCTTCCGGCGCTCGCCGACGATAGCGGTCTTTGCGTCGATGCGCTGCATGGCCGGCCCGGCATTTTCTCGGCGCGCTGGGCCGAGGACATGGACGGCAAGCGCGACTGGATGCGGGCGATGGAGCGCGTGTGGCGCGAAGTGCAGGCGGAAGAGCCCGATGAAGATGCGCCCGCGGCGCACTTCGCCTGTTCGCTAGCCATAGCCTGGCCGAATGACGGACAGACCGAGACCTTCGATGGCCGAGTCGACGGCATTCTTGTGTGGCCGCCGCGCGGCGACAAAGGCTTCGGCTACGATCCCATGTTCATACCCGTCGGCTACGAGGAAACATTCGGCGAGCTCGATCCCGAGCTCAAACATTCGATTAGTCACCGCGCCGACGCATTCCGCAAGCTTCTGGCGGCGCTCAACGAATGAGCCGCGAGCCGCTCGCGCTTTATGTCCACTGGCCGTTTTGCGTCAGCAAATGCCCCTATTGTGACTTCAACAGCCATGTCCGCTCGTCGATCGACCAGGACACGTGGCGAGAGGCGCTGCTCGCCGACCTCAAGCATGAAGCGGCGCTCCTTGCGGATCGAAGGCTGACCTCAATCTTCTTCGGGGGCGGCACGCCTTCGCTGATGGAGCCGGCGACGGTGGAAGCGATCATCCGTGCTGCCACCGATTATTGGCAACCCGCGAACGATATCGAGATCACCCTCGAGGCTAATCCCAATTCCGTCGAGGCGGCGCGCTTCGCCGATCTTGCCTCGGCCGGGGTCAACCGCCTCTCGCTCGGCCTTCAGAGCTTCGACGACAAGGCTCTGCAATTCCTCGGACGGGCACATTCCTCGAGCGACGGATTTCGGGCCCTGGAAATTGCGCAGAGGAACTTCCGCCGCGCCAGCTTCGACCTCATCTACGCGCTCCCAGGCGATACCGAGGCGAGCTGGTCGGCATCGCTCGGCCAGGCGCTCGCGCTCGGAACCACACATCTTTCGCTCTACCAGCTCACCATCGAGCCGGGCACGCGCTTCGCCGCGATGGTCCGCCGCCGCGAATTTGAGCCGCTCGGCCCGGATGCTGCGGCCGGCCTTTACGAGCTTACGGACGCCATGACGTCAGCCGCCGGAATACCTGCCTACGAGATCAGCAATCATGCGCGCGGCGGACAGGAAAGTCGGCACAACCTGACCTACTGGCGTTACGGCGACTACGCCGGCATCGGTCCCGGCGCGCACGGCCGCCGCCTCGGCATGCGCACCGTTCGCCACCGCAAGCCGGAGAATTTCCTTTCCTGCGTCAGCCACCACGGCCACGGAATCGCCGAGGAAGCGGCGCTTTCGGCAGTGGAGGCGGCCGACGAAATGCTGGTCATGGGTCTGCGCCTCAGCGAAGGGGTGGATGCCGGCGCCATTGCCGACCGGTTCGGCTTCGAGTCGGTCGCCGACTGGGATCGGGTCGAGCGGCTCGTCGGCTCAGGTCATATCGTGCGTAACGGCACGCACATCAGGCTCACCTCCGCCGGACGGCTGTTGCTCGACCACATCCTCGGCGAGATCGCCGCCGTGCAGCCTAGAGCTTTGGCGGTTGCGAGCTAGCCGGCTTGGCTGGCGCAGCGGCCGGCGTTGCCGGCGGAGTTGCCACCGCTGTCGGCTTTGGCGCGTTCTGGGTGATCATGAACTTGTAGTTGTCCGCAGGCGTCGAGACGTAATCGTCGATCGTCATCTCGGCGTCGTCCGCTGCCGCCTTCTTGCCCATCCCGTTCTTCAGACGGAAGGCGACCAGCGCATCCTTCAGCGCCCCCATCTGGACGGTGCAGGCGTTGCGCAGGTAGGTTTCGATCGTGTCCGCGCCGACTTTGTCGCTTACCGCTTTCGCCGCGGCATCGTGAAGACAGCCGCGGAATGCTGTCGTCGGTGCGGCGATCGATGCCTGAAGTGCCGCGAGCGTAAGCGCGGAAGCCCCCAATAATGCGATCATCGTTCCTCTCCCAGGTCCCGATGAGAAGTCGGCACGATGACTCTTTTCCGATTGAATTGGAAGAGGTTAATCGAGTCCCATGAGCGAGAGTCTCGCGCCCGGCCTGCACATCGTCGCAAC
>Ga0207698_10002084_pt1 | contig 11792 bp, 8 predicted proteins | sample KBSCornC22_FD_184298 | JGI IMG/M metagenome (GOLD analysis project Ga0207698, IMG submission 184298) | Corn rhizosphere microbial communities from Kellogg Biological Station, Michigan, USA - KBS Corn C2-2 (SPAdes) (version 2) | ecosystem: Host-associated > Plants > Roots > Rhizosphere > Soil ...
TGCATACCCATACAACGGGAACGGGGAACGGGGAACGGGAAACATAAGCAGGCGCTGGGTTGCGCGTCTGCTCTTTGTCCCGCTTCTTCGTTCCTGTTCCCTGTTCCCGGAGCTCCAAATGGCCATCCAATGCGGCATCGTCGGCCTGCCCAACGTCGGCAAGTCCACGCTCTTCAACGCGCTGACGAAAGCGGGCATCGCCGCGGCGAACTTTCCGTTCTGCACCATCGATCCGAACGTCGGCGTGGTGCCGGTGCCCGATCCGCGCCTGCAGCAACTCGCGGACATCGTGCATCCGCAGAAAATCATCCCGGCGTCCGTGGAATTCGTGGACATCGCGGGCCTGGTTGCGGGTGCGTCCCAAGGCGAAGGCCTCGGCAACAAGTTCCTCGCGCACATCCGCGAGGTCGATGCGATCGCGCACGTGGTGCGTTGCTTCGAGCACCCCGACATCGTTCACGTCGCGGGCAGGATCGATCCAGTCGCCGACATCGAAACCATCGATACCGAACTAGCGCTCGCCGATCTCGAAACCGTGGACAAAGCGCTGGCGCGGGTGGAAAAAGCCGCCAAGGCCAACGACAAGGAAGCGATGGCCAAGCGACCGGTACTGGAGAAGCTTCAAGCCGCGTTGAACGAAGGCAAGGCTGCGCGGTCGGTGGCGTTGGACGACGAGGAGCGCGCCGCGATCCGCGACCTGTTCCTGCTGACGATGAAACCGCTGATGTACGTCGCCAACGTGCGCGAGGATGGCTTCGAGAACAATCCTCATCTCGACGCGGTGCACCAGCGCGCGGGCGCCGAAGGCGCGGTGGTGGTACCGGTGTGCGCCGCGATCGAGGAAGAGCTGGCGCAACTCGATGAAGCCGACCGCGGCGAGTTCCTCGAATCGATGGGTTTGAGCGAACCGGGCCTGGATCGCGTGATCCGCGCCGCCTACACGCTGCTCGGCCTGCAGACTTACTTCACCGCGGGCGAAAAGGAAGTCCGCGCGTGGACGGTCAAGCGGGGCGCCACCGCGCCACAGGCCGCGGGCGTGATCCACACCGATTTCGAGAAGGGTTTCATCCGCGCCGAAACCGTGTCGTTCGACGACTACACCCGGTACAAGGGCGAATCAGGCGCGCGCGACGCGGGCCGGTTGCGCCTGGAAGGCAAGGAGTACCGCGTGCAGGAAGGCGATGTTTTGCACTTCCGCTTCAACGTGTAGCAGGCGGCGGCGATTCGGCCGTCATTCGAGATGCTTTTTCATCCAGCCGATCCATCGACGATACATGTCGGTGGTCTGCACGATGTCGTGTGGCACGTGCGATTCGATGGGATAGGCATAAAACTCGACGGGCACGCCGTTGTCGCGCAGTCCGTGATACCACTCCATGGCGTTCACGAACGGCACGTTCGAATCCATCACGTCCGCCATGATCAATGTCGGCGCCTTGACATTGCGCACGTGGTTGATCGGCGACTGCTGGCGCCAGATTTCCCAGCCGGCATCCGTCCAGGGTGATGAGCCGAAGAAGTACGCGTCGCCTTCCTGGTAGTAGGAGATGCTGTAATCCATCAGCCAGTCGGTGACCGGTGCGCCCGCGACGGCAGCCTTCCAGACGTCGTAATGACTGGTGAGCCATGCGGTCAGGTAGCCGCCGTAGGACCAGCCGCTCACGCCGATGCGATTCTCATCGACGATGCCGAGCTTCTCGACGGCGGCCAGCCCCGCCATCACGTCCTTGCCCGGGCCGTCGCCTGTGTCGCGGTAAATGGCGTGCTGGTACGCATCGCCAAGACCGGTGCTGCCACGGTAGTTCGGCTGGAATACCACGAAGCCGGAGGCCGCCAGCAATTGTGCTAGCCGCTGGAAACCCTCGTTGGAAGTGATCATCGGGCCGCCATGGATCACGAGCACCAATGGATACTTGCGACCTCGTTCATAACCGACCGGATAGGTGAGCACGCCGTCTTCGCGGAAACCATCCGGACCTTCCCACTCGATGGACTCCGTGCGACCCAGATCGAGGTTGTCCACGAAGGCATTCACGTTGGTGAGCCGCCGCGGCTTGGCGTTCGGGGAAGCCAGAATGTACACTTCACTGGGGTGATTGGCCGTGGTGCCGATGAAAGCGATGGCGCCGGTTTTGGAGACGCTCATTCGGATCGTGTCGTCGCTCGTCGTGGTGCCCAGGCCGTTGTTGGCTTCCACGTCGCCAAGATCGAGCAACCTGGCTTGCCCCGACAGCGGCTGCTGCCAGAGCACCGTATGCGTGCCCAGTCCGCCGGCAACGATCAGTGACTGGCCATCGGGCATCCAGACATAGTTCCTGAAATGACGGGCGAGTGCCGCCGTTGCATCACGTATCTTCCCGTCGACGCGCACATACACGGCGTCGCCGTTGTTCTGGTCGCCGCCTCGAGGGCGCAGGACCGCATGCGCATCACCTGCCGGCGCGAACTTGAAATCATCCGAGGTCTGCGCGGCGACCAGTGTCCGCATCGAGCCGCTCGCCACGTCCACTTCGGCGATGACGGAACGAAATGATGGTGCCCAGTACGCATTCGGGAATTTCGTGAACGCGATGTGTTTGCCGTCCGGACTCCAGGCGGGCGTGGTAGTGCCACCGGGTTGCGTGCCAAGACTGAACTCGCCTTCGGTCAACCGCCTGGCTTCGCCGCCGCCGGCCGGCACCACCCACAAATGCCACGGCGCCACGTCCCTGGTCAACAGAAAATGGCCGTCCGTGACCCTGAAAACCTTGTTATGCGCCTTGATCGCATCGGCGTTGAGGGGGGGGTCCTGCGCGATGAACGCGATGCTTTTCCCGTCCGGGCTCCATGAATAATCATCCACGCCTTGCTTGTTGCCGGTCACGCACGCTGCGTCGCCGCCGTTCATCGGCATCACGAATATCTGGACGGCACCGGTCTTCGCGTCTTCCGCGAGGAACGCCAGGCGTGCGCCATCGGGAGACCAGCGCGGCGAGGACAGGTTTTCGCGGTTCCGGACGAGCGTGCGGCGTGTGCCGCTGGCCACGTCAACGAGGTCGATCTCGATCTTCGACTTGTCCGTTTTCCAGTCCGGCGTGGATACGGTCAGGGCGATCTCTTTCCCGTTCGGGGAGATCTGCGGATCGCCCAACGCCACGATCTTCTGCAAATCATCCAACCGGAAAACGGCTGCCGCCCCTGCCGAGGACCATGCCAGAAGGCAGGCCATGCAGAGGGCGGCGCAGCACGTGGTTCTCACAAGTATCCGCAAGCGCGGGATGCCATTGCCGGCATCCCGCGCAAACTCCGGTTCATCCACCGTTCTTGCCGCCGAACTTCATGCTCATCTCGACGAAATACGCGCGGCCGGCGGCATTGAACCACTTGGTGTAGTAGTACGGGTAGCTGGTCCAGGTGTCGTCGCGCGGCGGGCGTGCGTCGAACAGGTTGTCGACGATCAGCGACACGTTGATGTCCGGTGTCACGCGATAGCCGAACGTCGCGTTGTACAGGAACGTCGGGGCAAGACGCCGCGTGCCGTCGTAGTTCGGTATGCCGCCGAGTCGCGAGCCGTACAACGTTGCCGTGAAGTCGTGGTAGTTCCAGGTGACCGAGGCGTTGGCCTTGGTGCGCGGGATCAGGTAGTAGTAGATGTCGGTCATTTCGTTGTCGACAGGCGTATCCGCGCTCAACTGTATCGTGTGCCTGATGACGTAGGTGGCGCCGAGGTTGAAATCGAAGGTGCCGAAGGGCGAAGTGTCCAGACGATAGTGTGTGTTGAAATCGACGCCGGAAGTCTGGTCGATCGCCGCGTTGATCGGCAGTACCAGAACCGAGGTGATGCCGTTGGGGTTGAAGGGTGCGTTCGCTGCATTGCGCACCACCTGGCTCTCGATCATCTGGCAGTACGAGGAACTACCATTCACCGGGTTGCCGTTGACATCCTGGCCGAGCCGGCAGTCCGCCTCGCGACGCAGGATCTCGTCGCTCGTCTGGTACTGGACTTCGTTGTTGAGCTTGATGCGGTAGTAGTCCGCACTGACGTCGAAGTTGGGCGTGGGCGCGTACACGAAGCCGTAGGTCAGCGACTTGCTGGTTTCATCCTTCAGCGAGGTGCTGCCGTGGCTGCGGCCGTTGTAGCTGGCGTCGTAATCGGAATCATCCACGCAGTCGAATCCCGGTTCCGGGTTGGCGAGCCGGCATTGGTAGTAGTCGGTGCCGCCGGAACTCGACCCGCTCATGCCGGCGTAGAGATACGACAGGTCGGGTGCGCGGAAACCGGTGGAGTACGAACCGCGCAACAGCAAGCTGTCGAACGGCCGGTATTCCAGGCCCAGCGCATAGGTGAACTTGCCGGCGGTGGTGTCGCTGTATTCGTAGCGGTCGTAACGGCCCGCGGTGGTGACGGTAAGTTGCTTGAATACCGGGATGCTGAATTCGTAACCGGCCGCAGCATGGCTGCGTGAGCCGACCGCGCCGGTGTTGTGCAGGCCGTAGTAGCTGCCGTCCAGTGACAGCGGGTCGGGTTTCAGGCCGTAATACGAATTGCCGTATTCGGCGATGCCCGCGAAGCCGACCGGGCCGGCGGGCAGCTTGAACAGGTTGGTGTTGGTGAGCGTCAGCGACCAGTTCTCGGAACGGCTCTTGTCGAGATCGATCGAATCCTGGGTGATCGAGCGGAATTGCGCGACAGTCAGCGGCGTGTACAGGCGGCTGATCGGGGCGTAGTACTTCTGATATCCCGTGTCGTTTCCGTCAGCGTCAATATAGTTCCCCAGCGACGGGCCCAGGTACAGCGCCTGTGCCTTGGCCGCGATCAGCGCGGGCCACTTCGATTCGAGCTGATTCTGCGAATGTTCGAAGTTCGCTTCGTAATTCCAGTCGCTGTCGGCGCCCAGCGTGCCCTTGACGCCGGCGTTCAGGGAAAGGGTGTTGTTGATGTTGCGGATCTCGCCGGGTTTCAGGCCACCGTTCTCCTCGATGGTGAAATAGCGGCGCTGCCATTGTTCAATTTGGTCGGTGGCGGTGTCGTAGAACGGGGTAGGCGTGCAATCACCGTTCAATGGTTCGCAGTTCTGCCACTGCAACGGCGAGTTGTAGCTGTCTTGGTGCGAGGTGCCGGCCAGCACGTCCACGTAGAAATCGGTGTAGTTGTTGAAGTGATACGTGGCCGAGGCGAACAAGTTGGCCATCTTGCGGCCGTTCTCCAGTGTGCCGTAACCGACGTCGTTGTAGCTGCCGCAGTAGTAACCGTAGTTGCGGCGGTGGGCGTAGATGATCGAGCCCTGGTCGTACGAAGACAGCGCTTGGCATTGCGCCTGGCCTGGATCGAAGTAGTTCTGATCCACGTCCATGCGTACCCATGTCTGGCCTGGATAGTTGCGTGAAGGGGTGATAGGGCTGTCCAGCCGCGAATCGGTGTAGCTGCGCTGGAAGTCCCACAACGGGTGCTTATCGACCAGCTCGAGGCCGAACACGGCGTCGAACTTGCCCTTGGAAAAACCGCTGGTGATATCGAGCCGCTGCGAACTGCCGCCACCGTGCTGCAAGCCGCCGGCGCGATAGTCGATGGTGGTGCCGTCGGTTTTTTTCTTCAGGATGATGTTGATGACCCCGGAAATCGCGTCCGAGCCGTACACCGCGGAAGCACTTCCGGAGAGGATTTCCACGCGTTCGATCAGAGAAGTGGGAATGTTGGAGATGTCAGTGAAGTTGCTGTTGCCCTGGTAGGACTGCGGGTAGTCGGCGATGCGCCGGCCGTTCACCAGCACCAGCGTGTGGTTGGGGCCGAGGCCACGCAGATCCACCGCTTGTGCGCCGGGCGAGAAGCCGTTGGTGTTCTGGTTATTGTCCAGTGCGCCCAGGTTCTGCGTCAGCGAAGTCATCAGATCGGGAACGGTGGCGAAGCCGCGCCGCTGGATGTCCTGGGCGGTAATGGCCACCACCGGCGCGGGACCCTCGATCTGCGAGCGTGGGATGCGCGAACCCGTCACCACCACTTCCTGCAAGGTCTTGGGCGGCGCGGCGCCTTGCGCGGGGCCGCTCGCAGGCGGCGCCGATGGCCTGGGCGCATCTTTCACAATCACCACTGCGCCGGAATCATCGTGGCGTGCGTGGTAGCCGGTGCCCGCCAGCAAATCGGTCAGCGCCTGTTGCGCCGAAAGATTGCCGTGGGCACCGCGGGTCGTGAGTCCCGCCAACTGGTCGGCGCTGTAGACGAACTGCACGCCTGTCTGGCGCGCCAGCGCATCCAGTGCGGTCACCAGGTTGCCGGCCGGAATGTCGATCTCGGCGGTCTGCTGCTGGGCCAGGGCCCAAGTCGGCAGTGCGCAGGCGAGCATCAGGAAACCGCGTGCAAACAACTTGAACATATCCCCTCCCGGATGGCGCCGCCGGTGCGGCGCCTTCCCCCACCAAGACGAACCAGGGCGGCCGATCCCCCCCCCGCTGGCGGGCGGCCCTCAGTGCGCGGCTTTCCCCGAACCGCGCCGCGACAGCACGATGCGATCGCCGCGTCGGTCCGCCTGCACGGGAAAGACTTCCTGCATCAGGCGGACAAAGGCCGCGCTGTTGTCGAGGCGGAAATTGCCGCCCACGCGCAACGCGTCGAGCGAGGCGTCGGCGATCACGATCTTGCGCGCGTTGTAGCGGTTGAATTCTTCCACAGCCTCCGCGAGCGGCGTGCTGTGGAACACCGCGTAGCCGTCGCGCCAGCTCAGCCGTTCGCGCGCTTCATCCAGCGCCACTCGCTGCACGAGCACGTCGCCACCATCCACCATTGCGATGCTGCCGGCTGGCAGCATGGTGGCGGCTTTGCCCGGCGCGTCCACCGGTTGCAGCCGCACCAGTCCGCGGGTCACCACCACCCGCAGTTTCCGGTCGTGCCCGCGGCGCACGTCGAAACGCGTGCCCATCGCGGTGACGTCGTAGCCCTCGACGCGCACCACGAACGGCCGCGCGAGGTCGTGTGCCACGTCGAAAAATGCTTCGCCGCTGGCAAGGTCGAGATCGCGCCGGGCGCGTGAGAACGCCATGCGTAACCCGGTTTCGCTGCCCAGCGTGGCGGTGGACCCGTCCGGCAATTGCACCACCCGCTGTGCGCCCAGCGCGGTGCGCCATGCACCGGTTTCGACGTGGGTGTAGTCGCGCCACGCGTATGCGCCCACGACCACCGCGATCGCGAGCAGGCTGGCGGCGAGGCTCGCGAATAGCGGCCAGCGGCGCCGGACGTGCTTGCGCGCGGTGCGGACCGGCGCGGGCGAATGGCCGCGGACCTGCGTCGCGAAATAGGGTGAGTGTGCCCACTCGCCGCGCGCGGGAATGCTGTCGCCGGTGCCGCTGGTGGCGAACGCCCTCAGGCGCGCGGTTTCCACCCACGCCGTTTCGAGGCGAAGGAACGCCACGCGATGCGCCACCGATTCGGCCAGCCACGCGTCCAGCGCGGCCTGCTGCCGGCCGGACCAGCCGCCGGCGTCGCGGCGTGCCAGCCAAGTCGAAGCGGTCTGTTCGATTTCGCGATGGTCGTCCGTCATGTCGGTGTGCCGATCCGTGCGTACGCGTCTTGCGTTTCCTCGTGTTCGCTGGCCGCGGCCGTTGCGCCGTGGAAGTGGTCCGCCATCAGGCGCGAACCCTTGGCAATGTGCTTCTCGACTGTCTTCTCGCTGATGCCCAGCCGCCGCGCGATTTCCTTTTGCGGCAGATCCTCGACCCGGCGCAGCCACACTACCTCGCGGCAACGATCGGGCAGGCGGTCCAGCGCGCGCGCCAGGCGGGTCAGCGCTTCCCGCCCACCAAGCCAGCGGGAAGGTTCCAGTTCATCCTGCAAGACGTTCAACTGCTCCAGATCACCCACTGCCGTGATGGAAACTATGCGCTGGCGGCGCACCCGGTCGGCTAGCAGGTTGCGGGCGGTGGCGAACAGGAACGACTTCGGCGAATCCGGCGGCTGCCGCATCGCGGCCTCGTACACGCGCACGTAGATTTCCTGCCGCAAGTCGCCGACCTCGTCGTGGTCGCGCCAGTTGCGGTGCAGGAAACGCATCAAGGCTTGTTCGTGCGCCAGCACCTCGCGCACGAACCACGCATCCACCGGTTCTCCCATCGGCCGATCATGCGATGTGCCACGCGGGTTGTCGAGTCCCGCGGATGGGGGAATGCGCGATGAGTTTCGTCCCGTTGAAGGACGGCGCGCGTGCGTCGCGCCTGCCTGGGAGGGATCAAGTGTCTGCCATCCGCTGGAATCGTTCGATCGCCTGCGCGCTCGCGGCCTGTTTGCTGGTGTGGGCCTGCGCGTCATTCGCCGCCACGGCTCCGGCCGCAGAAAAGCACGCCGGATACGAATACTTCGTGATCGGCGATGTCGCGGCGAAGACACCTGACAAGCCATCCGGCGGCCTGCTGTTGATGGGCGGCGGCCGCGAAATCGACGAGGCTTTCAAGTGGTTCGCCGAGCAAGCCGGACACGGCCACATTGTGATCCTGCGCGCGTCGGGCGACGACGAATTGCAGAACTGGATCTACCGCGATGTCGGCGGCGTCGCTTCGGTGCAGACGCTGATCTTCCATGCGCGTGCGCCGGCCAGCGATCCGCGCGTGCTGGCGATCGTGAAACACGCCGACGGCATTTTCATCGCAGGCGGCGACCAAGCCAATTACGTGCGGTTCTGGAAGGGTACGCCGCTCAACGATCTGTTGAACGCACGCGTGCGCGCCGGCAAGCCGCTCGGCGGCACCAGCGCAGGACTCGCGATCCTCGGCGAATGGGGTTACGGCGCGATGGACGGCGGCAGCATCACATCGCCCGAAGCCTTGCGCGATCCGGCGGGGCCGGCGGTGACGCTGGTCGACCGTTTCGTCACGGTGCCGCTGTTGCACGGCACCATCACCGACACACATTTCGTGCAGCGCGATCGCCTTGGACGTTTGCTGGTATTCGTCGCGAGGCTGGCGAAAGATCACCACGCGTCGGCCATCACGGGCTTGGGCGTGGACCAGGACAGTGCGCTGCTGGTGGAGGCGAACGGCGAGGCGCGTTTCCTGAGCTGGCATCCGGACGGCCATGCCTGGATCGTAGTGCCGCAGAAGTTGCGCGAAGTCGAACGCGCCGGCGGCCGCGAAGCGCTGGGAGCTTTCCAGAAAGACCGCGTTTCCGCCGGAAAACCGCTGGACCTCGCTGGCTTCACCGTCACCGGCATCGGCGCCGGCAGCTCGATGAAATTGCCCAGCTACGAAGTCGGGAATCCCGCGTTCGAGAGACGCATCGATGTCGTCGACGGCAAGTTGGTCGAGCGTGCCGGCCAACCCTGATTCAGCATTCAATGCGTAAGGTGGGCCGATCGCCACCGGGAGCTTTCACGATGCGGCAGGTCGCATTCGTGCTGTTGGCCGCGTTGGGCATCACGGGCTGTGCAGCGCAGGCACAGCGGAATCCCGCGCCTAACCCGACGGATGCCGCTGCGCCAACCTCCGCGAGCGTGGGCGATCTTCGCGGCACCGACTGGCGCGTCATCGAGGTTGAAGGCACGGCGGTGCCGGGCGGCGTGATCGCCACGCTGCGCCTTGGCGACGGACGCGCGTCCGGCAAGGCTGGTTGCAATGCCTATGGTGCGTCTTGGGAAACGTCCGCGGATGGCGGCATCCATTTCGGTCAAACGATGTCCACCAAGATGGCGTGTCTCGAACCCGCCGGTGCGATGCAGGTGGAGCGCGGCGTCTTCGACGCCTTGCAACATGCCGCGCGGGTGCTAAGAGCCGACGGGAAACTGGTGTTGCTGGATGCATCGGGTCAGCCGCTGGCGACGCTGGTGCCCGAGGGTGGAACCTGAATCCTATTGATAGGTGATCGTGTAGGTGGCGGTGGCGTTCACCTGGCCCGCTGTCACCGAAGCGCCCGTCTGGTAATAGCGTGCATTGAGTGGCACGTTGAAGGTGCCCGCGGTGACCGTTCCGGCGGAAATCGCTGTGCCGAAGGGAATTGGATTGCCGCTGCTGTCGAGCACCTGCACGCCCACGTTCTGCGCGTAGCCGCCGCCGGCGGTGTTCGCGATCACGCCGGTGGCACCCGCGACCGGGCTGCTCGTGGCGAGGGTGACCGCGAGACTAGCCCCCGCGGCGGTGGACGGGCAGTTCAACTGCACGTTGAAAGGGGTTAGTCCGGTGGTGGAATCCGTGCCGGTGAAAGCCGAGGCATACACCGTGGGCAATGTCACCACGGTGGGGTCGGTAATGATCGAGCAGGCGGGCGGGGTGATGGTGACGGTGTTGTTGATCTGGAATGCCGTGACAGGCTGGTTTGCGCCCCCCATGTCGACGATCCATTGGGCAAGTTGCCCCGTGTTCAAGGTCGCGCCTCCGGTGATGGTGCCCGTGGCAACGAGTTGCAGGGCGAACGGTTGATTGAACAGTTGATCGCTCCACGCTACCGGGTAACTCGGGTAGGCCAGCATAGGACTGTCGGGATAGAGGATCTGAAAGTAGAGATTGCTGACCCCGGTGGGAAACAAGGTGCTGTCACCAGCGGGCTGCATGCCTATCAGGTTCTGGATGCCACTGTTGGTCGTGCCGTTGCAGTGGATCTCGGCGGTTGTATTGGGCGTAGTCGGCGCCGAAGTCCATAAGACGGTTTGACTGCCAGGCGGCAAGTTGTCCGGCAGGATAAGCGTGCCTGGGAGAGTAAAAGCGACCGTTGATTGAGTTGTCCCTTTGGTAAAGTTGCAAGATGCGTGGGCTACTGCAGGCAGGAGGCAGCAAAGCAGGCCCAGCAGCAGGCTGGCTGCGTGCCAGACTTTCACCGAACGCGCGCGCCGGATGTAGTCAGTGTTTGCGGGCCACCAATGGGTTTTATCCGCGCGTGTCATGTTCGACTCCGCTTTTGCGCTCGTGGCGCAGCCTTGTCCGTGATGCAGGTGGTGTGTAACTCGGCGTACCCGTTCGCCGGTTTCGCCTTTGTGGGTAACCCATAGGAGAACCTGCATGCCTGCGCCGCACCTTCCGAGTCCTGCCATTGCACGCTCAAGCGTCCGTTGTCATCGGCGCCACGCAGCAGCGCCAGCCCGGCCTGGCCCACCACGCCCAGCGATTCGCCCTTCATGTCAAATACCTGCGCGCCGAACGGCGCCGGCTTGCCGTCGGCCATCTGGATGCGCGCGATCAGCGCACGCCCCGACTTGCTCTTGAAGTCCATCATTACCACCGCGCCAGCGTACGGCGCGACCTGCGCGCTGGTGGCGTCGAGCTGCACGTTCAGCGGCAGGCCCTGCGGATCGATCTGGATAGTGTCGAGCTGGTACGGCGTGAGGTACGGCACCAGCGCATAGCCGAAGCGGTCGACGCGCACGCCCGGTGCATTGGTGATGTGTGCACCATCGGCGCCGGGTACGTGCACCAGGGCGACCGTGTCGCCCATCGGCTGGCCGAAGGTGACGCCGCCGCGGTGCGCGACGAGGGCGCCGCTGGCACTCACCGATTGCTGCGAATAGCCGTCGCCCTTGCCGACGCTGGCGTTGAACACCGCGTACGGGCTACGGTAGCCGGCGTTCACGCTCACCGCCGCGCCGCCACCGGCGTCGCTGCGGGAAGCGGTTGCACCATAGGTGAACTGGTTCCATTGCCCCGCCGAACCGTTGAGCATGGCCTGTTCCTGGCTGCCCAGTTCGTCACTATGGCTCAGGTTGACCGACACGTTCGGTGCGTGCGCGCCATCGCCCAGTGGCAGGCTGGCGTTCAAGAAGAACTGGTTGTCGTAGCCGCCGAATACCAGCCGCGAGCGGGTCGCGGAAACACCCCACGACAAGCGGCGGAAATGATTGTTGTAG
>Ga0207698_10002087_pt1 | contig 11786 bp, 13 predicted proteins | sample KBSCornC22_FD_184298 | JGI IMG/M metagenome (GOLD analysis project Ga0207698, IMG submission 184298) | Corn rhizosphere microbial communities from Kellogg Biological Station, Michigan, USA - KBS Corn C2-2 (SPAdes) (version 2) | ecosystem: Host-associated > Plants > Roots > Rhizosphere > Soil ...
TCGCGTTGGTCGCGCTCATGTACTTCGCGACGCGGATCAACCACACCATTTTGTTTTGGGCGGCCTTTATCCTGACCCGCCCCCTGGGCGCGACCGTCGGTGACTTCCTCGACAAGCCACTAGCCAAGGGCGGATTGAACCTGTCGCGGCCGGTCGCCACAGCTGCATTGGCGCTCGCCATTGCCCTGATCGTGCTGCTTACTCCGCGACGAAAGGCGCCATCCAAGCAGACCTGAATGTCGGCCGCGTCGTTGTCGCAAGCCGCCTGTCAGTTGCGAGGCGCCATGACCACGACGTGAAAGCTGCCAGGTACGATTTCGCCGCGCTTCTTGCCGGGGGCGTGTGTCCCAAACCGGGCGGCGGGAAGGTAGACGCGGCCGGTTCGCGGGTCGAGCGCCGCGGTCCGCGCGGAGGCCTCGGTCTGGATCGGAGGCTCGACAATCGGGCGCTTACCCTGAAGCCGAATGATCGAAAGCGTCCCGCTCGCGCCGCAAGGCACCAGGAAGCGACGGTGTGGGGCATCCCAGAGTACAGTGTCTGGACCCTGGCCGATGTCCAGGAGGGCCACCTTCCGCCTCAGTTTCAGATCTACCAGCACGGCCTTGCCGTTGGCGCAGGCGCTGAGGACGAGATGGGTGATGGGATCAATGGCAAGGCCGGTCGGACCAGTACATCCGGTGAGAGCAATGCTCCCGGCAGCTGTAGCCGAAGGCAGGTCAGCCAGTTCGATTTCGTTCGCGTCCTCATTGTTGACCGCGAGCAGGCTAGGAGACACCAACACCGGGACTTCGAGCCCCTCCTTCAGTGCGATCCTGCGCTCTTCGGTGTTTTTGACGAGATCGACGATCGAGACCGCCCTTGGCGGTCATCACATAGGCCCTGCGACCGTCGGCGGACAAAATGACGGCATCTGGATCGCCCGCCACGCTGATACGGGCAAGCTCGGCGCCGCTGCCTTCGTCGATTACCCTTACCGAGTCGTCTTTCCCGCTCGAGACGAGCAGATGGTTGGTCCCAAGAACTGCGACCACGCCGTGCGCACCTTGCACCGAACCGACAGCGCGCACCGCATGAGCATTGTCGGGATCGATCAACAGCACATCGCTGCCATGCGCGACGGCCAACATTTTGTGGTCATTGTCCCAGCTGGCAAAGTCCCACCTGCCATCCGGCGCGCTGATGGATTCCTGCTGGACGAAGGTCGGTGTGACTGGAGCGCGGTCCGCCGCCATCGCGGCTGTGGCGGCGCCCAAAAGGAGAAGCGCGGAAAAAATGCAGCTTCTGATCATTGGCCGGCCCCTTTGCGATTTGATGGCTTGTCGCCGATCAAAGAGACGTTTGCGCGACAAGGGTGAGAACGATCCGCCAATCGCGTGGCCTTTCTTGCACAGTCTGGTCATCGCCGCACGTGCGGTGTGTGCCTGCCAGCCCGTACGCCTAATTTCCCGAACTGAACTATGGGGCCTAGCCGCCGCAGCGGCCCTCCTGCAATTTTCGTCACGACCGATAGCTATTGCGAATGATTTGCAATTGTCCTAGGCGCACCCCGAATCGTATTTACGGGAGGTTCCCATGAAAAAGATCGCCGCTCTGCTGGCGACGGCATCCCTGCTGCCGCTGGCCCCAGCCCATGCCAACGAAGCTTCGCTGCAGGCCGAGATCGCCCTGCTCAGGCAGCAGGTTGCCGCCCAGACGCAGACGATCGCGGCCCAATCGGCCCGTCTCGATCAGCTCGAAGCTCAGATGCACGCGGGGCCGGCAGCAGTGGCCGCCCAGCCCGACAGCGCCATCTCGGCCACCACAGCGGCGGCTAGCGCCATTCCGGCCGCAAGCCCCGAACAGGCGGTGCCCGGCACGGCACTCGCCTCGGCCGCTCCGGCCGGCTCCGACACAACCATCGGCGGCTATGGTGAGATCAGCTACAACGGCTACGTCCGCGACGCGAGCCGCAACCAGGCGGACCTCAAGCGCTTCGTCCTGTTTTTCGGCCACCGCTTCAACGACAAGCTGAGCCTCAACAGCGAAGTCGAAGTTGAGCACGCCGTCGCAAGTTCGGGCGATCAGGGCGAGATCGAGATTGAGCAGGTCTATCTCAACTATGCGCTCACTCCGGCGGTGAACGTGAAGGCCGGCCTGTTCCTGATGCCGTTCGGCTTCCTCAACCGCAATCACGAGCCGCCGGTGTTCTACGGGGTCGAGCGCAACGAAGTCGAAACCCGGATCATCCCATCGACCTGGCGCGAGGGCGGCGTGAGCCTGTGGGGCAACACGGCATTCGGCCTGTCCTACGATTTCGGCGTCACCACCGGCTTCAACATGGCCAAGCTCGACGACGCCGGAGCGCCACTCCGCGGCTCGCATCAGGAGCTGCAACTCGCGCGTGCGGCCAGCCTGTCGTACTACGGCTCGCTCGAATATACGCCGACGCCCGGCCTGCTGGTCGGCGGCGCGGTGTTCCATGGCGGGGCGATGCACAGCAATGCCGATTTCCGGCAGGACAATTCGCTGCCCGATTTTGCCGGGATCGGCTCCAAGGTCACGCTCTGGGACGTTCATGGTCGCTGGCAGCATAACGGGCTTGATCTTCAGGCGCTCTACGCCCGTGGCACGATCAGCCAGGCGGCTGCGCTCGACAATGTGATCGAGGCCTACAATACGGCCAACGGCACAGACCGTCCGATAGCGCCTTCCGCCTTCTACGGATGGCTGGTCCAGGCGGCCTACAGCCTGCCCCTGCACGGCGCGATGACCCTCGATCCCTTTGTGCGCTACGAGATGTTCAATACCCAGGCCTCGCTTCCGTTCGGGTTCGTCGCCGATCCGGCCAACCGCGACCGGGTGCTGACCACCGGCTTGTCCTTCCATCCGATCCACGAGATCGTGGTGAAGGTCGACTATCAGAAGTTTATCGAGAACAGCGCCAACGACCGGGTCAACCTCGGCCTCGGCTATATGTTCTGAACGCTGTCACCGAGGCTGCGGATCGGCGCATCTGCAGCCTCGCCCCCCTACTGCGAAGGCATGAAAGATTGACAATTTTCGGCCTTCCCGGCTTGGTCACACCATGAAGCGCTCGTCATTCACCCTACTGTCCGCTGCCATGCTGGCCACGCCCAGCGCGGTCCACGCGACCAGCTACCTGACGGTCGAGCAGGCTCAGGCGGCGATCTTTCCCGGGGAACCCCTGCGCCCCGCCTTCCGCCAGCTGACGCCCGCCCAGATCGACCAGATCAAGCGCGCTTCCGGAGCCGCGCCCTTGTCGGCCACCCTGCGCGCCTGGCATGCTTCGGGCGGTGGATGGTTCGTTGTCGACCAGGTGGTTGGCAAACACGAATTCATTACTTTCGCGCTCGGGCTCGATCGGACGGGTGCGGTCAAATCCATCGAAATTCTCGACTATCGGGAAAGCTATGGCGGCCAGGTGCGCGATCCACGCTGGCGCGCGCAGTTTGCCGGGAAGCGCGCGGGGCAGCCGCTGCAGCTTGGGCGCGAGGTCAAGAACATCTCCGGCGCCACTCTGTCCTCCCAGCATGTGACCGATGGCGTGCGCCGTCTGCTTGCGACCTATGCCATCGTCCTCGCCCACGGCGCCTGATCTCGTCACCCGGTGCAGGCCGCTGCTCGGGACCTTCGTGGAGATCACGGCACCCGCCGGCTTTGACGCAGCGGTCAATGCGGCCTTCGCGACCATCGCGCATATCCACGCCCGCATGTCGTTTCACGAGGCGACGAGCGATCTGGCGGCGATCCGGAATGCCCCCGCCGGGCAGTCGATCCGGCTGGACTGCGAAACCGTGGCGGTGTTGCGCAGTGCGATCGCCCTTCACCAAAGCACTGGCGGGCTGTTCGACGTGGCGGTGGGGCGTCAACTCGTCGAAAGCGGCTTTCTCCCCGGCGACGGGATAGACCTGATCGAATGCTTCGACGGCACCTCCGCAGACATTGTGATCGAGGACGATACCCACATTCGCTTGCGGCGCCCGACGCTGGTGGACTTGGGCGGCATTGCCAAGGGCTATGCGGTTGATCGGGCCGTCGAGACACTGATCGGCCACGCGGTTCCCATTGGCCTCGTCAACGCCGGGGGCGATCTGCGCGCCTTCGGGGAGGTCGACTGGCCGGTGGGGCTGCGCGACGCGGATGGGACCGTGCGGTCCCAGGCGATTATCCGCAATTGCGCGCTGGCCAGTTCGGCCAATCTCCTGAACCGCCGGTGGCTTGGCGGCGTGGCGCAAACGCCACATATTGGCCGCGGCGGACAAGCCGTTCTTGCCGGCGGGCGGACCACCGTGGTCGCGCAATCCTGCGCGATTGCCGATGCCATGACCAAGGTCGCCATGATTGACCCGGCGCTGGCCGATAGACTGCTCGCCCAGTTCGAAGGTCATGTCGTGCGCGATACCGTTGGCCAGGAAGCGGCCTGATGCCGAACCGCCGCACCGCCCGGCTCGCACGCTGGCAAATCTGGCTACTGACCCTGCCTGGCTCGGGCCTCTGGTTGACGGGGGCAGCCTGGTTGCTGCTCCACTACTTCGGCCAGACTCAGGGCGAATTCGGCCCCGAGACGAACCCGGTCGAGCCGTGGATGATGAAGCTGCACGGCTTCTGCCTGACCCCGGCCCTCCTCGGCATCGGCGGCATGTTCGTCGTCCACATCCCGAAGGGCTGGGCACACACACATCAGCGCGTTGCTGGCATTGCGCTCTGTGGGGTTCTCGGTCTGCTGGTCGCCAGCGGATACCTGCTGTATTACATCGGCAACGAAACTGCGCGGACCCTGGCTAGCGCCGGCCATTGGTGCGTTGGCCTGGGGCTGCCCGGGATATTCCTCTGGCATTATCTGAATGGCCAGGGCGTTCGGCGGCGAGGTAGATCTGCTAACTAAGTGTGACCCGCGCGATACGACGGCATGAGGCGCCCCGGTCCATTGGGCGCGCTTTGGCCTGCTCACGGCTAAAAACCCGCGCCGAGCCGCAAGCCCAGCTTAACGTCGGGGGCCCCCCGGCTCAATCCGGCGTCGCCCTGGAGACCAAGGTTCAACTTATGGCCCAGCGCAATGCCAAGTCCAAGGCCAATGCTCTGGCGGTCGGCAAGTGCCTGTGAAGCCGATTGTTCATAGGAATAGGACAACGCTGCGGATGTCCGCGATGAAAGCGCCACGCGCGTTCCAGCAGTACCTGACAATGTGTTGCGCACCGCAAAGCCATCCGGCTTGCCAAGGATGGTATAGCCGACTGAGGCAAACGGCGTGATCCCGCCGCGCAAGGGGCGAGCGACCTGCGCATTGACCGCGTAATCGACTTTTCCGGTGCCAAGTCCCTTGGCACGCGAGGCCGTCGGCAATTTCACCCCACCACCGAGCGAGGTGGCAAAACCGCCAATGGGTATGTCATAGGCGGCCTGTAAGGTTGCATCGCCCAGCCCTTCGCGGCTGGTCCGCACCGTCTGGTTGCTGCCGCTGGCGAGAAGCGGCGTACCGAACAAGCCACCCTGACTGACCACGACATCGACCGGCGCGGTGGTCCGCAGGTAAGGGACGGCAGCACCCAGCCGCAAACGCCCTTTGCGCAGGGCGACACCGACCGACGTCGAAACTGTATCGACTTTCGCGCCGGTTCCATAATCGCCCTGCTGGTAATCCACTCCAGCGAAAACCTCGCCCGACTGATCGTCGCGTGGCGAGGGTCGTGGTCCCAGCGCTTGCGCCTGTGCGGAGGCTTGGGTGGATATTGGCAGCACGGTGGCTGCGAGAAGAATGGCGATGATTGGACTTGTGCGCATGGACTGGCTCCACTCGAACCCGGCGAGGCTTGCCTGGCTTTCGTGGCGACAACGAGTGGCGCACACGGTTTAATCCATGCCGCGGCGAAATCTTTTTCGTGCCTATTTCCAACCGCGCGACTTTGCCGCCTGCTCCTGACCAGCGTCGAGCGCGCCTGCCGGTGCCATATCCTGCGCAAGCGCCATCAAGTCGGCGTCTTCGCTTCCTGCCTGCCGATAATCGCCACCCTTGACTTGCGATCCGCCGGTCAGCTTGCGCAGTTGCCAGCCATTTTCGTCGCGGCAGGCAATCCCGGCCTGCTCCTTGCCCGAAAAGCCACGGCAATACGCTCCCGCGCTGTCCTTGAAGCTGAGCAAAATACGCGTCTGCGCGGACACTGGCTGAATCGTCGACAATTGATTATCGAGCGCATCTGCCAGCGTCCCCGCCGCATAGGCACGCCCGTCGACCTGTGTGATTTCGCCCTTGTCGCGCGAGGGCAGCATCAAAGTCAGCACCAGCGACGCGGCGAGTGCAGGCGCCGCAAACCACGTCCACCGCGGGATGCCCCGACGACTGTCGCGCTGCTGGCGCGCCTTGGCAAGATCGGCGACCTGCAGGTCAGGTCGGGCCAGCTGCGCTACCAGATGATCCGGCAGAGGGGCTTTCAGAATCGGTTCGAAATGCGCGGACAACCGCTGCCGCAGCGCACGATGGGCTTCCACCTGCCGGGCAAGGCCGGGGTCTGCCGCCACCAGATCCTCGATCTCGCGGCTTTCAACCTCAGACAACTCGCCATCGGCAAAGGCGGCCAGCCGTTCAGGCGTGATCGTCATGAGATTTCTCCCAGCAGAACGAGCAGCGCGTCACGGCCGCGCACAAGGCGCGAGTTGAGCGTGCCGACCGGACAACCGATGATTTCGGCGGCTTCCTTGTAGGAATAGCCTTCGACCATCACCAGCAGCACCGCCTCGCGCTGTTCGGCGGGCAGATTGGCCATCGCGCGATCGACATTGCCGATTTCGACCGCGACTTCCTGCTCGCCGCTCACGCCCACCGCGATCCCGGCTTCTTCATCCACAAATGTTTCCGACCGGCGGGACCGGGCGCGGGTTTCATCGATCCAGATATTGCGCATGATCCTGTACATCCAGCTATCCAGTCGCGTACCGTCCTGCCATTGATCCCGGCGGACGAGTGCACGCTCGATCGTCATCTGACAAAGATCGTCACCATCGGCTCCGTCACGCGCCAGTCCGCTCGCGAACCGCCGAAGCCGGGGCACGATGGACAGGACCAGCGATTCAAAACTTTCGGTCAGTTCCTTGCCTTTCCATGGATGAAACGCCTGCTGTTGCCCGTTTAATCCGTAGTTAAGGCAAAATAATCAAGGCACCCACCAATGCGTCTCCGGATCATCGCTTCAATTGCCATCGCCCTGCTCGCCGCCCCCGCTGCGGCGCAGCTCGGCTTGCTTGGCCCTGGCGACACGCTTGGCCGGGTGACGGGCAGCGTCGAGGGGCTGGTCAACCAGGCAGTCAGCACTAGCCGCGTAACGATCGATGCTCTTGCCGCTGCAAGGATCGACCGACTGACCAGGCTTGTCCGCAACAATCGGCAAACGATTGAGTTCGATGCTGATGCTCAGCCCGCGCGGCGCGGCGAACTCCTGCTGGAAGGGGCGGACCAGGCCGCCATCGAGCGCACGGAACAGGCTGGCTTTACCGTCATCGATCGCGAAAATTTCGATGATCTCGGCATTTCTGTGGTGCGCCTTGCGGTGCCATCGGGCGTTTCGCTCGCGCGAGCCGAAAAGCGGCTGCATACATTACTGCCCGATGCCACGATTTCGGCAGACCAGCTCTATTTCGCATCGGGCCGCCCGGCCTCGGTTTCGACCGGGCAGCGGTCAACGCCGGGGTCGGCGCTGTCAGTACCGATTGGCGTGATCGATGGCGCGCCCGGCGCCTCCATTTCGGTCAAGGCCACGCGTGGATTTGCGCGCGGCGCGCCGTTCGCCAGCGACCATGGCAGCGCGGTCGTCTCACTGTTGCGACAGACTGGCGCCACCGACATTTCCGTGGCGGACGTCTATGGCACCGATCCGGCCGGTGGCAACGCGCTGGCCATCGTCCGCGCGCTCGGCTGGTTGCTTTCGCGCGATGTGCGGGTCATTTCGATCAGCCTTGTCGGCCCGCGCAATCCGGTGCTCGCACGGGCGATAGGTGCGATGCAGGCACGCGGGACAGTGATCGTCGCGGCGGTGGGCAACGATGGTCCCGCCGCGCCGCCCTCATTCCCTGCCTCCTATCCCGGGGTCCTCGCGGTGACGGCGGTCGATGGCCGCGACCGGGCGCTGATCGAGGCCGGGCGTGCACTCCATCTTGATTATGCCGCGCCGGGAGCTGACATGCTCGCCGCCAATGCTGCCGGGCAGTGGAGGTCGGTTCGTGGAACTTCGTTCGCGACTCCGCTTGTTGCTGCGCGTGCCGCGCAGGCACTTTCGGACCGGGGGGCGCAGTGGCGAGCGGCACTTGACGGCGAGGCGCGCGATCTTGGCCGCAAAGGCCCCGATCCGGTGTTTGGCCGGGGCCTGATTTGCGGCTTGTGTCGGCGGACCAGATAAATTTCTTCGCGGCGACGGATTAAACTGCAAGAACCATCCGTTTCCTTATTCGAGCGACACGAAGAGATCGTGTCGGCAGACGAATGAAAGGAAATTGCTCATGAGAATTCTCCTCGCAACTTCAACCGCGCTTCTCCTCACGGCAATGCCCGTCCATGCCCAACTCATCGGCGGCGGTGGAATCGGTGGCACTCTTGGTGGCACGCTGGGCGGCGCGGGCAGCATCGGCAGCATCGGTTCGCCGATGGACACGATCGGATCAGCCACCCGCGGCAGCGTCAACTCCGCGACCAACAGCTCGGGCAGCCAGAGTGTTGATCGTAAGAGCGGTGCCGTTCACGCCGATCGCAGCGCTGATGCGAGCGCCACCGGCAGCGTTGCACAGGCCGTTTCAACCCCGACACGGATGGTTTCGGGCTCAGGATCAGGCAGTGCGGCCGGTAGCGCCAACGGCAACGTCGATGCACAGTTGATCGGCACCGATGCGGTGCGTCAGACCGCCGGCAGCGCGCTGGCGGCCACCCGAGGCGTCGCTTCGGGAGCAGCCACTGCCGGACGCGGCACTGCGAGAGCCATGGGTCATGCCGCTGGCAGTGCAAATGGTAATGCGATGGGTTCGGCCAATGGCAGCGGCAACGGTCTGTTTTCCGGTGCCGCCGGTCAGTTGGTTGCCGCAGGTAGCCTGGCCGCAGCGGGTGATGGCAACTTCGAAGTGAGCAAGGGCATGCGCGTGCTCGGCCCTGACGGAAACCGTCTGGGCAAGGTGCGCGGCGTGATCGCCGATGCCCATGGCCAGGTGCAGGAGTTGCTGGTCAAGGTCGATGGCGCGACGGCAACGCTGCCAGCGGCAAATTTCTCGGGCAGTGGCAAGGCGCTCGTTTCGGCGATGGACGAAGGGCAGATCAAGGATACTGCTGCAAGCCAGAATGACGCCGCACAATAATATGATCGTCCCATGGTTCCTCTAGTCCGCGAGGAACAACTATCCCCGGATTGCCACCTGGCGGTCCGGGGATTTGCGTCGCAAAAGCAGACCATCCGGACATGCGACTAATCGAATCAAGCGCTCTGTCTGGTCTTCGGCAATCCGGGCATGCGGCCCGCGGATTCCCGTATGTTAGGATTTTGTACGCGAGCGCCCGAAATCCTTCGCCATAGCCGCCGTTCAAGACGCCAGATTGGCTTGTCGAAAGCAGTCTTGCGTTCAGCACTCGGAGAAAGGCCGCCAGCGAACGTGGTCCAGTTCACGCGATGAAGCCAGCGCCTGCACGATAAGGAAGGGCTAATTCGCCCCGATGGTGTTCACCATCGGGAATAGAACCATGTCCAGGCCGAGGCTCCCTTCGTGCCCTGCTATGGCCTTTTACCAAGCACTGGGCCTAACCACTGTTCCAGTCGCCCTCTGACTTCTGGCGCAATTGGCATTCGAGAGAAGAAACTGTCCGGCATTATACGGAGAATGGGTTGGATCGCCATTGCGCGATCCCACTGCACGCGAGCCTGGTCCAGATGACCAATGCGCGCTTGATAGGCAGCCGAAAGGATCGGCAGAATAGGCAAGGAATGTTGTAGCTCGCGGAGTTGGACTAACGAACGCCCTGCGCCTGCGGGGTCATCCCGCATCATAGCCGAGACGAACGTTCCCACGAAAAACCACGGTGGAGGATTGAAATGCTCCGCGATGGCCTTGTTTAGCAACACTTCGCCCTGCGGGTCATTCTGAAGTGCCAACATCACGCCGACCACACCCTGAATGTCGAGGCTGTCGGGATTGAGTTTGAGTGCACGTTCTGCGGCAGCTCGCATCGCCGCGCCGTCACGGGAAAAGGCATAGGCCCGCATGGCGGCCACCTGCAGCAAGGGCGATTGGGGATTCATGGCCCGCGCGCCTTCTATCACGCTGACGGCTTCCCGCAGCGCTTCCTTGCGGCCGCCTTCCGTGAAGGCGGAGATCGACTTGTCGGTCAAGGTCCAGCCGTAAAGAGCCGCGGCCAGCGGATGATTGGGCGCTGCCGAATACCACCCCTCGGCGCATTCGGACAACGTCTCGTCGCCGATTGTCTGGTTATTCTGAACCATGGCGGAAAAATATAGCCAGCATCCATAGGGATTATAGACGGAGTAGTTACGTCTTCTCTCGTTTGAGTGAATTATTCCAGAAGGATGTGTTATATAAAAAACTGACTTTCGTAAGAATCTATCGGTGGACAGCTCGTCATCCTCTTTAGAGAACGTCATAATTTCACTTTCCGACGAAATTATGCGGTTCAATTTTCGGTCGATAACGCTTACATTTTCCACATACGCCCCCCCTGTCTCCGAAGCAGGACGTTGATGGAATATTCCGCACCCGGGGAAGGGTTGTACGCAGTTCTGATCCCCTCATAGTTATCGAGATTCATGATTATGGATTGCCGCATCTGGCGAGCCAGCTCGATTCCCGCACCATCGCCAGACTGGTCATTGACGCTCACATCAACGAACGGGAAATTACTGACCCTCCAGCGTTGGGTCGCCGCCAGCGTTTTCTCATGCCACTCCATGATCACCAGCGAGACCAGGATGAGGAAAATGACGAGCCCGGCCGCGATCAGCCTGCGGTCCAGCGAAACGATTCTGATACGAGGCGGGGCTTGAGGCGTCTGGCCATGGGCGACCAGGTGGACTTCGTATGAACCAGCTTCGATCAACAGGCGCTGAGTGTTTTCTGCGCTGGCGGTTGCGTAAAAGGCGTCAAGTGCCTTGCGCAAGCGGGTCACCAGCACCCGCGCATAGGTATCGGCCTGGGAGTCAAAATCGGGGCTCTTGCCTAGCCCGTCCACAGCGACTGCATATGATTTCAGGGTTTTGCCCTGGCCACTGATCGTGGTGTCGACGAGGTATTCCAGGAGGCGCGCAAGTGCGGGCGACCGGATAAAGACCGGATCTGCCAGAACGGACGCAAGCGCCTCTGTCATTTGCGCAGCCTTGGACACTATTTTTGCTTCACCTCGGCGCTCGATCTGGACGGCGGAGCGGGCACGCTGGTGCGCCAATCGCGTTCGTGCGGCATATTTCCCAATCATCATGGCAGCTTAACGGAGCCTTACCGCTGTCAGATTCTCTCCAGACATGGCCCAGACCATTGAGTGGTCCGATACGGGGGACGAAGTTCAGTACACCGATACACAATCGCTGGAGGGCGGGCAATTTCGCAACCCAGCCAGAGGGGGGCTGCCGTGACTGCGATGATGCCAATTGGGCTCTGCCCGACGCTTTGATGAGGCGTATCAAACTGCCGTGAAACGGTTTCAAACTTCGCGGACACACCTCAGCGGGCGATAGAGCAGTCTCGCAAGAGCGGCGCTGCGCCGCCCCTCCCCCCCGGAAACGTCGCCTCCCACCACACAATCCGAGGAT
>Ga0207698_10002089_pt1 | contig 11785 bp, 10 predicted proteins | sample KBSCornC22_FD_184298 | JGI IMG/M metagenome (GOLD analysis project Ga0207698, IMG submission 184298) | Corn rhizosphere microbial communities from Kellogg Biological Station, Michigan, USA - KBS Corn C2-2 (SPAdes) (version 2) | ecosystem: Host-associated > Plants > Roots > Rhizosphere > Soil ...
AGCCCCGCTAACGCCAGCGGAACTCCGGGCGAGGAGGAAAAGGCGCTGCAACACGGTCTGGTCGTGTCGAAGAAAGCGTGCGACCCGGTGCTATAATTTGCATCAAAACTGTCATGCCCACTTGTCGTCGTCCGGCGACGCGTGCAGCCGCTGGAGTACCGACATGTCATACCGCAACCGCCTTGTCGCCCTTCTCGCGGGCCTCTCGGCCCTCTTCGCTGCGTTCGGCGCGTTCGCCTTTCCGATCGGCCCGCAGCCCCAGTCGCCTTCGCAGCTCGTCGAGTACTTCAACACCGTCCTCGGCCACTACTTCTACACGCTGAACAGCGAAGAGATCGCGGCTATCGACGCCGGCGCCGCGGGGCCCGGTTGGGTGAAAACCGGCCTCATCCTCTATGCGTTTCGCGACGTAGCGTCCTCGGGCAACTCGGCCTTTCCCACTTGCGACAGGAAGCCATCGCCGTGCGTGCCGGTGAGCCGCTTCTACGGCACGCCGGGGCTCGGGCCGAATTCGCATTTCTACACCGCCAACGAGGCCGAGGCAGCCGGGCTCATGAAGCCGGGAACCGGCTGGACCTTCGAGGAAATCGCGTTCGTCGCTCCCTTGCCCGATGCGACCACGCATGAGTGCGCGGCCGGCACGCTGCCGGTGTTCCGCTTCTACAACGGCCGATTTCGCGACAACGACAGCAACCATCGGTATACCGCGAGCTCCGATGCCGCGGCGCGCATGCGGGCGGCCGGCTGGATCGACGAGGGCATCGCCTTCTGCTCCCTGGGCCGGGGCACCTCGGCCATCGAAAAGCACGACGTCGCGGCACCCCCGGATACGTCGCGCCTGTTGCAGCAGGAGGTCTGCGACCGCGAGCTGAACGCGGGCCGCTCGTGCCTCGCCTTCAGCAACGTGCCCGTGCCGTATCTTCCCTACGCACCCGCCGACCCTTCCTTCGCCGCCCAGATGGCCGACGCGTTCTCGGGCAAGACGCTGATCGCCTCGCTCGGCAACGGACGCATCCTCGACGCGATCGGCCTGCCCGCGGAATCGCGCGAGGCGGCGTCCGCGGACGTGTTCGTGCAGTTCCACGAATCGCCGTTGGTTTTCGGGATCGGGGTCTCGACCGTCTCCAAAGGGCCGTCGGCGTATTCGTCGATCATACCGATGAAGCGCTTGCCGGCCGTTGCGGGCGAGATCGATCAGCGGCTGTTTCCGTTCGCGTCCCGGTACGAGACGAGCTACGAGCTGCGTTTCAGCTTCGACGTGGCGGTGCGGCCGATCGTGCTGGACGCGGGCAGCGCCGGCTACGGCGTCGGCATGATCGAGTACCAGGATCGTATCTCCGGCCTTCGAATGCGCGCGAACCTGCTTGCCTATGGCACTCCCACACCGGCCGATTTCGTGGTCCGCGACGCGAAAGACGGCGTGGTGATCGTCGGCAGCAGCTTCAAGCCCGGCTCGCCTTTCGGCCGCAACTTCGGGAGCCTGGTGCAGGTCCCCGGCCTTCCGCCGCCGGCCACGGGCGACGTGCGCGCCGAATTCGCCTGGTTCGTGAAGCGCGAGGAGTTCATGCAGGTCCTCGCCGCGGCGCGAACCGTCGAGCCGGCGCTCTCCGCCGATCCCGCCGATTACTTCGTGCGGCGCTTCGGCGTCTCCAACGAGATCTACGGCTCAGGCCGAATGGGGCTCACCGAGTTCTTCGTCCACCTGGAGCTCGCGCCGGTCTTCGAGCCGTTGTAGCGAGCCTTCGCGGCTCAGGACACCGTTTCCACCAGCGACTGCAGAGCCAACGGATCGACCGGCTTGGTGATGTGGTGCTGGAAACCCGCTTCGCGCGCGCGTTCGCGATCGCGCGATTGACCCCAGCCCGTCACCGCGACGAGCGTCACCGACCGGCCCCAGGGCTGCGTGCGGATGGCGCGCGCGAGGTCGTACCCGTCCATGCCCGGCATGCCGATATCGAGGATGGCCACGTCGGGCGGGGCGGACTGCGCGGAGGCGAGCGCTTGCGCGCCGTCGTAAGCGACGACGACCGTATGCCCCGACAGCCGCAGCAACGCCGCTATGGTGTCCGCCGCATCGGCGTTGTCGTCCGCCACCAGGACGCGGCGCCGCGAGGATCCGTTCGCCCCCCTTCGCGGGGTTGCCGCAGGTTGCGCAGCTTCTTCCACCACCGGGAGCATCACGCTGAACGTGCTGCCCTGTCCGCGCCCGCCGCTCGCGGCGTTTACGCTGCCGCCATGGAGCGCGACGAGGCCCTTGACCAGCGCGAGTCCCACGCCCAGCCCGCCTTCGGAGCGTCCCGTGTCGTTGTGCACCTGCGAGAACATCGTGAACAACGACGGCATCGCGGCACGATCGATTCCGATGCCGTTGTCGATCACGCGGATCGCGATGCCTTGCCCGGCCCGTTCGACGCGCACGTCGATGCTTCCGCCCGGATCCGTGTACTTCGCGGCGTTCGTGACCAGGTTCGCCACGATCTGCGACAGGCGCACCGGATCGCCGTCGATCATCGGCAGTCCCGGTGCGACGTCGACCGCGAGCCGGTGGCGCTTGCGGTCCACGAGCGGGCGCGTCGATTCGATCGCCGTATCCACGATCGCCTGCAGCGATGCGAGCTCGCGCTTGAGCTGCAGCTTGCCTTGCGTGATGCGGGCTAAGTCGAGCAGGTCGTCGAGCAGGTGCGCCATGTGCTTCGACTGCCGCTGCACCACGCCGCACGCCCAGGCGAGCTGCTGTTGGGTGAGCCCCGGATGCATGAGCACTTCGGCCGCCGTGCGCACCGGTGCGAGGGGATTGCGCAGCTCGTGGGCGAGTGTAGCCAGGAACACGTCCTTGCGTGCATCCGCGCGGCGCAGCTCATCGTTCTGCCGCTCGATGATCTCCTGCGCTTCGCGCACCTCGGTCACGTCGGTGTGCACGCCGACCCATTCGCGAATCACGCCTTCCGAATCCCGCACCGGCATCGCGCGGATCGCGAAGTTGCGCCACGCGCCGTCGTGGCGCCGCAGGCGATGCTCGAACACGAACTTGCTGCCAGTCGCGACCGCCGCATTCCAGGCGTCGACCGACGGCTGCGCATCGTCCGGATGCACCGCGCGCGCCCATCCGTAGCCCGAGTACTCCTCAGGGCTCTGCCCGGTGAATGCCGACCAACCCGGCTGCGGCCCGGTCATGCGCCCGGTGGGGTCGTTCGTCCAGAGGATGTCGCTCGTGGCGGTGGCGGCGGCGCGGAAGCGGTCCTCGCTCGCGCGCAGCTCGCGGATGCTGTCGCGCAACGCGAACTCCGTCCGCTTGCGGTCCGTAATGTCGACGCAGGCGCCGGTCATCGACGCCGGCTCGCCGCGCGAGTTGCGGAACGTGCGGCCACGGTCGTAGAGCCAGTGCACGGACCCGTCGGGCCATACGACACGGAATTCCTGGTCGAAGTCCGCGCCCTGGTCGCGGCAGCGCGCGCATGCGTCGATCACCGCCTGGCGGTCTTCCGGGTGCACGCGGATGATGAACTGCTCGAGCGAGCGGACCGTGCTCCCGGGTGCCAGCCCGAAGAGGCGATCGAGCTCCTCGTCCCAGTCGAGCTTGTCGGTGAGGATGTCCCAGTGGAAGGTGCCCGTGCGGCTTGCATTGAGGGCCGCCTGCAGGGCGAATTGCGTCTGCTTGAGGCGCGATATGTCGGAGATGGTCCCCAGCATCGTGACCGGCGTGCCGTCGGGCGCGTACTGCGCCTGCCCGCGCGAGGTGACCCACGCGAGCTCTCCACCGGGACGCTGGATGCGGAACTCGCAAAGATGCGGCTCGCGCCGGGCGATGCCCGCCTGCACCGCGTCGCGCACGCGGTCGCGATCTTCCGGATGCACGAGATCGAAATACCCGTGGCCGGTGCCCGCGAAGCCGCCGGGCCCCAGCCCGTGGATGCGATAGGACTGCGCGGACCACGTCACCTCGTCGGTGCGCAGGTCCCAGGTCCACAGCCCGAGCCCGGCGGCGTCCAGCACACGTTGAAGCAAATCGCTGTCGCGCAGTTGTGTCTCGAGCCGCATGTCCGATGCTTCCAGCAGGTCCACCATGTCGTCGTTTTTCCCTCCCAGGAGAGCGCAGACAACCGGTACGCTCCCCGGTTCATGCGGCGCGAACGCTATCGTCACCTGGTGGTGACGACTGTCCCGCCCTCGCCGAAAATTGTGCAGCAGCGAGATCAGGGGCTGGCGTGCCGCCGATCCGGCGGTGCCACGCCTGTCCGTCCACCATCGATTCGACGTGCCGGAAAGCGTGTCTAATCATGCCTCAACCCCAGCCCTGCCCGAACGGCCATATGGCTAACCCTTCTCGCGTGCCCGAGTCTCCAGCCCCCGGCTCGATTCCATTGCGACTGGTCATAGTGCTCAACAGCCTGCCTGTGGGGCAGCCGCAAGCGATGTCCGTTCCGTTGCGCTATGCAGCAACCGCCGCCTCCATGGACGTGGCGGTGGAAGTGCATGCGGTCAACCGCACCGTGGCGCTTCTCAGCCGAAGCGCATGCACCCCCGAGCTATTGATGCAGATCCGGCAGGCCGTCGGGGAGGGCGTGCAGTTCTTCGCTTGCCCGCTGGCAATGGTCGAGCAAGGCCTGGGCGAGGGCGACCTGATCGAGGAAGTGAGCGGCGTGCGCGGCGCCGCGTCACTCCTGGTAGCAGGACTGCAGCCCGGCGCCCGGTTCATGGTGTTCTAGCTTTGCGGGTCGTGCGTGGCCGGGCGCCAGGATCGCCCGCTTCTTTTTGCGGTATTCTGGGCGCCGTGTGAGTTTCAAGCTGATACCGATCTCCCCCTGGCCGGACAACGCGGATCAACCACACTGAGCAAGCTTTCGCACCTGCTGCCAATTGATCGGCTCAAGCACTTCTACACGTGCATCGCGCGTTGGAGTGCGGCGGCACGAACGCGAGTGTCTTCTCAATCCCCGCCCGCCTTCCCGCACGCTGGGTCCCGGACCGAAAAACGGCCAGCGCGCGCACCCAGCTCCAAGACTCCCCGCAATCGATATTCGCCACACTGCAGCGGCGCGCCCGCTCGTAGCCGGCGGCTGCACGTGCCTTTGCCGCCGTGAACCACGATTTCGAATGGGATGCGGGAGAGCTCGGCTGCGGCGAGCTGGTGCTCGAGTTACGCCGGCGGGTGCGCGCCGCGCCCGGCAAGGTATTCAAGGTGATCGCACTCGATGCCGGAGCGCCCGCGGACCTACCCGCATGGTGCGGCATGACCGGCAACAAGCTGCTTGCCCACGACGCTGCCTCCAGGACCTACTGGATAAGAGCCAAGGACTGATTCTCGTTCGCCAAGCGCAGCCGCGCACCGCCCAACCCGCCCCTCACAGGAGAACTCCATGTCCGGAAAATATGTGGTCAGCCTCACCCACGGCCTCGACAACACGGACAAGGCCACGGTGGCCTTCGTCGTCGCCAACGCGGCGGTGGCCTCGGACAAGAACTCGGTCGTGTTCCTCTCGATCGAGGCGGTGCGCCTGTCGCAGAAGGGCGCTGCCGATAGCGTCCACGAGGAGGGTTTCGCCCCGCTCGCGGAGCTCATGGCGAATTTCGTGAAAGCGGGCGGCGCGATCTACGTGTGCTCGCCATGCTTCAAGAAGCGCAAGCTCGACGAGAACAACCTCATCCCCGGCGCTGCCGTGGTTGGCGGTGCAAAGCTGGTCGAGTTCATGAGCGACAACTGTCCCAGCCTCAGCTACTGATCCTGAAGGGAGGGCAACATGACAGACCGTCGCAATTTCCTCATCGGCACCGCCGGCCTCGCGAGCGTTGCCGCCTTGCGCCCGGTGCTCGCGCAATCGAAGAAGATGCGTTTCGGCGTGGGCCCGCTGCTGCCAAGCGCCGAGGACACGAAGAAGGCCTACACCCCCATATTCGCGCATCTCGCGAAGCAGCTCGGCGTGGACTACGACCTGGTCGCTACGACCGATTGGGCCGGCATGGCGGTGGCGATGGGCTCCGGGCAGCTCGACGTGGCGTGGATGGGACCCTGGGGTTACGTCATCGCGAACAACGCCACCGACTGCCAGGCCGTGGCGACGGTGAAGTACGACGACAAGCCGATCTACTACGCGATCATCGTCGCGCGCCCGGACCTCGAGGCCAGGAAATTCCCCGACGATACGCGCGGGCGTTCGATCTCCTTCGCCGATGTCGGGTCCACCTCGGGGTGGCTGATCCCGTCGTTCTATTCGAAGGAAGTGTGGAAGATCGATCCGAAGACGTTCTGGAAGTACACCGAAGGCGCCACGCACGCGGCCAACGAGATCGCCGTCAACTCCGGCCAGGTCGACATGGCAACCGACTTCGACCGCAACCGCAACGCCATGATCGCGAGCGGCCGGATGAAGGAAGACTCGAACAAGATCGTGTGGCAATCGTCGCCGCTGCCTAACGATGCGATCGCCCTTCCCGCCAACGCGTCGAGGGACCTGATGGGCCAGGTTCAGAAGATCCTCACGGCTATCAGCGTCGATGAGGCGAAGGGCCTCTTGCCCAACCGCTACACGGGCTTCGTGCCCGCCACGCACGCCAGCTACGACTCGATCGAGAAGGCCGGGTTGGCCGTAGGCAAGATCAAGCCGAAGAAGGCATGACGGCAGCGCAGTCCACGCTCGAGCAGCTCGAACGCAACCACCGCGCCTTTGCCTGGCCGAAGGCCAGGCTTTGGCTGGCAGTCGTTGCGATCATCGCCTTCTACGCAGTGAGCTGGCGGCTGGCGCAAATCGACCTTGCCAGGCTCGCAACGGGCCTGCCGAAGCTTGGCCACTGGATCGCCAGGGCGTGGCCGCCGAACACCGAGGAGTTGCCCCTCATCCTCCTGCGGACCGCGGAGACCGTTGCCATGGCGGCCATCGGCACCACGCTCGCAGTGCTGCTCGCGATTCCAGTATCCCTCCTGGCCAGCCGCAACATCACGCCCTTCCCGGGTGCCTACTATCCGGTCCGGTGGTTCCTCAACGCGCTGCGCGGGATCGATTCCTTCGTCTTCGCGCTGCTCTTCGTCGCATCGGTGGGGCTCGGCCCCTTCGCTGGCGTGCTCGGCATCGCCCTGCACACCTGGGGCAGCGCAGCGAAGCTCTTCGCAGACCACATCGAGAGCGCGAACCTGGGTCCCTTCGAGGCCGTGCGCGCGACCGGGGCTTCGCGCGCCACCGCGATCGGCTTTGCGCTCGTGCCGGAGGTGCTGCCCGTATTCTTCTCCACGGCGCTCTTCTGGTTCGAGTTCAACGTGCGCGCTTCCACAGTGCTGGGTGTGGTCGGCGCTGGTGGCATCGGGCAGGAGCTTAAAAACAGCATGGACCTGCTCGATTTTCCGCGCCTCTTCACCATCATCGCGGTCATCCTCATCGTCGTGACCGCCCTCGACCAGGTATCGGGATGGTTGCGCCGCAGGCTGGTGTGACGGCAGTGCCGATCGCGCTCCCGCAAGGCATCGCCGCGTCGCGAGACAAAGCGGCCGCCTCCGTCGCCGCCCCCCTGGAAGTCGTGGGCATCACCAAGTCGCTCGGGGGAAACCTGATCCTCGAGGATGTGAGCTTTGCCGCGAGGAAGCGGGAGTTTGTCGCAGTGCTCGGCCCCAGCGGCGCCGGCAAGACGACGCTCTTCCGCTGCATGACCGGGCTGCTCGCCCCGGATCGTGGTGTCGTGCGTGTGTCCGGGACGCCCATGACCGACTGGCACTGGAAATCGCGGCGGCATGTCGCGGTGGTGTTCCAGCAATACAACCTGGTGGGACGCATCTGCGCGCTGGACAACGTGCTGGCCGGGCGGCTCGGCTACGTTGCAGCGTGGCGCGGCTGGGCGCGCCGGTTCGGCCGGGCCGACCGGCTGCTCGCCCTCGAGTGCCTCGACCGCGTGGGGCTGCTGTCGCGGGCGATGCAGCGCGCGGACACGCTTTCCGGCGGCCAGCAGCAACGCGTGGCCATTGCCCGGGCGTTGGCGCAGCAACCCGACGTCATAGTCGCCGACGAGCCCGTGGCGAGCCTCGATCCGAGCACGGGCGCCGGCATCCTCGAGCTGCTGCGCAATATTCGCGACGAAGGAGTGGCGGTCGTATGCAGCCTGCACCAGGTGCATTTCGCCCGCCAGTTCGCAGATCGCATCGTCGGCCTGTCACATGGCCGTGTCGTAAGCGATTGCGCGGCCGGGGCGTTCGATCCTGCCGCGCAGGAGAAGCTCTATGGATCCGATTCCCCGGCATGAGCTCAGCGCCGACGTGAGCTTCGACGGCGGCGACCTGGATTGCGGCAACGGCTTGCTGCTGCTCATTCGAAAGCACATCGATCCGCTCGATCGCGGCGGGCTGCTCGAAATCCAGTCGACGGAGATTTCCGTCGACGAAGACCTGCCGGCGTGGTGCCGCATGACCGGCAACGAGCTCGTATCCTGGACGAAACAGGGACGGCAGCGCAGTTTCATCGTCTGCAAGGGCAGGCTAGACGAGCGCAAGCGCACGCCACCGAAGCAAGGCGCGACGCATGGACCGCGGACACTCGCGACCGTCGTGATCCCCGATCGCCTCCCGGGCCCCGCGCCCGCGCCCGCGATTCCGCCACTGGCCACGCTCGGCATCGGCTCCTGGCCGCGGCCGCGCTGGATGCTGCAGGCAGTTCATGACCGGGCGGAAGGCCGCCTGGACGAGAGCGACTTCCAGTCGACCGCGGACGATGCCGTGCGCCTCGCCGTCGACGCGCAATTGCGGGCGGGCGCGGACGTGGTGAGCGACGGCGAGCAGCGGCGCGACAACTATTCGAGCTTCGTGGGCGGCATCCTCGACAATTGCCAGCTCGTGCCCCTCACCGACCTGCTGCCCCTGGTCGAGAATCCCGAGGAGTTCGAGCGCGAGTTGCGCGCCCTCGATGTGCCCGCTGGTGATGTGCGCCATCCCGTCGCGTTCGGACCCATCGGGCGCTCGCGCCCGATCGCCACCCACGAGGCACGCTTCGTGAAGACGCTCACCAATCGCCCCGTGAAGGTCGCGCTCCCGGGCCCTTATCTACTCACGCGGACGATGTGGATGGACTGCATCGTGGATCGTGCCTACCTCACCCGCGAGCACCTTGCGCAGGACATCGTGCGCGTCCTGCGCGAGGAGGTCGCCTCCCTCCTTGCCGAGGGAGTGGCGCTGGTGCAGCTCGACGAGCCCGTGCTTTCGGAAGTGGTCTTCAGCGGCAACACGGATGGTGCGCAGGCCGTGGGAAAGCGCAGCTTCATGTGTGGCGCGCTTTCGGAAAAGAGCGATACGCCGTCGGAGCTCGCGTTCGCGCGCGATCTCATCAACGCGGTGGCCGAAGGCTTTCCGCGCGAGCGGCTGGCCCTGCACATGTGCCGGGGCAACTGGACGCCGGACGAAACTGCGGCGCTGGCTGGAGATTACCGGCCACTGCTGGGCACGTTGTCCCAGTTGCGCGTCGGCACGCTGCTGCTGGAGCTCTGCACGCCTCGCGCCGGCGAGCTCGACGTCCTCAAGGCGCTGCCGGAGGATATGCGTATCGGAGTAGGGGTCGTAAACCAGAAGCACCCCCGCATCGAGAGCGTCGAGGAAATCCTCGCACGCGGGGAATCCGCGATCCGGCTCTTCGGGCGAGAGCGCGTGATGTTCTGTCCCGATTGCGGCTTCGCCACCTTCGCCGACAACCCGGTGAGCTCGGCCGCGGTAGCGGAGGGCAAACTCAAGGCAATCCACGAAGCGGCAGACCGGCTTCGCGAAATGTAATCGGTGGACGGGGTGGCGGGTGCACCAGGCGTGGTGCCGCGAATCTTGAGCCCCGCGGCCTTTCCTTTGGCTATCGCGTCCGATGACGATGCGGCCGAGGCGGTTGAGCGTAGGACGAAGTGCATTCCTGCTGGATAAGGCCTCCTGGGAACAAATAAACGCGCCCGCTCACGCGCCTTGAACGGAATAGCCCCCATCAACCGGAATGCAGTGCCTTCAAAGACTAACGACGAGCAACCGTTTCACCTGATTTTAAATTAAATTAAAAGATAGGTGAAAATGTCGTAAACTCAAGTAATTATGAGCGGTCAACTGGCTCCGTTTTCCGATGAGCAGCTCCGGGCGGCGGCGAACCTCGCCCAACGCTATGACGCCTGGGCGGATGCCATTCGGCAGCTCGATTCGTTGCCGTCATCGATGTATTACGCGGCGCGCGGCGAATACGAGTACCTCATGGTAAAGCGCAACTCGCGTGACAATGGGACGAGTGCAGGTCCTCGCAGTGCGGAGACGGATGCACGGCTTGCGGAATACCATGCGCAGCGATCGATGATCCAGGAGGCGGTCGCTTCGACTGAGCGCCTTCTTGCTGAAAACGTCGCGGTGTTCAGGTCGCTTAAAATGCCTCAGGCCATGCCGAAGCCCGGCCGCTTCCTTCGCGAGTTGGATCTCGCGGGGCTGCTGGGCAACGACGTCATGGCCGTCGGCACAAATGCCTTCGCCGTCTACCAAATCGAAGCGACGGCGAGATTTCTGAACGTCGCCGACGAAACGGAAGACTTTGACCTCGCATGGTGCCGTGATTCTCATGTGAGTTTGGCGCAGCGCGGAGAAAAGCGCCCGAAATTGATGGAGGTCCTCCGGCGGATCGACAAGTCATTTCACATCAATCGACGCAAACCCTACCAGGCGCTGGATTCGGAAGGCTACCAAGTCGAGCTTCTCGTGGCGCCGTCGTTGTTTCGCACGAGACCGGCTGACGACGACTTCTCGCCAATGGCGACTTTCCCGGAGCAGGAATGGCTGTTGCAGGGACGGCCCGTGCGTCACGTGATCGTTGCTAGAGACGGCAAACCCGTACCGATATTCGCCCCGGATCCGCGCTGGATGGCGCTGCACAAAGTATGGCTTTCGAGAAAGCCCGACCGCAATGCCACCAAGAGGAAGAAGGACCTCCAACAGGGTGAGATCCTCTTGCATGCAGTTGCCGAGCGCATGCAAACGAGCTATCCCATGGACACAAACTTCGTGATGGATCTTCCCGAAGAACTGCTACCCATCTTCAACGAGTGGGCGAGCAAGAATAATTTTGTCCCAGATGGCTTTGGCCACCCTTCCATAAGATAGCCATCGGCCTGGTGCGGCTCACGACTTGGCGAATGGCGTCCCGAACTGCTGTCTCGCTAGCCAGGACGCCGGCGCCGGAGTGTTCTTGGCGACGCTGTCCTGGAACCGCGATTGAAATTACATCACCTGGAAATCCAGCCCGATATCCGCTGCCGGGGCGCTTTGCATCAGGCGGCCGACCGAGACGTAGGTGACGCCGCTCGCCGCGACCGCGGCGATGGTGTCGAGCCGGACGCCGCCGCTGGCCTCTGTCGGCACCCGGCCGGCGACCATGGCCACGGCTTCGCGCAGCGTCTCCAACCCCATGTTGTCGAGCAGAAGGTGGGTGGCGCCGGCGGCGAGGGCGGGCTCGATCTGGGCGAGCTCGTCCACCTCGCAGACGATGCTGGCGAGGCCCGCCGCCCGTGCCCGCGCCACCGCCGGGCCGACACCGCCCGCCACGGCGACGTGATTGTCCTTGATCATCGCCGCGTCCCACAGGCCCATGCGGAAGTTTTGCGCGCCGCCCATCCGCAACGCGTACTTTTCGAGCCTCCTGAGGCCGGGGATGGTCTTGCGGGTATCGAGCATCGTGGCGTTTCCGGCCATGGCGTCGACATAGGCCCGCGTCATGGTGGCAATGCCGGAGAGGTGCTGGACGGTGTTCAAGGCGCTGCGCTCCGCCGTCAGCAGGGCGCGGGCATTGCCGGACAGGCGCATGAG